>Ga0335069_10013315_pt1 | contig 11553 bp, 9 predicted proteins | sample Lox_Sample_11_FD_206714 | JGI IMG/M metagenome (GOLD analysis project Ga0335069, IMG submission 206714) | Soil microbial communities from Loxahatchee National Wildlife Refuge, Florida, United States - Lox_Sample_1.1 | ecosystem: Environmental > Terrestrial > Soil > Wetlands | place: USA: Florida...
TCGCCCCCGCCGACCACGAAGACCACCTCGCCCTTGAAGAACGCGCCGTCGCAGGTGGCGCAGGCCGAGACGCCACGGTTGGTGTACTCGGCCTCGCCGGGCACGTTCAGCCACTTGGCCGAGGCGCCCGTGGCGATGATGACCGTCTCGGTCTTCACCGTGCGGCCGCTCTCGTCCCGGAGCGTGAAGGGGCGGGCCGAGAGGTCCACCTTCGTCACGTTCTCCATGTGGATGACGGTGCCGAATCGCTCGGCCTGGGCCTTGAACCGCTCCATCAGCTCCGGGCCGGTGACGGCCTCCGGGAACCCGGGGTAGTTCTCGACATCGGTGGTGATCATCAGCTGGCCGCCTGGCACGCGGGCAGGCTCGTCGAGGGCCGGTCCCCCGGCGTAGAGGACGGGCTCGAGGTTTGCTCGAGCGGCGTAGATCGCCGCGGTGTATCCCGCCGGCCCGGACCCGATGATGGTGACTGCATGCACGGTGTCTGCCATGCCAGAAAGAGTGCTACGAGGGTCCCACGATTGCCATGAATCTCGACCTGCTCTCGCGGGTGCCGCTGTTCGAGGGGCTGAGCCAGGCCCAGCTCAAGAAGCTCGCCGGCGTCTGCGAGAGCGAGCGGGTCACGCGCGGCAAGTACGTGTTCCGTGAGGGCGAGCCGGGCGCCGCGATGTACGTCATCGTCGAGGGCAAGGTGCGCATCAGCCGCCAGCTCCCGGGGATGGGCGAGGAGGCGCTGGCCATCCTCGAGCCCGGCGCGGCGTTCGGCGAGATGGCGGTGGTCGAGGAGGGCGTCCGGTCGGCGGATGCCCTCGCCCACGAGGGCGAGGCGGTCCTCCTTCGCATCGGGCGAGACCCGCTCGACCAGCTGCTCTTCACCGACAAGGAGCTCGCCTACTCGGTGCTCTGGGCGCTGGTGCGGACGCTCTCCGGCCGGCTCCGGGACACCAACGAGAAGATGAAGGCGCTGTTCACGATGTCCAAGTTCTAGGACGCCGGACGGCCGCCGCTGCGGACGGCGCGCTGAACCTGCGTTCACGGCGAGCCGCGGGCACGTGGCTTGCTCCGCTGCCCGGGCCGTGGAGCGGGGGGCTGCCGAGACGGAGGACGGACGACTTCAATCCCTGCGGGAGCGGCTGCTCGAGGCGCCGGATGGGCTGGACGACGCCGAGCTCCTCTGGCTGCTGTTCGGCGGCCGGAGCCGCACCGTGCGCGGCCTGGGCGAGTCGCTGCTCGCCGCGGCGGGTGGGCTCCGGGCGCTGGCGAGCATGGAGCCGTCCGAGCTGTGCACCGCCGCCGGCCTCGGGCGGGAGCGAGCCGCGCAGGTGCTGGCCGCGCTCGAGCTGGCCCGGCGCGCGCACCTCGCCCCCGACGGCCGGCCCCGGTTGCGCACGGCCGAGGAGGTGTACCGCTACCTCGCACCGCGCATCGCGCTGCTCCGCCACGAGGTGTTCCACGTCCTGTCCTTCAACACCCGGAACGTGCTGCTCGCCGACGCACGGGTGGCGCAGGGGACGACCGACGCCTGCACCGTGGATCCGCGCGAGGTGTTCCGGGCGGCGCTGGCCTCCCGGGCCACGGCGGTCATCTTCGCCCACAACCACCCGTCGGGAGATCCGGATCCGTCGGAGGCGGACCTGGCCCTGACCCGCGAGCTGCAGGCCGGAGCCAGAATTTTCCACCTCCGCGTGCTCGACCACGTGGTGGTCGGAGCGGGGCGGTACGTCTCGCTGGCCCGGGCCGGGCTCCTGCACGCGCTCGCTCCGGGTTGGGGAGAGGCGTTGACGGCTGGAGGCAAACGGTGAAGATGCGGAGCATGACGGAGCCGCTCCGGTTCGACGACGACGCGCGCGCGGAGCTCGAGCAGAGTTTTGGTCTCACCGCCTTCCGGCCTGGCCAGGCCGAGGTGGTGGACTCGGTGCTCGCCGGCCGCAACGTGGTGGTGGTGATGCCCACCGGAGCCGGGAAGAGCCTCTGCTACCAGCTGCCCGCGGTGATGCTGAAAGGGCTCACGCTGGTCGTCTCGCCGCTCATCGCGCTGATGAAGGACCAGCTGGAGCAGCTGGAGGCGCGGGGCATCCCGGCGACGCTCATCAACTCCACGGTGCCCGAGCTCGAGCGGGCCGAGCGCATTCGCCGGATGCGGGCCGGGGCGTACCGGCTGGTCTACGTGGCGCCCGAGCGCTTCCGGAGCCCGAGCTTCCTCGACGCGCTGGACGAGGTGGGGGTGGAGCTCCTGGCAGTGGACGAGGCCCACTGCATCAGCCAGTGGGGGCACGACTTCCGTCCGGACTATGCGCTGCTCGGGCAAGTGCGGAAGCGGCTCCGTCCGCCGCGCACAGTGGCGCTGACCGCGACCGCCAGCCCCGAGGTGCGGGAGGACATCGTCAAGAGCCTGCTGATGAAGGACCCGCGGGTCTTCGTCGCCGGGTTCGACCGCCCCAACCTCTTCCTGGAGGTGCTGCGGGTCTCGGGGGACGAGGAGCGCCGGGCGGCGTGTGCCCGGGTCATCGCCGAGGGCGGGAGCGGCATCGTCTACTGCGCCACCCGGAAGCAGGCCGACGCGATGCAGGCCGCGCTCCGGCTCCGCGGGCACGATCCGGTCGTCTACCACGCAGGAATGGACGAGGCCGAGCGGCACAAGGCGCAGGACCGCTTCATGGGCGACCCCTCGGCGGTGGCGGTGGCAACCAACGCCTTCGGGATGGGGATCGACAAGGCGGACATCCGCTTCGTCATCCACGCCAACATCCCGCGGGCAGTGGAGGCCTACTACCAGGAGGTGGGCCGGGCGGGCCGGGACGGGAAGCCGGCGCACGCGCTGCTCCTCTTCAACCACGCCGACGTCTTCACCCAGGAGCGGCTGATCGAGAGCAACCATCCCTCCGAGGCGGTCATCGCCGACGTGTGGAACGTGCTCCAGACGGCGGAGGTCTTCGCCCGGGGGCAGGAGGCGCTGGCCAGCGCGGTGGGAGCGAGCGAGTTCGAGGTCTCGGCGGCGCTCCGCATCCTCGAGCGCGAGGGCCTGCTGGAGATGCAGGCTCCGGGCGCCGGCACGTACGGCATCCGGGTGCTGGACCCGAAGGCGGACGTCCATGCCCGCCCGGCCAGGGCGCTGCTCGAGGCGCTGCATGCCGAGGCAGGCGCCGGGACGCTCTCCATCCAGCTCCGGGCGCTCGCCAGCCGCGTGGGCCTGCCGGACAAGGACCTGCGCCGGGCGCTGTCGGCGCTGGAGCGCGCGAAGGCGATCTCGGTCCGCAAGCCGTTCGCCGGCCGCGCCATCCGGCCGCTGCAGCGGGTGCCGTTCCACGCGCTGGACCTCTCGCTGGAGCGGGTGCGCCGTCAGGAGCGCCGGGCGCTGCTGCTGCTCCGCCGGATGACGGACTACGCCTACGCCAAGACGTGCCGGCGGGCGTTCGTGCTCGACTACTTCGGCGAGGACACGCGCCACCTGGACTGCAACGGCTGCGACGTCTGCTCGGGCCAGCGGACGCGGGTCGAGGCCCCCCCGCCGCGCACGACGGCGAAGGTCTCGGGAATCTACAAGTCGAAGGAGCGCGTCGCCGAGGGCCCGATGAACGACCAGGCCGCCGAGGCGCTGCGGCGCTTCCGCCGGGACCTCTCGCGGGACCTGGACGTGCCGCCGTTCATCCTCTTCACCGACAAGACGCTGCAGGCGCTGGCCACGGCGCTGCCGCTCAGCCGGGAGGACTTCCTGGCGGTGAAGGGCACCGGCGCAACCAGCTGGGAGCGCTTCGGGCCCACGGTGGTGGAGATCTGCCGCGGCGCCGTCGAGGAGGCACGGAAGACCACCGCGACCGACTCTGCAAGCTGAGAGCGGGAGCCAGGGATACGGATGAGGCCGTACCGAAGCACGAGTTCCCGGTTCTGCCGGTTCGAACCAGGCCGTGCGACGGCCCCGGGCTCGAGACCTCGAGGACGCTCGCCACACAGCCACGGGGCGCGGAGTCCCCGCTGGCCCCGGACTCGCCAGGAGCCGAGGCAGCTCGCCCCGTTCGGCTCCCGGAAGACGAGCACTGTCTCGCTTCTCGAACGGCCGAGAGGAACGTCAGGGTTCGGCTGGATGCCGCCGCCGGAGGACCAGCTCGCGCACGAGCAGGGTCGTCGCCGCGAGCCCCAGCGCCAGCACGAACACGAACCCCACCGCGGTGGCGCCGAACATCAGCCGCACCGCGGACTCGCTGAGCCGCCCCTCGGTGTAGGCCTCCTTCAACGGGCCGAGCAGCCCGAGCCGCTCCAGCACCCGGGCGGGAAGCGCGTCGAGCGCGTACGACACCCGCAGCACCGCGGTGGACGGGGCCTGGATCCGGAGGGCCTCCACCACCACGCCGATGGCGAGGTACAGCGCCGACAGCGCGAGCGCGTTCCCGGCGACCACCTGGAGGAAGCGCCTGGGGTTCACGGGGCCCGGGCCGCCCGCTTCTTGAGCCCGGGGAGGAGCTTCTTGACCCGGGCCATGTCGGGCGACTTCGGGGCGAGGCGGGTGAAGTTCACGTACTCCTCGTAGGCCCGGCGGGCGTCGCTGTCACCCCCGGCAGCGTACGCGTCGGCGAGCGCCAGCCGGGTCGGCCCGTCGGAGGGGTCGAGCTGCACCGCCTTGATGAGAAGCTCGCGCGCCTTGGTCTCGTCGCGCAGCTTCCGCAGCACCAGCCCCTGGGCCAGGGCCGCGTCGGAGAGGAAGGGCTGGAGCTCCACCGCCAGCTCGGCGCTGTGCTTGGCGTCCTGCACCCGGCCGCCGGCCAGCGCCACCCGCGACGCCGCCACCGCCGCGAGAGCCCGGTCGCTCGCCCGCGGCGCCGCCGACGACAGCCCCTGCAGCTTCGAGAGCTGGGGCTTGCCTGCCGCGGGCTTGAGCAGGACCTCGCCGGCGAGCCCGCAGACGCTGGTCGGGTCCTCGCGGGTCGCCGCCTGGTAGGCCTTCTGCGCCTGCGGGCTGTTGCCCTGCCGGACGAAGGCCCGGCCGATGGCGCAGAACACCTCGCTGTCCTTGGGTGCGAGGCTGTTCGCCTTCTGCAGCGCGGCGAAGCCGCCGCGCCCGTCGCCCCGGGCGAAGAGCAAGCTCGCCTTCAGCCGAAACGACTCGGGATCCTGCGGCTCGAGCCTCAGCGCGCGGCCGAGCGCCAGCTCCGACTCCTTCCACTTGCCCTGCTGCGCCAGCGCGAGCGCCACGTCCTTGTGCGCGGCGGCGCTGGACGGGTTCTCCGCCGCCCACCCCTCCGCCTGGACCAGCGCCTCGGCCGGCTTGGCCAGCGCGAGGGACACCCGGGCGAGCGCGTGGCGGCTCTCGCCATGGCTCCGGTTCCGCTGGATGGAGAGCTGGAGCGGCTCCACCGCCCGCTCGGGAGACCCCGAGAGCCACAGCAGCCGCCCCAGCGCACAGGCCCCCTCGTAGTCGCGCGGGTCGCGGCTCGCCCCCTCGAACTGGGCCTTGGCCCGATCGAGGATGCCGCGCTGCCAGTAGATCTTCCCCAGCGCCACCGCCACGTCTGCCCGGGGCCGCTTCGCCGCGGCGAGCGTGCGCTCGAGCACCGTCTGCGCCTTGTCCGGCTCGCCTTCGGCGGCGTCAGCCAAGGCCAGCCAGGCCACCGCCTCGATGGGGAACTTGCCCCCGACGGCCGTCCTCGCCAGCTCGGCCCGGGCGCGCTTCCAGTCCTTGAGCCGGCCCCAGGCGATGCCCCGGAGGAGCGCCATGCGCCGGCCGGTGTCGTCGGCGAAGCGCTGCAGGAGGTCGCGCTCTCGGTCGCGGCCGAGCAGCACCCGGCCCAGCGCCTCCTTGGCCTCCTCGCTCTTCGGCCTCTGCTTGACCGCCGTCTCGAGGGACTTCTGCGCCGCGGCGAGGTCGCCGCTCGCCCGGAGCGCGTCTCCCAGCGCCACCTGAAAGTCGAAGGCACGCTTGCCGGCGCCGGAGGCCCCCTCGGTGAGCACCTTCACCGCCTGGTCGTGCGCGCCGTTCGCCGAGAGGAGCCGCCCGCGATCGAGCGCCCGGCGCGCGGCCATGTCCGGGGTCAACGACTCGGCGGCGAGCTTGTCCACCTCGGCCAGGGCCTGGGTCAGGTCCTGCTCCAGCGCGAGCCGGCTCTCGGCCTCGCCCAGCGCCCGGCCCGGGTGGTCGGGCGAGAGCTGCTCGGCGGTGCCGTAGACGGTGAGAGCGGCCGCGTCGTCGCCCGCCTCCCGGTAGTAGTCGCCGAGCGCGACCAGGGCCCGTACATTCCCGGCGTTCAGCTCGAGCGCGCGCTTGAAGTGGAGCACCGCTCCCTTGGCGTCGCCCCTGGCGAGGAGCAGCCGGCCTGCGGCGTCGTGGACCTCGCCCAGGTCCAGCGGGGAGTCGAGGATGGCCTTCCTGGCCGCGTCGCGCTCGGTCCCCTCGGCGGCCATCGCCCGGGCGACGAGCACCAGCCCGGGGTGGCTCGTCCCTGCCTTCGGGCGGGCGAGCGCCGCGAGCGCCTGGGCGCGGTCCTGCGGGGTTCCGCCGTGCTCGTCGGCGAGCACCGCGTGCGCGTAGGCCTTGAAGTCCCAGCCCTCGGCGCTGTCCTCCTCCATGCGCAGCGCCTGGGCGAGCGCGTCGAGCGCGGCCCTGTCGCCGGCGGCGGTGTCGAGCGCCAGCGCCTTGCGGGCCGTGGAGAGCGCGTCGGCGAGGTTCCGGCCATGGTTCACCGCCCGGGTGTGCCGGTACACGAGCCCGCCGGCCACCGCGGCCACCAGGGTCACGCTGGCGATGGCCAGCTTCAGCGCGTGGACCTGGAGCCAGCTCCTCGACTGGGCCTTCTCGGCGACCTTCGCCCGGAGCGCCTTCTCGTACTCCTTGGCGATGGCCTCGGTGCTCCCGGTGGTGAGCGGCCGCTTCGCCACCGGCGTCTGACTGGTGGGTGACGGCGCGTCGGGCACGTCCGCGAGGAGGCTCGGCTCGGTGACGTCCTCGGCAGCAGGCTCGGCGCTCGCCGGGTAATCGGCCGGTCCCGGCGTGGTCGGTCCGTCCCCTGCCGCGGGGAAGGAGCCCGAGCCCGTCCGCTCGGGAAGCGGGGTGAACCCCGCGGCCTCGCTCAGCGCCTCGGGCGGAGGCGGAGGCGGAAAGGACCCGGTCCGCGTCGGGCGGACGGCTGGATTGCTTCCGGTGGGCGCCCCGTTGGCGCGGGGGGGGAGCGGGCGCTCCGGGGGGTTGTCGAGCACCGCCGGGCGGATGGTGGGCGCCGGCCCGCCGGAGAGCGCTCCTTGCGTCTGCTCGAGCCAGGCCCTGACCTGCTCGTCGCCGGGGGAGAGCGCCACCGCCTTGCGCAAGAGCGGGAGCGCCGAGCGGTACAGGCCCTTGGCCACCAGGACCTCGGAGATGAGGTGGTAGGCGAGCGGGTCCTGCCGGTCGACCGCAACCGCCCGGTCGAACTGCTCCATGGCCTCGGCGGGCCGGCCCAGCCCGATGAGCGCCTTCCCCCAGAGGACGTAGCCGTGGATGCTGTCCGGATGGTGGCCGAGCCCCTGCTGGCACACCTCGGCCGCCCTGGCGTTCTCGCCCTGTTCGACGAGCACCCGAGCCAGCTCCACGAACAGGGTGGAGGTGGGATCGGTGGCGAGGAGCTGCTCGTACCGCTCCACCAGGGATTCGGGCATCGTTGTCAGCCGATGAAGGCTACCACGCGCCCCCTCCTCGCCTGCCTGCTGCTCGGTGTCGTCGGATGTCACGAAGGGGGCGCCACCCAGGCGAAGCTGAAGAGCACCTACGAGGACTTCGAGGTCAAGGCGCGCTGGAGCGAGACCGCGGCGGTGGCGCAGCTGCTGGTCCCCGAGCGGCGCAGCCAGTTCCTCGCCGCGCGCGCCCGCGACGGCTCGGACCTGAGCATCACCGACATCGAGCTCTTGAACGTGGCGCCCAGCGACGACGGCGGGCACGCCACGGTCACCTCGCGCTGGCGGTGGTTCCGTCTGCCGTCCACCTCCGAGCAGGCCCAGGAGACCAAGGCCGTCTGGGTCGCCCGGGACGGCGAGTGGTTGCTCGAGTCGATGCAGGGCGGGCCCTATCCGGACCTCGCGCCCCACTGACCCGCCAAAAAAAGCGCCCACCGCCCCGGGGCCGGCCGGGACGGTGGGCGTCGGGCGTCCCCCGATGGGACACCCTCACATGGGCGCAGGAGCGAGCAACGCGGGTGCCACGGAGAGGTTTCAGTCGTTTCCTTGGCTTAGGAGGCGTTTTCACTGACGGTGTCGGCGCGTTTGCCCGGAACCACGACACTCCTGTCAGGGTCGCCCCGTCCCCAGGGCCAGCACGCGACGGAACCCGCGTTGCCCGCCATACACCATCCGGCGAGCCCAGCAGGCGACTCAGCCTGCTACGCCGCCGCCCGCTCCCCGTCCACCGAGCGAATGGTGTCCTTCATCGAGTGCTGGGGCACCCAGCCCACGTCCGTCCTCCAGCGGCTCCCGTCCACCATGCAGAGGAACTGGATGTGGTCGAGCTCGGGTGGGGGGAAGCTCGCCAGCCGGTAACGGAACAGCGTTCCCAGCAGCGGCCTGGCGATCGGGTGCGGCACCGGGATCGGCGTCCGCCCGAGCTCACGGAGCACCGCGGAGAGCGGCACCTCGCCCGGACCGACCACGTTGTACACGCCCCTCAGCCCCGGCTTCAGCGCCTCCACCATGGCCCGCGCCGCATCCTCCTGGTGGATGAGCTGGAGCATCGGGTCGAACCCCGCCAGCACCCAGGGGTGCCGCAGCCGCAGGTAGTTCGATGGTGCGTTCCGGATGCTGGGCCCCACGATGTGCACCGGCCGGAGGATGACCGTCTCGATGTCCGGGTGCCTCCAGAAGAACCCGTGGGCGAGCATGTCGACCTCGATCAGGTCGCGGACGCCCGAGAAGCGCGAGGCCGCCATCAGCGGCGCGTCCTCGGAGAGGAAGTTCGAGTTGTCCGGGCTCGGGCCGTAGACGTCGGCGCTGGAGAGCACCACGACCTTCTTCACCCCGTACTTCGCCACCGCGTCCAGCACCCGGGTGGTGCCCACCACGTTGAAGGAGTGGTGCTCCTCGGAGGACATCCGGGGGTCGTGCATGATCCCCATGTGGATGACCGCCTTCACCTCGTGGATGCGGAAGACGTCCTCGGCCTTCTTCTTGCGGAGGTCGAGCTGGAAGAGCTCCACGTCCTTGGGCGCGCCGGGAAACGGCCGCCGGTCCAGGCCGACGATGCGCTCGGTGCGGTGCAGCAGCTTGGTGAGGGTGCGCCCGAGGTTGCCGCTGATGCCGGTGACCACCACCACCTGTCGTGATTCGGTGCTCATCGGCTCACTCACCAGAAGACGTTCTTCCGTTCCTCGAGACCCTGCTGGATCAACCCCTGGAGCGTGGTCTTCACCACCCGGACCTTCTTGTCCAGCTCGGTGTCCTCCTCGTCCGCGCTCCCGGAGAAGATCAGCGGGTCGCCGAAGTAGAGCCGGTACTTGGTGGGAAGCGGGAGAGGGGTGATCGTGACCGGGAGCGCAGGGAAGCCGATCAGCTTCCCCACCGAGCGGAGGTTCAGGATGGCCGGCGCCTGCTCCTCCGAGCCGATGATGGCCACCGGCACGATGGGCGTCGCCGTCTCCAGGGCCAGCCGCATGAAGCCCAGGCCGAACTGCTTGAGCTGGTAGCGCTCGGGCCAGAGCTTGCTGATCCCCGGCACCCCCTCGGGGAACACCATCACCACCTCGCCCATCTCGAGGAGACGGCGGCAGTTCTCCGGCGTGCCGACGACCTGCCCACTCCGAGCGAAGATGGTGGACACGTAGGGCAGCGACGCGGCCCACTTCTCGGTCATCGCCCGGACCAGACGCGGCGGGTCGTGCTCGAGGAGCATCGCCACGCCCACCATCGCCCCGTCGATGGGGATCTGCCCGGCGTGGTTGCCCACCAGGAGCACCCGTCCGCCGGGCACTCGCTCGATCCCGTGCGTCTCGACCCGGAAGTACTTCTTGTAGAGCCAGACGAACGGCGCGATGGCGGACAGCGCGTAGTCCGGATCGAAGCCGAAGGGGTCGACCCCGAACTCGCCGTTGCTCCGCTCCGCCAGCGCCTCGAGCGTCGGCCCGCGGTCCCCGGCCAGCTCCAGGGTGAGCCGCTTCAGTCGCTGCCTCGTCTCCTCGCTCCAGCGCTCGAACATGGGCCCACCGTCCCTTCTAGCTGACTGCGGCCGCCCTGACCTCGCCGACTGCAGTCCGCCAGACGACACCCTGACCCGGACCCCGAGCGCGGCCTCCCTGAGCTAGCCGCGCCGGCTGCCGGCGGGAACGGGTGACGTGGCAGCTGCCTCCAGCGACCGGGCGGCCTCCCGGAGCGGGAGGAGCTGGAAGTCCCGGGCCGCCCACTCCAGTACCTGGCGCAGCCGGGAGAGCTTGGTGGACAGCGGGAGCGCGAGGTCGGGCTGGGCGCGGGCGAGCTCCGGCGGCAGCCCATCCTCCGGGCCGAGCACGTCCACCGCGTGCAGCTCGAGCGAGAGGAACGGCTCGCCGCGCAGCCGGGCGTAGGCGGCGCGCACCATCGGCCAGGGCGCGAGCACCACCAAGGTGCCGATGAACGGCAGCCGGGCGCCCGGCGTCACCGACATCGGCAGCTCGAGCAGCGGCGCCGCTCCTCGCCGCTCGGGCCGGTCCGGATCCGGGCGGTAGGGGAGCCGGGGCGCGAGCAGCACCCGCGGGCTGTCGAGGATGGCCGCCGAGCGCCGCCCCCGGAGCCGGAGCCAGCCCAGGGTCAGCGCCTTGGCCGCCCAGTAGGGCGCGGCGGGGAAGATGCTCGCGTCGTAGGCGTAGCCGCGGGCCACCACCGCCCGGAGCAGCGCCGGGGAGAGCGTGTACCCCGGCGCGCGGAACCCGAGCGGAGGCAGAGCCCCGAGCGAGGCGAGCACCTCCTCGGCGCGCCCCAGGTCACGGTCGATCTCTTCCGGCGGGCGCCGTGACAGCGCGTAGTCGTGCCGGTGGGTGTGGCTCCCCAGCTCGTGGCCCCGCCGGAGCGCATCCTCCAGCGGCGCGCGGGCGGCCTGGTCGACCTCGCTGCCGATGACGAAGAGGGTCCCCCGACCCCCCACGCCCTCGACCAGCTCGGCGAAGCGGGGAACGGCGACGCGGTGGACGAGGCCCCGCGCCTCGGCGGAGACGACCCCCGCAGGGAGCCCATGGAGCGCCGGGTAGTGCCCGAGCCCGTCCAGGTCGATGGAGATGGAGGCGAGCCCGCCCATGCGGCCGCTCACCCGCCCCGGACCCGGATGACCCACACCAGCTTCGCCACCTGTCGCAGCACGTTGGGCACCCGGCGGAGGAGATTGATCGATGGCTGCCGCTTCTCCTCCAGCTGGATGGGGATCTCCAGCACGCGGTAGCCGTCGCGCCAGGCACGCACCACGAACTCGGAGGCGAACACGTCCCGGTCCACCACGCAGGCCCGCACCACCGGGACCAGCCGCTCGCGGCGGAACGCCTTCAGCCCGTGGGTGTCGGTGCCCTGGAACCCGAGCAGCAGGCGCAGGAGCCCGTTGTGCACCCGCGTCGCCACCCGGCGGATGAGCGGCCGGCGATCGCT
>Ga0335069_10013316_pt1 | contig 11553 bp, 8 predicted proteins | sample Lox_Sample_11_FD_206714 | JGI IMG/M metagenome (GOLD analysis project Ga0335069, IMG submission 206714) | Soil microbial communities from Loxahatchee National Wildlife Refuge, Florida, United States - Lox_Sample_1.1 | ecosystem: Environmental > Terrestrial > Soil > Wetlands | place: USA: Florida...
AAATGCACAGGGCCATGTTGGCGGACGAGCGCTGCTTCCAGTATCCGCGCAGCGAGCGGCCCGGCCCCGGGTTGCTGGGATTCCCGTATGGGCCCGCGCTGCGCGCCGAGATCGCGGCCTGCGACCTCTTCGCCCTGTCGCGCTGGCCAAGCCCACGCGTGACCGTCATCCAGAGCGGAGACGTCGCCGAGGCAGAAACCCTGGTGAACCGACTCGGCCGGCAGGGGATCTCGGCCCAGCTGCGCCGAGCGGCCAATCCGGTGGACTGGGAGGACCTCGATGCGGTTGGCCACTCGCTGACCGCCGGCGACCTGCACGCCACGATCCGCGACGCCCTGCTGGAGGACAAGGGATGAAAGAGCGCGCCTACACATTCGGCGAGGGGGGTGGCCTGTACGGGGTCCTCACCGAGCCGGACAGCGCGAGCGATCGGCCCACGGTCATCCTGCTCAATGCGGGCCTGGTGCACCGGGTGGGGCCGTTTCGCATGTCGGTGGACCTGGCACGCCGGCTGGCCGCCTTGGGCTTCTGTACCCTGCGCATCGATCTGTCCGGATTGGGCGACAGCGCCCCTCGCCCAGGCGAGCCCGATCTGCACCGACGGGTGCTGGCGGACTTGCACGACGCGATGGATTTTCTCGGCCAGCGCCGCGCGGCCCGCCGTTTTGTCGTGGCCGGCATGTGCTCGGGCGCCATCAACGCCCACCGCGCTGCTGCCGCCGACCCGCGTGTGGTGGGGCTGATCATGCTCGACGGCTACGCCTATTCCACGCCGCAGTTTCTCCTGCGCCGCTACGGACCCCGCCTGATCAGCCCGAGCGCGGCCCTGCGCTTTGTCGGGCGCCAGGTCTCGAGTCTGCTGGCCACCGAAGCGTTCCCGCCGACCACTTCGGAAGACAGCGAGATCCTGTCGCAGGATTTTCCCCCGCAAGAGCGCATCGCCCTCGAGCTACGCCAGCTCATGGAACGAAACGTCGCGTTGTTGTTCATCTACAGTGGCAATTGGTACCTCTACTTCAATTATCGCGAGCAAATTCGCGACAATTTTCCCGATGTCCCGTTTGGTGGCCGCCTGACCGTCGAGCATTTCCCCGAGGCAGACCACACCTACACCTTGCTTGAAGATCGCGAGCGACTGTTTGCCACGATGCTGGGATGGATGCAGGAACGATTCGGGTGATCGCCGATCCTGGCTGCGCGCGAGGCGCCGACTGGCTCCAATTCGACCGAGTGGCGGCCAGCGGCGCGCCGCGAACGCGCGGTCGATGGAAGACGACGCCGGCGTCAACTATGCTTGGGTGATTCGCGAATGAAGGAATGGCCACTCTCGTGCCCCCACTGAGCCGAACCGCCTCGCTCTCGCCCACATTTCCCGCCGATTTTCCCGCCCGTTGCGCGGCGGCTATCGACGAGGCACTGGGACAGGTGCGGGCCTACCGCGCATGGCGCCGGTTCGACTTGGGGTCCGCAGCCCCCATCGACGAGCGATATGCCGGGCTGCCAGCGCTCGGCAAGCGCTGGATGAACGCGCACGGCCCGGCCGCGTTCGTGACTCCCGGCCACAGCCTCGAAGCCGGCGTGCTCCGGGGCGAAATCGAGTTGGTCAAGACCAGCGGCACGACGGACGAACAGGTCAGCAACGTATGGTTCCAGCCGTGGTGGGATGCTTCCGAGCGCGCTTCATGGACGCTCAACGCGCACGCCGCAGCCGTGGCCACCGGCCAGCACCGGGAAGCCATCCTGAGCAGCCCGCTCTGCGTTGGCCCGCGCAGCGAGCGAGGCGACCTGACCTTCGAGCAGCGCCGCACCGGCCGCTTCCTCTTCCTGAACGATCTGGTCGATCCGCTCTCCTGGTCGGATGGCCACTGCGAGCGCATGCTCGACGAGCTGGCGCGCTTCGAGCCCGCCGTGCTCGAGGCCAATCCATCCCTGCTCAGCCGCCTGTGCCGCACCCTGCTGCGCACCGGGCGCGACGTCTTCCGCCCCGCGCTCATCGTGCTGACCTACGAGCTGCCCTCGGCCATCCACCGCCGCCACATCCAGGCGGTGTTCGGCGCGCCCATCATGAGCTCGTATGGCACCACCGAGAGCGCGTACGTCTTCATCGAATGCGAGCACGGCCGTTTGCACCAGAACACCAGATTCTGCCGAGTCGATCTGGTACCCTTCGGCACCGATCAGGGTGGCCCTTCTCTCGGCCTGCTGCTGGTGACCACGTTCGATAACCCGTGGCGCTCACTGATTCGCTTCGACGTCGGCGATGTGGCGCGCCTTCCCCCGGCCGAGCCCTGTCCGTGCGGCAGGACCGACGGCCTCACCCTCGCCTCGATCGAAGGGCGAACCGCGAACCTGACCACGACGCCCGAGGGTCTGCCGGTGACTCAGGCCGAGGTCGACCGGCGCTTGGCGTGCATCGGCGCCATCGACGAATACCAACTGCGCCAGACCGATGAGCACTCGTATCGGGTCGAAATCGCCTGCGACGGTGGCTACAGCTCCGCGGTGGCGGCCAGCGCGGAAGATATTCTGCATGGCCTTTATGGCCCGCAAGCGCGAATCAGCGTCGAGGAAGGTCGCCGCCTCTCGCCCGAGCCGTCGGGGAAATACCGCTTGGTGCGCGCGATGGTTCCCATCGACTGGAAGCTGTTCGTCGATCCGCGCCACCGGCCGCCCGCGCTTCCCGCTTGGCAACCCCGCCTGCAACGAGACTGAGCCCCATGCCGAGCCCGCACGCGGTCTTTCTCTTCGCCGGCGGTCCCGGCTCGGCGGCGGGCTCGTACGCCGAAGTCCTACGCCGGATCTACTCGCAGACGGGCAGCCGCAAGCCACGTATCGCATACGTCGGCGCCGCCACCGACGACAACCCCCGGTTCTTTTCCATGATGAGCACCCTCCTGCAAGGGGCCGGTGCGTGTGAGATTGAGCTCGTCCCGCTCGCCAAGGGTGGGAACGTCAGGACAGCTCGGGCCGTCATCGAGTCGTCGGACTTGGTTTTCTTCGGCGGCGGCGACGTCGAGCTCGGGATGAAGCGGCTCCACGAGCGGGACATCATCTCGGCCCTGAGCGCGGCCCATGCGGCCGGCACGCCGTTCGCCGGGATCTCGGCCGGCGCCATCATGCTCGGCCGCCAGTGGGTGCGCTGGAGCGATCCAGACGACGACGCCAGCGCGGAGCTTTTTGACTGTCTGGGTTTGGCCGGGGTCATCTGCGACACGCATGGCGAGGACGACGACTGGCAGGAGCTGCGCCGGGCTCTCGCGCTGGCCGGCGGATCCCCGGGCTACGGCATCAGAACCGGCGCCGCCATGCGAGCTGTCGGCCAGACGGTCGAGGTCCTGGCAGGCCAGATCGATATTCTCCGCCCCAACCAGCCGCACCGCCGCGGTCGCAGCGCTTGAGTCAGCGATCGCGTGTCATGACCCGATTCGGTCCGGTCGGGTCATCACCCGCTTCGCCTCGCCGGAATCGCGGGCGGAGCACGAGTCCAGGGAAAACGCAGGTTCTTCTTCGATGGGTTGGTATATAATCGCTCCTGCGCTTGCAGCTTGCACTGCGTTATCCTGCCCATTGCCAATCCCACATCGGCGGCGAGGAAACATGAACACCCTTATCAAACGATCACTCTCTAGTCTGGCCCTTGTCATGGTGCTCGCGTGGGCGCCTTCAGTCCTGGCGGCAGCTGGCCTTTCGCTGGATCGCTTTCAGCCGTCTCTGCCCGGGGATCGATTCTTCGGAGTCGAAGGGGATGATCCCGGCGGGCACCTGCTGCCCCGGGCCATGCTCCTGGGAGACTACGGCTATCGCCCGCTCAGCCTATACAGCGAGCCGGGCGACCAGAAGATCGGGACCGTGGTCTCGCACCAGCTCGTCGTCCATGTGGCCGTCGGCCTGAGCCTGTGGGATCGGCTGGTGGTCGCCGCCAACATGCCGTTCAATTTGCTGACCAAGGGGAGCGACGTAGAAGGCTACTCTCCACCGGCGGGCGTGGCCCAAGGGGATCTGCGCCTTAGTGCGCGCGTCCGCCTGCTGGGTGACGCGCGCTCGCCGGTCAATCTGAGCCTGGCCGGGCACCTTTTCGTGCCCACGGGTAACAAGGACAAGTTCGCTGGCTCGAACACTGTGCACGGCAGCCCGGTGCTGGTGCTCGCCGGCTTGACGGACATCCTGGCCTACGCGGTGACCGCGGGCGTGGACATACGCAAGCAGGCCGAGGTCGACGTGCTCTCGTTTGGCTCTCAGCTCCTCTTCGGCGGCGCAGTCGGTTTCCTGTTGCTGAACCGCATGCTGCAGATCGGGCCTGAGGTGTACGGAACGACCCTCATGGTCGGCAGCGAAAAGTTCAAGAAGGACACGACGAGCGTGGAGGGGATTGTAGGGGCAAGGGTACGGCTGGCCGACTTCGTTCTCGGTGCAGGGGTGGGTCCAGGGTTCACGCACGGGACGGGAACGCCCACTCTGCGCGGCCTGCTTTCCGTGGCCTACGCGCCCGAGCCGCCCAAGCCCGCGCCGCCGCCTCCCCCGCGCAAGCCCAGGAAGCCCGCCGATCGCGATCACGATGGCATCCCCGACAGGGACGATGCCTGTCCGGACGAGCCGGGGGTACCGAGCGACGATCCCGCCAAGAATGGTTGCCCACCGCCTCCGGCTGACCGCGACGGCGATGGCATTCCGGACAAGGAAGATGCGTGTCCGGACGTCAAGGGCGTGAAGAGCCCGATTGCCAGCGAGAACGGCTGTCCGCCCGACACCGATGGCGACGGCATCCGCGACGACGTGGACGCCTGCCCGAACGAGAAGGGCGTACCCGATCCCGATCCGCAGAAGAACGGCTGCCCGAAGTCCGTACGGGTCACCGAGGGCGAGATCGTCATCCTCGAGCAGGTGCAGTTCAAGACCGGGAGCGCGGTCATCCTGCCGGTCAGCGACGATCTGCTGCACCAGGTGGCTGGGGTGCTGAGCGAGCATCCCGAGATCGCGCGGCTCGAGGTCCAGGGCCACACCGACAGCCGTGGTGGCAAGGCCTACAACAAGAAGCTCAGCCAGAAGCGCGCCGACGCCGTGAAGAAGTGGCTGGTGAACTACGGCCAGATCGACAGCGGTCGTCTGACCACGCATGGCTACGGCATGGAAGAGCCCATCGCCGACAACGCCACGCCCGACGGGCGACAGAAGAACCGTCGCGTGCAGTTCAAGATCTTGGAGAAGTCAAACCGAAGCCGAAGTGAGGTGTCGCCATGAAGCGCCTAGTTATTGCAAATCGCGGATTGTTGCGGGCCGCCGCGCTCGCGCAGCTCTTGCTGTTGGCGGTGGCGGGCTGCAAGTCGCCATCGCCCTCGGCCAAGAATGACTTGGTGGTGAAGCAGGCCCTGGTGGGCAAGGACGGCGCCCGGACCGTCACGGCCGCCGAGTCTCCTCTCACCGTCAACAGGTACTCCGTGCTGACGGCCGTCGGGACCAACACCGTGACGGTGGCCAACATCGACGACCTCGCCGTGGATGCCACACACCCGCTGGTGGCCGGGGATCTCTTGCTCATCATCCAGATGGCGGGTGCGACCATCGACACCACCGACGATACCGCCGCCTACGGCGCGGTGACCGCTCTTGGCAACGCCGGCAACTACGAGGTAGCTGCCGTGGCCTCTATCTCGGGGGATGTGATAACCCTGAGCTGCAATCTGAAGAAGTCGTACACCCCGACAACCGGCAAGGCTCAGGTCATCCGCGTCCCGCAGTACACCGACTTGACCATCAACTCCGGCGCTTCCATCACTGCGCGTGCGTGGGACGGGACGGTCGGTGGCGTGGTGGCGGTGCATGCCCAGAACACCGTGACGCTCACCGGGTCCATAGACGTCACGGCCAAGGGCTTCCGCGGTGGCACTACCCACGTCGGCCTCGGGAGTGGGACGTCGACCACCCACACCTACTACCGCTCGACCGATCCCAACGACGGCGCCATGAAGGGCGAGAGCATTGCAGGATGGCCAGGCGACTTCACGTACCCATATGGCCGCGGCGCACCTGCCAACGGCGGCGGCGGTGGCAATTGGCACAATTCAGGGGGCGGTGGTGGAGCCAACGCCGCCCGGAATGGCGAGGCCAGCGACGCGGGTGGTACGAACTGGACCGGCCAGGGCGTGATGTTGAGCAGTGTTTTCGGGGCAAGCGCTTGGTCCCTAGACCCTGGCTATGCCTTGAGTGGCGGTCCAGGCGGCGGCCGTGGCGGATACACGTACTCGTCCGTCAAGCGGGTTGCCACGTCCGTGTCGCCGGGCGACACGACCTGGGGTGGCAACTACCGACAAGAGCGAGGCGGCCTGGGCGGGCACACGCTTGCCAACAGCCCCGCCGACCGGCTGTTCTTGGGCGGCGGTGGGGGCGCGGGCGACGGAAACGACGGTCACCCCGGCCCAGGCGGAGTGGGCGGCGGCCTGGTATTCGTGATGGCGGGCAGTGTGACGGGTACTGGGAGCATTGCGGCAAACGGCGGACCAGGTGGCAGTGCCGACTCGTCAACGGGCTCAGCTAGCGGCGACGGCCCAGGCGGCGGTGGCGGCGGCGGGACCGTGGTGGTGCGTGCGGGCACGCTGACGGGGATTTCTTCAGTCGCGGCGAACGGAGGAGTAGGCGGCGACCAGATCATTACCGGCCCCGAAGCCGAGGGTCCTGGCGGTGGCGGTGGCGGTGGTTACATCGCCTTGTCCGGCGGCACACTGACGACGGTCACGGCCGACGGTGTGCAGGGCGGCACCACCAACTCAAGCGGCGTAAGTGAGTTCCCTTCTAACGGCGCCACAGCAGGAAACGACGGCGTGGCCAACGGCAATGCCGACACCATTCTCTATTGCAACAGCGACGCTCCACCGGTGGCGCCCGAGACCGCGCTCACCAGCAAGCCTGCCAATCCCACGAAGGTGGCCGCGGCGACCTTTGCCTTCTCCAGCCCTCGCGACAGTACCGATGCGGGCCCGAATCCCAACGTCACCTTCGAATGCAACCTGGACGGCGCAGGCTATCAGCCCTGTCCGGCGAGCTACACCACCGCGGCCCTGCCCGAGGGCGACCACACCATCGCGGTGCGTGCCAAGGACTTCAACGGCAACGTGGACGCCACCCCCGCTACCTGGGCCTGGACGGTGGATCTGACTCCCCCCAATACCTCGATCACGAGTGGACCACCCAATCCCACCGATGTGTCCGCGGGGGCCTTTGTCTTCGCCAGCACCGAGGCCAACTCGACCTTCGAGTGCCAGATCGATGGAGCGGCCTACGCGACTTGCGCCGCCAACTATACGGCCCCTACCGACCTGACCGAGGGGGTTCATACCCTGTACGTAGTCGCGACGGATCCCGCGGGCAACACGGACGCCACGCCCGCCGCCTATACCTGGTTGCTGGACCTCACCGCGCCGGATACCACGATTGCGACATATCCTCCGAATCCGAGCAACCGCTCCACCGCAGAATTCACCTTCACCAACTCCGAGTCGGGCGAGGAAGTCGTCACCTACGAATGCCGACTGGACAGCACCACGGCCGCTTTCTCGGCGTGCCCAGCCGACTACACCATCAACGACCTGAGCGACGGGGCGCATACCTTGGACGTCCGCGCGAAGGATGCCGCAGGCAACGTCGACCCCACGCCTGCGCATTATGAATGGGATGTGGAGACCGGCACGGATGGCGGAGTGGTCGCCGACGGAGGCGGGGAGGCCGGAGCGGACACCGAGCCGTTCGTGGATTCGGCCGGCCCGGATAGCAATCCTGCCGCCGATGGACCGGGCACCGTGGTCTTGGATGCAAGCCCCGATCTCACCGCTGAACGCCCGGGGGTGGACAGCGCCACCAAGGACACGGCAGTCGTCCTCGTTGATGCGGGCGTGGATGCCGCCAAGGACACTGCTACTGGCCCGCTCGATGGCAGCGCTGAGGCAGGTGAGGAAGAAGCAGGGGGACGGCCGGACGCGGTTGTGCGGGACGCGCTAGCCGCCGAGGCCAGCGGCAGCGATGCCGGGGCAGCACCCGATTCGACGCCCGTGGGCAGCCCCGATGCCCAGGTGGCCGCTGATACGGCCGCCCCGGTCGGCACGCAAGACGCCGCCACGACCGGGAACGCGACGCCGCCGAAGCTCATGGGATCTGGGTTCTGCGCCCTCGATCCTCTGCGCAGCAGCGGGCCGGGATTGTTCACCTTCTTCCTGGTGGGCACCGCCGCGCTATTGATTCGGCGCCGCCGGCGCTAGCCGCGCTTACCGGCTCGAAACCAGCAAGGCCGCCCGCTTGGGCGGCCTAGCGTGCTACCCGTCTATCAACGCCACGCCGAGCACGCGCGCCACCCCGACCCGGCCCAATGCGATCTTCAGGTCGCGTCCGCGCGTCTGGCGCGTGCGCGCCGTGAGGACCAAGCCGTCTGCCGCGTCTTCCGCAACGGGCACATCCAGGCCGGTGATGATCGAGGAGGTGTCGACCACGGTGTAGTCGTAGGCCGCGCGTAGACTGGCCAGGGCCGCGATCAGGGTGGGTCCATGCATGGGCGCTCGCGGCTCGGATCGCGCCTGCGCCGCCAGCACGTCGAGATCGTGAGTGGGGAGCTGCGCGACCTTCCAGGAGCGCGCCGGATCGGTCCGACGCTGCGTGAGTTGCTCAAGAAAGCAAGCCGGCGGCGCGAAGCCCAGCAAGCTGGCTAGCGCCGGCCGTCTGGTATTTGCCTCGAGCAGCAAAACGCGATGGCGTCCCGATTCCGCCAGCGCCAGCGCCAAATTGAGCGCGCAGGTCGTCTTGCCCTCCCCGTCCAGGGCGCTGGTAACCAGGATGACCTTGGGATCGCCTCGCTCCGCCAGCCGGTGGCGCAGGACGCGAAAACTGGCCGCGCGCGCCGAAAGCGGGTTGCGTAGGATCGCGGCCCGCGGATCAATTTCCACCGGCATCGCGACCCGTGTCCGTTCCAAGCCCACCGCAAGTGGTGCGGCTCCAGGCCAATTGGGATTGGTGTCGGTACCCACGGCTGCACGTCCGTCAGTCATGACGTCCTCCGGGCAAGCCTGCGGCGGGCCGAGCCCGACCCACGGCCCCGGCGCGATTCGCGTGGCACCTCGGCCAAGAGTGGCGGCAGACCCAAACGCGCGAAATCGAGCTCGGCTCGCAAGCGATCGTCGAAAAACACAACCGCGAGGGACAGGCCAAAAACCAGCGCCAGCGCCGCGCCAGCCCCGAGAGCACCCATCTTCACGCGACCGCGGCGTTCGGCTCGCGCCGGCAAGAAAGCGGGATCCACCACCACCAGCTCGCCGGTCTTGTCCTGCAGATCCAGCGTGGCCTGCAGGGAGGCCTGGAATTGTTTGCTCTGGAGCACCGCGAGGCGGTCGCGCGCCTCGGACGCGCGACGGTCCAGCTCGGCCAGTTGGGTGCCCAGCTCGGCCAGGCGTTTGGGATCGCGTTCCAGGGCCCGAGCCCGCGCCTGCGCGATCTGTTTGCTGAGGGCGGCCAGGCGCCGGCGAGTCGCCGCATCGGGCGCTGGATTCGCGTCTGTGGGCCGGGGCAGCGACAGGTCCGCGGAGGGCGGAAGCGCCGCACCTTTCTTGGCAGCGGCCATGGCGTCGTCTATCTTGCGCAACCGCTCTCGCGCCGCCATTACGGCCTCGTTGGCCTGACGCACGTCGGGATACGCGGAGGTGAATTGCTTCTGCTTCTGCGCCAGATCGCGCCGGGCCGCCACCAGGTCGACCTCGGCCGCCTCACGCTCGGCCTGCAGGGTGGGATCGAGCGGCGCCGTCGCGACTTCACCGGCGCTGGGCTTCTCTGGCTTGGGCAGCTCACTCCCGTGCTCGCGCAGCCGTGTCGCGCGCGCCTCCAGACTAAACACCGACGCATCGGGCGCGCTCAGCCTGCTCTCGGCGCTCACCGCCCGCAGTTGTGCACCCGGCGTCATGGGTCCGTTGCCCAGGGCCAGCGCCATCTCGGGGTGCTGGCCAACAAACTTGCCAAGCTCGGCCTCGCGCTCGCGCAGCGCATCCTCGGCCACACGCTTCTGCACGTCGAAGAAGTGCTGGGCGTTCACCACGTCCTGCAGGCGCCATTGCCGATGGACATCCAGCAGGATGTCGGCCGTGCGCGCGGCCACAGTCTGCGCCTGTTGTGGAGATTCATCCTCGAAACTAATGCGGAAGGTTTCACCGCCGCTCGAGTCGAACTTGAGGTGCTTGCGGATTTCCTCGATGGCGTCTGACAGCCCCGTGCGGGTCACCCGTTCGTGATAGAGGTTCAGATCTTTCAACAGGCCGGTCAGGCGACCGCGGGTGAATAGCATTTCCTTCAAGCGGGCGGCCAGCTGGCGCGAGGAATCGCCCTCCGTCTGTGAAACGATGGTGGCGCCCGGCGGTGGTCGATAGAGAAGCACCACATCGGATCGATAGACCGGCCGGACCACGCCCAGGATGGCTGCGGCCATGAGCAAGGCGAGGGGCAAGCACAGCCACAGGGTGCGCGTGCGCAGAGCCCGCCCAACCATGAGCAACGCGGTCCGTGGCCCGAGCCAGCCCTCCTTGCCACTGCCAATCACGTCCGGCCTCCCCACCATGCCCGCGGGTTGTGCACGGTTCCCAGCCCCACGCTGCCGGCGCGCCCAATGTCATCGGCATCGTAGAGCCGGGGATTGAAAGCGCCCACGAAAAGCAGGGCGAGCACCAACCCCGCTGCTCCCGACATGGCGGCCTTGCGCCGCAGCCACTGTTCGTCGTTGCGTACCACTCCGCCCTCGGCCTGCAAAGCCGCCAAGTGAACCCGGGTGCCTGCCTGCTTTTCCTCCGCGGCGGCGGCCAACTCGAGCGCCGTCTCCTGCCGCTCTGCCTCGCTCCGTTGGCGTTCGAGCTGCGCCAGCGTGGCCCGCAGAAACCCGGCCCTCACTCGATCCGCCAGCGTCGTTGCTGCCGGGTGCACCAACCAAGCGGCGTGCAAGGCGGCCAATTGGGCCTCGGTTCGCTGCTCCTCTTCGCGGACCTGGGCGGCCGCCGCGTGGGCCATGCTCGCGTCGCGCCTGGCACGCTCGCTCTGGCGGCCAAGCTCGGCCCGGGTCACCAGCATGCCGAGATCGCGCGCCACCAGAGCGGCTTGCTCCGGCTCATCGCCCCTGAAGGTGATGGCGATGCGCACCGAACGCGGCGCGGAGCGCTCCAGGCGATACTCGGCGAAATAGTCCTGCAGGATCTCGACCTCGATACTCTTGCGCATCTCGGTCAACGCCAGCACCGGGCTGAGGTTGGCGGCCGTGCGAAACAGCCGATAGCGCGCCATGACCTCCTCCAGATGGGACGAGGTGAAGGCCACCTCCTCGACGAAGCTGCGCAGATCCGTCCGTGAAAAGGTTTGCCGATCTGAAGACAAGGTGTTCTCGCGCATCAACAACTCGGCGCGGACCGCGAACACCGGCGGTCGGCGCAGCTGCCAGGCGAACAAGATGGCCGCGGCCAACAAGGCCCAGGCCAGGGTCAGGGCCGGGCGCCGAGCGGCCCGGCGCAAGAGCCGTCCCAGCTCAGTGAGTCATGCACGGCCTGC
>Ga0335069_10013317_pt1 | contig 11551 bp, 8 predicted proteins | sample Lox_Sample_11_FD_206714 | JGI IMG/M metagenome (GOLD analysis project Ga0335069, IMG submission 206714) | Soil microbial communities from Loxahatchee National Wildlife Refuge, Florida, United States - Lox_Sample_1.1 | ecosystem: Environmental > Terrestrial > Soil > Wetlands | place: USA: Florida...
AACTTATGCGTGCCCAGGCGAAGGCGTTCCGATCGATGCGCAACCTTCGGCTGATTGCCCTGGTGGTGCTGTCCTTGGCAATCGCCACGGCCGCGGTTCCTGCGGCTCATTCGCAGACGCAACCCGCTCCACCTGCAGCGCAGGCAAACCAAGCTGCGCAACCAGGAGCGACGTCCGCACCTCTCCCCGGCTCCGCCCCGCTCCGGGTGATGGTGGGCAAGTCACTTCTCATCAACACGACGGAACGCCTGAAACGCGTTTCCGTGACCGATCCCGCCGTCGCCGACGCGCTGGTGGTAACCCCGAACCAGGTTCTCGTGAACGGACTGGCGCCGGGAGAAATCTCGCTCCTGATCTGGGATGAGCTCGAGCGGTCACAGAGTTTCGATCTGCGCGTCGATGTGGACATCACCGCTGCGGCCGAGGAAATCCACCGTATTTTCCCCGACGAACAGATTTCCGTGACTCCTTCGCGCTCGGCCATCGTGCTTTCCGGTCACGTGACGACCGAAGATGTCTCGAAACATGCCGGAGCGATTGCATCCGCCTATTCGCGGAATGTCGTTAACGTGCTGACATTCGGACCGGTGGGAGCGCAGGAGGTCCTGCTCGAAGTGAAGTTTGCGGAAGTTGACCGGACGGCCCTGAGCCAGATCGGCATCAATGTATTCAGTACCGGCGCGGGCAATACGATCGGCTCCATCACCACCGGGCAGTATGGCGGGATCAGAACGGGCACGATCACCGATCAGATTGGCGCCCCGCCCCCAACTTCCGACACGGGCACAGCATCGAATGCGGGAACGAGCACTACCACCGTCGGGGACCTGCTCAACATATTTTTCTTCCGGCCCGACATCCACCTCGGGGGAGTCATCAAGGCACTGCAAGCCAAGAACCTCCTGCAAATTCTTGCGGAGCCGAACCTGATTGCGGTCAACGGCAAAGAAGCCAGCTTTCTTGCCGGGGGAGAATTTCCATTTCCCGTTGCTCAACCCAGCGGGCAGGGACTGTCTACCATCACGATTCAGTTCCGGGAATTCGGCGTGCGCTTGAAGTTCACGCCGGTGATTCAACCCAACGGGAACATTCACCTGCGAGTTGTGCCGGAAGTCAGCACCCTTGATTTCGCCAACTCGGTGACCATCTCTGGAACGACGATTCCTGCCATCAGCACGCGCAAGGCGGATACCGAATTCGAACTGCAGGACGGCCAGAGCTTCGTCATCGCAGGCCTGATGGACAACCGGGTCACCAAGATCGTGAATAAGATTCCCGGCCTCGGCGACATTCCGGTGCTGGGCAACTTCTTCAAGAGCTCCAGCCTGCAAAAGAGCAATGCGGAGTTGATGGTGCTGTGCACAGCGCGGCGGATCTCGCCGAGCGCACAGGCGCCACCGGCTCCTGCAAGTCCGGAGCCACTCTTGGACAAGGATAAGTTTGATGGCAAGAAACCCGAGGGTAGTGGCAAGTAGTCACGGGCTCGCTCCATCGGAGTGCGGGTCGGGGATCTAGCGAGCTGGGTGGGGTCGAGTCATGCCAGAGTTGTCAGTTGCTGTCTTTGCCACGGACAATGATCAACGCGCTGTGCTGCAGGTTCTGGTCGACGGAACCAGCGTCGCGCACACTGTCTGCAGCCATGCCACCCTGCCGCTGGCCGCGACCGACTCCGTGATCCGGAAGACTCAAGCATTCGCCCCCACTGTCATTCTCGTGGATATTCCCAGCGAAGCATCCACTGCCGCCCTGCGGGCGATCGAATTGCTCCATCAGGAACTGCCCGACTCGGCCGTGTTCGCCATCGGCACCATGACTCAGCCGCAGGTCATCGTTAGCGCCATGCGGTCGGGCGCGCGCGAATACATCGAGCGTCCGACCACGACAACCGATTTACTGGAAGCCTTCGTGCGTCTGACCTCGACGCGCCGCAAGCCAGGACGCGAGGGCTCGCGTGGAAAGATCGTGACGGTTGTGAATGCCAAGGGCGGCAGTGGGGCCACGACCGTCGCCGTCAATCTTGCTCTCGCGCTGCAGGCGATTCACACGACCGCATTAATCGACTTGGCTCCGCTGGGGCATTGTGCTCTCCATCTCAATCTCAAACCCGCGTTCACCGTGTCGGATGCTATCAGCAACCTTCACCGTCTCGACTCTTCCCTGCTCGACAGTTTCATGGCCCGGCACTCGGGCGGCCTCCAGGTACTGGCTGGGCCGGCGGCTCCGTCGCCGATCGAGCCGTCGGTTTCCGATTTTGCTCGTCTCTTCGACACGATGGCGGGACTGTTTCGCTACATCGTTGTCGACGCTTCCTCCCGCCTTGACGGCGCCACGCGTCTGGTTAGCAATCTCTCGGAAAGGGTTCTGCTGGTGGCTCATGCCGATGTGGCTTCGTTGTGGAGCGCGGGCCGCGTCGCCCAATACCTCGGCGAGAGCGGTTCGCACGACCGCTTTGCGCTGGTCCTGAACCGCTATCGCAAAGTTGCTGGTTTCAATGAGGCGGAGACGGAGGCGGCGATCGGCGCGCCGGTTCTGTGGCGGATTCCGAATCAGTATTTTGCGGTTTCCACCGCAATCGACCGCGGCGTGCCCCTCATGCAGCAGGGCAACACAGAAATCGCGCGGTCCATTGCCGGCTTGGCGGAACATTTGACCAAGGACGACCTGGACACCAAACGCACGGCGTGGTCTCTATTCAAGACGGTATAGGAGACCCGTCTTGACTGCCGGCAGGTGACGATTGTGCGACGGGAGACAATCTGGAACGATTCTTCACGGGAGAAAAGCGTTAAGCTAAGAACCAAGAGCTAGCAGGCTGAAAGCTGTTTTTTTCAACATGGCGAACCTACAGGCATTTGAGCGGAGCGAGTACCAGCAGGTCAAAGCTGACCTGCACCGTAAGATTCTCGATCGTCTCGATCTGGAAAAGCTTGGCAAGGCGGCCGGCGATGCCGCTCGAGACGAAGTGCTGGTCCTGATCCGCAGCTCGGTCAACAGCGAGGCCGTGCCTCTTAGCTTCGCTGAGCGCGAGCGGTTGGCGCGTGAAATTCTCGACGAAATCTTCGGCCTCGGCCCGCTCGAGCCGCTGCTCAAAGATCCCGGGATCTCCGACATCCTCGTGAATCGGTTTGATCGTGTCTATGTGGAGCGGGCCGGCAAGCTGGAACTCACCGGGCTGTCGTTCAAAGACAATGGCCACCTGATGCAGATCATTGATCGCATCGTCTCGCGCATCGGACGCCGCGTGGACGAATCCTCGCCCATGGTGGATGCTCGCCTCGCCGACGGCTCGCGTGTTAACGCTATCATTCCGCCACTCGCCCTCGATGGACCCTGTTTGTCGATCCGCCGCTTCGGACGCGATCCGATCACTGCCCGCAATATGCTCGAGAACAAGACCCTGTCGGAGGCGATGCTCGAAGTGCTCTCGGCCATGGTCAAAGGCCGGTTGAATCTGCTCATCTCGGGCGGAACCGGCGCCGGCAAGACCACACTGCTCAACGTTCTCTCCGGCTACATTCCGAATTCCGATCGCATTGTCACCATCGAAGATGCCGCCGAACTTCAGCTGAAGCAGGAACACGTCGTGCGCCTGGAAACGCGCCCGCCCAATATTGAGGGCAAGGGCGCGGTGCGGCAGCGCCAGCTCGTCATCAACAGCCTGCGTATGCGTCCCGACCGCATCGTGGTGGGCGAGGTGCGTGGCGAGGAGGCCTTCGACATGCTTCAGGCCATGAACACCGGGCACGAGGGTTCGCTCACCACTGTCCACGCCAACTCTCAGCGCGATGCGCTTGCCCGCGTGGAAAACATGGTCTCCATGGCAAACCTGAATATTCCTGAGCGCGCCATCCGGCAGCAGGTGTCCGCCGCCATTCACGCGGTCGTGCAGGTGGCGCGGCTCTCCGACGGCACGCGCAAGGTCCTCACCATCTCGGAGATCACCGGTATGGAAGGCGACATCATCGCCATGCAGGATATTTTCGTGTTCGACCGCACCGGAATCGATCAGCACGGACGGGTGCGCGGAGCCTTCCGCTCCACCGGCATCCGCCCGCGATTCTCGGATCGGCTTGCAACTGCGGGCTGCCGCCTGCGGCCGGAAATCTTCGAGTCGAGGCTGGAGGTCTAGGAATGCCGGTAGCCGCCGCATTCATTGTCTTCGTCCTGGTGAGCGCGATCGCCTTCGGCGCGTTGGTTCTCGTCGACCGTCGCAGCGCCCAAGCCCGCGTTCTGCGTGACCGCCTCTCTGCCGCGCAGCAGCAACCGGAAGCTGCGGAACCTGCCGCCGTGCTTCTTCGCGACGAAATGCTCAGCCGGATTCCGGCCTTCGACACCCTGCTCCGGCGCTCGGAGCGGGTTTCCGCCCTGCAGAAGATGCTCACCCAGGGCGAGGTCAATGTTCGGGCGGGTAACTTCCTGGTTTTTTGCGCCATTGCCGCCATTGTCTTCGGTTTGCTGTTCTGGGTGGCAGGAGGAAACGTCCTGTTTGGGTGGGCAGGCGGCGTCCTGGGATTCTTCATCCCTTATGCCTATGCGTCACACCGGCGGGCCAAGCGATTCCAGCGCTTTGAGGAAAAGTTCCCTGAAGCCATCGACACGCTCGCACGCGCCGTCCGTGCCGGCCACGCTTTTACCACCGCCCTGGAGATGATCGCCGCCGAGGTGTCGGAGCCGGTCGCCGGGGAATTCCGCCAGCTCTTTGAGGAGCAGAAGTACGGACTGCCGGTCCGCGACGCGCTTTTGAACCTGGTTGAGCGCATTCCGCTGGTTGACGTGAAGTTCTTTGTGACTGCCGTTATGCTGCAGCGCGAGACCGGCGGCAACCTCGCCGAGATCCTCGACAACCTGTCGTACGTGATCCGCGAGCGTTTCAAGATCCTGCGCCAGGTGCGTGTGCACACGGCGCAAGGCCGGCTCACCATGATGCTGTTGATGGCCCTGCCGCCGACAATCGTCATCGTGATGCTGACCCTGAACCCCGGCTTCATTCAGCCTCTGTTCACCGATCCCATCGGGCATATCTTGATCGTCGGAGGCATTACGCTGCAAACCGTGGGCTACTTTTTCATTCGCAGGATTATTCGAATTCAGGTCTGATTCATGGCACTGGCGCTCTCCATTCTGATCTTCGTCACGATTGCAGTGGTCGTGTTTGCCTTCGGCGCCGCGACGGTCGCGCCGTCTTCAGTGCTGGGCTCCCGCCTGCGCGAGATCGGCTGGCAACGTCCGAAGGCCGAACCCAAACCTGCCATTCGCGAACGTCTCCAGCAAGCCCTCGATCCTCTCAGCCGGGCGCTTCCTGTGTCGCCGACAGATGTCTCGGAAACCCGCGCCTGGTTGATCCAGGCCGGCTATCGCGATGCCCGCCACGTCAACATCTACTTCGGGTTGCGTGCGCTCTTTGCCGGGCTCGGGCTGGCCACGGTAGTGCTGCTGACCGGATTCGACTCGCCGCTATTGTTGGTGGGGGTGCCGGCGCTCGGCTTCTTTGTTCCTCGCTTCTTTCTGAAGCGCGCCGTGGCGCAACGGCAGCGACGCATACGGCTCGGCTTACCCGACGCCCTGGATCTCACTGTAATCTGCGTGGAGGCCGGCCTCGCCCTCGATCAGGCGATGATGCGCGTCGGCGAAGACCTCCGCTATGCGCATCCGGAACTCAGTGCCGAGTTCCACCTGTTCAATCTGGAAACGCGAGCCGGCAAGCCCCGCGTCGAGGCCCTACGAAACCTCGCCGCGCGTACCGGGGTCGAGGATATCCGCGCCCTCGTCGGAACGCTGATTCAGACCGATCGCTTCGGTACCAGCGTCGCCCAGGCGCTGCGCGTACACTCCGATTCGCTCCGCACCGAGCGCCGCCAGCGGGCCGAGGAACAGGCCGCCAAAACTACTGTTAAAATGATTATTCCCCTCGTTCTCTTTGTGCTGCCTTCCCTCATTTTCGTGACCGTCGGCCCGGCAGTGATCCAATTGGTTCGTCTGCTGACCCAGACTGCCGGAGGGCGGCGGTAGGTCGGCGCTGAAACTAAGGAGTTGTCATGCCCGGGCACGGGCCCACGGGGTTTGCTTTCAACCGCACGCGCACAACTTACCTCGCCACCGAACTGGTGATCGCGCGGACGCATTGGTCTCGTTTCCGCGGCCTGATGGCAACCGACCCTGCCCGCTTCCGGCGTGGCCAGGGCCTGTGGATCACGCCTTCCCGCGGTGTCCACACCTTCGCGATGCGCTTCCCCATCGATGTCGTCTACCTTGATCAGAAGAGACTCGTCATCCACATTGAAGAGGGGTTGAAGCCCTGGCGTATGGCGGCGATCCGCATCCGGGCCGCGTCGGTGCTGGAACTTCCGATTGGCACGGTACACGATTCCCGCACCGCCCTGGGCGACCAAGTCGATATCCTTATGGAACGCCCCCTCCACCGCGAAGCAGCATGAGTACCATCGAAACCATTCCGCAGAGCGTTGACCAGTGGCCCGAACCGCCACGCCTGCTCGTGGAGTGGTCCTCGCCATGGGAAGAATTCAAGACCGCTGTTCGCCCGGCGCTGGGCAGGCCTCCGAAAGCCTTGGCTGGAGAAGCTCCCGTTGGCATGTTTCCCTATCGCGGGATGGCCGTCACCTGGGTCCTGGAAGCGCTTCTTCTCGTTGCCGTAATTGTGCTTCCCGAACGCATTGCCAGCCTGCGGCCCTATTCGCCGCCCCCTCTCCCCAAGTGGGACGTCATCTACTACTCCGGCGACGAACTGCCGCAAACGCAGGATCGTGGCGGAGCGCCCTCCGGCAAGACAGGACGCGCCGGCGGCCAGGAAGCCCACCACCGCACGCAGACGATTCGCGTTGCACGTGGCTCCAAACCGGCCGAAAAGGTTGTCGACGCTCCAAAGCTCAACCTGCCGCACTCCGACGCCTCGGTTGCTAACTTGCTCGCCTTGAAATCACTGCCTGGACCGCCTCCTAGCGAAGGCCTACGCTCGCGGCTGGCGATTCCCTCTCTCTCATCTCCCAGCATTGTGGCTCCAGCGCCCGAACTCAATTCGGCCACGGAGCGCAGGCCCGAGAGCCTGACGGCCCCAGTCGTTGCTCCGGCACCTGACATCGCTCACGCCAACGCGCGCTCAACACCCGCGTTGAGCACGTCTGTTGTCGCGCCCGCGCCCGACCTGACGCGGGACCGAATGCGCAGTGCGGGACCGATAAACTCTTCGGTCGTCGCTCCTCCCCCCGAAGTACAGCGCGATCTCGCGAGTTCGCGCTCGCAGGTGGCTCAAAATACCAATGTGGTCGCACCGCCGGTGTCCGCGCCCGAGCGCGATCCGTCATCGACGCCAAAGCTGAGCCTGCCTGCCCCTACTGTTATCGCGCCTCCTCCCGCGCAGGTCAGCCGCGACCTGAACAGCTGGGGAGGGTCTGCGACGGGCAACATTCGGTCAAATCCAGTGCCCCCTCCGCCCAGTTTCGGCGGCGGTAGTGCAACGGCGCGAAACGTTGGAGCCGGACTCGGTACTCAGGTCGTCCCTCCTCCGGTCAGCGCAGGAGGTGGACGGCAAGGCGGCGGGAACCGCGCAGGATCGCTGGGAGGATCACCTCAAGTCGTACCTCCTCCTCCAAGTCTCGGTGGAGGACAAGCGGCCTCGGGAACTGGTCACGGCCTGAAGGGTACGGGTACCGGTGGACCATTCGATCTTGGCACCGCAATCGCCCCTCCGAGCAGTAATGGTGGAAACGCTGCCGGGTCAGGTGTTGTCATCTCCAATCAGCCCGGAAGCAAAGTCGGCGTTCCCAATGGTTCCAGCGGTGGCGCCATTGCCATGTCTCCGACCGGCACGGCTAAGACGGGCCTCGGCGGCAGCGGGGGTGGTTCCGGCCTCGGGAAAGGCAATGGGCCCGGCAGCGGCCTCCAGGGCGAAGGCAGCGGGGCAGGCAAGGACGGTCTGGGACCCGGAGCCGATCCCAATGCACGAGCAGGAATCTCTTCTTATCCCGGTCCCGGCGGCGCCGGACGTGGCACCAGTGGTACTCCCGCGGTGCCGGGCGTCTCCGTGCAGGGCGGCAATACGATCACGCTGCCCAGTTTTGGAACCCCAGGCGGGGACGCAGCTTCTGGGCCAGGGCATTCGTCGGTCGATGCACACAAGCGGGCCGGGATCACTGTTCAGGCTACCTCGCGCTCCGGTGGAGTATTCAACTACTACGGGCTGCTCAAGGGCGACAACTATTCGATCTACATCGACACGTCACTCGGGAGAGCCGCGATGCAGTATTCAGATCCGGCCTCTGCAGGGCATGCCACCCGAGTGCCGCTAACCGAACCGGAACCTATCCGTAAGGATTTGCCCGAGGGATTGCGACCGACGCATGTGGTATTTACCTGCGTACTGGATCGAACGGGAGTGCTGAAGGACATCAGGGTTCTTGATCCCGGTGCAGCGGAGACGACCTCGCAAATCCTGGCCGCACTGCCGAACTGGAAATTTCGGCCAGCGTTCCGTGGCAATGATCCGGTCGAGGTGACAGCGATTCTCGGGTTTGGGATCGATACGAGGTAAACCTCCGTCGTCCGGCGTCAGGCTCTAGACTTTCGGTTAATACCCTTTCTGCTTGTCGACTCTTCCTAAGAGCTCCTCTCCATTGAGAAACCGCCGCAGATTCTCGGAGTAGAGGGTGTAGTGACGCTCCCAGATTTTGTCGGTAAGCGCCGCTGTGTGGGGTGTGATTAGCAGGTTAGGAACATCCCACATCGGCGACTGCGGGTCGAGGGGTTCTTTTGGGAAAACGTCGACGGCGGCGCCGGCGATTCTCTTTTCGCGGAGTGCGGCGGCGAGGGCCTCTTCATCGACGAGGGGACCTCGGCCAACGTTGATCAGGCAGGCGTCGGGTTTCATGAGGGCTATGCTTGCGGAGTTGGCAATTGCCCTGGTGCTTTCAGTCATAGGTGCTGCTAGGACGACATAGTCGGACTGGCGAAAGATTTCGTCGAGTTGAGTTGGACCGAAGATCTGGTCCGCGCCTTCGCTTCCCTTCTCCGGATGCTCGCGGGCAGCGATCACTCTCATGCCCAGAGCTTTCGCAATCTTCGCGACCGTCCGGCCAATGGCTCCCAGGCCGATCAGCCCTAGCGTTGCGCCCGCGACTTCGCGGACGCGCGGAAGTTCGTCCCACATTCGCTTCTGGCCCCATTCGTGCTTCTGTTGCAAGCGGATGGCTTCCGGAATCTTCTTCGCGAGCGCGAAGACCAGCGCGATCACATGCTCCGCCACCACGGCCCCGTGCACCTCGCGGGAGTTCGTGATGATGACGTCACCGTTTACGATTTCGGGAATGATGAGCGTGTGAACAGCGGCTGCGGGCGAGTGAATCCAGCGAAGCTTCTTCGCCGCGTGGACTTGTTCGGGCTTGATCGACCACGTGATGGCGATGTCGGTGTCAGGAATTTCGGCGTCGACTCGGGAGTAATCAGGGAGATGGGCGACGTTGAGTTTCGGGAATTCCTTCTGCAGGCGCTGTGAAAACCAGAGCGGCGCATTCCACAGCGGAAACGGGTGGTGAACAAAAATCAGGAGCTTCATTCCACTCTGGCACCTTGTACTCTCTGTGCGAATTTTTCCACCCACACCCGTTGCACTTCCGTGTCTGGAACGTTGCAGCCCCGGGCTTCCCGGATTGCAGCGAAGGCCTGGTCGACGGACAAACCTGCGACAACCAGCGTGCAGGCGGCAAGGAGCGAGGAGCGCCCGATTCCGGCTCGGCAGTGAATGGCAACGGCCTTGCTGTCGCAGAGTTCCTTGTTGAGTCCTTCAACAAAGCTCCGCACGGCTCCGTAAGAGTCAGGTACATCCCGATCGGCTATGGGAAATGCCAGAAACGAGATGCCATTCTCCCGACAGGTGTCGGGCTCTTGGACCAGGCCGAGTTCGTCGACCTCGTCTGGAGTTAGTGCGGAGACGAGGACATCGACGCCCTCGACGCGTAACTGCTCGATCTCCTCTTTAAGCCAATCGCCGCCGCGTGGCCGCGGCATGGTCGCTAAGCGTGCTGGCCCGAGCCCGGCTATCCAATTCATGCTCGTCCTATTCTGTTGTCTAGTAACGCAACCAGCCTGATTGCCCGATGGCACGATCACCAGATCACCCGATCTTCTTCACCCGCAAATCCGAGCCTGTCATTTCTTTTGGCTCGGTGATTCCCAGCATGCCGAGAATCGTCGGAGAGATGTCCCGTAGTGACCCGTTGGGCTTCAGCGTGTACTGCTTGGCATCTTCGCCGATTACGATGAATGGCACTGGATTCGTCGTATGCGCCGTGTGTGGGCCTCCCGTCGCAGGATCGATCATCAGCTCGGCGTTGCCGTGGTCGGCGGTGACTAGGATCGCTCCGCCTTTTGCACGAACCGCTTTCTCGATCTCGCCCAGACAACCATCGACTGTCTCCACTGCTTTGATGGTCGGCTCGATCTTGCCAGAGTGGCCAACCATGTCGGCGTTGGCGAAGTTGACGATGATGACGTCGAAAGCGTTGTCGTTGGTGGCTTTGACTACGGCTTCGGCAATTCCTGCAGCACTCATCTCCGGCTTCAGATCGTAGGTCGCAACCTTCGGTGACGGCACCAGCACCCGATCCTCTCCCGGGAACGGCTGCTCCACACCGCCGTTGAAAAAATACGTGACGTGAGCGTATTTTTCCGTCTCCGCCACACGCAGATTCCGCATATTCGAAGCCGCCATGACGTTGGCGAGAATATTCACCAGCGATTCGGGGGGGATCACGACTGGCAGGCTGAAGTTCTTGTCATACTGCGTCATGCAGACATACTTCAGATGCTTCGGGGTGCGATCGCGCGGAATGGTTGCATCGAGATCCGCGGCGCCCGGGAGGTCGCGGCCCTCCTGCGCATTCAGTCCACTATTGCGGCAGAGAGCGCGCGTGATCTGCCGAACACGATCAGCGCGGAAGTTGAAGCAGATGCAGGAATCGTCATCGCCGATCTTCGCCAGCGGCTCGCCACGGTTGTCCACGCACACGAACGGGATAACAAACTCGTCGGTCACTCCCTTGTTGTAGGAGTCCTTCATCCCCTGAACGGGATCGACATAGGTGCCGCCTTCGGCCTTACCAAAGACCATGGCTTCGTATGCCTTGTTGATGCGCTCCCAGCGCCGGTCGCGGTCCATGGCGTAGTAGCGGCCGTTGACGGTCGCGATCTTGCCGCAGTTGTACTCGCGCATCTTCTGCTGGAGCTGTTCCAGGTATCCGGCGCCGTTGGTCGGCAGTGTGTCGCGGCCGTCCATGAAAGCGTGCACAAAGACGCGGTCGACGCCCTGCTGCTTTGCCATTTTGATCAGCGCATGCAGATGTTCCTGCCGCGAGTGCACGCCGCCATCCGAGACCAGGCCGAACAAGTGCAGTTTGCGTCCGCCGGAGCGCGCGTTCTTCATGGCATCGACGAGTACGGGATGCGAGAACAGCTCGCCGTTCTGGATCATCAGGTCGATGCGAGTGATATCCATGTGCACAATCCGTCCGGCGCCTATGTTCAGGTGCCCGACTTCGCTGTT
>Ga0335069_10013318_pt1 | contig 11551 bp, 6 predicted proteins | sample Lox_Sample_11_FD_206714 | JGI IMG/M metagenome (GOLD analysis project Ga0335069, IMG submission 206714) | Soil microbial communities from Loxahatchee National Wildlife Refuge, Florida, United States - Lox_Sample_1.1 | ecosystem: Environmental > Terrestrial > Soil > Wetlands | place: USA: Florida...
GCTGGGATCAGTGGTACCCGGAAGGGGCGCGGCTGACGGCGCTGCAGGGGGCGGAGGTTCTCTTCTACCCCACGGCCATCGGCTGGCACCCGGCCGAGAAGGCCGATCTGGGGGAGAGGCAGCGGGAGGCCTGGCGGACCGTCCAGCGCGGACACGCCATAGCCAACGGTGTGTACGTTGCGGCGGTGAACCGCACGGGGCACGAAGTCCCCCCGGGCGGCGGGGCCGGCATCGAGTTCTGGGGATCCTCGTTCATCGCCGATCCCCAGGGCGCACTGCTCGCCGAGGCTCCCGCGGACAGGGAAGCGGTCCTTGTCGCCGAGATCGACACCGCCGTCATCGAGGACATCAGGCGCAACTGGCCGTTCCTGCGGGACCGGAGGATCGACGCCTACGGCGGTATCACGCAGAGGTTTCTGGGCGAAGAACCATGGAAAAAAGCTCCGTGAAGACAGAGACCCCCGCCGCTGCCGGATTCCGCATGCCCGCCGAGTGGGAACGCCATGAGGCGACATGGCTCGGCTGGCCTCACAACACCACCGACTGGCCGGGCAAGTTCGCAGCCATTCCCTGGGTGTTCGGCGAGATGGCGAGGAAGATCGCCGCAGGCGAATCCCTCCGGATCATCGTCGAATCTGCCAGGCACGAATCCTCCGCGCGCAATGTTCTGACGAAGGCGGGGGCGGACATCTCGCGCGTGCGGTTCTACCGGTTCCCCACGAACCGGGGGTGGACGCGCGACATGGGCCCGATGTTCGTGAAGAACGCGGCCGGCGAGAAGCGGATCGTAAATTTCCGGTTCAACGCGTGGGCGAAATATCCCGACTGGCAGAAGGACGCGCGCGTCCATTCGCGCGCGGCGCGCGCACTCGGCGTGAAGCTGTTCCAGCCGGTGATCGGCGAGTCGCGGTTCGTGCTTGAAGGCGGGTCGATCGACGTGAACGGCCGCGGCACGCTGCTCACGACGGAGGAATGCCTCCTCGACCAGACGACGCAGGCGCGCAACCCGGGGCGGAGCCGCGAAGAGATCGAGCAGGCGCTCCGCGAATCGCTCGGCGTGACGAACGTGCTCTGGCTCGGGAAGGGCATCGCGGGGGACGACACGCACGGCCACGTCGACGACATCACACGGTTCGTGAAGCCGGGGACGATCGTCGCCGCGAGCGAGCCTGACGGGTCGGACGTGAACCACGCGCCCCTCAGCGAGAACCTCGAGAGGCTTTCCGGCATGAGGCTCGAGGACGGATCGAAGCCCGAGGTCATCCGGCTCCCGATGCCGTCCCCCCTGTTCTTCAACGGGATGCGCATTCCGGCGAGCTACGCGAACTTCTACATCGCGAATGCCGCCGTCATCGTGCCGACGTTCAACGACCCGCACGACCGCACGGCGCTCGGAATACTTTCCGAGCTTTTCAAGGACAGGCCGGTCGTCGGCATACACGCCGTCGATCTCGTCTGGGGTTTCGGAACACTCCACTGCCTGACGCAGCAGGAGCCAGGCTGATCCCGCCCGTCACCCCTTCGTTCCACTGAGCGGGAATCGTTCGTTCTCAGATTCCCACTTCATGTTGCGGAATTCCCAATTCTCGGAATTCTTCCCCAGGAATACCGCTATTTGACCCGTTTTTGACACATCGGGGTGGCATGATATTCGCCACTAGAGGGGTGCTTGCCTTTGGAAAAATCTGCTAATCACACGTTACGCCTCAATACTTAAAGGTGGTCGCACGATGAAACGGAAAATGGTCACGATCGACGGCAACGAAGCCGCCGCCTATGTAGCGCACAAGCTGAGCGAGGTCATTGCAATTTACCCTATTACCCCTTCTTCCAACATGGGTGAATGGGCGGACGAGTGGTCCTCGCAGGGGCGGAAGAATCTGTGGGGCACGGTTCCCTCCGTTACAGAGATGCAGAGCGAAGGGGGAGCGGCCGGAGCGATCCACGGTGCGCTCCAGACGGGCGCCCTCTCGACGACGTTCACGGCGTCGCAGGGTCTCCTGCTGATGATCCCGAACATGTTCAAGATCGCCGGCGAACTGACGTCGACAGTGTTCCATGTCTCGGCCCGTGCGATCGCCGCGCAGGCTCTCTCGATCTTCGGCGACCATTCCGACGTGATGGCGGCGCGCGCCACCGGGTTCGCGATGCTCAGCTCGAACTCCGTGCAGGAAGTGATGGACTTCGCGCTCATCGCCCAGGCCGCGACGCTCGAGGCCAGGGTTCCCTTCCTCCATTTCTTCGACGGGTTCCGGACGTCGCACGAAGTCATGAAGATCGAGCAGCTCGCCGATGAGGATCTGCGGGCGATGATTGACGACGGGCTCGTGCAGGCGCACAGGGCCCGGGCGCTCTCGCCGGACCACCCCGTGCTCCGCGGCTCCGCGCAGAACCCGGACGTGTACTTCCAGGGACGCGAGACCGTCAACCCGTACTACGACGCGTGCCCCGGCATCGTGCAGAAGGCGATGGACAAGTTCGCAACGATCGCCGGCCGGCAGTACAAGATCTACCAGTATGTCGGCTCCCCGAAGGCGGACCGTGTCATCGTGATCATGGGCTCCGGCGCCGAGGCGGTGCAGGAGACCGTGGAACACCTCAATGCGAAAGGGGAGAACATCGGGCTCCTGAAAGTCCGCCTCTTCCGCCCCTTCGCTGTTGCGGACTTCGTGAAAGCCCTCCCCCCCACCGTGCAGAAGATCGCCGTGCTCGACAGGGTGAAGGAACCCGGAGGCGCGGGCGAGCCGCTCTACCAGGACGTGATCACCGCGCTCGCAGAGGCGATGGCGACCAAAACCGCCCCGTTCCAGTCGTTCCCGCTTGTCACGGGCGGCCGGTACGGTCTCTCCTCCAAGGAGTTCACGCCCGCGATGATCAAGGGAGTGTTCGACGAGATGAAGAAGCCCTCGCCGAAGAACCACTTCACGGTCGGCATCAACGACGACGTGTCGCACACGAGCCTTGCGTACGACCCGGCGTTCACCACCGAGGCCGACGACGTGGTGCGGGCGCTCTTCTACGGGCTCGGCGCCGACGGCACGGTGGGCGCGAACAAGAACTCGATCAAGATCATCGGCGAGGACACGGATAATCACGCCCAGGGGTATTTCGTGTACGACTCGAAGAAGTCGGGCACGACGACCACGTCCCACCTCCGGTTCGGCCCGCGGCCGATCCACTCGTCGTACCTGGTGGACAAGGCGAACTTCATTGCATGCCACCAGTGGTTCTTCCTCGAGAAGTTCGACGTGCTGAAGGCCGCCATCCCGGGCGCCACGTTCCTGCTGAACAGCATCTTCGGTCCCGACGAGGTGTGGGACAAGCTCCCGCGGCTCACCCAGCAGCAGATCATCGACAAGAAGATCAGGTTCTACGTGATCGACGGCTACAAGGTGGCGCAGGCCACGGGCATGGGCTCGCGCGTCAACACGATCATGCAGACCTGCTTCTTCGCCATCTCCGGCGTGCTTCCCCGCGAGGCGGCCATCACCGCCATCAAGACGTCGATCAAGAAGACCTACGGCAAGAAGGGGGACCAGATCGTCCAGCAGAACTACGCCGCCGTCGACCAGACGCTGGCGAACCTGTTCGAGGTGAAGGTGCCCGCAAAGGTGACGTCGACGATCGAGATGCCGCCGGTCGTGTCGCCGAAGGCGCCGGCGTTCGTGAAGGAAGTCACCGCGGAGATCATGGCCGGCTTCGGCGACCAGCTCCCGGTGAGCAGGATGCCGGTGGACGGCACGTACCCGACAGGCACCGCGCAGTGGGAGAAGCGGAACATCGCGCTGGAGATCCCGGTGTGGGACCAGCCGGTGTGCATCCAGTGCAACAAGTGCGCGATCGTCTGTCCCCACGCCACGATCCGCGTCAAGGTGTTCGACCCGAAGTATCTCAAGGACGCTCCCCCGACGTTCAAGACGATGGACTACAAGGGAACGGAGTACAAGGGGATGAAGTACGCCGTGCAGGTGGCTCCCGAGGACTGCACCGGGTGCGGCCTGTGCGTCGAGGTCTGCCCGGCAAAGAACAAGTCGGAGACCCGCCTGAAGGCGATCAACATGATGCCGCAGCCGCCGATCCGCGAGTCGGAGCGGGCCAACTACGAGTTCTTCCTCTCGCTCCCCGAGGCGGACCGCCGCGAGGTGAAGGTGGACTCCGTGAAGGGCTCGCAGTTCCTGCAGCCGCTGTTTGAGTACTCCGGCGCATGCTCCGGGTGCGGCGAGACGCCCTACGTCAAGCTCGCCACGCAGCTCTTCGGCGACAGGATGGTGGTCGCCAACGCGACAGGGTGCTCCTCGATCTACGGGGGCAACCTTCCCACCACCCCCTGGGCGAAAAACAACGACGGGCGCGGCCCTGCGTGGTCCAACTCCCTCTTTGAGGACAACGCGGAGTTCGGGCTCGGGATGCGGCTCGCGATCGACAAGCACAACGAGATGGCGCGCGAGCTGGTGAAGTCGCTCGCCGGCACGATCGGGCAGACGCTCGCCGACGGCCTCCTCACTGCCGACCAGAAAGACGAGCCGGGAATCCACGAGCAGCGCGTGCGCGTCGGGGAGCTGAAGAAGAAGCTCGCCGCGGTCAACACGCCGGAAGCGAAGAACCTCCTCAGCCTTGCCGATGCGCTCGTCAAGAAGAGCGTCTGGATCATGGGCGGCGACGGCTGGGCGTACGACATCGGGTACGGCGGGCTCGACCACGTGCTGGCCTCGGGCCGGAACGTGAACGTCCTGGTGCTCGACACCGAGGTCTACTCCAACACCGGCGGGCAGATGTCCAAGTCGACCCCGCGATCGGCGGTGGCGAAATTCGCCGCCGGCGGGAAGCCGCTCGCCAAGAAGGACCTTGGGCTGATCGCCATGCAGTACGGGACGGTGTACGTGGCCGCGGTGGCCATGGGCGCCAACGACATGCAGACGATCCGCGCCTTCCTCGAGGCCGAGGCGTATGACGGTCCCTCGCTCATCATCGCGTACAGCCACTGCATCGCCCACGGCATCAACATGACGACGGGGATGAACAACCAGAAGGCCGCGGTGGAGAGCGGGCACTGGCCGCTCTACCGGTACAACCCCCTGCTCGCGCATGAAGGGAAGAACCCGCTCAAGCTGGATTCCAAGCCGCCGAAGATCAAGTTCGAAGAGTACGCCTACATGGAGACCCGCTACAAGATGCTCACCAAGAGCAATCCCGAGGAGGCGAAGCGGCTCATGGCGCTGGCGGAGGCGGACACGCGGCGGCGTTACCAGCTGTATGAAGAGCTGGCCAGTGACGGCAGCGGACCCGCGACGAAGGCATCCTGATCCGCGCGGCTCACGAATCACGAACACACGACACGGAACACTGACCATGGACCTGACAACGAAGTACCTGGGACTCACGCTGAAAAACCCGATCGTCCCGTCGGCAGGCCCCCTCTCGCATACGCTGGACAGCATGAAGCGTCTGGAGGACTTCGGGGCGGCGGCGATCGTGGTCTACTCCCTCTTCGAGGAGCAGATCGAGCACGAATCGGCTGAGCTGAACCATTACCTGTCGCAGGGGACGGAGAGCTTCGCCGAGGCGCTCACGTATTTCCCGGAGGCCGACGACTACAACCTCGGCCCCGAGGAGTACGTGGAGCACCTGCACAAGGCGAAGCAGGCGCTGAAGATCCCCGTCATCGGGAGCATCAACGGCGTCTCCACCGGCGGCTGGACGAAATACGCGAAGAAGATCGAGGAGGCCGGGGCCGACGCAATCGAGCTGAACATCTACTACATTGCCGCGGACCCGGCGCAGGAGGGGACGGCGGTGGAGAACCGCTACCTGGAAACGCTCCGCGCGGTCAAGAGCACGGTGAAGATCCCGGTGGCGATGAAGCTGAGCCCCTTCTTCAGCTCGATGGCCAACATGGCCCAGCGGCTGGACAAGGCCGGCGCCGACGGGCTGGTGCTCTTCAACCGGTTCTACCAGCCCGACATCGACCTGGAGACGCTCGAGGTGACGCCCAACGTCATCCTGAGCACGCCGCAGGCGATGCGCCTGCCGCTCCGCTGGGTGGGAATCCTGCACGGGCGCATCAAGGCGAGCCTCGCCGCCACGAGCGGCATCCACACGGCGCAGGACGTCCTCAAGATGCTGATGGCAGGGGCGGACGTGACGATGATGTGCTCGGCGCTCCTGAAGCACGGCCCGGGGAGGATCAAGGACGTGCTGGCGGAGCTCGGCACGTGGATGGAGGAACACGAGTACGAATCGGTGGCCCAGATGAAGGGGAGCATGAGCCAGAAGTCGGCTGCCGATCCCTCCTCGTTCGAGCGGGCGAACTACATGAAGGCGCTGAACAGCTACAAGTAGCGCCGTCCGCCGGTTAGATCATTCGGCGCTTTGCTGAACAGGAAGCGCGCCGGTCCCTGGGGGGGCCGGCGCGCTTTGCGTTTCAGGTGGCGCCGGAAACAGGCGCCAACGCCGCCTGCGCCAAATCGCGGCGGATGCTAATGCTTCTTCTTGTCGAGTATCTTCTCCATCTCGTCCATCACTCGGTTCATCTTCTTCATCGCGAGCTGGAACGGCACGGGGGTCGTCATATCGATCCCCGCTTTTTTCAGCAGCTCGATCGGGTAGTCGGCACCGCCTGAGCGGAGCATCTCCAGGTACTTCTTCGTGACCGCCTTGTCGCCCCCCAGTACCTCCTCCGAGAGCGCGGAGCTCGCCGTCACGGACGTGGCATACTGGAAGACGTAGAAGTCATAGTAGAAGTGGGGAATGTACGCCCACTCTGAGCGGATGCAGCTATCGACGATACAGACACCCTGGTCGTGGCCGTAGTAGCGGCGCGTGATCTTTTCGTAGAGTGCGTCCAGCATGTCTCCTGTGAGCGAGACGCCGTTCTCCGCCGACTCGTGGATCGCCAGCTCGAACTCGGCGAACTGCGTCTGCCGGAAGAGCGTCCCCTTCATGTTGTCCAGGTAGTTCCCCAGCATCGAGAGCCGCACGTCGTCGTCCTTCACCGTCTTGAGCATGTAGTCCAGAAGGAGCGCCTCGTTGAACGTGGAGGCGACTTCCGCGACAAACGTCGAATACTGCGACGTCGGCCACGGCTGCGACGTGTTGGCCAGGTAGCTGTGCATCGTGTGGCCGTACTCGTGGGCGAGCGTGCTGACGTCGTCGTACTTCCCGTTGTAGTTGAGGAGCATGTAGGGATGGACGTCGTAGGCGGCCCCCTGCGAGTATGCCCCCGAGCGTTTCCCCGTGTTCGGGTAGACATCGAGCCACCGGTCGGCGAACCCCTTCTTTGCGACCGCGATATAGTCCGCGCCGAGCGGGGTGAGCGAGGCCAGCACGAGCCTCTCGGCCTCGTCGTAGCTGTAATCGACGTCCGTGTTCTTCACCACGGGGGCGTACAGGTCGTAGTAGTGGAGCTGGTCGACCCCCAGCATCCGCGCGCGGAGCTTCAGGTAGCGGTGGAACGTGGCGAGGTTGTCGTTGACGCTCTGCACGAGCCCCTTGTAGACCGCGACGGGGATGTTGTCGCCGTCGAGTGCCACCTCGAGGGAACTCCCGTAATTGCGCGCGTTCTTGTAGAACATGTCCTTCTTCACTTCCGCGTAGAGCTGCGTTCCGAACGTGCCCTTGTACTTGTCGAGCGCGCCGAAGAACGCGTCAAAGACCTTCATCCTGTCTTCACGGTTCGGCACCGCCCGGTAGAGCGCGAAGGCCGCCTTGTCCAGCTTCACGGTCTTCCCGTCGCTGAGCGTCACGGACGGGAACGGGAAGTCGGCGTTGGAGAAGACGCCGTAGATATTGTACGGCGCATCGGACATGAGCGAGGCGTCGGCGATGATCTTCTCCTCGTTCGTCGTCCCCGTATGCTTTTCACGGCGCAGGACGTCTTCCAGGTAGTGCTTGTAAATCCCGAGCTTCGGCTCTGCCGCGATGAACCCCTCGATCTTCTCACGTCCCATCTTCAGCAGCTCGGGCTCGATGAACGAGATTTTCGCACCGAACGTCGAGCCGACCTGGCCGATCGTCTGCACCCTCTCGAGATTTGACGCGTTGTTGATATCCTGGTCAGAGAGGAGACTTGCATACACGGAAAGACGCGCGTACTCCTTTGCCAGGTTGCTCGATTCGTTCAGGCACGCAAGAAGCGTCGCGGGGGATTCCGCAAGTTTGTCGCGGAACCGTTCCATCGCCCCCTCCTTCTTGCCTGCGGAGCCGATCTTCGCTACGAACGCCTCCTTCGCTTTCGCCCAGGCATCGTCGTTCGGGTAGATGTCGGCGAGGTTCCAGCGGTACCTCTCGGGGATCTTCGAGCGGTCCCGCTCCTGCTGACTGACAGCGCTTGATGACGCCGCGAGTGAGAGTCCGAGCAGGCAGATCGTGACGTCGCGAAGAGGGTTCATAGGGTCTCCGGTCATAGTGTGTGTGTCCTCGTGTCGGTGATCATGCACTCCAGAAGCCTGCCGAGCCGCCCACCCAGTCCATCGTCCTGTTGTGGTCGACGCCCATCTGGGCGCCGCGTCCCAGCCTGATGAGGTTGAGGACGGGCCGGGGCCTGTCGTCCCAGATGTAGAGAATGCGCACCTCCGCCTTTGTCCCTCCCATGGGAGTCTCCACCACCGGAGCATACTCCACACGCCGCTGGAGGATGTACTCGCGCCGGCGTTTCGCGGGGATCGACTCGATGTCTTTCCGCGTGGGAGCGACCTTCACACCGCTCCCGGCAAACGAAAAGAGGGGCTTGAGGACCCACCCCGCGAGGTCGTCCATGGCAACCCCCGCGTCGTCGAGAAACACGGTCTCGGGCACAGTCGGGTGCACGATGTGGGGAAGCGAGAACTTGCTCATGCGGAAAAACCAGTTGGGATGGCCGGCCCACTCGACGTCGATGTCGTCGGAGAATGCAAAGGCGGGACGCGCCCGGGATTTCTCGAGGTCTTCCGGGATCACCCTGTTATAGATACGGTCGATCGGGATCAGTGTTGCTCCCTTCCTGTAATACAGCCGCCGTTTCTTCCTGACGACGTCCCTCATGTTGACAATGGCAATGCCGCAGAGCCTCCCTGTCAACAGGAAATCGGGGAGCGTCTTCTGTTCCAGGGGGTCGATCTCCATGAGGACGACATTTTCCGGGGCCCTCCTGCCCAGGACGGCCGTGCGGAAGAGGCGGCCGTACGCCTCCCCGTCGAGGCCGCTCGCGTACTGCGCCAGCTCGGGGGAGATGTCGTACACCGCGCCGTACTCCTGGCAGAGCACAGGCTGGTATGCAAAGAGCGTGGGGAACCCCTGGAGCTCGATCAGGCGGGGAAGGAGAGTTCCCTGAGGGGTCCGTTCGATGCCGAAGTCGACCGCGGCAAACAGCGGATGGGGATCCTCACGGGGCGTGCGGTAGCGCTCCGGGATGGCGGCGTCGGACGCAGTCCTGTACTCGGCGCTCCCGGCGAGCTGCTCCATGATCTCACGGCCGCTTTCCTCCATCGCGCGCATGAGAGCGCCCGGGACAAACACCGGCGTCTCACACACGCGGAAGCCGACATGGGTCCCGCAGCGGGCATCGAGACGACCGAGGAGCCGCCGGTACCGCTCCGGCGTCCACTGGCTGTTGAATGCACTTCGGAGTTCGCTGATCATCTGTGTGCCCCCGGCGGCATGAATGTCCGCGGTGTGTTACGTGAGTGTGAATTTCCCTTCCGACATGATCTTCCTGTCGTCCGCCCAGACGTCGAAACGGGTCCCCACGACGTCGATGTGCGACGACGAAGTCCAGTCCGCCCCCGTCTGCTCCCCCGCGGGATTGCCGAAGGCGATGTGGACGCCGGGGATCTTCTCGTCCTGCAGTATATGGCCGATGACGCGGGAGACGGCGATATTCGTGCCGATCGCAAATTCCCCGACGCGGTCGCTCTCCCCGTCCGCATGGCAGTACGTCCAGAATTCCTGTTCCAGTTCACGGTTCGCGGAGTGTGCGCTCCTGAGGCGGCTCCCCTCGATCTCGATTGTGAGAGGGGTGGAGGCAATGTCGCCGTACTTTGCACACAGGTAGTCCCCCACCACCCCGTCCACCACGAACGTCCCCTCGACGGCGCCCGGACATGTGAAGATTTCCCCCCCGGGGAGGTTTCCCCAGTGATCCGGGCTGATGAGCCCGCTCGTCTTCACCCAGTGGAGCGAGGGACTCAGCTTCACGGTGATGTCCGTCCCCAGCGGCGTCGTCGCCCTGATGCGTGAGGCCCCCCGCACGGCATCCATCACGCGCGCGCTGAGCGCGTCCACCTCCCGGAAGTCCGCGCGCATCCCCTCCGTCATGATGCGCCTGTTGATGTTGATCATGTGGGCGTGCCGGATTTTGTGCTCGGTGACCACGCGCGTCATCGCGATACGCGTGCCGAGCTCGCCCCGCTGACCGACGACGGCGTATACGCTCACCTGACTCCGGGCAAGCTCATCGAGGATCTCCGGCGGCATCGTGCGATGGGGGCGCGGCCCGAAATCCTCCAGGAGGAAGACGCTGCACGCCGCGCCCGCACCGAGGATCTCCCGGTACAGGCTCGCGCCGATCTCCTCCGATGCCCGGTCCGTGATCAGCGTGACCAGCTCGCCGGGACGGATATCCAGGCAGACCGCCACGGCGTTCCGCGCACCGGGAAGGAGGTCAGGATCAACGGGGATGTCGAGGAGGTTGGCCGTCATTGCGAGCGCTCTGTGATTTGTCATTGCGAGGCCGCCGAAGGCGGCCGAAGCAATCTCCGGCGGGTTTGCTTCGGGGCGCCTTCGGCGCCCCTCGCAATGACGGGACCGGTACACTTATAAGCCATACTTCGTCTCTGCAATAATGTAGTCGACGACGGCTTTCAGGTCGTGCGTCTGCTCGAACACGCGGAGCTGGCGCTCGGCCCCGGTCCCGTTGGCGAGGATCTGCCGGACGTATTCCACCTCCCGGCGGCTCTCGAGACCGTCCACCACGTCGTCGACGAACTCCAGCAGCTCGCCGATCAGGTCGCGCGCGGGGAGCTCCTCCTGCCGGCCGAAGTCGATCAGCTTCCCCTCCGTGCCGTACCGGCTCGCCCGCCACTTGTTCTCCATCAGAAGGGCGCGGCGGTAGAGCCGGAAACCCATATTGGACGCGTACAGGTTGTAGAGCTTCACGACCACCGCCTGCATCAGCGCGGCCAGCGCGATGCTCTCGTCGGCCCGCATCGGGATGTCGCAGATCCGGAACTCAAGCGTCCCGAAGAACGGGTGGGGACGGAGGTCCCACCAGATCTTCTTCGCGTTGTCGATGCAGTGCGTCTTGATCAGGAGATTGACGAAATACTCGTACTCTCCGTAGCTCTGGAAGTAGTCCGGAATGTTCGTCCGCGGGAACTTGTCGAACACCTTGCAGCGGTACGACTTGAGGCCCGTGTCGTGCCCCAGCCAGAAGGGAGAGTTGACGGACAGTGCCAGGATGTGGGGGAGGAAATACCGTGCGGCGTTCATGAGCTGGATCGTGGTCTCCCGGTCCTCGATCCCGATGTGCACGTGGAGCCCGAAGATCAGGTTGGCCCGCGCCACCTGCTGCATGTCT
>Ga0335069_10013320_pt1 | contig 11551 bp, 6 predicted proteins | sample Lox_Sample_11_FD_206714 | JGI IMG/M metagenome (GOLD analysis project Ga0335069, IMG submission 206714) | Soil microbial communities from Loxahatchee National Wildlife Refuge, Florida, United States - Lox_Sample_1.1 | ecosystem: Environmental > Terrestrial > Soil > Wetlands | place: USA: Florida...
GTCGAAGTCGCGCGCCCTGTAGAAGGCGGAAGCGCGCTGGTAGGCGATCGCCTCATTGTGGACGAAGCCATTGTCGCGCGCCGAGCGAATGGCCAGTTCGTACAGGCGCATGGACTTTGTCACGTTGCTATGCTGCGAGCGCGAAGTGTCGGCGCGTCAGGGATTGTCAGGCCGCCGCGACCGCCGTCCGCCACGTGGTCATTGCCGCGGCGCGAAGCACGCGGTGCGTTTGGGCTGAGGTGAGATGGCGTTGGACGTTGAAGGTATTGTAGACGACGGCGTGTATGGAAAGAAATTTCTGGGATGAACCCGGGCTCTTGAATCGCTGCATCTTGCGCTCCCGCCGCCGCGTCGGCTGATGCGAATTCTCAGCTCGATTGTTCTTCCATCGCCCGCGCTCGTGCCGGCGTTCGATCCCAAGATCCCGGACCGCGGCGCTGTATGATCGCAAATCGTCGGTGACCAGTCGCTCGGGAACGAAGGCATACTTCTTCAGGAGCTTGCGCATCAGTTTCAGGGCGGCGTGCTTGTTTCGCTTGGACTGGACGAGCACATCGAGGACCTCGCCCTCAGCGTCGACGGCCCGCCAGAGATAGACCATACGCCCGTCGATTTTCAGATAGACCTCGTCGAGATGCCAAGTCGTATGAGGCTTCAGGCGACGCTTCCGTAGGTCGGCCGCGATCATCGGCCCGAAATGGTTCACCCAACGCCGAACCGTCTCGTAAGACACCGCCACTCCGCGTTCCGCCAATAAATCTTCGACGTCGCGCAGGCTGAGGGTGAACCGGAGGTAAAGCCATATCGCTTGCTGAGTGATCTCAGGAGGGAAACGATACCCGCTGTAGCTGATCTTGTTCATCCGCGTGGCGCTACCCGGCCACCGAGAACGCCGCAAGCCCGGAACGCCGTGACAATGCCGACGCAGGGCCTCGCCGTCGACACTGCCTTCGATGCGAACTTGCGCGCCGTTGGGAAGGCGAATCTCCATCGTCCCGAGCCGCGCGGAGCTCGGCGGATCACACCGCCGGCTCGGCGCGCCGCCCTCCCCGGCGACCGCATCCTTCAGCGCCGTTGACTCGGGCGCAATAAGACGAACGGGGACGAACGACGGGGCCGCGTCGGCCCCGGGCGACTGCCGCAATGCGCGGCGGCGATCGCGCCAGCCTTCCCGCGACCGACGGATCCATTTGAACACCAGGTTCGCGTTGACGTCGTGCGCTCGCGCCACGCCTGCAACCGAAGCGCCCGGCACCAGAGCCGCCTCCACGATCCGCCGTCGCTCCGCCATGCTCCAAGAGCGGCGCTTCGCCCGTTGGCCGGCCTCGACCCAGGTGTCCACCAAATCGCAGGTGGACACCTAACCCACGCCAACTGCTTCCGTAAGGCGGCCGTCACATCACGCTTACGACCGAAGTCCTCGACATGATGGGCGAGCTGAAGCTCTACGGCATAAAGGCCGCCTACGACGAGGAACGGCCGGAAATCCCGCTACTGAACGACCTTAAGCCATTGAATGGGCAAGAGGCGCCAGTCTCATCATGAAACAGAAATCGACAGTGCTCTATAAACTGGGTTGACGCCAACCCCGCCGGAGCCAATCAGGCCAATCACAATCACCCGTCTCTATCGGTTCATTCTACAAGACTACCCTTGCGGGTGGCGACATTCGCAGCCTCTTTTCAGTAACGTGCCGAGATTACCCGCAGGGCTCTGTATGGCCCAAGGTTGGTGCTCCGCCCGCGAATTTGGGCGGCAGGCGCGCCGAATACGGGGAGGAAACCATGACGATACCCCAACGATCGGGGGCGCTTCCAACTGCCGAATTCATCGCGTTGGCCTCAGAACGGAGGGCTCGGTCATGATCGCCCTGAGCCCCGAAGTCAGTGACCCCGCACCGATCGCTGCAGACCAACACGCGTTGTCGCCTTCCGCTGGCGGACTGTTGATCAACATCGACAACGGCGGAACGCTGACCGATTTCTGTGTCATCGATGGCGCGAATGTCTATCGCACCAAGTCGGTGACCACGCCCTACGATCTGTCGAAGTGCCTATTCGACGGTCTCAAGAAGACGAGCCGGACGCTCTACGGCCACGAAGACCTGCTTCGCCTGTTGCTCAGCACTGACCACGTACGCTATTCGACAACTCAGGGCACGAATGCGCTGGTCGAGCGAAAAGGACAGCGCTTGGGCCTCGTGCTTGCCGGCCTCGCAGCCGACGATCTGCAGCGAGACAGCCAGCAGCGCGGCGTGTTCGCTGACCTCGTTGGCAAGCGTGTCGCGACCCTCGACCTCTCGCTTGATGACACAGCGCTGGAGACCGCTACCACGCAGGCGATCAATCAACTGGCGTCGGCAGGAGCCAATCGAATCGTCATTGGCGTCGGCGGCGCTCAGCGCGACAGCGGCGAGCCGCGTCTCAAGAACATGCTGTTGCGCAAGTTTCCGCCGCATCTGCTCGGCGCGATTCCGCTGCTCTACTCCCAGGACGTCGTTCAGGACGTCGACGACTCGAGGCGCATCTGGACCGCGCTCTTCAACGCGTTTCTGCACCCGGCGATGGAGCGCTTCCTTTATAGCTCTGAGCATCGCCTGCGCGAGTACAAGACGAAGAACCCGTTGCTGATCTTCCGCAACGACGGCGACTCCGCGCGCGTATCGCGCACCGCCGCAGTGAAGACCTACTCATCGGGTCCGCGCGGCGGCGCTGAGGGTCTCAAGGCTTTGGCCGCCCATTACGGCTTCCAGCGCCTCCTCGGCATGGACATCGGCGGGACGACAACCGACATTTGTCTCGTCGAGAATGGAAGCGTCCGAACTGACCGCCGGGGTCGCATAGAAGGCGTCGTCACCTCGCTACCTTTGTGCGACGTGGTCAGCGCCGGCGTCGGTGGTTCCTCGATCATAAAAGTTGTCGAAGGCAAGATCAAAGTGGGCCCTGAGAGCGTCGGCGGCGCGCCGGGCCCGGCCTGCTTCGGACTCGGGGGCAAAAAGGCGACTGTAACCGACGCCTTTTTGGTGATGGGGTTGCTCGACCCGACCACGTACTTCGGCGGCGAACTGAAGATCGACGTTGAGCGTGCAAGGTCAGCGATCCTCGAAAATGTCGGGAAGCCCCTCGACTTGACACCGGAAAACGCGGCCGAAGCGATGGAGGCCGCGTGGGCGGCAACAGTCGTGCGTTCGCTGAAAGCCTATACCGATATCACTTCGGATACGACGCTGGCCGCTTTCGGCGGCGCCGGGCCCTTCATCGCCTGCAAGGTCGCCGAGGCCACCGGCGTCTCGAAGATTGTCATCCCAGGTCTCGCCGCCGTGTTTTCGGCGTTCGGCATTGGCTTCTCCGACGTCGCCCACGAGTACGAGGCGAGGCTCGCGGCGGCCAATAACGTGGCTCTGAAGGCCGCCCTCCAGGAACTCGCCGAGCGAGCCAAACGCGGCATGTTCGCAGAAGGCTTCGACCTGGCGGATTGTACCATCGCCAAGCATCTCCAGCTCGACGAAGAGCGAATAGATCTCCTCGATGAAAAGCTGCCCCCAGGTCTGTCCGAAGGCGCGGGTCTGACCCTGGTGCTCAAGGCGACCAAGACCATCGCCCACGCGCAAATGCACCGCAACTTCGGCGGTCAACGCAAGGCGGCTCTCGCCCATGCGGCGCGCCGAACGCTGAGCAGCGGCAGTTGGGTCGAATTGCCGCTCTACCACGTCGAGGACCAGGTCGACGCCGTCCAGGCGAAAGGCCCATGCGTGCTCGAAGAGGCGTTCTTCACCTGCCGCATCGAGAGCGGCTGGCGATTCGAAATCAACGAAGCGCGCGACATTCTTGTGTCTCGCGCGTGACCGCGAAAGGGATCGTCCGTGAAAGTCCTGATCACTGAATACTTGCGCATCAATCTCGACACGGAGCAGTGGGAGTGCCGGCGCTGCGGCAAATCGCACGGATCCGCGCGTGACAACTACAAGCGCGGTCTCCTGGTCTACGACCGCGATCCCCGCGAGATCCATAAACCCCTACTGGATCCAACAAAGTACCAGCGCACCTATTCGCCCGACCCGAAGTGGTGCCGCATCCTCGAGTATTACTGCGCGGGATGTGGAACCATGGTCGAGACCGAGTACCTGCCGCCAGGTCATCCGCCGTTGCACGACATCGAGCTCGATATCGATGCGCTCAAATTGCAATGGAAGGACCGCAAGGAGGTGCTGGAGCCGGAGATCGGCCCGGACTTGGCGTTGGAGAAGGTCAAGCACGGGCGCGCCCTGCACGCGGACCACGGACACCAACACTGAGGGCCGGCCAATGAAACGAGTCTCTGTGGATATCGGCGGCACTTTTACCGACTGTTTCGTCGTCTGGGACGACCACTATATCGAAGGCAAGGCGCTGACAACGCATCACAACCTTTCCCAGGGCTTCAACGACGCCCTGGCGGATGCGTGCAAGCAGATTGGTCTGGACGCGCCCGTCTTACTGTCGCAGGTGGACTCCGTGCGCTACGCGACGACGCTCGGAACGAACGCGTTGATCGAGCGCAAGGGGCCGCGCGTCGGGGCACTCGTGACGACCGGATTCAAGAGCACCATTCCGCTCTCTCGCGCGCGGGGCTACGGCGAGGGCCTGTCCGAAGGCGAACAGATGGACATCCCGAATGCAAAGCGGCCCCCACCGATTGTCCCGATCCCGATGATTCGAGAAGTGCGCGAACGCATTGACTACTTGGGCCAGGTATTTTGGACACTCGACGAAGATGACGTACGCTTGCGCATTCGCGAACTGGTCGACGCGGGCGCGGAAGCCTTGGTCGTGTCGTTCACCAACAGCGTCGTCAATCCGACGCACGAATTGCGTGTGCGGGAGATCTTTCTCGAGGAATACCCGGGTCACCTCCTGGGCGCTATCCCGATGTTGCTGTCTCATCAGGTGGCCGGTCGCAAGGGCGAGTATGCCCGCAGCAGCTCGACGATCATGGACGCGTTCCTACACCAGACCATGTACCACGGCCTCGGCACGCTCGAGCTGAACCTTCGGACGCAGGGCTACGAGAAGCCGATGCTGGTCAGCCACAACTCCGGCGGCATGGCCCAGCTCAATTCGACCGACGCGCTTCAGACAGTCCACTCGGGGCCGGTGTCCGGCGTGGCGGCCGCCGAGCACCTGGCGGGGGCGGCCGAGCTCGGGAACGTCGTCGCTACCGACATGGGCGGCACCAGTTTCGACATCGGCATCGTCGATCAGGGCGGCGTCAAGCATTACGATTTCAACCCAGTGATCGACCGCTGGCTGGTCAGCGTACCGATGGTGCACCTGGTCACGCTCGGTGCCGGCGGCGGGTCGATCGCACGGTTCGACCGCATGTACAAGACCATCGAAATCGGTCCGCAATCGGCGGGATCCGATCCAGGACCGGCATGCTATGACCGCGGCGGCCTCAAGCCGACCGTGACCGATGCCGACCTGCTACTCGGCTACTTCGACGCTAGGAACTACGCGAATGGCCGGATTCCCCTCAATCCGCGTCGCTCGAAGCAGGTGATTGAGGAACAGCTCTGCGACGAATTGGACCTGGGCCTCATCGAGGTCTGCAAGCTTATCAAAAAGCAGGTGGACGCCAGCATGGCCAACGGCATCGCCACTGAGTTGCGCACGCGTGGCTACGAACCCAAGGACTTCACCATCCTTGCCTATGGCGGCAATGGGCCGTTGCACGCCTGCGGCATTGCGGACGCGCTGGGCGTCAAGCGAATTCTGGCGCCGCCGTTCTCTTCGGTGTTCTCTGCCTGCGGCGCCGGGAACGTCAACCAGATGCATATCCACGAAATGAGCGTGTGGACGGTGCTGTTCAACCCGATGACGCGCTCGTTCTTTTCCGATTTCGACAACTTCAATCGCGTGGTCGAAGAGCTCGAACGTCGGGGCCAAGACGACCTCCTGCGCCAAGGCGTGACCGCCGACCAGGTCAAATACCGCCTGGAGCTCGACATGCGCTATGGCAACCAACGGGTCCAAACTGCAGTGGTCTCGGCCTTGCCTCGCCTGAAATCGCAGCATGACGTGCTGGCGTTGATGGACCGGTTCTATCAAAGCTACGGTGAGCGCTTCGGCGAAGGGAGCCAGTCGCCGGAAGCGGGCATTCGCATCAACACTATTCGAGTGTGCTCTTATGTCGAGCAGCCGACAGTCAAATTCTCCAAGCTCGGCCTGAACGGCAAGTCCCGGCCCGCGCCGAAGCCGGTCAGTCAGCGGGAGTGTCATTTCGTGGGACACCTGCCGCTCGCGACGCCGATCTACAACGATGAGGCCCTGGCCGAAGGCACGGAGATTGAAGGCCCGGCAGTCGTCACTACGCGAGCCACGACATATCTGGTGGAACCCAACTGGAAATATCACGCGGCCCCACAAGGAGCCGTTTGGTTTATCCGGCAAGAGGCGAGGATCCAGCCGTGAACGCCAATATTTCGAAAGACGAGCAAGCGCTTCTGAACAAGTTCCTGGAAGACCACGCGCTGTTCTTGGGGCCTGATCCCGAGATCATGCGCAATCACAGTATCTCACCACGGTCTCCGGCCGAAGACGCGATCCTCCGAAAAGGCCTCGATCCGCACGAGGTTCACCATGTCCGCGGCCTCATCAACTCGGCGCTGTCCGAGGCCTACACCATGGTCAACCAGATGGGCGCGGCGCCCGGCGCAAAATGGGGCGACCTTGTGACCGGCATCTACACCGCACAAGGCGATCTCGCCATGATTGCGCCGCACGGCATCATAGCCTTCGCAGCCTGCTGCTTCTACCCAATCCGCTTCATCATCAAGTACTGGATGAAGGATCCGACCGTCGGGGTCAAAGACGGCGACGGCTTCATTCACAATGACGCCCGCTACGGCGGCATCCACAACACCGACCAGTCGATGATGATGCCGCTTTACTACAAGGGCGAACTGGTGTGCTGGCTTTCCTCCACCATTCACGAAGGCGAGAACGGCTCCTGCGAGCCGGGCGGCATGCCGGCCGCCGCGGAGAGCAAGTATGACGAGGGCATCAAAATGTCGCCCTTCAAGGTCGTCGAGAATTTCGAACTCAAGCGCGATCTCGTGACCTTCCTTCAGAACTCGGTGCGCGATCCAAAACTGCAGCTCGAGGACATGAAGGTGAAACTGCACGCCGTCATGCGGCTGCGAGATCGCATCGTCGCGATCCTCGACCAGTTCGGCAAGGAGACCTTGATCGGCACTCTGCGAGCGCACCTTGAGGACGTCGAGACGGAAATGCGCCGGCGGATCCGAGAGTTGCCAGACGGCACCACGCGCGTTCTTCAATTCATGGATTCGACCCTGCGCGAGAACGCGATGCAGAAGATCAGCTTGGCCATCACCGTCAAAGGCGACCGCATGATCCTGGACTTCCGTGGTAGCTCGCCGCAGTTCCTGAATCGCGCAGTCAACACCAACCTTGCCTCGTTCAAGGCATCTCTGTGCACCGGCCTCTTGCAGAACATCTGGCCGGATTTGCCGCACACGATGGCGGTGCTCTCGCCGATGGAGATCATTACCGACCGCAACTCGATCCTCGACGCCGAGGGCGAAATGCCCCAGGCGATGAGCCTTATGCCGCTCTTCAAGGGTTGCGTCGTCTGGACAATCCCGATGAACAAGTTCAACTACAGCCTGCCACATCGCTATTCCGCGATCATCGCCTCGCAATATGATCAGGCGGCGACCTTCATTTACGGCGGCATGACCCAACACGGCGACGTCACCGGAAATTTCTGCGCCGACATCAATGGCAATGGCCAGGGAGCCCGCTCGCACGCCGATGGCGAACATTCCATCTCGCCGGTGTTCGGCTTCATGTGCGACTCGGGCGAGCACGAAATTGCCGAGGAAGACACCCCCATCATCCGGCTTGGCGCCCAGCGTCTTGCCAAGGATCGGATCGGCTGGGGCAAGTACCGCGCCGGCCTGGGCTACGAGCAGATCGCGACCGCGCGAGGCTCGGGCCTTTGGGGATTCATGACGGGATGCGAGGGCTCGAAGTTCCCATCGGCACAGGGCCTATTCGCCGGCTACTCCTGTCCGTCGTACCAGCTGATGAAGATCAAGGGCATCAATGTCTTCGAGGTATTGAGAGAAAATCCTAAAGCGGTTGAGGTGTTCGACATCGTCGAACTGATGAACAAGCAGCCGATCAAGGGCGGCAAATACAGCAGCAACGACATGGGGATGACCTTCGAAATCTGCAATGAAGGCGAGATCTATATGATTTGCCAGGGGTCGGGTGGCGGCTACGGCGACGTGCTAGAACGTGATCCGGCGCTGGTGATGAAGGACCTCGCCGAGGATCTGATGTCGCACGAGAACGCGCGCGACATTTACAAGGTCGTCTACGATGAAAAGACCCTCGTCGTTGACGAAGCCGCGACCAAGCAGTTGCGCGACGAGTATCGTCAGGAGCGCATCCGCCGTGGCAAGCCCTTTGACGAGTTCTGCGCGGAATGGGTGACCGCAGAGCCGCCGGCGCATATCCCTTACTTTGGCTCCTGGAGCGACAACAAGGAAATCTTTGCAACCAGCGCAGGCCAACGCATCAAGTTGGACGCTGACAAGCTGCAGGGAGTGTTTATGCCCAATCCCAAGGACATTCGCATCGCGGAACTCGAGGCGGAGGTTAGCGCGCTGCAAGCAAAAGTCGAGGCATCGACGGTTCGCGCGGCGGCGTGACCGCTCGAGACGGGTGCGGAGCATTGGCGATGGGCGCGTTCCTCGAACTGCTGAGGCGTCCCGGGAGGACTTCGGTGATCTGGCTGGATAGCCATAATTACACCGGCCGTTTGCTCGCTGGCGGCGCGCCCCCGTGGCTCGATGTCGCCGCCTTTGTCGCGTGGCAGCGCAAGGCGCAGGGATTGCTGAGAGGCAGCGTCGCTTCCCTGCCAGTCGCGCCTGTCGTGGCAGCCTGGCTGGAAGCGCACCCGGACTTGCGGGACGCCATGGGCGCGAAAACCCGCAGTGTATATCCGCTCAAGACCCTGGTGGCGGACGAAAGGTTGCGGGAGCACTTGGTCGAAATGGCGAGCGGCATGCGCGCGGCCCTCACCGGCTTGCTTGCGCTCACCTTGCCGTCGCCGCGCGCCTGGGTCGCGCTGGCCTATCGGCAGGGGCATGGCGAAGCAGTGGAGGTAGGCGAGGACGAAGCCGATTCCGCGTCGGTTTATATCGCCGACTTCCTGCGCGCCTTCGGCGAGGTTGGGTTGGATGCGGTGTTGCTGCAGGAGGCCACCGAGGACCAACCCAACAAGGTCGAGGACTTGCACGCCTATCAGGCCGTTTACAACGTCGCTGTTCATTACAAATGGGATGTAGGCTTGCAACTTCCGAGTCCCACGGCGCTTACTGGAGCAGCGCCAGCCGATCTGGCGTTCGTGGTCGCTTCGGATACGGTGCTCGACGGCCTGCCGCACGGGATCGCTGTTGCTCATGAGTTCTGGAATGGAGCTGAGCGCCCGGCAATTGGAGGCGTCGATTTCCATTTCGCGGAGATTCCCGAGGATGCGATTCCGGAGCGGGTGCTCGAAAGGTTAGCCAGCCTTTCCTGAAGTGGTCGCGCCGCGAAATCCGCAAATGTAAGGAGGGTTTCCCGAATTGCAGAGCCGAGCCAAGGCCGGGGCGCTTAGCGTTCCCGTGCGCGACGCTTGATGATTGGAGCGGCAGGAGAGTCCTCATGAACGCAGGAACGCACGCCGTTCGAGAAGGCGAGGTGCTTTGGACGCCGAAGGCCGAATTCGCCGAGCAGTCCAACATGGCGGCCTTCATGCGGTGGTTGGAGGTGGAGCGCGGTCGGTCATTTTCGGCCTACGAAGAACTTCGGCAATGGTCGGTCCGAGATCTCGAAGACTTTTGGAGCTCGATCTGGGACTATTTCTCCATCCTTTCCGAGGCGCCGTACCAGCGCGTTCTGAATAGCGCGGCGATGCCGGGGACACGCTGGTTTGAGGGCAGCCTCGTAAATCATGCTGAACATTTGCTTCGGCATGAGGCGGACGCTCGAGCTGATGAAGTCGCGTTTTACCATTGTTCGGAGCATCGCCCCTTGGCGACGATGACTTGGCGGAACCTGGGTGGCGAAGTTCGCATTCTCGCCACACAACTTCGCCGGATGGGGGTGAAGCCCGGCGACCGCGTGGTGTCGTACATGCCGAACATTCCCGAGACCGCAATTGCGATGATGGCGACGACGGCGATCGGCGCGGTTTGGTCATCAGCGGCGCCGGAATTCGGCGTGAAGACGGTGATCGATCGCTTTTCGCAGATCGCGCCCAAGGCGATGTTCGCCGCCGATGGCTACCGTTTCGCCGGCAGAGAATTCCGGCGCGAGTCTGAAGTGAGGCAAATCGCGGCCGAATTGCCGTCACTGGAGCATGTCGTCTGGCTTCCCTTTGTTCAGCCGGGGGCGCCGGCCGTGGACTTGCCGGGGGTCGTGCCTTGGTCGCGACTGCTCGATCATGCCAACGTCCGGCGCGAAGATTTCCGATACGAGCGCGTGCCGTTTGATCATCCGCTTTGGATCGTGTTCTCTTCGGGCACCACCGGTCTGCCCAAGCCGATCGTCCACAGTCACGTCGGCGTGCTGGTCGAACATCTCAAGATTATGCATTTCCACATCAATCTGAAGCCTGGCGCAGTGATGTTTTTCTACAGCACGACCGGCTGGATGATGTGGAACATTCTGTTGTCTGCCTTGCTGACCGGGGCGGCCGCTGTCCTCTACGACGGCAGCCCCTTTCATCCGGACCCAGATCTGCTTTGGCGATTGACCGCCGAGAGTGGCGCTACCTGCTTCGGCGCCAGCCCCACCTTCGTGCAGATGATGGAGAGGTCTGGACTAAAACCCGGCGAGAAACACGACTTGTCACGACTCGAATCAGCTGTTGTGAGCGGCGCCCCCAGTACTCCGGAAACCTTTGCGTGGTTCTATCGCTGCGTAAAGCGCGACCTTTGGGTCACATCACAGTCGGGCGGCACCGAGCTCTGCAGCGCCTTTGTCGGCGGCGTGCCGCTGCTTTCGGTCCATGCCGGCGAAATTCAGGCGCGACTCCTCGGCATGGACGTGCACTCGTGGAGCGACAGCGGCGAAGAGCTCGATGACGCGATCGGCGAATTGGTGGTGACGAAGCCGTTTCCCTCGATGCCAATCTACTTCTGGAATGACGAGGGCGGCCGGCGCTATTTCGAATCCTATTTCGATACGTTTCCGGGCGTTTGGCGTCACGGCGATTTCATCCGCATCAACGGGCGCGGAGGTTGCCACATTTATGGTCGCTCCGATTCCACGCTCAATCGCCACGGCGTGCGTATTGGTACGGCCGAGATCTACCGCGCGGTCGAAAAGATTCCGGAGATCGCCGATAGTCTAATAGTGTGCTGTGAGCTGCCCGGCGGCAATTTTTTCATGCCACTGTTCCTGGTTCTAAAGAATGGGGCGCAACTTGATGACAACCTTCAACGCAAGATAACCGCAAAGTTGCGTGAGGAATGCAGCCCGCGTCACGTTCCTGA
>Ga0335069_10013322_pt1 | contig 11550 bp, 10 predicted proteins | sample Lox_Sample_11_FD_206714 | JGI IMG/M metagenome (GOLD analysis project Ga0335069, IMG submission 206714) | Soil microbial communities from Loxahatchee National Wildlife Refuge, Florida, United States - Lox_Sample_1.1 | ecosystem: Environmental > Terrestrial > Soil > Wetlands | place: USA...
CGCTCGCATTCTCGCGCGCGCTCGGCGAGTATGGCTCGGTGATCTTCATAGCCGGCAACATCCCGCTGGTGTCGGAGATCGTGCCGCTGGTGATCATGACCAAGCTCGAGCAGTTTCAATATGCGGGCGCAACGGTGATCGCCGTGGCGATGCTGGTGCTGTCGTTCGTGATGATGTTCGGCGTCAACGTGCTGCAGCTGTGGCTGCAGCGGCGCACCGGGGTACGGCGGTGAACGCGCGCACCGATGCCGTCGAGCCGACGGGACTCGGGCAACAGGCGGGTCGCAGCCTGCTGATCCTCGCGGCGGTGCTGCTGCTGGCGCTGTTCCTGCTGCTGCCGCTGGCCGCCGTGTTCTACCAGGCGCTCGCCAGGGGGCTGGCGCCGTTCTTCGACGCACTCGGCGACGCCGATACCCGCGCCGCGGTGCGCATGACGCTCGCCGTTGCCGCAATCTGCGTGCCCCTCAACACGGTGTTCGGCGTAATGGCGGCCTGGGCGGTCGCCAAGTACGAGTTCCGCGGCAAGGGGGTGCTGCTCACGCTGATCGACCTGCCCTTCGCGGTGTCGCCGGTGATCTCGGGCCTCATCTTCGTGCTGGTGTTCGGCGCGCGCGGCTGGCTGGGCCCCTGGCTGAGCGAGCACGAATTCCGGGTGATCTTCGCACTGCCCGGCATGGTGCTTGCGACCACCTTCATCACCTTCCCGTTCGTCGCACGCGAACTGATCCCGCTGATGCAGGCCCAGGGGCGCGACGACGAGGAGGCGGCACTGTCGCTCGGCGCGACCGGCTGGCAGGCCTTCCGGCTGGTCACGCTGCCCAACATCCGCTGGGGCCTGCTGTACGGGGTCCTGCTGTGCAACGCCCGCGCGATGGGCGAGTTCGGCGCGGTGTCCGTGGTCTCCGGGCACATCCGCGGCGAGACCAACACGCTGCCGCTGCACGTCGAGATCCTCTACAACGAATACGACTTCGTGGGCGCCTTCGCGACCGCCTCGCTGCTGGCGCTGCTGGCGCTGGTAACGCTGGTCCTGAAGAGCCTGCTCGAGCGGCACCATCCCGAGCTGCGCGGCGGTGGCCGCGCCACGGACGGCCGCGCTAAGCTCTGATCCATCGTGAGTCCCGCCGCCCCGACCCCGCGCCGTACCTATGCCCTGGCATCCTGGCTCGGCGGCGGCAGCGCCGCGCTGGTCGTGATCGCGCTGGCTCTGATGGCCATCGCCTCCTCGCTCATCGTGCGCCGCCAGACCGAGCGCCAGGCCTGGGCGCGCGCCGAGCTCGCCGTCAGTGCAGCACGGGACGCGGTGCGCCGCGCCGGCGACGACGCGCTCGGCGCGGCGCGCACGCTGGCCGGGCGGCCTACCCTGCAGCGCGTCGCCGCCGACGCCGGCAGCCGGAGCAGCCTCGAATACCTGCTGCAGAACTACTGCACGGACAATCACCTGAGCGCCTGCGCGATCGCGCTGCCGGATGGCACCGTCATCGCCGCGGGCGCGGCGCAATCCTGGCCGGAGATCCTGCGCGCACACGCCGAGCAGGGCGAGCGCTTCGCATTCGCGCCGCGCGGCGGCGGCGCGCCGCTGATCGGCGCCGCGGCCCGGATCGGCACGGTCGACGGCGTCAACGCCATCGTCGTGCGCGCGCTCGATGCGGCGCTGCTCGCCGACACCAGCCACGAGCTGGGCGCCACCCTGCGGGTCACGAACTTTCTCACCTACCAGGCGCCCGCCGCCGACCCGCTGACGCCGCTGCACTCGCGCGCCATCGCCGGTGCGGCGCGGCCCGTGGCACGGGTGCAGGCCCTGGACGCCTACGTCAGCTCCTCGGTGCTCGCCAATCCGGTCGGCGAGCCGGTGGCGCTGCTCGACGCGGAGCTGCCGGCCGCGGGCTTCGCCGCCGCGGTGAAGGCCTACGACCGCGTGCTGCTGCTGGTGACGCTGGTGGTCGGCGTCATCGTCGGCGCCGCGGGACTCCGCTACGGCCGCTGGCTCGCGGCGCCGGTGAGCGCCCTCGCCGAGATGGCGCGCCGCATCGGCCGCGGCGACTTCTCGCCCCCGGTGCCGGAGGCCGAGCCGCGGGAGCTGGCCGCTCTCGGCCACGCGATGGACGAGATGCGCCACAACCTGGTGGCGCTGACCGACAGCCTGCGGCGCAGCGAGGCCGAGGCGCAGGCCGTGCTCGCCGGCGTGGTCGAGGGCGTGTTCGTCGTCGACGAGCAGCGGCGGCTGCACTACGCCAACCCGCAGTTCCTGCGCATGCTGGAGGTCGCCGATACGGACGTCACCGGCCGCTTCTGCGGCGACGTGCTGCACGCCCGGCGCGCGCCCGAGGAGCGGCCCTGCGAGCGCGACTGCCCGATACTCGCGGCACGCGCCGGTGCGGCCGCGCGCTGTGCCGAGCAGCTGCTGCGCGCCGATGGCACGCTGCGCTCCACCGTCGTCGTGAGCTCGCCGCCGACCGACGGGCGCCAGGTGCAGCTGCTCCGTGACGAGACCGAGCTCGAAGCCGCGCGCCGCGCGCGCGACAGCGTGCTCGGCAACATCTCGCACGAGTTTCGCACGCCGCTCGCCGCGCAGCTCGCTGCGATCGAGCTGCTGCGCGACGGACTGGAGACGCTGGAACGCGGCGCACAGCGTGAACTGCTCGGCAATGTCGAGCGCGGCGTGATCCGGCTGATGCGCCTCATCGACAACCTGCTGGAGAGCGTGCGCATCGAGTCCGGCCAGCTGGCGATCCGCAGCCTGCCCATAGACCTCGACACGGTGGTGAGCGAGGCCATCGAGCTCGTCGCGCCGCTGCTGCCGCAGCGTGGCCTCACGATCGAGACCGCGCTGCCGGCGCTGCCTGCCGGTGCGCTGCGCGGCGACGCGCAGCGGCTGGTGCAGGTCTTCGTGAACCTGCTGTCGAACGCGATCAAGTTCGGGCCGGAGGGCTCAGTCATCCGCATCGGCGGCCGCGCGCAGGCCGGTCAGTGCACGCTGTGGGTCGAGGACGAGGGCCCGGGCGTGCCGCCGGGCGATCCGGCGGCGCTCTTCGAGCGCTTCCGGCGCGGCGGGGCCACCGAACCCGACGCGCCGGGCCTCGGCCTGGGACTGTGGATTGCGCGCTCGATCGTCGAGCGGCATGCCGGCCAGATCGGCGTGGAGCGCACGGCCAGCGGCCGCACGCGCTTCAACGTCACGTTGCCGCTGACGGAGCCCTGAGGTGAAGATCCTGCTGGTCGACGACGACCCGGACATCCTCGCGGTCACGGCCTTCGCCCTGCAGCAGGCGGGCATGCTGGTCGTGCGCGCCAACAGCTACGGCACGGCGCTCGGCACCTGGCGCGCCGAGCAGCCCGACCTCGCAGTGCTCGACATCAACCTGCCCGGCGGCTCGGGCTTCGAGCTGTGCGCGGCGATCCGGCGCGAGTCGCGCATGCCGATCCTGATGCTGACGGCGCGCGGCGAGGAAGCCGACCTGGTGCGCGCGCTGGAACTCGGCGCCGACGACTACCTGACCAAGCCCTTCAGCCCGCGCACGCTGATCGCGCGGGTGCGCGCGCTGCTGCGGCGCGCCGGCCTCGAGCACGGCAACCAGAGCGAGGCCGGCGAGCTGCGTCTCGACGGCGACGCGCTGGAGCTCACGATCGGCGGCGCCCGGCACCGGGTCACGCCGCTCGAGGCGCGGCTGCTGCAGCTGCTGATCGCCAACGCCGGCCAGCCGGTGGCGACGGACCGTATCCTCGTCCATGTCTGGGGGCATCGCGGCGGCGGCGATCGCCAGCTCCTCAAGCAGCTGGTGCACCGCCTGCGCCAGAAGATCGGCGAGGATCCGGACGTTGCCCGCTGGATCGAGACCGTGCCCAGCGTCGGCTATCGCTTGCGGACGTCGCAGACCTGAGGAAACTTCGGGGACGTAAGGATTGAGGAGGCGGTCATGACCCACCGACCCGACCCGCCGGCGACCGCCGTCGCCGCGCCTCCCGGCGCCGTCGTGCCCGGGTTCGAATTCGTTTGCGAGCTGAACGCGCGGCTCGAGGCGCCCGTGGTGATCGGCGCGACGCCCGAGGGCTACAAGCGCATGGTGCCCATCATCGGCGGGCGCTTCGAAGGGCCCCGCCTCAAGGGTACTGGCGTGCCCGGCGGCGCCGACTGGCAATACCAGCGCAGCGATGGCGTATGGATCCTCGAAGCCCTGTACCTGCTGCGCACCGAGGACGGCGCGATCATCGAGGTGCGCAACCGCGGCATGCGCCATGGCCCGCCGGCGGTGATGCAGCGCCTCGCCGCCGGCGAACCGGTCGATCCGTCGGAGTACTACTTCCGCGCTGCGCCGAGCTTCCAGGCCCCGGCCGGGCCGTACGAATGGCTCAACCGGGGCCTGTTCATCAGCACCGGCGTCCGCTACCCGGACGCCGTGAAGCTCTGGGTCTACCGCGTCACTTAGCGGCCGGGGCCTTCGGCAGCGTCAGCTTCAGCGCTGCAGCTGCGGCCTCGGCCTTGGCCTGCGTATCCTTGGCCGCAGCGACCGCATCCTCGACGTTGCCGGCCGTGAAGGCCGCCTGCGCCTTGTCCCACAGGCCGGTCGCGTCGGCCAGACTGCTCTTGGCCGCCGCGAGATCGACACCGGCGGGCAGCTTCTTGCTCTTGCCGAGCACCTCGACGCGGCTCTTCACCGCGGCGACCAGCTGCGGCACGGAAGCCGCGAGGTTCGTCCACTCGCCGCCGAGTGCCTTCACTACCTCGTCCTTCTTGGCCACCGCCGCGCCGATCAGGCTTTGCGCGTCGGTCAACAGCGCCGGCGCGCCCTGCAGCACGGCGGCGTAGTCCTTCTTGTCGAAGGCCGCCTTGAGGTCGGCAACGCGGGTCTGCACGGCCTGGTACTGGTCGGGAATGTACTTGGAAGCGCCGGCGGCCTCCGCAGCCGCAACGGCCTCATTGATACCGTCCAGCGCCTTCTTGGCCGGCTCCATCTGGCTGGCGCAGGCCACGGCCAGCATCGCCGCGACCATCACCGTGGCAATCTTGCTTAATCTCATGATTCGTTTGCTCCTTCAAGAACTCGAGACCCTACGGAATGCGCAACTTCTGACCCGGGAAGATCTTGTTCGGATCCTTCAGCTGGTCCTTGTTCGCGTCGAAGATCGTCCTGTAGAGGCTGGCGTCACCGTAGTACTTCTGCGCGATCTTGCCGAGCGTGTCGCCCGCCTGAACGACGTGATACTGGGTGTAGGCGCCGGCGTCTGCCGGCGCCGCGCCCTTCGGTTCCTCCGCCATGATTCCCCCCGCGCTACGCCCGCTTATGTCGCGTGGCACCGTTATGTTACGCCAGTTTCCCGGCTACCCGCCACGCGGCGCCCGCGACGACACTCCCCCGGCAACTTCAGCGCGTGCGGATCAACAGGACGCCGGCGGCCAGCGCCAGCAGCAGCGTCGGAAGCACCGAGAGCAGCAGCGGATCGAGCCGGAACACCAGCGCTCCGCTCTCGACCATGCGCTGCAGGAAGAAGTACACGATGCCGATTCCGAGCCCCAGGGTCGTGCGGGCCCCCATGCCCGCCGAGCGCATGCTGCCGAATCCGAGCGGCAGCGCGAACGCCAGCGCGACCGGCAGCGCTAGCAACCGCGCGATCTTCGACCACAGGGCGAAGCGGTAGCGCGCGGCGTCCAGCTGGTTCGCTCCCAGGTAACGGATCGCCCGATAAAGGGCCCCGATGCTGAGGTCGGAAGGGTCCTGCACCGCAAGCTGCAGGAAGCCTGCGCTGGCTCGGGATTGCAGCATGCGGGTCGCGGCGGCCGTCACACTCACCGCATCGCCCGCGAAGCGCGACTCGGCGTAGCCGGACAGCTCCCAGGACTGCCGGCCGGCGCCACGGGCGCTTTCGGCACGGCCGATCGAGCGCAAGCGCCCGGCGTCGTCCACCTCGAACACCAGCGTGCCGCCGAAGACTTCCTCGCCGGTCTGCCGGCTCACGTTGATGATCGTGCTGCCATCGCGGATCCAGGCGCCGCCGGCGCCGGCGAAGCTGACGTTCTCGTATTTCGCGAAGGCCTTGCGCTGGCTCGCGTACTGCGCCAGCGGCGGTACCAGGAACTCGTCGGCGCACCACGCGAGCACCGCGAGCGCCGCGCCGGCGCCGAGCACGGCAAGCAGCAGCCGCCGCTTGGGCATCCCGGCCGCGCGCATCACCGTCAGCTCGTGGCTGCGCGCCAGCGCGCCGACGCCGAGCAGCCCGCCGATCACGGCAGCCGCCGGCAGCGCGTTGAGCGCGAAGCCCGGCACGTTCAGCAACGAATTGAGCAGCGCCTCGACGGCGGTGTAGTGGCCGGTGCCGATCGAGTCCTGCTCGCCGATGAACAGGAACAGTGCCCCAAGCACTGCCAGCACCGCGAGCACCATCGCGATGGCGCCGAGCAGCGTGCGCGCTATGTAGCGATCGAGGCGGATCACGCCGGCCGCGCTCCCCGCCACCGCCGCAGCAACGCCGGGCCCGCGGCCAGCGTGACGCCCAGCAGCAGGAAGGCACCGTGTACCAGCCACAGGCCGAGCCCGGGGTTCACGACGCCGCGCTCCATCCATACGCGCATGGCCGACGCCAGGTTCGCGTACACGGCGAACAGCACCACGGCGAGCCAGACGCGCGCGTAGCGTCCCTGCCGCGGCCGCAGCCGCGCCAGCGGCACCGCGCACAGCGCCAGCACCAGCCCCATCACCGGAAGCCCGATGCGCCATTGCAGCTCGCTGCGCAGTCGCGCCGCGCCGCTGCGCCACAGTATCGGCGTCGACAGTTCGTCGACGCGGTCGCTGCCGGCGCTGACCGGCGGCAGACTCACCGGCAACTGCTGCTCGGCGAAGCGCACGATGCGGAACAGCGGCGTGCCGGGAACGCCTTCGTAGCGCTCGCCGTCGTAGAGCGTGATCAGCTGCGTCTCGCCGTCCGCGGACAATGCACGCCGAGCACGGCGCGCCGTGGTCACCTCGACCACGCGCCCGGCGCCGCGCTTGATGAACACGTCGTGCAGAGCGCCGTCAGCGTCGGCGCTGCGCGCGTACACGACCGTCCGGCCGCCCGACAGGCTGCGGAAGCGCCCGGCCTCGATTGGCAGCGCGAGGCCGGCGCGCAGCGCCGCGGCGCGCAACGCATCCTCGCGCGCAGCCGCGGCCGGCGCCAGCGCGAGATTGAGCCACAGGGCCAGCAGCGCGACCGGCAGCACCAGAGCGAGCACCGGCACGAACAACCGCGGCTGGCTGAAGCCGCAGGCCTGGGCCGCGGTCAGCTCGCTGTCGTGATACAGCCGCCCGAGCGCCAGCACGATGCCGAGCAGCAGTCCGAATGGCAGCAGGACCGCGACGTTCTGCACGGCGCCGAGCGCGAACAGCTCGAACACGACGCCGCGCGGATATTGCAGCTCGGCGGCCCGCTGCAGGACCGCGCCGACCTGATAGATGAACAGGATCGCGAACAGGACGAGCGTGACGCCCAGGAAATTGGCCGCGACCTCGCGCCACAGGTAGCGCTGCAGAATACGCAAGGAACCCCTCGCTTCAGGTGCCGGATCGGCTAAAATTCCGATCCCATCGTGCAGACCGCGATCTTAACCGGCCCGCCCCGCCCTGACGACCGCGTCGGGGCACGGCGCCCGGTGCGCGTGGCGGTCGCACCCGGAGCTTCCTCGAGGTAGGGCACCCGATGCAATTCAAAGCCTTCAGTGGACGTCCCGTCGCGCAGCGTTCCGACTGCCTGGTCGTCGGCGCATTCGAGTCGGGTGAGCTCGGCCCCGAGACCGCCGCCGTCGATCGCGCCGCCAGCGGACGCCTGCGCGCGCTGCTGGCCCGCGGTGACTTCGCCGGCCGCGCGGGCGAGACCCAGCTGCTGCTCGAGCAGCGCGGACTCGGCAGCCCGCGCGTGCTGCTCGTCGGGCTCGGTCCGAAAGCGAAGTTCGACCGCCGCGCCTGGCGGCGCGCTGCCGCCTCCGCGATCGGCGCGCTGGCGCGCACGCGGGTCGCGAGCGCGGTGCTGGCCCTCGATCTGCCGGCGGGCCACCAGCTCGACAGCGCGACCACGGCACGCCTGCTGCCGGAGATCGCGAGCGGTGCGCTCTATCGCATCAACGACCGCAAGACGGCCCGCAAGCCGCGCCCGCCGGCGCTCGCGCGCCTGAGCCTGGGGCCCTTCACCCGCGCGGCGCTGCCGGCCGCACGTCGCGCGCTGGCCGACGGCGCGAGCGCCGCGGCGAGCGCCGTGATGGTGCGCGACCTCGGCAACCTGCCGGGCAACATCTGCACGCCGCGCCATCTCGCGGCCGAAGCGCAGCGCCTGGCGCGCGCGCACCGCTCGCTGCGCGTGCGCGTGCTCGACGAGCCGGCGATCCGCCGCCTGAAGATGGGCTGCTTCCTCGCGGTGACGCGTGGCAGCGCCGAGCCGCCGCGCTTCATCATCCTCGAGCACCGCGGCGGCCGGCGCGGCGCGGCGCCCGTCGTGCTGGTCGGCAAGGGCATCACCTTCGACACCGGCGGCATCTCGCTCAAGGACCCGGCGGCCATGGACGAGATGAAGTTCGACATGTGCGGCGCTGCCTCCGTGCTCGGCGCGCTCGACTTCGCCGCGCGTGAGCGGCTGCGGCTCAACGTCGTCGGCCTGATCCCCACCTGCGAGAACATGCCCGGCGGCCGTGCGATCAAGCCCGGCGACATCGTCGTGAGCGCCAGCGGCCAGACGGTCGAGATCCTGAACACCGACGCCGAGGGCCGGCTGATCCTGTGCGACGCGCTCAACTATGCGCGCCGCTACCGGCCCGCCGCCGTCGTCGACGTCGCGACGCTGACCGGCGCGTGCGTGATTGCCCTCGGAGCGCACCACACGGGCGTGATGGCCAACGACGACACGCTGGCGCGCGAGCTCGTCGACGCCGGCCGCGCCGTCGACGACCGCGCCTGGCAGCTGCCGCTGACCGAGGACTACGCCGAACAGCTCAAGAGCAACTTCGCCGACATGGCCAACGTCGCCGGCCGCGAGGGCGGCGCGATCACCGCGGCCGCTTTCCTCGGCAAGTACACTCAAGGGCTGAAGTGGGCGCACCTCGACATCGCCGGCACGGCCTGGCTGGGCGGCGCGCAGAAGGGCGCGACCGGGCGTCCCCTGCCGCTGCTCGCGGAGTTCCTGCTGCGGCGCGCGCGCGGCTGAGCGGCGCGGACATCGCGTGCAGCGGGTCGACTTCCACGTGCTGCCCAGCGCCGAGACGCGGGAGCGGCTGCACTACGCCTGCCGCGTGGTCGAGAAGGCCTACCTCGCCGGCCAGCGCGTGCTCGTGTGGTTCGACGGCGTGGTGGACCTGCAGACCTTCGACGAAATGCTCTGGACCTATTCCGCGGGCAGCTTCGTGCCGCACGAGGTGCTCGCCGGCGAGCCGGACTGGGAGGATGCGCCGGTCTGGCTCGGTGCTGCGCATCCCGCGCCGTCCGCCTGCGACGTGCTCATCAATCTCGCCGCTGCGATCCCGCCGGCTGCCGACCGCGCCCAGCGGGTCATCGAAATCATCGACGCCGACGACGGGCGCCGCCAGGCCGGCCGCGCGCGCTTCCGCGGCTACCGCGAGCGCGGCGTCGAGCCCGTGACCCACACGATCGGCGCCGCGGCATCCTGAGCAACGACCCCGCACGGATGGACAGCAGCTACTCCCCGCGTGACATCGAACAGCGCTGGTACCAGCGCTGGGAGTCCGAGCACTGGTTCGCGCCGCGCACCGACCTGCCGGCCAGCGCGCCCGCGTTCTGCATCATGATCCCGCCGCCGAACGTGACCGGCACGCTGCACATGGGTCACGCGTTCCAGGACACGATCATGGACGCGCTGACCCGCTATCACCGCATGCGCGGCGCGGCGACGCTGTGGCAGCCGGGCACCGACCACGCCGGCATCGCGACGCAGATGGTCGTCGAGCGGCAGCTGAACGCCGCAGGGCTCACGCGCGCCGCCCTCGGCCGCGAGGCCTTCGTCGCGCGCGTCTGGCAGTGGAAGGAGCAGTCCGGCGGCACGATCGCGCGCCAGCTGCGGCGCCTCGGCGCTTCGGTCGACTGGTCGCGGGACCGCTTCACGATGGACCCGGGACTGTCGGCGGCGGTGACCGAGGTATTCGTGCGGCTGTACGAGGAAGGGCTGATCTACCGCGGCCAGCGGCTGGTCAACTGGGACCCGGTGCTGCGCACCGCGCTGTCGGACCTCGAGGTGCTCTCCGAGGAGGAGGACGGCAGCCTGTGGCACCTGCGCTATCCGCTCGAGGACGGCAGCGGCCACTTGGTGGTCGCGACCACGCGTCCGGAGACGATGCTCGGCGATACCGCGGTGGCGGTCCATCCCGAGGACGAGCGCTATCGCCATCTGGTAGGCCGCTACGTCCGGCTGCCGCTCGCCGAGCGCAGCATTCCGATCATCGCCGACACCTACGTCGACCCGGCCTTCGGCACCGGCTGCGTGAAGATCACGCCGGCGCACGACTTCAACGACTACGCCGTCGGCCAGCGGCACGGTCTGCCGCTGCTGAACGTGTTCACGCCGGACGCACGGCTGAATGAAGCCGTGCCGGAGCGCTTCCGCGGCCTCGACCGCTTCGAGGCGCGCCGGCGCGTGGTCGACGAGCTCGGGGCGCAAGGCCTGCTCGAGAAGACCGAGCCGCACAAGCTGATGGTGCCGCGCGGCGATCGCAGCGGCGCCGTGATCGAGCCGTACCTCACGGACCAGTGGTACGTGCGCATCGAGCCGCTCGCGGGGCCGGCGATCGAGGCGGTCGAGAGCGGCCGGATCCGCTTCGTCCCGGGCAACTGGGACAAGACCTACTTCCAGTGGATGCGCAACATCCAGGACTGGTGCATCAGCCGCCAGCTGTGGTGGGGCCACCGGGTGCCGGCCTGGTACGACGAGGCCGGCAACTGCTACGTCGCACGTGACGCCGCGGCCGCCGCTGCGCAGGCGTGCGCCCGCCACGGCCACAAAGTGCCGCTGCGGCAGGATGAGGACGTGCTCGACACCTGGTTCTCCTCGGCACTGTGGCCGTTCTCGACGCTCGGCTGGCCGGAGCGCACACCGGAGCTCGCCCGCTTCTACCCGAGCAGCGTGCTCGTGACCGGCTTCGACATCATCTTCTTCTGGGTGGCCCGCATGATCATGATGGGCCTGAAGTTCGCCGGCGACGTGCCGTTCCGCGAGGTCTACGTGCACGGCCTGATCCGCGACCACGAAGGCCAGAAGATGTCGAAGTCGAAGGGCAACGTCATCGACCCGCTGGACATCGTCGACGGCATCGCACTCGACGCGCTGGTCGCCAAGCGCACCACCGGTCTCATGCAGCCGCACCTGGCGCCGGCGATCGAGAAGGCGACCCGCAAGCAGTTTCCCGATGGCATCGCAGCCTACGGTACCGACGCGCTGCGCTTCACCTTCGCGGCACTCGCGACGCAGTCGCGCGACATCCGCTTCGACCTCGGGCGCGTCGGTGGCTACCGCAACTTCTGCAACAAGCTGTGGAACGCGGCGCGCTTCACGACGCTGGTGCTCGAGCAGTCGGTCGACGTC
>Ga0335069_10013324_pt1 | contig 11548 bp, 12 predicted proteins | sample Lox_Sample_11_FD_206714 | JGI IMG/M metagenome (GOLD analysis project Ga0335069, IMG submission 206714) | Soil microbial communities from Loxahatchee National Wildlife Refuge, Florida, United States - Lox_Sample_1.1 | ecosystem: Environmental > Terrestrial > Soil > Wetlands | place: USA...
TTGTTGTTCTGAACAGTCGAATCCTTTTGCAGCATCCGGGAAACGTGCCGGCAGAGAGGTACGTTATTGCGCAGGAGTTCCACATCGTCGTTCGTGAACCGGACGATGACTCCCGCCTTATTGCCCCCCGCCTGCTGCGATGTGCGCCCTGGGAAAACCCCAACGGCGGTTGCTCCGAACGACTCGAAGATGTTCTGGATGGCCCGTCCGAAACCGTTGCCGTAGGAGAGAAGCAACACGACAGTAGCGATACCCCAGGCCATCCCTGCCATGGTCAGGAGCGTGCGGCGGAGGTCGTGCCGCATGGCCGAAAACGATTGTTTTAAGAGTTCACGATGCATACGGCTATTCCTTGCGGAGAGCCTCCACCGGTTCCAGAGAGGCCGCGCGCCGTGCCGGATACAGTCCGGCTGCGATTCCGGCAAGTGCCAGAGAGATTACGGCTAGTGCGGCCGTTGCCGGAACCAGTTTCGGCGCATCGAACCCTGGTCCCAGCTCCACGCCTGAAAATGGGGCCATCACCGCAGCCGCCCCAAGGATGCCGATCCCGCCGCTGAGCAGCGTTAGAAAAGCTCCTTCGACAAAAAATTGGAACATAATGCTGGCGTTTGTGGCTCCTACCGCTTTGCGCAGACCAATTTCACGGGTGCGATCGGCTACAGCCACGAGCATGATATTGATGATCCCGATCGCGCCCAGGGCCAGGGTCACCAGTCCCACGCTCCCCAGGAACATATTCATGGCGTCGAAAATCTTGCCAACCTGATCGACGGTTCTGACAGTGTCCCATTCGTCGAAAGCGTCGGGATCGTTCGCGTTGAAACCGTGGTTTCTGGCGATGACCCTGTGTACCTCTTCTCGAGCGGTTTCGTGGAGCGCCCGGGTGCGAGGCTGATAGTTGATAAAGGAAATGACGTCTGTCCCAGTACCAGTGTTCAGGGGGCGGAAATAGTCGCGCATGGTATGGAACGGGACAAAGCTGCGCAAATTCAGGTTCATGTTGTCGCCATGACCGACCTTCTGCAGGGTCCCGATCACAGTGAAGCGGATGTCATTGAGCAATATGGTTGCACCGACGGCCGGACGGCCGGGGAACAGGGTACGGCGGACCTCATCTCCAATCACGATCACCGGCCGCTTCTGCACGTCATCCATCTCATTGAGCCAGCGTCCTTCGTTGATGGGCAGGTTCCGGATGACGTTGAAGTCGGCGGGCACACCAATGATCTGACCGCTGGCCTGGAAAAAGTCACTGACGGCGCGGATATCGCTCCGGGAAATCGCAGGAGCCGCGAGTCGTACACTCCGACACTCGCGAGCAATATCCTCATAATCGCGATAGGTCAGGTAGTACTGACGCAGCGCTGTGAAGCTGCCCTGCAGGGCCGGAGCGCGCCCCGACCAGATGAATAGGACGTTCTCGCCGATCGAATCAAACTGCTTGCGGTTCCCCGAGCGGAAGCCCTCCCCTAGTCCAACCAGCAGCAGCAGGGAACCCACGCCCCATGCGATTCCGAACATGGTCAGGAATGAGCGGAGCTTGTGAGCCCAAAGCGTACGAAGAGTTTGTCCGAAGATGTCAAAAATAAGGCGCAAACGCCATTATACGGGCCCATTGCCTGCGGTCGAGCGTGGAGCGTGTTCCCGTAGATGCATCCTGTGCACTTTGCGGAAAATTTCTGCAAAAACTGATTCCGATTGGCACACGAGTTGGCTTATTCTCTAGCGGGATGACGACGCTTGCTCTTAGTGAATTGTTAGGCGCCACCGTATACGACCCGTCCGGCGCGGCAAGCGGGCGTGTGCGCGAAGTCACACTTGCACCGCAAGAAGACCGTGCCCGCATCAGTTCTCTGATTGTCCGGACCAAGAACGGCAACCGTCTTCTGCCTTTTAACGCTGTTTCCGGGATCAACGGAGGCATTCGTGCGACTACGGTGCCGGACGATTGGGCCGCAGCGGATGGTACCGAAGGCCTCTTTCTGTTGGACCGCGATCTGCTCGATCAGCAAGTAATTGACGTCAACGGGAGAAAGGTCGTTCGGGTCAATGACGTTGATCTGCAAGTGGAGTCCCAGAGGATTGGCACTCAGACTCACCCGGTCCTGCGCGTCCAGTCGGTCGATGTGGGTGCGCGCGGTGCGGTGCGTCGGCTTTTGCGAGGAATTGCCCCTAAATCCGCGGTCCACGTTCTTTTGGGAAGGATTCCTCCTCGTAGCATCCCCTGGAACCTCGTTGATCTCATCGAGACTGACCCAGCCCGTCGGGTGAAGCTCAATATTTCTCATGAAGGCTTGGCCAAGCTCCATCCGGCCGACATTGCGGACATCGTTGAGGAACTCGCGCCAGATGAGCGGCAGGCGGTATTCCAGACCCTCGATGAGGAGACCGCGGCTGAGGCTTTGGAGGAAGTCGAACCCAGGGTCCAGAAATCTATCGTCGAGTCTCTCGATTCCGGCCGTGCTGCCGACATCGTCGAGGAGATGGATCCCGACGCGGCCGCTGACCTGCTTGGCGAGCTCCCGGAGGAGCGGACCGAGCAGATTCTCGTTCAGATGGAGCCCGAGGCCCAGCAGGAGGTGGTGGAACTGCTCGAGCACAAAGAAGAATCCGCTGCCGGCCGTATGACCAACGAATTTCTGGCCCTGCCGGTGACGGCCACCGTGGCGAATGCGATCGATTCGATGCGCGAGTTCGAGGGGGGCGTCGAAGCGGTGAGCACGATCTACCTGGTCGATTCGCAGGGAACTCTGGTGGCAGCAGTGCCGCTGGCCCGGATTGTTCTGGTTCCTCCAGATACGCCCATGCTGTCACTTGCCCAGGAGCCTCTGATTCTTACCCACGAAGGAACGCCGGAGAACGATGTCGCGGAATTGTTTGACAAGTATAACCTCCTGACACTTCCCGTAGTGGACGAGAAGAATAAGCTCACGGGCGTAATCACATCAGACGACGTGATCAGCATGCTGCGAGCCAAGCTCTAGGCCGTCGGGCGTATGATCGACGGGACATTCCCGGGCTCGCAAAAGCTTGCAAAAGTGGAAAAATGAATGACTGCGACGGTCACTCAAACCCATGCGCCGAACAAGACGGCCCCCAGCCTTCCGGGGCGGCGTTTCGATCACTACTTCTTTTCCAGTACCGCGTGGTTGATGCTTGCCTGTGTGGTTCTAGGCTTTGGCCCGACGTATTACTTCGCCGGTATGATCCACGCGCCACTGCCCAGCCGCATCATCCACGTTCATGGTGCTCTCTTCTCTTGTTGGATATTGCTGCTGCTCGTGCAGAATTCGCTCACCTTGGCGGGGAGAGTGGATATTCACCGGAAGGTGGGGCGTGCCGGCTTTCTTCTCGCGTGCTTGATGGTGCTTGTCGGCTGGATGGCCGCGACCGACAGGCTGGCGCGCGGCACCGCGCCTCCGGGTTTGGACCCCTATTTTTTCTACATTGTGCCGATGACGGATATGGTCATCTTCGCCATCCTGATCTTCTTCGCCTATCGGACACGCCGAGATCCGCCAACGCACAAACGGATCGTCTACATCGCGACGGTCGGATTATTGATTGCTGCCATAGCCCGCTTCCCATACTGCTGGTTGTTCCACAATGCGGGCCACGCAGCGACCGCGTCGTATGTATTCCTGCTGATCCTAGTAGCCTATGACCTATGGTCCACTCACAAGGTACAGCCAGCCACGCTATGGGCGAGTTCCTTCCTCATTTTGGTCCAACAAAGTCGTTTGCCGATCGGGAAGACGGCAGCCTGGCATGCTTTTGCCGCATGGTTGCAGGCGATCGCGCGCTGATAATCTGACGTGCAGTCACTTCCTGCGCACATAGTCCTCTGGGAATGCAATTTTTGTTTGGCTTGACCCGCGTCCTGCATTTATCCTGTGGCGTCGTTCGCGGCTCAATCGCTCTATTTTTATGTCTGTGAAATGTGCGCATGAAGTTCCTGAGGCGTTGGAAGACCCGGATCCTGCTGTTCCTCGCTGTAGTCGGACCGGGATTCATTACCGCAAACGTCGACAATGATGCCGGCGGCATCCTGACCTATTCGTCCGCCGGGGCGCAATTCGGACATCTTCTCCTGTGGACCATGATCCCGATCACACTGGCCTTGATCGTGGTGCAAGAGATGTGTGCCCGCATGGGCGCAGTGACCGGCAAAGGCCTCAGCGACCTGATCCGGGAGGAATTCGGGCTCCGGATCACGTTCCTGATGATGCTCGGCATCCTGATTACCAACTTCGGAAACGTGGTTACCGAGTTCATTGGAATCGCCACCAGCCTGGAACTCTTCGGTCTGCCGCGCGTTTATACGGTTCCACTTTGCGCCGGCATCGTGTGGCTCATTGTGGTGTATGGGCAATACAAGAGCGTAGAGAAGGTCTTTCTCGCGGCGTCATTTTTCTACATCACTTACATTGTCGCCGGAGTTCTGGCCCATCCCCTGTGGAAAGACGCGACCATCGCGACGTTCGTGCCCCCGAGGCTCAATACATTCGGCAACCAGGCATATCTCTACATGGTCATCGGGGTCGTAGGAACGACAATTGCGCCCTGGATGCAGTTCTATCTACAAGCCTCGATCGTTGAAAAAGGCGTGACGCGGCGGGGATACCGGGCCTCCCAGCTAGACGTGGTCACCGGATGCGTTTTCACCGACGTCGTCGCCTGGTTCATCATCGTTGCCTGTGCCGCTCAGCTTTATTCGCATGGTTTCCGGGATATTCGTTACGCGGCAGATGCGGCCGCAGCCTTAAAGCCATTAGCCGGGCAGTACGCCTACATTCTCTTTGCCGTGGGGTTGTTCAATGCTTCGCTCTTCGCGGCCTCTATCCTGCCGCTGTCGACGGCTTACACTGTCTGTGAAGGCTTGGGCTTCGAATCGGGAGTGGATCGCCGGTTTGACGAGGCCAGGTTCTTCTACTGGCTCTACACCGGTCTGCTGATCGCGGGAGGAGCGGTCGTACTCGTTCCCGGCTTGCCCCTGTTGAAGATCGCAGTGTTGTCTCAGGTCGTGAACGGAGTCGTGCTTCCGTTCGTCTTGATCTTCATGTTGTTGCTCATCAACAAAAAGGAGTTGATGGGCGAATATGTAAACAATCGCTGGTTCAATCTCGTCGCATGGACCACGACCGTCGTGATGATCGTGCTGACCGTGGTCTGGTTCTGGACCCTGAGGCAGTGAGCAACGAGTAATGAGCAGTCAGCAAACAGTACGCTGATTGCTCATCGCTCATTACACATTGCTTTATGACAGATACTTGCCGGCGGCGAGATCGCGCACGAGCGTGAGATCAGCTTCCAGAAAGTCATACTGGGGAAGATCCTGTGGCAGAGCCCATTGGATGTCCTTAAAGATCCGGTTCTCAATCTCTCCCTGATACTCCCGCACCAGGAAGAAGCGCAGTTCCACCATGCCTCCATTCGGATATTCATGGCGGATGCGGGCGACTTCGTGCCCGATATTGGCGTTGATGCCCAATTCCTCTTCCAGTTCCCGGCGCAGGGCGTCACGCGGCTGCTCACCGTTCTCGATTTTTCCGCCCGGGAACTCCCACTTCAGCGGCATCGTTTGATGGCGCGTGCGCTGGCATACCAGCAACTTGTCATTTCTCGCGATAAGAGCCGCCACAACGCGCTTCATGGATGGGAACTTTCCAGTTTTTTCCCCACCAACAGGGCACAATACTGCACCAGTTCCTGATGCTCGGATGTAAAGGCGGCAGGGAAGTGGCTGTCGATATCGAGTTCGCCAACAACCTCGCCGCGAACGAACACGGGTACAACAATCTCAGATTTCGTTTCTAGAGAGCAGGCGAGATATCGGGGGTCTTTGCTGACGTCGTCGACCACGACGGTCTGTCCGCTTGAGGCCGCAGCGCCACAAATACCCTGGTTTAAAGGAATCCGAACATGAGGTGTCATCGCCCCTTCAAATGCCCCCAACACGAGCACGGGGGGCTTAGCCCCGGGTTCCAGCATGTAAAAACCGACCCAATTGTATTTAAGCATCCGCTCGTGCAATAACTTGACCATTTTCTGCATGAGTTCGTCAGGAGAGGCCGCGGACTCAGCCATCTCGCTAACCTGACTGCGCACTTGTTCCACTCTGTCAGCAACGGGCATAACGGAATCTTAACTCACCCGAGACAATTCGCTGCTGTCAAACCCGGCCGTTTCGGTTATCGGTCGGATTCCTTCCGGTCTGGGGAAGTCTTCAGGATGGAGAGCATAGGCGAGGGCGTCCAAGCCGCGAAGCAGAGTGGGTGCGGGCGTGTTCAACATTTCATCCCTGATGCAATAAATGCGGCCCTTTCGGGCAGCATCCGTGTCTTGCCAGCCACGAGCAGGGGTGATTTTCTCAAGCGGAACCCGCTCACCTGCGCCGCACCAGGCCGCAACGAGCACCTCCGGGTTCTGTCGCGCGACCTCTTCCGGACCGATCTGGGTGCCAGGAGTGCCAATGAAGGTCCCGCCTGCGGCGTCCACAAGTTCGGCGACCCAGGGTTGCGACGCGATCACCGGCTTGCCCCATTCCTCGCAGAAAACTCTGCGCCGAGGAAGCGCAGAAGCCCGGCTGCGGATCTCAGCGATATGGGTTTGTATGTTTGCCACGACCCTCCGGCCGCGATCGGCCGCTTCTACGACTCCCGCAATCGTGGCAATGTCCATGTAGATGTCCGCCAGAGTTTTGGGGGCAAGACCGAGAAATCGCGCTCCTGCCTTCAGGATTTCTGTAACCGACTTCTCCTGGTAGGGAACCGCCGCAATCACCAGGTCGGGATCAGCAGCAACGATCTGTCGACTATCTGCGGTCCATGAGTCGGCCAGGATGATCCGGGAATTGCCTGCAGCGGTAGCGAGTACATCAGTGCAGTAGCGAGTGCAAGCGACCACGCGGTCCAGTTCCCCAATCGATTCGAGAATCACCGTCGCACTGGGTTGCAGGCATACGATACGGCGGGGCGAGTGCGAATGCGAAGGCATTTGAACTAACCCTCGACTTCGTGGAGAGCGGCCGAAAGCGCGTCGATAGCAAGTTGTGCGGCATGCGTTGAGGCTTGCGGCAGCCCGCCCACGGCGGCAATCAGTTCGTCGCGGTGCAGCGCTTGCGCCTCCGCCAGCTTTGTCCCGCAGACTAGCTCGGTCAACGCAGAGGCACATGCCATCGAAGGAACGCAGCCTTTTGCCTTGAAGCGAGCTTCCGTAATGCGTCCCCCCGAGATCTTCAGGCTCAAACGAAGGACATCTCCGCACGCCGGATTCTCGATTTCGACGGATGCGTCGGCATCCGGGATCTCTCCTGCATTACGAGGGTGTTCGAAGTGATCCAGGAGTTGCCGGGAGTACATACCCCATTGTAGCGGCGGGATAACCCTATTTCCGGGCAGTTCCATCGGGGAAGTAAATCTTCCAGCCACACTCGCGCGCCGTCGTCTCGAGGTCGGGATTTGGATTGATCGCGAAGGGATGCGCAGCGGATTGCAACATTTCCAGATCCCAGCGTGAGTTGCCGAAAGCGGCATCGACGTCTCGCCTGGCTACTTGCCGTAAGGCTTGGGGCTTGCCGGCACCGGAGGGAACTCGAACCAGGCGGTCGGTAACAATCCCATTTTCCAGTTCGGTCTTGGCGGCCAAGATCCGATTCTCCGGAATGCCGAATTGCTTTACCCCTGCTCGGATGACCCATTCATTCGACGATGAAACCGCCCAGATCTCGCACCCCTGTCTTCGCAACTCCTGCACCAACTCAGCCATCTCCTCAAAGACATATCCCGGAAAGGAATGTGCCATGAACTCGTTTGCCGCCTGCATCATCGTGGTCTCCGGAATCCCTCGATGCATGGTGACCATCTCGCCGCACATCGTCTCCTCGCTAACGCGGCCCGCTTTGTATTCCGCATGGCGAGCGCGCATCCCATCCGCGACGTCAGCGGAAACCAGTCCGGTCTTCATCTCCCACGCGAAAAACCGCTCTCCCGCATCTCCCGACCACAAGGTGCCGTCGCAATCGAAAGCGGCCACCTTCGGTGAGGCGCGAAACACGGTATCGAGGAATTCCTGGCGAGTCAGAGCTGTGGCATCGGATGTGGGCATACTTTTCGACAATAACCTGTGACCCACAAATTGCGCAATTGCGATCGAAACTCACGTCACTGTCTGGATCAGTGCGGAGTATTCCGCGGGTGTGTTCACGTTCATCGCGGTAAAGGGATCGTTGACTGGCACGTACTGAATGTGTGACTGGTACTCATGTTCGATCTCGCGGGCGTTGCCGTTTGCTGGAGCTTCCAGGAAGGCTCCCATCAGTTCGCGCCCGGCAATGAGAGGATGCCCATGCTTGCCCGAGAACTCGGGCACCACGGCCCAGATGTGATCGGGAGCGGCGACGAAAGCTTTGCGCAGGGCCTCAACTGTTGCGTGAGCCGCGGGCGGACGATCCACCAGCATGAGAATGGCGGCGTCACGGCCCCGGTTGAGCACCTCCTGCACCCCAAGCTGCAAAGAACTGAATTGGCCACGCGCAGGATCCGGATTGGCCACAATCGCTGCGCCGCAAGCGTATACCACCGGAGCCAGGAGGCGTTGGTTCGCGCCAGCAACCACGATGACAAAATCGGTAGAGAACGCCAGCGTGCGGATTCCCTCGGAAAGGAAAGTCCCACAGCTCTGCGGCTGACCGGAAACTTGGGGAGGCCAAGGGAGGAGCGCTTTGTCCGTCCCCATGCGGGAAGATTCCCCCGCAGCAAGAATTACTCCGCCGAAGCTGGGAGCACGAAACATAGGTCAGGATTTCACTGTGGCATTGCCGATTGAGGCAGCTGGGAAACAATCGGCATCGAAAACTTAAAACTGTCCATCAGCTTTTGCTCTCTTCGACCGAGTCGGTCGGCGCCTTGAACCAGCTCATATGCGGCAAAGCGGCCCCCGCATGCCGGCGTATGGCGATCAACTCGGCCGTGATGGAAACGGCGATTTCCTCCGGGGTGATCGCTCCGATATCCAAACCGATCGGGGCGTGCACCCTTTCGAAAAGATGTGCCGGAATGCCTTCCTGTTGAAGCGCCTTGAATATCTGAATCACCTTGCGCTTCGACCCGATCATGCCAATGTAACGGGAGCGTGTTTGAACCGCCCAGCGCAGGATACGCATGTCATCGCGGTGGCCACGCGTAACGATGACAATGAATGAGGATTCGGTCGGGTCAAACTTCCGCATGGCTTCGTCGAAATCGAGGGCATGAACTTCCAGGGCGGCAGGGAAGCGCTCCTTGCTGGCATAAGACGAACGGTCATCGCTGACGATCACATCAAAGCCGGCATTCGCGGCTGCCTGGCATACGTTGACGGCTACATGACCTGCACCGAAAACATAAAGTATTGCTGGAGGTAATACGGGTTCAACGAATACTTCAAGAGTCCCGCCGCAGACAAGTCCGGTATCGAATTTTGGATCTTGATTCAGGTCGAATGTCAAAGTACGCGGCTTCTCCGACTCCATCACCTCCCGGGCCGCCTGCCATACCTCGGCTTCAACGCATCCGCCTCCGATCGTGCCGGCAATGGACCCGTCGTCGCGGACCAGCATCTTGGCGGTACGAAAAGACGGAATCGATCCACGCACATTCACGATGGTCGCGACGGCCCCCCGGCGCCCTTCGCGCCGCAGTTGCACGATTTGTTCGTAGATATCCACCAAGCCTGATTATAGGTTACAGCGGCTGGCTTTTCAGCAACATGCAGGTCACGTCATCATGCTGCGGAGTGTTGCCAACGAAAAGATCGAGAGACGCCATCAGGCGTTTCAGGAATTCTGCCGGGCTCGTTGTCACGCAGGATTCAAGCACGCTTTGAACCCGAATCTCTCCGTATTCTTCCTCTCGAGCATTAATGGCTTCCACGAGCCCATCCGTGAAGATAATGAGCCAGTCATTGGGCGCGAGAGTGACGGTTGCGGAATCGTACTTAACTTCTGGCATGATGCCGAAGGGCAGGCCGCCCACATCCAGGCGCTCGATTTGCCCGCTGGAGCGCCGCAAAATGGGATTATTGTGGCCGGCATTGATGTAGTGGAACGTCCGGTGCGCCGGATCGTACTCAGCCAGGAACGCAGTGGTGAAGCGCAATCCGCCCTGGCTGTTCGAACACGCGTAACGGTTCATGTTGGCGGCGAGCTCCGGCAGGGCAACTTGCGCCGTCGAGAGGGTTTTAAGGCTCGCCTGGAAGGTAGCCATCAGCATGGCCGCGGGAATGCTTTTCCCGGCGACATCGGCCACCGCGATGACCACCCGGTTGTCCTCGTTGGTCTTGCCGGGCCGGGGGAACACGTCGTAGTAATCTCCGGCGACTGTATTTGCCGGGCGTGTTGCATAGGCGAGCTCGAGTCCAGGAATCTGCGGGGGTGCACCCGGGAGTAGCCAGGTCTGAATCTCGCGTGCGATCTGCAGATCGCGTTTCATCACTACACGGTCGGCGATCTCAAGCATCAGCAGAATGAATAACAAGAGCGCGGCCCAGAAGTGCGGGTTGAACTCGACGGCATAATTCTGGCCGCCCTTGTCATAGCTAAACCCGCCTTGCGGGATTATCAGAAGAACCAGTGCTGCGAGCAGAAGCACACGCCGTGCCGGAGAGAGTTTTTCCAGCACTGCCCAGAAAAATTCCTTCAGGACGTGAAGCTTATGACCGCGTTGGGTCAGACCTTCTGGTGTGCGCGCGGCCACGTCTTTGGAATACAGGCGGTAGCTGGCGCGTGCCTCGGTTTCGAATTGCGACCACAGTTGGCTGACAGCCAGTCCCTCGGTGACGCGATGCCAAAACCGATGCACGCGCTCGCCGAACGTTGCTGGCTGGACCGGTTGCGCGGACGGGGGAGCAGTGGCCATGTCTTCTTCTTCTTCTGATTATAAGAAATGGGCCGGGGAAATACGATTTCTGCTCGCTGCTTTCATCAACCTTGAGTTTGCAGATTGCAGACGTCTCGCTCCGTTGAAACCCGAACTTCGCCCCTATGCCATTGATTGAATCACCCGAAAAGATTCATCTGCTCTGCGAATCCCACGACAGCCCACTTTTCCGGGTATGCTGTCCGGGGCTCGTGCCGGGCACGGGTCATCCTGTACTTGGCCTTGAGGCGGCGCACCAATTCTGACAGGCGCTTTGCATAAGCCGCGGGAAGGAAAGCGCGATTCTGATAACGCTGCCGGTAGTTTTCGGCCAGATGGGGGAAGTTCTCTTCAAGAAACGGCAGGAAAATGGCTGCGGAGCAAGGCTTCAGGAAGAGCGGATTGGCGAAGACAAACTCCGCGCCAGCCGTGGCGGCGGCATGAATTACCGCCTCGAGATCCTTTGGAGGGTCCGTAATCCCTGGGATAACGGGGGAGCAACTCACCCCTACCCTCAATCCGGCATGGCGCAATGCACGGACCGCATCCATACGGAGATCGGGGCGAGGCGCCCTCGGTTCGAGGATTCGCGCCAGTTCGGTATCGAGCGTCGTCACCGTAACGTGGACCGAGAGCTGATTGCGGAGGGCAAC
>Ga0335069_10013325_pt1 | contig 11548 bp, 11 predicted proteins | sample Lox_Sample_11_FD_206714 | JGI IMG/M metagenome (GOLD analysis project Ga0335069, IMG submission 206714) | Soil microbial communities from Loxahatchee National Wildlife Refuge, Florida, United States - Lox_Sample_1.1 | ecosystem: Environmental > Terrestrial > Soil > Wetlands | place: USA...
CGGTGAGGATTGTCCTTCCAGTCGCTGGGATCGATCTTGTCCCCGACCGTGATGTAGCCCATGTCCTGCGCGATCTCCAGCGGCCGCACCTGATCGGAGGTGTCCGGCTCCTGGTCGATGGAGTATGGCGGCCGGAACAGCACCGGCTTCACCCCCAGCTTGGCGGCGAATAGCCGCTCCGTCATGTTCAGCTCGAATCTCATGTATTGCTTCGAGATGTTACTGATGTCGGGGTGATAGAAGGTGTGATTCCCGATCTCGTGGCCTTCGCGATAGATTCGCCGGGCGATTCCCGGGTCCTTCCACGTTTGCGCGCCGATGAGGAAGAACGTCGCCTTGACGCCTTTCGCCTTCAGCACGTCGAGGATTTTGGGGGTGAAATCGGGATCGGGGCCGTCGTCGAAGGTGATGGCCACGGCCTTGGGCTTGGATCCGTACTGGGCCACCTGGTAGGGAAGCGGCAGCGTGTCGAAGCTCTCGTCTGTGATTTGTCCGCCGGCATCCACCGTCAGGCTGCGCTCACCCTTCTTGGGACGCTGCTCGATGTAGATGATCTCGCCGCTGCCTTCCATGTCCACGTCATAGCCCGGCGATAGCGGCTTGAGCTTGTCGGGGGCGTTGGCTTCGGCGGGAACGTCGAACACAGCCCACAGCGAGCGGTCCTCCGATCCCAGCCGCCAAAGCGCGAAGGTGTTGATTCCTAGCTTTTGCGCCGCCCGCATCTGGTTGAGCGCGGTGACGCCGTCGAGCCACCACACGTCGTGGCGCTGGTTCTTCTCGTCGCTGTAGGCGAAGTGAGGATTCAGGCTGTCGCCATCGAACTCGGGCTCGGCCTCGGAGTCGTGCGCCGTCAGCCAGGCATCCTGCACCGAAATGCTGCCGCCTGTTTTGCCCACCCAGTCGTACCCGTAATTGCCGATGCCGCACATCAGCTTCTCTTTGGGCACCAGCCTCAGCGTGTCCTCCAGGTTCTTGATGAACCATTCCTGCCCCGCGATGGGACCGGCCCGGCTCGAGCCGTTGTGCTGGTCGTAGTCCATCAGGATGAGACCATCGGAATGGGCGGCCAGGTACTTGTAGTCGAAGTCGTCGTCGCCCGCGGGCACGTTGACGTAGAGCTTCAGCCCGCGCGTGTGCAGGTCGGCCTCCAGATCGCCCACCAGGGCGCGGAATCCGGGCTGGGCCGTTCCCGGGAAGCCCTCGAGATCAAGGCTCAGACCACGATACTTGTCTGAAGCCAGGAACAGCATGATCTGCTGCCGAAAACTGGCGCGCGCCGCCGGGTTCATCAGGAACCCGCTGACGTCGAGCCACTCGTTGGTGATAGGCTGGAAATTGTTCACCAGGGGGAAGACCTCGGTTTCCGCCTTGGCCTCTCTGAGGAACGGCATTACCTTGTCGTCGACCGCGTGCACCTGCCCGTTCTGCACCACGTCGAAGAACTCGTTCAGCAGGCTGACGCCCTGCACGCGCCCGTCGGCGGTCATGACGTGCAACCATTCAGGAAAAAGCAAATCGATCTGCGGGTAATAGGCCTTCAGCGCGGAGAAGCTGCCCGCGTCCCAGGTGACGTAGAAAGCGCCGCGGATGCCTTCCTCCGAGTTCAGCACCACCTGCGAGGGCGGCTTCTTGCTGCCGCGGTGAGTGCTGACGTGCTTCGGGGGGCGCCGGCGTTCCTTCTCCTTGATGGCGTGGTACGGGCGCTTCTGGCCGGGAAGCAGCAGGCTGGGGAGCGGCGCACTGTGCATCAGAGTTAGAACGAATACGACTATCGACAGCGACACCACTGCCGCCGCCACGTCGAACACGATGCGCAGGCGCTTCCAGCGCCTCCGCTGCGGATCATGGAAGATTGCTTTGGCCATCGATAGGGGTCGCTTAATCGTAAGGCGGCGTTGGAGTTACGTCAAACGAGAGAACTTGAGGGTTCGCCACTTTCCAAGTTAGATGCAGGCTAACGACCGTTCGTTGTTCATTGGAGGCAGACAACCGCTCTACTCGGTACTTGGTGCTCGCTACTCGGTACTCTATAGTGAGGGCGTGCGCCAATTCGTGCGCCGCCATCCCGTTTTCTTCCTAACGGCCACCGCTGCCGCCTTCGCCCTGCGCATGTTCTTCCTGTGGAGATTCAGCTTCGTCGCCGGCGACTCGTACATCTACGGCGACATCGCCAGAAACTGGCTGCAGCATGGCGCCTTCGCTATGACCGATGATGGCGCCCTCGTGCCCACCTGCATCCGCCTGCCGGGGTACCCGGCGTTCATGGCCCTGGTGTGGAAGGTTGTGGGCATCGACCGCTACGCGGCTGTGATGGTAGCGCAGATGTTGTTCGATGTCGGTACTTGTTACCTGGTAGCGGCACTGGCGCGGCGTGTGCTTTGGGAACGCGCTGCCCTGGCTGCCTTCCTGGTCTACGCCCTCAATCCCTTCACAGCCAACTACGTGGCCACGCCGCTGACCGAGACTCTGGCGGTTTTCTTCACGGCGCTGGCGCTGTTGTTTGCGGTCAGAGGAATGGTCGCGCACGGCCTGCGCCGCTGGATTCTCTGCGGGCTTGCTATCGCGGCCGACATCCTGCTGCGCCCTGACGCGGGCATTCTGCTGGCGGCGATCTGCGCCTATCTGGTCATCCAGTTCTTCCGCCACCGGGACAGAGGCCCCATCGTTTTCGCCGGCATCGTTGTGGTCGTGGTCTCACTGACTCCGCTCGTTCCGTGGACTGTACGGAACTGGCGCGTGTTCCACATTTTCGAGCCTCTGGCCCCGCGTTACGCCAACAATCCCTGGGAGTTCGTCCCAGCAGGCTTCAATCGCTGGGTCAAGACCTGGCTGGTCGACTACGTTTCCGTTGAGGACATTTACTGGAACGTCCCCGGCGATCGCATCGACGCTAACAAGCTTCCGCCACGCTCCTTCGACTCCGCCGACGAGCGAGACCTGACCGCACGGCTGTTTGGCGCCTACAACGCCACCTGCGACCCTGGCTGCCGCATGACGCCTGAACTGGATGCACAGTTTGCCAGCCTCGCCGCCCAGCGCATCCACGCCGCTCCTCTGCGCTACTACGTCTGGCTGCCTCTGGCGCGGGTCGCCGACATGTGGCTGCGTCCGCGCACCGAGGCCCTGCCCCTGGATTCTCACTGGTGGCGTTTCCACCACGATCCCAAGGACTCCTTGATCGGCATGTTTCTGGGAGTCGTCAACCTGGCTTATGTCGTCGGCGCGGTGCTGGGCACAACCAGAAAGCACGTCGCCTGCGCAGGGCTGTTTGTCCTCTGGATCGCGCTGCGCTGCGCCTTCCTAGCAACCCTCGAGAACCCCGAACCGCGCTACACCCTGGAGTGCTTCCCGATGGTGTGCGTTTTGGCATCCGCTCTCACCAAGTCGTCTCCAGAGACGGAACATGCCGCATCTCTGCGCGCCTGATTGCTGGATGCTTACTCGAGCGGCGGGTGGTCGCTCATCCGGAAATTCGTCCGGAAATGCTCCGACAGGAGGTGGATAGCAGCGCGATTGTTCTGGGGATCGGTTTGCGCCAGGTAGCGCATGGCCTGTACCAGTACGCGCTGGCCCTCGACATAACGCGGGTCCGGCTTGCGCTGGCGTTGGATGCTCTTGGGTCGGGGAATGACGGGGAGCGTAAAGAGCTTTGCCATTAGTTCATGGGCCTCGACTTGCCTGTGAAACCGTGAAGCGAAGCGATGAAATTTCCGCCCGCTGAGTATATCGCCGCCGGAACCCGTGCACTACTTTTTTCTACAGATGCGCACAATGCGCTGGCTCAAAATGAACCTTGGGGGTTGACTACCCTGGTTCGCCCCGTCGTCTTCAGCTTGAATACGTCGCCCGGGATGCTCTGGTTGAGCTTGATATTGCTGTACTTGGCCAGCCGATAGTCACCCTGAGGTTCCACAAACTGCTGCTCGACGGAGATTCCCCGTGCGGGGTCGATCCACAAAACGATGTGATCGAAGATGTTCCTGCCCTTGGCGGTCTTGGGAACCAGGTTCAGCTTGGCAGCGCGCACGCCGCCGGCCTCCTCGTACCCCTGGAAGCTCACGTCGAACGATTTTTCCAGGTCGTGCCCGCGCCCGCCAAAGCCCAGCACCAGGAAGCTCTCCACCTCAGCGCGGTTCTTGCCCGTCTTGTACACCGTGACCTGGTCGATCCTGGGCTCGTACACGCGCACCGTGCTGTTCTGATAGAGGACGTATTTCTGCGTCGGCTGGGCGATGTCGGCCGCCATCTCAATTTCCTTAGGTGAGCACCGGAAGTACACCTTGCCCGACTGCGTGTCGGTCTCGTTCACCACCTTGGTGTACTGATCCCAGGCGAAGTCGGCCTCGGCCGTCTTGAAGGTGGCAGCCACGGTATCCATCTGATTCAGCACCTTCTCGAGCTCGGCGAACGACGATCCAGCCTGCGGCGCCTCCGCCGCAAACGCCGCCATCGTCGCCAACAGCACCGCGATCACCGCCAGCCTCGCCACCAGCATCTTCCTCATCCCTCGCTATCTACTTTTCAAGCCAAACTTTGTACGCCACCAGATGCCCTTTCTTGTCGTAGACCGGCTCGTAGCGCGCGATCTCTACCTCGCCGGCGATGGGCTCGATCACCCGCTTGAGATAGGCCTGCACGCTGCCGGCATCTTTGCCGGAGACCCCCGCGGCATCAACCTGGTAGATGTAGCCGTCTTCCTCGTCCGGGATCAGAACGACCCTGGTTGGATGCGGCGTGCGCTCGATCGGTTTATCTTTGAAGTTAAGTTTGTATGGCGCGAGGAAAATGAACAACAGGATGAGCGTGACCATGATGTCGTACTGGATGCTGCCACGCTCATAGCTCCACCAGATGAAGTTCGAAATGGTTCGCCAAACGCGCCTCATAGAAGAGATGGTGTCCAGTGTAGATTCCTGTCGCCACCCTTGGCAATGCAGGAGACTCTGATGGCGGCTAGAACGATTCAACCCGCGCATAAAGCGCCTCGCTGGCTGCGACGCGGCGCTCTGCTGCTGGCGGCGCTGGTCGTATTGATGGTCGCATTTTTCCTCTGGCGTCCGGCATCTGCGATCAACGCTGTCGCCACCACAACGCTGCGGCTCAGCGGCATTGAGAGCCACTACGTGCGGCTCGGCCCCTACCGTATCCATTACTTCGTCGGAGGAAAGGGTGAACCGCTGGTGCTGGTCCACGGCCTGGGCGGCCGTGCGCTGGACTTTACCCTGCTGATGCCGGCGCTCGCAAAGCAGCATCGCGTCTATGCGCTCGACCTGCTTGGCTACGGCTCATCCGACCGGCCGGACGTGGATTACTCCGTCACCCTCCAGACTGGCATTCTGCGTCAGTTCCTCGATAGCCAGGGACTCACGCGCGTTGACCTCGTGGGCTGGTCAATGGGCGGCTGGATCGCCCTCGAATTCGCCGCGCAGTCACCCCAGCGCGTCCGCCGCCTGGCCCTGCTCGACAGCGCGGGAATGAAATTCACGCCAACTTTCGACTTGCGCCTGCTCTCCCCGCACACGATGGCAGAAATGCAGGCGCTGGAAAAAGTGATGACACCACATCCTAGGCGCCTTCCGGCATTCATTACCCATGACCTCCTGCGCGTGCTGCGGGATGAAGGCTGGGTGATCCGGCGCACCGTCGCCAACATGGTCACTATGCGCGAGGTGGTGGATGGCAAGCTGGCCGGCGTCACCATGCCTGTGCTCCTGGTTTGGGGCAAGCAGGATGTGCTAACGCCGCTCTCGGTCGCCGACGAGATGCACCGCGAGATGCCGCAATCCGTGCTGGTAGTTCTCGATGGCTGCGGTCACATCGCGCCCATCGAGTGCCATGACCGCGTGCTCCCGGAAATGCAGCGGTTTCTCGCCGCAGAACCGCCGCTGCCTGCTGGCGTGCACGAAGTGCAAAGAAAATAACCACAGAGGACACGAGGAACACGGAGGGATATGACCAAAAAACCCTCCGTGTACCTCTGTGCCCTCTGTGGTTAAAGCTTTCTCGCCGTGATCCTCTCCACCCCGCCCAAATACGGCCTGAGCGCTTCCGGCACGATCACGCTGCCATCCGCCTGCTGATAGTTCTCCATGATCGCCACCCACGTCCGCCCGATGGCCAGGCCTGAGCCGTTCAGCGTGTGGACGAACTCGGTTTTGCCCTTGCCCTCGGGCTTGTAGCGGATGTTGGCCCGCCGCGCCTGGTAGGCCTCGAAGTTCGAGCACGAGGAGATCTCGCGGAACAACCCTTGGCCAGGCAGCCAGACTTCGATGTCATACGTCTTCGCTGACGAAAACCCCATGTCGCCCGTGCAAAGTGTTACCACCCGGTAGTGCAACCCGAGCTTTTGCAGCACGGTCTCGGCGTCGTGCGTCAGCTTTTCCAGTTCGTCGTACGACTGCTCCGGGCGCGCGAACTTCACCAGCTCGACCTTCTGGAACTGGTGCTGGCGGATGATGCCGCGCACGTCCTTGCCGTACGAGCCAGCCTCGCTGCGGAAACATGGCGTGTAGGCGGTGAGCGAGATAGGCAAGCGCGCCCCGTCCAGCACTTCGTCGCGATAGAGATTGGTGACCGGCACTTCGGCGGTGGGGATCAGATAGAGGCTCTTTTCGCCGTGCGGCACCTTGAACAGGTCGGCTTCGAACTTAGGCAATTGCCCGGTGCCGTACATCGAGTCGGCGTTCACCATGTACGGCGGCAGGACCTCGGTGTAGCCGTGCTCGCGGGTGTGCAGGTCCAGCATGAAGTTGGCCAGCGCGCGCTCCAGCTTCGCACCCAGGTCCCAATAGACGGCAAAGCGCGCCCCGGTCAGCTTGGCGGCGCGTTCCAGGTCGAGGATGCCCAGCGCCTCTCCCAGCTCCCAGTGCGGCTTGGGCGCAAAGTCGAATTTCGGAGGCTCGCCCCAGCGGCGGATTTCCTTGTTGTCCTCCTCCGTGCGGCCCACGGGCACGCTCGCGTGCGGCACGTTGGGGATCCCGACCAGCAGCCCGCGCAGCTCCGCGTCGAGTTGCTCCGCAACTTTTTCCTGCTCCTGGATCTGTTCGCGCAGGGTCTTCGTTTCCTCGATCAGAGCGGTCGCATCCTGCTTGTTCTTCTTGAGTTGCGCGATCTGCTCCGAGGCGCGGTTGCGCCTGGCTTTCAGGTTCTCGGCCTCGGTGATGGCTTTGCGCCGGCGCGCGTCCAGCTCGCCGAAGCGGCTCATGAGGTCGCTGGGGTCGAGTCCCCGCTGCCGCATCTCCTGTTCGATCAAAGGCAGGTTGTCACGGACAAAGGCCAAGTCGAGCATAGAAAGAGCTAATCTACCGGAAAGGGGTGCGGAAAAGAAATCGCCAAACGCAATGTCCCTCCACTCCAGCGGAAGCCCTCGGTCGGGATGACAATGATTAGTGGCGTCGCAGCTGCTGTCGTACACTAACCTCGTTCCCATGAACGAGGCCATCCCGTGAGCCCGCCGCCCAACGTTCCCGATCTGCGGGTGAACATCGCCGCCATTGAGCTGAAGAACCCGGTCATCGCCGCCAGCGGCACCCTGGGTTACGGCGTGGAGTTTGAGGATATCGTCAGCCTGGACAAGCTGGGCGCGATCGTCGTCAAAGGGCTGTCGCGCGAGCCTATGCCTGGCAATCCACCGCCGCGCATCTTCGAGACTGCCGCCGGCATGCTGAACGCCATCGGGCTGCAGAACATCGGCGCGCGCGAATTCGTCTCCGAAAAGCTTCCCCGGCTGCGCCGCCACAAGGACGTGGTGGTCGTCGCCAACGTGTTCGGGGAAACCATCGCGGATTACATCGAAGTCATCAACATCCTGAATGACGGCGAAGGCATCGCCGGCTACGAACTTAACGTTTCCTGCCCCAACACGGACGCCGGCGGAATCGCCTTCGGCAGTGACCCCGGGGTGCTGCAGGAACTGGTATTCGCGGCCACGCGCAAGGCAGAGCGGCCGGTGATCGTGAAGCTTTCGCCCAACGTCACCAGCATTCCGCAGATGGCGCTGGCCGCCGAGCATGCCGGCGCCGACGCCGTCTCGCTGGTCAACACTTTCGTCGCCATGGCTATCGACGCCGAGGCCCGCAAGCCGCGCATCGCCAACATCACCGCCGGCCTATCCGGGCCGGCCATCAAGCCGATCGCGCTGCGCATGGTGTACGAAGCGGCGCAGGCGGTTTCCATCCCCGTCATCGGCATCGGAGGCATCACCACCGCCACCGACGTCGTCGAGTACATGCTGGCCGGCGCCACCGCCATCCAGATCGGCACCGCCAGCTTCTGGGACCCGGTGGCGACCGAGAACGTGGTGCAGGCGCTGACCAACTGGTGCATCGAACATAGAGTGGAGAAGGTCACCGACCTGATCGGAGGCTTGCAGGTCTAGCCTTCGTGCGTCCCGCTTCCTCTATTTCAGCTTGAGCTCGTCCGGCAGCCGATCCCTGATCTCCGGGGGCAGACGGTCGGAGAGCTGGCGGGCGCGCGTACGGGCGGCATCCAGCACCACTATGGGCACGGGAGTCACGACCGCGACTATCACCCACACCAGCGCGGAAAAAGCGAATCCGCCCAGCGCGACGATCTCCAGCAGGAGCGCGTGTTGAGGTGAATAACGGCGGATCACGATGAAGGCCAGCAGGAACAGGCCCGCCGAGATGGTGGCCAGAACGATGAGGGAGATGTCGATCGAGCGGTGGAGGCGCTGGCGCGAACGGCAGCGGGCACAGGCGGTGAAGTGTGCTTCGTAGTCACCGCGCATCTCTGGCGCGAGGCCTGAGATATCGTAACGCCAGCCGGCGAGGATGTCGCCGACCACGGGATCCACGCACTTTTCCTTCATGCTCGTGTTAAAGCCGGATGGCTTCCAGCGCCTGCCACTGCGACGCGAGCATCAACCGGTTCTGCAGCAGACTGCGGCGGGGAGCCAGGGCCCGTTCCGCGGCCTCGCGCGCGATCTCCGGATGGTTGTTCTCCTCGGAAAGATGCGCCAGGACCACGAAAGCCGCGTTTCCATCATAATCGCTGGAAAAGAATTCCGCGAGCGCGGCGTTGGAGAGGTGCCCGACCCGGCTCATCACCCGCTGCTTCACCGACCAGGGATACCTCCCCACGCGCAGCATCTCCAGATCATGGTTCGACTCCACCATCAGCACGTCGGAGTCGCGCACGTTGTCGCGCACGCTGGCCGGCATGTATCCCAAATCCGTGACCACGGCCAGCTTTGCCCCGTCCACACGGAAGGCGAAGGCCACGGGGTCGACGGCATCGTGAGGGATGGTGAACGGCGTCACCTGGATGTCGCCGATCTGGAAGCTGTGGCCGGAGGCGAACAACTCGAGGCGATCGAGATGGGTCTGCTTCCTGCCGCACTGACGTCCCCACACGTCATTGGTCGCGCCTGTCATGTAGACAGGAATTTTCAACTTGCGCGCCAGCACCGGCAGGCCGGCGACGTGGTCGGAATGTTCGTGCGAGATGAGGATGGCGGTGAGCGAATGCGGGTCTTCGCCCACGGCAGCCATGCGCTTAAAGGTCTCGCGACAGGAGAGACCGGCGTCCACCAGAAGACGAGTGCGGGAACTGGCCACGATGGCACAGTTTCCCTTGCTTCCGCTGGCCAGCACCGTCAACCGCGCGCACATATGCGAGCGAGCATAGCGGCAATTGAAAGGTTGCGGGAGTAACTTGGTGGTCAATACTTAGTACCGAGTACCGAGTTGCGAGTACCGAGCCCAGGCGCCAGCAGTTTCGTAGCTCGGTACTCGGTACTCTAAGGGCCAAGCAGCTCGCGCACCATTTTCTCCAGGAACGCTCCCAGATAAGCCCCGACGAACGCCGGCAGGAACCCAAACACGCCAGACAACTCTCCACCACGGTGAGCGAGGAGATGGCCGAGCGGAAAGAACGCGCCGAACAGCAGTCCCCAGTGCCAGGCGCGCCGCGGCCCGAAGTAGCCAACGACCATCGAAACGAAAAGGATTGCGATGAGGGACGTGGAAGTGTCGCGGAGCGTCAGGTCGAGCACGGCCGTGGCGGCGGCGAGGACGATCGCAATGATCCAGATGAAGATTTCCCTGCTCAAAGGAGCTGCCGCACGCATTCCGGATGCAGACCTGATCTGGTTCCTACTCCCTACTCCCTACTCGCGGTTCCCTAGTACTTATAGAAACCTTTTCCCGTCTTCCTGCCCAGCCATCCCGCATCCACCATCTTGATGAGCAGCGGGCAGGGACGGTACTTGGGATCGCCCAGGCCTTCGTGCATCACGCGCATGATGTCCAGGCATACGTCCAGTCCGATGAAGTCGGCGAGCGTCAGCGGGCCCATGGGATGGGCCATGCCCAGCTTGAAGACTTCGTCCACCGCCTCGGGCGTGGCCACGCCCTCCATCACCGCGTACATTGCCTCAGTCAGCAGCGGCAGGAGGACGCGGTTGGAGACGAAGCCGGGCGAGTCGTTCACCTCCACCGGCGTCTTGTCCAGCTTCTTGGCCAGATCGAAGACGGTCTGGAAGGTCTCCTGCGATGTCGCCAGCCCGCGGATAACTTCAACCAGCTTCATCATGGGCACGGGATTGAAGAAGTGCATGCCGATTACCTGCTGCGGGCGCTTGGTGACTGCGGCCAGCTTGGTGATAGAAATCGAGGACGTGTTCGACGCCAGGACCACCTGAGGATGGCACAACCGGTCGAGCTCCTGGAACAGTTCACTCTTGATCTTGAGCTGCTCGGTCGCGGCCTCGACCACGAAATCGCAAGTGGCCAGCAGCGCGCGGCTCACAGCCGGGGTGATGCGCTTGAGCGCCGCCTCGCGCTCCTCCGAGATGAGCTTGCCCTTCGCCACCTCGCGCTCCAGGTTCTTGCTGATGGTGCCCATGGCGCGGTCGAGGAAGGTCTGCTCGATGTCCACCAGCACCACGTTATAGCCGCTGCGGGCGCAGACGTGGGCGATGCCGTTGCCCATCGTGCCCGCGCCCACTACGCCTATGGTCTTGATCTCCATGATTGCCTCCACACATTAATGATTAGGACAGAAGGAAAACGCGTCAGTGTAGCAGAAGGGTCAGTCTTTACTCGCGGTAGTAACTCGGAGGCTACTCCCTACCCCCCTCCCCCCTTATGCGTTGAATCAACAACTTACGCACTGTTAATAGTCGCGAACAGTCATCTAACAGACAAAACACAGGACTTAGCCGCAAAAACAGTTCCTGAAAGGACTTAGGTGCAATTTTCGACCTTTTTCAGCCTTATCCGGGCTGATCGCCAGCAGGCGCCGATTCGCCCAGGTTAACTTTCCAGATAATACGGCCTGGAAGCGACCTGCGCGCCACCAAGCCGGCCTCTGAACCCCGGGGGGTGCATACCCCCCTCCCCCTACCCATCCGTGCTCCTCTGCAGAATCAATGACTTAGCCGCAGTTTGGCCACGGTTAACCGTCGCGAACCGTCGATCTAAAGGACTTACCCGCAAAAACCGTCACTCAAAGGACTTAGATGCGATTTTCGGCCTTTTTCAGCTTTGCCCGGCCGATCGCCGGCAGGCGCTAAGTCGCTCGACTT
>Ga0335069_10013326_pt1 | contig 11547 bp, 11 predicted proteins | sample Lox_Sample_11_FD_206714 | JGI IMG/M metagenome (GOLD analysis project Ga0335069, IMG submission 206714) | Soil microbial communities from Loxahatchee National Wildlife Refuge, Florida, United States - Lox_Sample_1.1 | ecosystem: Environmental > Terrestrial > Soil > Wetlands | place: USA...
TGAGCCGTCTTTATGGGGCTCATACATCTGTTGAGGATCAGTTTCCCGACGCCGAATGAAGGGTGGGGCTAACGAACGTTGCGCCTACGGCGCGGACGACCGGTGAAGCCGGCCCTGGGTTCGTGCCTTCCCACTCTTGCCGCGAGAAGCAAGGACACGGCAAGAATGGGCACCCGTGTTCGTACTATCTGCGACATGTTCTATTTTCCCCGGTCCGAACACACGGATCGCGGGCACCCAAACTGGGCGGGACGAAGCGGTGCGATGCGCCTCGGTTGGCGGGAAGCTGGGCTGCTGCATCAATGCCCACACAAAAAACGGCCCCCGTTTTCGGCGGGGGCCAAGTTGCCTTGGTTCTCTCGTGTTGCGAGAGCTTTTTTGGCGGCCGTACGGCCCGGGGGAGCCGTGGGCGCGGTTAAGAGCCTCAGGGGGTGGCTACGCGGCTTTGGGGCCGCGCATCCGCACCTTAGTTGGAACCCGCGCCATGGGGAGACGCGGAATCCTGGGCCGCCAAACTGTTTTCCATCAGCCGGATGTGTACGGTGCTGGTGCGAACCCGGGCCGGCTTGGTATCGGCGCTTGCTGCTTCGACCGGGGAATTGCCCAACGCGACGTAGTGCATGCGGTAGACGGGAATCTGATGCTCGGTAACCAGATAACGCTCGACTGATTCAGCCAGCTTCTGCGAGGTCTGGATTCCGACGGCTCCGGCACCCGGAGCACGAGCTTCCATCTCGACGATGTACCCCTGGTGGCCGGTCAGGCTTGCTGCCAGCGTATCCAGTTGGCCCTTGGCGTCCTTGGAGAGCATGGGGTTGCCGCCGCGGAACGTAAGGTCGAGATCGTTGATCTGCTTGTACTGATCGAGGCCGTTGACCGTGGTGTTGATGCGATCGACGTGACCGGAGGCACCCTGCGCGACGCTGTTAGCATTCTGCGCCTGGGTGGTGGCTGCGGTGGCAACCTGGTTGGCTGCGTCGGCCGTCGACTGCGCTTTCTGGATGCCGGCCTGGGCGCGCGCGTCAACGTCCTTGATGTCGGAGGCGTTCTTGGCGTTCACCTGATCGAGTTCGGTGAGTCGGTCATTGATGGGGTCGAGGCGTTTCTTTACCCACTTCTTGCGGGCGAAGGGGTTGACGTGGCCCCAGAAGCCTTCCTTGTCGGTGGGCGTAGTGGCTGCAGGCGCGGCCGGAGGAGTGGAAGTCGGCTGCTGGGCTGCAGCTGCCGGGGCGCTCTGGGAATCACTGGGGGTCTGCTGCGCAACTGCCGGGATGGCCAACGCCGAAGCCAGCAGGGCGACAGCGCACTGGCTGGGGAGAAAACTTGTCTTGATGCGGTGTGTCATCTTGTTTTGCCTCTTTGACGATGCATTCGCGGGTACGACTGCGAGAGCTCTCAATGCGGCTCGCTGTGAAATAGAGCAAGAGAGATGCCAAAGGCCCGGGGAATCGCCTGGATCGAATGACGATTGATTAATTGCCGTGGAGTCAGGGGTTTGGGGGAGCTGTTTCAGCAGGCTGAGAGTGCGGGACGGACTTTTCCACCGGAGGCGGTGGTTGAGGCCGGTGTAATTTTTACCGGCTGGGGTAAGTTCTACTGGGTAAATTGCAGAATTGGGAGGTTTTCTACTTGGCGTCGACGTGGAGAAGGCGGATCTCGGGATAGGCGCCGTCCCAGTCAGGCGAGACGGCGTCGAAGATGAGGCGGAAGTCGCGCTGGTCGCCGGGCTTGAGCGGGGCGGCGGAGACGGGCTCGAGGTCGACGTAGGGGTCGCGCGTGCGGATGAGCTTGAGTGGCTGGGTCTCGTTCTGGGTAACCTCGCGGGCGGGATCGCGGAAGAGGACCTGGACGGCGATGGCTGTGACGGTGCGGGAACCGGTGTTGCGGATGTGTCCGTCGACGTAGGTGACTTTGCCTCCGGCGAGATTCGCGGACTCACTCATGGCGAGGTTGGAGATGGGGAGGCTGGCGGCGTAGGGATCGGGAGATGCATTGACGGGAGTGACGGCAACGGGAGTGCGTCCGTGCTCGAAGACGAGGAACACGATGGCGGCGACAAGGAGGACGACGCCAGCGGCGATGCCGAGGGGGAGCCAGTTGCGCTCGTGCGATTCGGTGGGACGAATGAGTTCGATATCGGGACGTGTTTCCACGAGCGGATTCTACACCCGTTACTGAAGGAATCCCTCTTGGATTGTCGATATCCCAGAGTGAGTGGAGTTTCGGCGATGATGGCCGATAAAGGAACAAAATGTGCAACGCAGTGCCGCTCTCGTACATCTTTTGAGTGATTTCAAAGTTGTATGAATTTGCGCATAAATGGTGCAAATCAACGAAACCGCAGTCGGGCTTTTGACGTTCTTATAGGTGAGCCAGAAACATGCAATCCTCCCCCCAATTCGTATCGTCGGTCGGGCCAGAGCGCGGAACGCGTTCGCGCCGTGAAGACCGGATGTATCAGATCATGACGATCGCCGCCATGCTGATCATCCTGGTCTCTGTCTGGGTGTTCTAGGACGGCCGTTGTTGCATGCCGGCGCGCTTGGCTGCGCCGCGACGGGTAGTGATTGCGCCGAAGCTGCACAACATCAAATTCTCCGTTCCGAGCGGATTTCCAGCCCTCGCTATTCCCTTCTTCAACCCTTTGAGAATTGGAACCCGCGACGGACCGCTGCCGGCCGCAGAGGAACGTATGGGCCAGTTGCGTCATGGCTGTTTCATCTGGGTGAAAAGCGATGAACCTGCTTCCCGGGGGGTCGGTTCGCGGCGTTTCAGGCGTTTCGTGGTTAGGGTGAGGTCTCAGGATCGGGCGGCGCGGAACATGGCGATGAAGTGCCAGGCGACCGTGCCGAAGATGGCCGCGATGAAGAAGGGCAGGATCATGGGAAACAGCCTGCCACTGCCGGTGCGAGCGGCCTGCATGAAGGCCCATTGCAGCACGAGGAAGAGGCAGGTGTTTTCGACCTTGAGCCAAGCGATCATGTCGAGTGTGACAGACTGCAGCCGCTCGATGTTCAGGCGTGTGACGCGCACCGGGTAGTGAAAGGCGCCGGGGAAGCGAGTGACGAGGGACATGAGCAGGTAGAGTCCTGCGGCGATCACCGGCAAGATGATCATGCCCGTGGGCGAACCCCAGGCGTTGGGATTGCCGGCTGCGTCGAAGTGAGTCGGTACGCGGTCGGGGAGCCGGTTCGGGCCGTAGAGGGCAGCCCACGTGATCCAAATCAAGAGACCGAGAGAGAAGATTCCGAGGGCTTCGAGGGACTTACGCATAGGTCTTGCTCGCGAAGAGATACGAAAAGGATAAATCCGCGGTTCAATTCTGGGTGAGCCCGACTTTGGTTGGGCGTCGGATGTGGGTGGAGTAGCGGATTGAAGCAGGCGAGGAAAAGCCGTCGGGGCGGAGTGTGCCCTAGAATGCGCGCATGGCGAAGAAGGCACAGCAGAGCCAGTTTCACCGGTCGCAGATCGGGCGGGCACAGCGGTACATCCGGCTGCATCTTGCCGGTGCACCAGACGCGAAGTTGAGCCTGGCGCAGATTGCGCGCGAGGCGGGGTCGTCGTCGTATCACTTTGCGCGGCTGTTCCAGGCGTATGTGGGGGAGACGCCGTTCGGTTTTCTGCGGCGGTTGCGGCTGCTGGAGGCGCTGCGGATGCTGCAGGAAGATGGGGACGCAAGCGTGACGGAGATCGCGATGGCGATCGGGTACGACACGGCCGCAGCGTTCAATAAGGCAATGCGCAAGGCGATCGATGCGACGCCGAGTGATTTTCGCAGGATGGGAAAAGAAGAGCAGGACGCGGTTCTCTACGATCTGAGTCGTCCGAGATTACCGAAGGAGATTCCAATGAACCTGAGCGCATGTGAAATTGTCACCCGTCCTCTGACCCACTACGTGTACCTGGAGAAGCGCGGGCCGTTTGGCGAAGTGGCGCCGCCGCTGTGGAATGAATTGCAGCCGATACTGCCGCGGCTGGAGCAGGGCGCGGTCCGTGAATTTTTGGGCGTGAGCGGCATCGATAAGACCAAGGCTGGGGAAGACGCGATGATCTATCAGGCGGGCGTGGCGCTGGTGTCCGAACCCGGGAAGCTGCCGGCGGGGATGCAACATCGGGCGATTCCGAGCGGGCGATATGCGCGGTTTATGCTGACGGGGCCCTATGCGCAGATCTGGCCGGCGTTCGATCGCGTGTTCAAGATGCTGGCGGAGAAGAAGGTCGAGTTGCGGCCGGAGTTCTGCATCGAGAACTACTTGAATGATCCGCGGGAGACGCCGGAGGAGGGGTTGTTGACGGAGATTCTGGTGCCGGTGGGGTGAAGGGCGTGGTCGCCGGAAGTTGGCTGAAATCGAGAGCAGCAGATTCCCCTCGACTTCGCTCAGGGCAGGCTTTCGGCCCGCCTGCAGCATTTGGGCGCCAATTGTGTAGGGTTCGATCGTTCTGCAGACGAAGCTCAAAAACAAAAGCAGATTCTTCGCCCCGCTTTCCCCGCGAATGCTCGCGCATTCGTGGGGCCCCAGACGCGCGGGTTCTCAGAATGACAGCCATTGGAATACTGGAGAACGGTGGACGACAGGACGCCGCGAGATGAACCTCGATCTAGGTTCGTTGCCTTCCCAGGTCTCAGAATCGAGGCCTGCGGCATCCCAGTTCTTGAGAGCTTGATAGAGCGTCTCAGTTGGCCACTCTAGCCGAAGCGGGCGCGGCGGACTTCGGTCTGGCGGAAGTCTTTGCCGCGCATATCGATTTGCACACACATCTCGGACAGACGAGAACGCATGCGGTCGCCGATGCGGTCGCCGAGGGTCTGTTCGCGAGCGGCGCGCTCTGCATCGGTCTGCGCTCCGCCACCGGCGGGCAGGTCGGGATAGTTGGTGGTGATGATGGTGGACTGCTTGTCGTTGTAGCGGGTGTTGAGAATGAGAGCGACGGTGTCCCAGACCCACTCGTTGGGCTTCTGCGCGCCGAGGTCGTCGAGGACAAGAACTTCGGCGCGGAAGACAGGCTTGAGCAGCTCGAGTTCCGTCGTATTGACTTGAGGGTTGTAGCTGTTCTGGATGTTTTTGAGCAGTTCGCGGTAGTCGCAGAAGAGACCGCGGACACCGCGCTCCTGCACAAGGCGGCGGAGGACACCGACGGCGAGGTGGGTCTTCCCTACCCCGATGCTGCCCGTGAAGAGCAGGCCCTTTCCGGCGGTGTCGACGGGATAGGCTTCGACAAACTTGCGCGCGGTTTGCAGGCCCAGGCCGAGACTGCGATCGGCGCCGTGGTAGATCTCGTAGTCGTCGAGGGTGCAATCGCGGTAGCGCTGGGGGATACGCGCGGCGCCGAGGCGATTTTGTTCGCGTTCCATCTGCTGGCACTCGCAGGCGCGGGAGATCCAGAGCCCCTTGGGAGAGATTTCTTCAACGAGGCCGCTTCCACCGCAGATGGGACAGGTGCTCATGACACTTTAGAGCGTAGCGCATCGGGAAGCGGCGCGAGACCGGTGCGGAAATGGGAGCACTGTGTGGAAAAGGGTGCCGTGGTGGCGTCCGGCTGGGCAGGGTGTGAGGCGGGCTGGTGGGCGGCCGTCAAGGCTTGCAAGTGGATGCGAAAGATCGGGGACAAGTTGAGTGCTTCATCGCACTGCACCTCGGGAGAAGGTACGGCATCGTATGAGTTGCAGCGGGCTCTCGTGCGATGCCGGAGGAAGGTGAGGTGCGCGCTGGTAATGGGTTTGTGACTTTCGTACACAACATTCTGGGCTGGAACGAATCTATAACTCATGTAACGCGAACGAATCGCCGATGGATTGGTAGGGACAGCACCCAGTGGACGGAGAGCGCAAAGACGGGCAGGACGGCGGGGCCAAGAAGAGTGGGAGTGGCTCGCTGGTGAACTGTCATGGGCGGTCGTTTGAGATCACCGGTCTGGGTGTGGTGACGTCGCTGATCATCTCGTTTGGGTGTCTGGTGAGTGATGGGACGCTGCCGCTTGATCAGTATCTGGTGTTCCTGCTGCTGATGGTGGTGTGCGCCGGCGCGATGATCTGGCGGATCTGGAATCTGGTTCCGGATGCGAAGACGATTCGGGGCGAGGCTGAAGACGAGCGCCTGAAGCCGGGCCAGTATCGAATCGTCTTCAAGTGACGCGGGTCTGGTCTGCTCCCTCCAAAGCACGAGATGAAGCGAGATGAAGGGTGAGCGGAACGTGTCATGCGTGTCCGCCTATCATCCCCCTGGATGCCCCTATAATCGGTGACGCAGCAAAAACAGCGCTTTGTGCGTCGCAAGACCGGGGGTGGGATTGAAGCGATTTGCATTTTGGGCAGCGACCTTCGTCGCGCTCGTTCCTCTGTTCAGCGGAATAGCCGGTGTGAATGCCCAGGAACCAGGGAATGTTCCAGAGACGAAGGCGCCTGCGCCGGCACAGACCGCTCCGGCGGCACCACAACATCCGGACAACGACTACTGGCGGAAGCATGACCAGCAGCTGCTGACGGACTTTCCAAACCTTGCCCGTTTCAAGGACGAGAATGCAAAGCTGGGTTCCCCGGCACCGGGAGAGAGCCGTGTGGTGTTTATGGGGGATTCGATCACGGAGGGCTGGCATCTGGATCAGTCGTTCCCCGGCAAGCCGTATATCAACCGCGGCATCAGCGGGCAGACGACGCCGCAGATGGTGCTGCGTTTTCGCCAGGATGTAATCGATCTGCAGCCGAAGGTCGTGGTGATTTTGGCGGGGACGAACGATATCGCGGGCAACACTGGGGTGGAAACGCTGGAGCAGGTTGAAGAGAATCTTGCATCGATGACAGATCTGGCCCATGCGAACGGAATCCGGGTGGTGCTGTGCTCGATTCTGCCGGCGTTCGATTATCCGTGGCAGCCTGGATTGACGCCTGCGCCGAAGATCGACTTGATCAACGCATGGCTGAGGGGTTTTGCAACGGCCAAGGGGTATGTGTACGTCGATTTTCACTCGGCGATGAAGGACGGGCGCGATGGTCTGCCAGCCAATCTGAGCAAAGACGGAGTGCATCCGCTGCCGGCAGGTTATGCGGTGATGGCACCGCTGGCCGAGGCGGGTATCGACAAGGCGCTGAGGCAGTGAGACGGGGGTCAGGTTTCAGGGGTCAGGTTTCAGGGGTCAGGGGGCCGGGGTCAGGGAGCTGCGGTCGGGGGTCAGGGCGAGGGTGCCCGGATTGCAGGTCGGGTTTTCCTGGCTTGAAGCTGGTTGCATCGTTTGCGTGGGTTCCTGAATCAACCTACAATAGGAAGATCGCAGGAAAGGTTTGTTTCGAGAGAAATGCCCAAAGAGAAAATCCATCCGAATTACGACGTAGTGCGCGTGGTATGCGCCTGCGGAAACAACTTTGAGACCCGTTCGACTCACAAGGGCGACATTCACGTGGAAATCTGCTCGGTGTGCCACCCGTTCTTTACGGGCAAGCAGAGGCTGGTTGATACAGCGGGACGCGTGGAGCGGTTCCGCCGGAAGTATGCCAAGCCGGGCGAAGCAACAGCGGCGAAGTAAGCACACGTAAGGCTTACGGTTGAGTGGGCCTCCGCCACGGCGGAGGCCCACGTTCGTCAGGCCGCAATTTGCGGGCTGAAACCAAGATCGGGACAGGGATATGCCGCGCCGAGGATTCACGGTGAAGAAGAGCTGGGACAATCCGCGAGAGCACGCGATGCCGGACGGAGTGCGGGTGCCGGCGGAGGTGCGGATTGGCTCTGTTCCCATCGCACCGGCGACCGTGCTCGCGCCGATGGCGGGTGTGACCGACACGGTGTTTCGGCGGTTTATCCGGCACGCAAGTTTGTTTTCGAGTGAGCCATTGTTTGTTGGCGCAAGCGAAGTGCTCTCCCAGGTCCCAGAATCGGGACCTGGGGCACCCAGTTCTTCGGAGATTGAGGCTGCTGTCACGAACGCGCAGTCGGGGTGCGGGCTGCTGATGACGGAGTTTACGTCGGCCGATGGGTTGTCGCGGATGCGCGAGTCAAAGCGGCGGCGGTATCTGACCTTCTACGACGACGAGCATCCGATTGGAGCGCAGATCTTCGGCTCGAACCCTGAGACGCTGGCAGAAGCCGCACGGATTGTGCAGGATACGGGGTTCGACCTGATCGATTTGAACCTCGGTTGCCCAGCCAAGCGTGTGGTTGGGTGCAATGGCGGATCGGGGCTGTTGCGGGATCTGCCCAAGATCGGGGAGATCTTTCGCGCTGTACGCAAAGCTGTGACTCTTCCTTTCACCGTCAAATTCCGGCTGGGCTGGAACGACGAGCAAATTGTGTGTGTCGAGCTGGCGCGAATGGCGGAGGCAGAGGGGTTGAACGCTGTCGCGCTGCACGCGCGAACGCGTGAGCAGGGCTATACCGGGCAAGCACGCTGGGAGTGGATTGCTGCCGTGAAGCAGGCGGTGGGGATTCCGGTGATCGGAAATGGCGATATTCGCACGCCCGAGGATGCCGCGGCGATGATCGAGCGAACCGGTTGCGACGCGGTCATGATTGGGCGGGCAGCTCCGTCGAACCCCTGGATTTTCAGGCAGATTGCGCAGTACACAGCCCACGGGGACTACGAGAAGCCAACAGCAGAGGATCGTTATCGGCTGATCCGGACGTATTTTCAAATGCTGCTGGACGAGGCAGAGGCGAGCCAGTCCCTACCCAGGGATGCGCGGATCGGCGAGACAGCCGGCAAGATGAAGCAATTCGCTTCCTGGTTCACCCATGGGGTGCCGGGTGGAGCGAAGCTCCGGGGGGGGATCTATCAGTCGAAGACGGGTGCCGACGTGCTGGCACAGGTCGATGCGTTTTTTAAGACGCATCTGGAGTCGGCTGTCGAATCCGACCCGGGTGAAGATCCGACCAGCGATCCTCTCTATCCAGAGGGTGTCCTGGTTTGCGACTGAACTGTCGCGGGAAGATGGCCAGGTAACCGAATCCACAGATTTCCCACAACTTATTGCACTGATTGGGTATGACTTTCGACTTTTGTGTCATTTCTCGTCGGTCAGGTAACCTCTATAGTTGATCCACCGGTAATTGAAACGCACGGCCGATCTGTGACCTTCGGCAGGTTCGGAGCCAGAGGGGATTTGGTCGGAGTTGAGACCCTGTACGACGGCTGTCAGGGGAAACCTGGCTGTCAGAGGGAAATGGATTGCGTAGATTACTCCAGCGTCGGGGAACGCTCGGGCTGCCATTTGGCGCTCTCGCCCTGTTCTTTGTCCTCTCGCTCCCAGGTCTGGCTCAACGCTACAGCTTCCGTGAGTACACGCAGGGACTCGGGAATCTCAACATTTCCGGTCTGGCGCAGGATCGCACGGGATTCTTGTGGGTTGGAACGCAAAACGGTCTCTATCGCTACGATGGAAGCCAGTTCCAGGGATTCGGCGAAGGACAGGGTCTGCCCGACCGCGTTATCCAGACGCTGTTCATCGGTCCCGACGGGACTCTCTGGGTGGCCAGTTCGACCAGCATCTTCTACCAGCAGAAGAACGGCAGGTTCGTCCAGATACGTCCGATGAAGGCGGGAGATTCATTTCTGCCGCGATTGGGAACGATCTTCGCGTCGAATAAGCAGGGCGAGGTGGTGGCCCTCATCAAGAGTGGAGCGATCCTGCTGCGGAAGACGAGCGAAGACCAGTGGGTTGCGCAGCCGATGCACCTGGAAGGAAACACTATTCAGAGTGCGCTTTTCACCGCCGATGGGGTGCTGTGGTACGGCTGCGACTCGGATCTGTGCCGGCTGGAGAACGGAAAGACAGAACGTCTGCGCGCGTCGCTGGGGTTGCCGGAGGAGCAGTGGACGAATTTGCTGCTGACGCGCAGCGGCCAGATCTGGATCCGCGGCGATTTGCATGCAGGTGAGATCGATCCCCGAACCCTTCGTTTCAAGGAGCACGATCTTCCGGGCATTTCGACTTCGGAAGCATATCCGCTGATGGTGGAGGACATGCAAGGCAGGATCCTGACGCCGCAGGGGCCTTCGCTTGCGATGTGGGAAAAGGGCCGTTGGCGGATGGTGACCGAACGCAACGGACTATCGCGTTTTGAGATCGAGGATCTGTTTGTGGATCGCGAAGGATCGGTCTGGATCAGCGTTGTGGGACACGGATTGAAGCGGTGGGTAGGCCAGGACCGCTGGGAGGGATATACCGCAGCCGATGGGCTGAGCGATGACCTGGTGTGGACGGTAATGCGCGACCGGAAAGGTCGACTTTGGATTGGAACGGAATCCGGATTGGACTGGATTCCAGCAGGACAGACAACTCCGCGTATCTGGAGCCAGCCGGGAATCACAAGTGCCAGGGCTGGATCCCTGATCAATAGCGCTGATGGCGCCGTGTGGCTGGGAAGCATTGCCGGCGCACTGGTTCGAATCGATGGAAATACTCTGCAAGCTACTCAGTGGAAGCTGCCGAAGGTGAATAAGCTGGGGATCGACGCACAGCAGAGGATCTGGGCGGCGACGGACGATGGCCTGTTCGAGCAGGATTCGAAAGAAAACCGCAGCGCTCCGACACTGGTGAAGGATGCGATTCTCGGCAATCCGCACCAGAGGTTCGCCGACGTCTGCATGGATGCATCGGGACGCATTTGGGCGACGGCGGAGCAGGGGCTGTTCACAAGGGATGAGAGCGGGTGGCATAAGATCGCTCTCGGATCCGCGTTGGGCTACTTCGATGTGATCACCTTCGATCCGAATGGCTATCTGTGGGCAGCGGGAGCTTCGCAGGATCTATCGCGATTAAAAATTACGGGCTATCGCGTCACGGATGTGAAACGTGTAGGAAGGCCGCCGCTTCTGTCGCAGGAAGTTGTTTCGATGATGGTGGATCATCGCGGGTGGTTGTGGGTTGGACAAGACGCGGGATTGAGCGTATTCGATGGAGGCAATTGGCGGAGCTACACGCAGGACGATGGGTTGCTTTGGAACGATACCGACAGTTTCGCCCTTGCCGAAGACTCGGATCATAGCATCTGGATTGGAACATCAGGTGGATTGAGCCATTTGCTGACCCCCGAAGATGCTCCGACGGGCGCGCCTCGGGCTCCGGCGTTTTCGCAGGTGATGTATGGATCGAAGGCATTGGGGAACGGGTCGGCCACCGATTGGAGTTCGAGTTCGCTGGAGATCTCGATGGCGTTGCTCTCCTTCAGGGGCACTCAGGATGCGGGGATCCGTTATCGTCTGGTCGGAGGGCAGGATTCGCAGTGGGAAGAGACGCGCGATCTTGAAGTGAACTACGAGCATCTGTCGCCGGGCGACTACGAGTTCCAAGTGGCGGAGGCAGATCAGAGCGGACATCTGATTTCACCGACCGCGACGTATGCGTTCCGGATCCTGCCGCGCTGGTGGCAAAGGCGCGATTTGCAGATGATGCTTGCGCTGATGGCGCTCGCCATCCTGATCCTGACATGGAGAAAGCGAGTCGGTGCGCTGGTGGAGCAGAAGAAGCATCTGGAAACGGCGGTGAAGCTGCGCACGAGCGACCTGGAAAAGGAAAAGGGCGAGCTGATGCGCACGCGGGAGCAGATGCGCCACTACGCC
>Ga0335069_10013327_pt1 | contig 11546 bp, 9 predicted proteins | sample Lox_Sample_11_FD_206714 | JGI IMG/M metagenome (GOLD analysis project Ga0335069, IMG submission 206714) | Soil microbial communities from Loxahatchee National Wildlife Refuge, Florida, United States - Lox_Sample_1.1 | ecosystem: Environmental > Terrestrial > Soil > Wetlands | place: USA: Florida...
CGGAATCGCCGCCGAGGCGAGCGCATGCGGGATACCGATATGGGCTGGGTGAGCAACCACGAACGGATCGCGCGCCCAGCGCGGCACGCTGCCGCCGTGCGTGTCGACGAACACCACCGAGCGGCCGGTGGCGATTTCGGTGGCGGCCAACGCCAACGCCTGGAGTTCGCCGCTTTCGATGTTGGCGCGCAGCCGCGGCCACGCGATGCGCTCCGACACGATCTCTTCCAACCACGCCGTATCAAAGAGCCCGGGTTGCCGCTCGGGAATCGCGGCCCGCGCCGGCAGCACGCCGCCGGGCGAGCCGAAGCCGATGAGGCGCCACGGCACCCGCACCAGATCGATGGCGCCGACCGCGAATACTTTGTTGAGCGACAACGATCGCCAGATGTCGGTGAGGCGCGTGCCGACATCGGCATCTTGCTGCGCGCCCGCGACGAAGCACGCGTGCACTCCTCCAACGCTGGTGCCGGTGATGATGTCGAAGCGCACTCGACGGCCGAGGCGTGCGGGGAGGTCTTGAAAAATGAAGGCGAGCACGCCCGCTTCGTAGGCGCCACGCGCGCCGCCGCCCGACATCACGAGCCCAATTTTCGGGGCGATCGATGCGTCCGACTGATTCGACATCATGATTGAGTATGACTGGTGCCAGCTCGCCACCGAAGTCAAGCGCCCGCTCGCCGCCGCGCGAATTAGGTCGACTTCAGCGGTCGTTAGTCGATTTGGGCGGCTGACCTATTGGCGGTCAGCGGATCGCCTGATAGAAATCGCGCCAATCGCTACACCCAATCATGCCGCAAGTCTTCCACCCGAGTACGAACACGTTCTCGAAGCTCAGCATCTTCGGCGCGTTGTTCGTGCTCGGCGGCGCGCTGTGGGGCCTCGCGCTGATCAATCGCTCCGGCTACGTGACCCGCGCTGGCGTCGCACGCGAGCAGCCGATTCCCTTCAGCCATCGCCACCACGCCGGCGAGCTCGGCATCGACTGCCGCTACTGTCACACGTCGGTGGAGACGGCCGCGATCGCCGGAATCCCACCGACCAAAACTTGCATGAACTGCCACTCGCAGATCTGGGTCGACAGCCCGATGCTCGAACCGGTGCGCGCGAGTTTCCGCAACGATCAATCGATTCACTGGATCAAGGTCAACGATCTCCCCGACTTCGTGTATTTCAATCACAGCATTCACGTGCACCAAGGAATCGGCTGCGTCAGCTGCCACGGCCGCGTCGATCAAATGAACCTCACCTGGCAGGAAACATCGCTGCAGATGGAGTGGTGCCTCAACTGTCACCGGCACCCGGAGCAGTTCGTCCGTCCGCGCGATCAAGTCTTCAACCTGGCCTGGCAGCCGCCCAACGGCGATCAGCTCACGCAAGGCACCGAGCTGGTGAAGCAGTACCACATCAAGGTCGGGCAGCTCACCAACTGCTCGGTCTGTCACCGATAGGACGGCGCGCGCGAGCATGAACCAGCCATCGATCGATTTGACCGCGATTCGCCAACGCCTCGCGCACCGTCGCGGCCGTCAGTACTGGCGGAGCCTGGAAGAACTCGCGGAGAGCGAGGAATTTCGCGCGTTCCTGGATCACGAATTTCCGCGGCAAGCGGCGCCGCTGCACGACGGCGTCGACCGGCGTCAGTTCCTGCAATTGATGGGCGCTTCGCTCGCGCTCGCCGGCTTGAGCGCCTGCACGCGCCAGCCGACCGAGTACGTCGTCCCGTACGTCAAGCCGCCGACCGACGTGACACCGGGCGAGCCGCTCTTCTTCGCCACGGCGTTGCCGCACGGCGGCATCGGCACCGGCGTGCTGGTTGAGAGCCACATGGGGCGGCCGACCAAGGTCGAGGGCAACCCCGATCACCCGGCGAGCCTCGGCGCCACCGACGCGTTCGCGCAAGCGGCGGTGCTGACGCTGTACGATCCCGATCGCTCGCAAGTCATCACCAGCGCGGGGGAGATTCGTCCGTGGGGCGCGTTCCTCGATGCGCTCAAGCGCGCGCTCGAAGCCCAGCGCGAGCGCGGCGGCGCAGGAATCCGGCTGCTCACGGAAACCGTGACCTCGCCGACGCTGGCGGCGCAAATCCGCAGCCTGTTGGCCGCGTTCCCACAAGCGAAGTGGCATCAATGGGAGCCGGTCAACCACGATACCGCTCGCGCCGGCGCCCGGCTGGCGTTCGGCGAGCCGGTCGACGCCGTCTACCGTTTCGATCAAGCCGATGTGATTCTGTCGCTCGACGCGGACTTTCTCGCCTGCGGTCCCGGCCATCTGCGCTACGTCCGCGAGTTCACCCGCAAGCGGCGAGTGCAGGGTGAGCATGCCGCGATGAATCGGCTCTACGTCGTCGAGCCGACACCGTCCACGACCGGCGCCAAAGCCGATCATCGATTGCCGCTGCGCGCGGGCGAAATCGACGACTTCGCCCGCGCGATCGCGGCCGGACTCGGCGTATCCGTGCAACCACCCGCAAGCCTCGGCAGGCACGCACAGTGGCTCGCCGCGGTCGTGCGCGATCTGCAAGCGCACCGCGGCACCAGTCTCGTGCTGGCCGGCGCTCATCTGTCGCCGACCGCACACGCGCTCGTGCATGCGATCAACCACGCACTCGGCAATGTCGGCAAGACCCTGGTCTACACCGAGCCGGTCGAGGCCGAGCCGATCGATCAAGCGGAATCGCTGCGGACACTGGTGACCGACATGGCGGCCGGTGCGGTCAACCTGCTGGTCATCCTCGGCGCCAATCCCGCGTACAACGCCGCTGCGGACGTACCGTTCGCCGAGTCCCTGGCAAAGGTGGGGATGCGCGTGCACGTCGGCCTCTACGACGACGAAACCGCGCAGCTCTGTCATTGGCACATTCCCGAGGCGCACGCGCTCGAATCGTGGAGCGACATCCGCGCATTCGACGGCACGGCGACGATCGTTCAGCCGTTGATCGCGCCGCTGTACGAGGGCAGCAAATCGTTTCACGAGATCCTCGCCGCGTTCTCCGATCGACCCGATCGTTCCGGCTACGATCTCGTGCGCGATCACTGGAAGTCGGTGCATGGCGACGCCGACTTCGAGCGCGTCTGGCGCAAGGCGTTGCACGACGGCGTCATTCCGAACACCGCGGCGGCCCCCAAATCCGTCACACTCAACACCGACTGGCTGTCCGCGGTCGCCAAACTCCCGGCTCCGGATGCGCGGCTGGAAATCGTCTTCCGGCCCGATCCGACGATCGGCGACGGCCGCTTCGCGAACAACGGGTGGCTGCAAGAACTCGCCAAGCCGATCACCAAGCTGGTGTGGGACAACGCCGCCCTGATCTGTCCGGCGACGGCGGAGCGTTTGGGCCTCGCCAACGAGGACGTGATCGAGTTGCGCTACAACGGGCGCGCGGTCCGCGCGCCGATCTGGATCACGCCGGGCCAGGCGGCGGACAGCGTCACCGTCCATCTCGGCTACGGCCGCAGCCGCAGCGGCAATCTCGGCACCGGCATCGGCTTCAACGGCTACAGCATTCGGACCGCCGCATCGCCGTGGCTCGGCGCCGGCGCAGAGATCGGCAAGACCGGCGAACGCTACGCGCTCGCCAGCACGCAACACCATCACAGCATGGAAGGCCGCCACCTCGTCCGCAGCGCATCGCTCGCGGAGTACCGGCGGCATCCCGAGTTCGCGCGCGAACTGGAAGAGGCGCCGCCGCCCGACATGTCGATGTACCCGCCGCACCACTACGACGGCTACGCGTGGGGCATGGCGATCGATCTCAACGCCTGCATCGGGTGCAACGCCTGCGTGATCGCGTGTCAGTCGGAGAACAACATTCCGGTTGTCGGCAAGGATCAGGTCGCGCGCGGCCGCGAGATGCATTGGATCCGCGTCGACCGCTACTTCGAAGGCGATCTCGACAACCCGCGCACGCACCACCAACCGGTGCCGTGCATGCACTGCGAGGACGCACCCTGCGAGGTGGTGTGCCCGGTCAACGCCACGGTCCACAGCGCCGAAGGCTTGAACGAGATGGTGTACAACCGTTGCGTCGGCACCAAGTACTGCTCGAACAACTGCCCGTACAAGGTCCGACGCTTCAACTTCTACCTGTACACCAATCAGCAGGTCGAAAGTCTGAAGCTGCTGGCCAATCCCGACGTCACCGTGCGTACGCGCGGCGTCATGGAGAAGTGCAGCTATTGCGTGCAGCGCATCGACTACGCGCGCATTCGCGCCAAACGCGAAGATCGGACGGTCCGCGACGGCGAGATCGTCACCGCGTGCCAGCAGGTGTGTCCGGCGGAGGCGATCGTGTTCGGCGACATCAACAACGCCGACAGTCGTGTGGCGCAACTCAAGGCGGAGCCGCGCAACTACGGCTTGCTGTCGAGTCTCGGGACGCGCCCGCGGACGAGCTACTTGGCTTCCGTGCGCAATCCCAATCCGGACCTGAGCGAATCGGAGGGCACGGCATGAGCGAGTCGTCGCAGACCCATCGCGTGCTGCCGCCGGTCATCAAGCCCGGTCACACGTTTCAATCGGTCACCGACAAGATCAGCGCGGTCGTCCTCACTCGCACGCCGATCGGTTGGTTCATCGGCTTCGGCATCTCGTTCAGCTTGCTCATGCTGTTTTTGGTCGCGGTAACCTACTTGGTCACCAAAGGCATCGGCATTTGGGGGGTCAACATCCCGGTCGGGTGGGGATTCGACATCGTCAACTTCGTCTGGTGGATCGGCATCGGTCACGCCGGCACGCTGATCTCGGCGATCCTGCTGTTGCTGCGGCAAGAGTGGCGCACGTCGATCAACCGATTCGCCGAAGCGATGACGTTGTTCGCGGTCGCGTGCGCCGGCATGTTCCCCATCCTCCACCTCGGCCGGCCGTGGCTGTTCTACTGGCTGTTCCCGTATCCCAACACGATGGGCGTCTGGCCGAACTTCCGCAGTCCGTTGATGTGGGACGTGTTTGCGGTGTCCACGTACGCCACCGTGTCGCTGATGTTCTGGTTCGTCGGGTTGATTCCCGACTTGGCGACGCTGCGCGATCGCTCGCCCAGCCGCATCGGTCGCGCGATCTACGGCATCCTCGCGATGGGCTGGCGCGGCTCGGCCAGCCACTGGCATCGATACGAGACCGCGTATTTGCTGCTCGCGGGTCTGTCGACGCCGCTGGTGGTCTCGGTGCACACGATTGTGAGCTTCGACTTTTCGGTCGGCGTGATTCCGGGATGGCACGCGACGATCTTCCCGCCCTACTTCGTCGCCGGCGCGATCTACGCGGGCTTCGCGATGGTGATGACGCTGGCGATTCCGCTGCGCAAGTTTTACGGTCTGGAAGACTTCGTCACCATGCGCCACCTCGACAACATGGCGCGGGTGATGCTCGCCACCGGATTGGTCGTCGCCTACGGCTACATGATGGAGGCGTTCACCGCCTGGTACAGCGGAAGTCCCTACGAAGAGTACATGATCCTCAATCGTTTCCACGGGCCGTACGCGCCGATGTATTGGGCGCTGATATTCTGCAACGTGTTCACGCCGCAGTTCCTGTGGTTCGCGCGTGTCCGCTCCAACATCGCCGCGCTGTTCGCGATCTCGATGGTGGTGAACGTCGGCATGTGGTTGGAGCGCTACATCATCATCGTCACCAGCTTGCACCGCGACTTTCTGCCGTCGTCGTGGGGCATGTACAGCGGGACGATCTGGGATTGGAGCACGTTCATCGGCACGATGGGGTTGTTCCTCACGCTCTTGTTTCTCTTCATCCGCTTCTTGCCGATGATCTCGATCTTCGAGATGCGCACGCTGCTGCCGGAAGCCGAGGTTAAGGAAGATCTCGCATGACGCGGCGGCCGCCGATTCACGGCCTGCTGGCCGAATTCAACGACCTCAACGAGGTCATCGCCGCGGTCAAGCACGCGCGCGAGGCCGGCTATCGCCACCTCGACGCCTACACGCCGTTTCCGGTCGAGGAGTTGGCCGAGGCGATGGGGATGCACCACAACCGCTTGCCGCTGATCGTGCTGCTCGGCGGCATCATCGGCGCGTGCGCGGGCTACGGTTTGCAGTATTGGACCGCCGCGATGGACTACCCGATCATCGTCGGCGGCCGGCCGTTCCACAGTTGGGTATCGTTCATCCCGATCACCTTTGAGTGCACGGTGTTGTTCGCCGCGCTGTCGGCCGTGCTGGGCATGCTCGCGCTCAACGGACTGCCGATGCCGTATCATCCGGTATTCAACGTGCCGCGCTTCGCGCTGGCGACGCGCGAGCGATTCTTTCTGTGTATCGAAGCGACCGATCCGCTGTTCGATCGCGACGGCACGCGCCGGTTCCTCGAACGCATGATCCCGCGCGCGATCAGCGAGGTGGAGCACTGATGAGCGGCGGATATCGCATATCGCGGATCGCATATCGGCGGCGAGCCACGGATGCGGGCAGTCGGATGTCACGCGCGACGCATCGCCTCCGAGCGATACGCGATACGCCATATGCCATCTGCGTCGCCGTGCTGCTTCTGAGCAGCGCGGCGTGCCGGCAAGACATGCACGATCAGGCAAAGTACAAGCCGCTCAAGGCGAGCCCGTTCTTCGCCGACGGGCGCGGGTCGCGGCCGCTGGTCCCGAACACGGTGGCGCGCGGGCATCTCAACGACGACGCGCTCTTGTACACCGGCAAGGTCGGGACCGCCTTCGCCACCGAATTTCCGGCGCCGGTGACTCAGGCGACGCTGGAACGCGGACAGCAACGCTACAACATCTATTGCACGCCGTGCCACGATCGCGTCGGCACCGGCAACGGAATGATCGTGCAGCGCGGTTATCGCCGGCCGCCGTCGTTTCACATCGATCGGCTGCACGCCGCGCCGGTGGGCTATTTCTTCGACGTCATCACCAACGGCTTCGGCGTAATGCCGAGCTACGCGGCGCAGGTGCCGGTCCCCGATCGCTGGGCGATCATCGCATATCTGCGCGCCTTGCAACTCAGCCAGCACGCCACGCTCGCCGACGTGCCGCCGGCGGAGCAGCCGCGTCTCTCACAACCGGCACCAGCGGCCGCAGCGGCGGGGACTCGATGAGCACGCAGAAACCCACCGAACAGTCCTTCTCGCTCGGCGGCGATCACGGCCTGGTGCGACTGCAGCGCGCCGCGCTCGCGATCGGCGCGATCGGCCTCGTGCTCGCCGCGGTCGGCGCCGTGGTCAATCCCGAGCAGTTCTTCCGCTCCTACTTGATTGCGTTCCTGTTCTGGTTCGGGATCGCGCTCGGCAGCATGGCGATTCTGATGATTCATCACATCGCCGGCGGCGCTTGGGGCGCGGTGATTCGGCGGCTGCTCGAATGCGGCACGCGGACGCTGCCGCTGCTGGTGCTGCTGTTCTTGCCGCTGCTCCTCGGCATCCGTGACCTCTACGAGTGGGCGCGGCCCGAAATCGTCGCGCACGACGAGATCCTGCAGCACAAGGCGTTGTACCTCAACGTGCCGTTCTTCATCGTGCGCGCGGCGATCTACTTCAGCGCATGGCTGCTGTTGGCGGGTTTCCTCAATCGCTGGTCGCTGGAGCAGGATCGCGCGCCGAGCCCGAGCGTCGCGCGCCGGCTCGAAAACCTCAGTCGCGGCGGCTTGCTGCTGCTGGCGCTCACCATGACCTTCGCCGCCATCGATTGGGCGATGTCGCTCGAACCGCACTGGTATTCGACGATCTACAGCATTCTCATCATGGGCGGTCAGGTGTTAACCGCCATGGCGTTCGTGATCCCGGTTGCCGCGTGGCTGGCGCAGGACCACGGCCCGCTCGCCGACATCATCTCGCCGGAGCAGTTCCACGATCTCGGCAAACTGCTGCTGGCGTTCGTGATGCTGTGGACCTACTTCTCGCTCTCACAGTTCTTGATCATCTGGTCGGCAAACCTGCCCGAAGAGATCCCCTGGTACCTGCACCGCATGCAAGGCGGCTGGCAGTTTATTGGAATCGGCTTGATGCTGTTTCACTTCGCGTTGCCGTTCCTCATTCTGCTGTCGCGCGACGTGAAGCGAAACCCGCGCGCGCTCGCGACCGTCGCCGTCGCCTTGATGGGCGTGCGTTTCATGGAGTTGTTCTGGCTGATCACGCCCGCCTTCGCACCGACCGGGTTCACGCTCCACTGGCTGGACCCGGTGGCGTTGTTCGGCGTCGGCGGCCTCTGGTTCGCGTTCTTTGTATGGCAGCTCAAGAGCCGGCCGGTTGTGCCGATGCACGATCCGTCACTCCCTCTGCTGATCGCGTCGCATGAGGCGTAGCGAGATGGCCGACTCCCACTCCACCCACAGCGCCGGCGGCCACGAGCACCGCGATGTGACCTTTCGCCCGATCGTACTGAGCGCGATCGGCTTGGTCGTTCTCACCGTCCTCGTTTTCGTCGGCATGCGTCTGTTGTTCAACGTCTACGCGGCGCGCGAAGCGGAACTGAGCCCGCGACGCAATCCGCTCGCGATCAGTTACGGACGCGAATTTCCTCCCGAGCCGCGGCTGCAAACGGCGCCGATTCAGGACCTCCAGAAGCTGCACGCGTGGGAGAACGACACCCTCAGCACCTACGGCTGGGCCGACGAAAAGACCGGGGCTGTGCGAATTCCGATTGCGCGGGCGATGGAGCTGCTGCTTCAGCGAGGCGTGCCAACTCGCAGTGAGCCTTCCGCAGCTGCAGGAGCGAGCAAATGAGGGGGCGCGCTTTGATTCCGGCGGTGGCAGTCGCCCAGGTCTTTTTCAGCGGGGCTGCGCGGGCCGAGAACCCACGACCAGCCCCACTGCAGAACGTCAGCATCGAACAGCGCCTGAACGAACAGGTCCCGCTCGATCTGGTGTTCCGCGATGAAAACGGGCAGTCGGTGCAACTCGCGCAGTATTTCGGAAGGAAGCCGGTGATCTTGAGCCTCGTCTACTACGAGTGCCCGATGTTGTGCACGTTGGTGCTCAACGGCTTGACCGCCGCGCTCGACGTTCTGTCGTTCAACGTCGGCAAGGAGTTCGAGGTGGTGACCGTCAGTTTTAGCCCGACCGAGACTCCGGAGTTGGCGACAGCGAAGAAGCACACCTACTTGAAGCGCTACGGGCGCCCCGGCGCCGAGGCCGGATGGCATTTCCTTACCGGAGATCAACCAGCGATCGAAGCGCTGACGCGTGCAGTCGGCTTTCAGTACACCTACGATCCCGCGCTCAAGCAATACGCGCACGCCGCGGCGATCATGATCTTGACGCCGCAAGGTCGGATCTCGCGATACTTCTTCGGAGTCGAGTACGCACCGAAGGACGTGCGCCTCGGCCTGGTCGAGGCCTCGCAGAACCGCATCGGGTCGCTCGTCGATCAACTGTTGCTGTTCTGTTACCACTACGATCCGGTCGCCGGCCGCTACAGCGCCGTTGCCGTCAACATCATCCGCGCCGGCGGTGTGGTCACGGTGGTGGCGCTGGCGAGCTTCATGATCGTGATGTTTCGCCGCGATGCGCGGCGCAAGCGACGCCTCAGAGCCGTGCTCGGCCCCAACGCAGCCGAGTCACCCGTCACCAGCACGAGTCCCCACTAATGTTTCCCAAGTTGCCACTCTTTCCCGAAGAAGCCTCCACGCTCGCCGGCCGCGTCGACGCCTTGTACTTCTTCCTCGTCGGCGTCGCGGGATTCTTCGCCGTGTTGATCGCGCTGTTGGTGATCGTGTTCGCCGTTCGGTTCCGGCGTCGATCGGAGAGCGACGTGCCGCGGCCGATTCATGGGTCGCTCGCGCTCGAGCTGACATGGACCATCATTCCGTTCGCGCTGGCGATGGTGATGTTCTTCTGGGGCGCGCAGGTCTATTTGGCGATTGCTCGGCCGCCGGACAACGCAGAACCGGTGTACGTGGTCGGCAAGCAGTGGATGTGGAAAATCCAGCACCTCGAAGGCCGGCGCGAAATCAACGAGCTGCACATCCCGGTCAACCGGCCGGTGAAACTGATCATGACCTCCGAGGACGTCATCCACAGCTTCTTCGTGCCCGCCTTTCGCGTGAAGCAGGACGTTTTGCCGAATCGCTACACGACGTTGTGGTTCCAGGCCACGAAGACCGGCACCTATCATCTCTTTTGCGCCGAGTATTGCGGCACGGAACATTCCGGCATGATCGGTCACATCGTCGTGCAGGATCCCGCGGAGTACGAAGCGTGGCTCGGCGGTGCGTCGGTGACCGCGTCGCTCGCGACCGCGGGAGAAAATTTGTTTCAGCAACTCGGGTGCATCACTTGCCACCGCGGCGATACCGGCGCCCGCGGCCCGGCGTTGGACAAGCTCTGGGGCACCACCGTGTCGCTGCAAGGCGGCGGCACCGCGGTGGTCGACGAGGCCTACGTGCGCGAGTCGATTCTCAATCCGCAAGCCAAGATCGTCGCCGGTTTCCAACCGATCATGCCGACGTTCAAAGGGCTGGTGAACGAGGAAGGTCTGCTGCAGTTGATCGCGTACATTAAGACGTTGACCGAACAACCCGGCGAGGCCGGTGCACCTGCGGCGCCCAAAGGGTGAGATCATGGACGCAACGGAAACCCATCGCACCCACTATCTTAACGTCAACTACGGCGTCCGCTCGTGGTTGCTCACGACCGACCACAAACGCATCGCGATCCTGTACTTGGCTTCAATCACGGTGATGTTCATCCTCGGCGGATTGTTCGCCGCCGGCATCCGCATCGAGTTGCTGACGCCCAAGGGCGACTTCGTGTCGGCCGACACCTACAACCGGCTGTTCACCATGCACGGCGTGGTGATGATTTTCTTCTTCCTGATTCCGTCGATACCGGCGGTACTCGGAAACTTCTTGATCCCGCTGATGATCGGCGCCCGCGACCTCGCCTTTCCGCGGATCAACTTGCTGAGCTGGTACATCTACATCATCGGCGCGCTGATCGGTTTGTGGGCCATGTTGACCGGCGGCGTCGATACCGGCTGGACCTTTTACACGCCGTACAGCACGGTGGCGTCGAACTCCAACGTGATCTCGACCGCGCTCGCCGCGTTCGTCACCGGCTTCTCTTCGATTCTGACCGGACTGAATTTCATCGTCACGATTCACCGGATGCGCGCACCTGGCCTGACGTGGTTTCGCCTGCCGTTGTTCGTGTGGGCGCACTACGCCACCAGCGTCATCCAAATCCTCGGCACGCCGGTGATCGCGATCACCATCTTGCTAGTCGGGCTTGAGCGCGGGCTGCACTTGGGCATCTTCGATCCCGCACTCGGCGGCGATCCGCTGCTGTTCCAACACCTGTTTTGGTTCTACTCGCATCCCGCCGTGTACATCATGATCCTCCCGGCAATGGGTGTGATCAGCGAGCTGATTCCGTGCTTCGCGCGCAAACAGATCTTCGGTTACTCGTTCATCGCCGTCTCCAGTCTCGCCATCGCTTTCCTCGGCTTCTTGGTGTGGGCGCACCACATGTTCGTCGCCGGCATTTCGGTCTACGCGGCGATGATCTTTTCATTCCTTACCTTCTTTGTTGCGATTCCATCGGCGGTGAAGGTGTTCAACTGGACGGCGACGCTCTATCGCGGCTCGGTG
>Ga0335069_10013328_pt1 | contig 11546 bp, 9 predicted proteins | sample Lox_Sample_11_FD_206714 | JGI IMG/M metagenome (GOLD analysis project Ga0335069, IMG submission 206714) | Soil microbial communities from Loxahatchee National Wildlife Refuge, Florida, United States - Lox_Sample_1.1 | ecosystem: Environmental > Terrestrial > Soil > Wetlands | place: USA: Florida...
AGCCCTTCGACTACGCTCAGGGTGACACGAGAAGAAGATCAGGATGACACGTGATGTCCTTCGACTACGCTCAGGATGACAGCGTCGCGGGTGCGGCGAAGGAAAAATCGATGCAGGCGATCGTGTTGGTCGGGGGCGAGGGCACCCGTTTACGGCCGCTGACGTACGGCACGCCGAAGCCGATGGTGCCGATCATGAACGTGCCGTTTCTCGCGCGCACGATGGAGCGTCTCTACGAGGCGGAAATTCGCGACGTGATTCTCGCGGCGGGCTACATGCCGCAGTCGATCGTGGATTACTTCGGCGACGGATCGAAACTCGGCATGAAGATTACGTACGCGATCGAGGCGGTGCCGCTCGGCACGGCCGGCGCGTTGAAGAACGTCGAGCAGCACGTCACCGGCCCGTTCTTCGTTCTCAACGGCGACATCTTGACGAGCCTCGATCTGCGCGCGATGCGCCGGTACCATGAAAAGAAGGGCGGCATCGCAACGCTACACCTGATTCGCGTCGACGATCCCTCGCCGTTCGGCTGCGTCGTGCACGATGCGAACGGCCGCGTCTCCGCATTCGTCGAGAAGCCGCCGAAGGGCGAGGAGCCGACGAACGAGATCAACGCCGGAACGTATCTGCTCGAGCGCGAGATCCTCGATCTGATTCCTCCGGGCCGCAACGTCTCGATCGAACGCTCGACCTTCCCGGAGGCGATCGCGCAAGGCCGAGCGATCTACGCCTATACGACCGCCGACTATTGGCTCGATCTCGGCAGGCCCGAGCAGTATCTCGCCGCGCATCGCGACGTGCTGAGCGGCGCGATGCCGCTCGCGCTCGAGCCCGGATTGACGGGCGCCGGATGCTCGGCGCTGCAGGGGCATCCCGGCGTCGTGCCTCCGGTTCACTGCGCGTCCGACGTCGTTGCCGATCCGAGCGCGGTGATCGGCCCGAACGTCGTACTCGGCAGAGGCTGTTCGATCGGCGCCGGCGCGGTCGTGCGCGAGTCGGTCCTCTGGGACCGCGTCAGCGTCGGCGCGGGAGCGGTGATCGAGGAGGCAATCGTCGCCGGCGGGGTCACCATCGGACCCGACGCCCATATCGCCCGTGGGAGCGTGATCGGCCACGACGTCACCATCGAGCCCGGGGCGAGGCTCGAGCCGGGCGCCCGGGTCGGGTCGGGCGAAGGAATAGCGGGCTAGCAAGCGTCGCCCGGGTTTACCCCGCATCTGCGGTCGGGTAAACTAAGGTTCCATCCCCCGGAGGACCCCATCGCCTACATGTTGCCGCCCCGCGCGTTGTTCCTAGGCTCGTACCCGCCGCGCGAATGCGGGATCGCGACCTTTACTAAAGACATGGTCGACGCGTACGACCGTGCGTTTGGCCTGTCCACCCCGGTCATCGCGATTGACGAGCCCGGCGCCGACGTGCGCCGCTATCCGCCCGAAGTCGTCGCCCGCATCGCCGAAAACGTCCGCGAGAGTTACGCCGCTGCGGCTGCGTTCGTCAACGCTTATCCGGTCGAGCTCGTGAACATTCAGCACGAATACGGCCTCTTCGGCGGAGAGCGCGGCGAGTGGCTCTTGGACTTCATCCGGTTGCTCGACAAGCCGGTCGTGCTGACGTTGCACACCGTGCTGCCCGAACCCGACGAAGCCTATCTGCGCGTGACGCGCGCGCTCTGCGACGAAGCCGCGAAGGTCGTCGCCCTCTCGGAGACCGGCCGCAACCTGCTCGAAAACGTCTACGGCATCGATCCGCAGCGACTCGACGTCATCCATCACGGCGTGCCGGACGTGCCGTTCCAAGAGACGTCCGCGGCGAAGGCATCGTTCGGAATCGGCCAGCGTACCGCGATCTCGACGTTCGGGCTGATCAGCCGCGGCAAAGGGCTGGAGTACGCGATCGAGGCGATGCGCAGCGTCGTGAAGCGTCATCCCGAAGCGCTCTATCTCATCCTCGGCGAGACGCATCCGGTCGTGCGCCGCCAGGAGGGCGAATCGTACCGCGAGTCGCTGCTCGCGATGGTTCGCGAGTACGGCCTGCACTACAACGTCGCGCTCGTTGACAAGTACCTCGACTTCGACGAGGTCGTCAGTTACCTCGCGGCGACCGACATCTATCTCACCCCGTATCTCAATCCGGCGCAGATCGTCAGCGGCACGCTGGCGTACGCGGTCGGATGCGGCAAGGCGATCGTCTCGACGCCGTATCTCTACGCGCAGGAATTGCTCGCGCACAACCGCGGCTTCTTATGCGAGTTCCGCGACTCGGCGTCGATCGCCGACCGGCTCAACATGCTGCTCGACGACCCGGCGCTGCGTCGCGCGACCGAACGGCGCGCCTATCGCTTCGGGCGTCAGATGACGTGGCCGCACGTCGCGACCGCATACGGTCAGCTCTTCAGCGACCTCTGTCCGCGGGGACCGCTCGAGCTGGTGACCTCTGCCTGAACCCCGCGGCGTAGCAACGCCGCCGCTCGATCATTTGATGACGCTGACGGATAACGTCGGCGTCATTCAACACGCGGTCGAAAACGTTCCGAACCGAAAGTTTGGCTACTGCACCGACGACGTTGCGCGCGCCTTTATGGTGACGCTCGCATACCCGCGGGCGTTCGGGCCGAACCCCGCATGCGGGCGGACGGCCTCGACCTGCCTTTCGTTTCTCCACTACGCGCAGCTCGACGACGGCCGTTTCCACAACTTCATGGGTTACGACCGCACCTGGCTCGACGAGGCGGGCAGCCAGGACAGCTGCGGCCGCGCGATCTGGGCGCTCGGCTTCGGCATCGAAAACGCCGAGCCGCAGGAGTGGCGGCGCGTCTGCCGCGCGATGCTCGATCGCGCGCTTCCCTCGCTCGATTCGCTCGAGTACCTCCGCTCGCGAGCCTACGCCGCCCTCGGCTTCGCCCACGCCTACGCCGCGCTGCGCGACGAGCGCTACGCCGCCGCCCTGCGCCGGCTCGCCGGCGAGATCGCCGACGCCTACGACGCGACGGCCGGCGACGATTGGCGCTGGTTCGAAGAGGCCATGACCTACGACAATGCCCGCCTTCCCCAGGCCCTGCTGCGCGCCGGGCACGCGCTCGGCGACGAGCGCTTCGGCAGGATCGGCCTGTCGGCGCTGGCCTTTTACGAAGGCGTGACCATCGAGAACGGGATCCACGTCCCGATCGGCAACGACGGGTGGTACCGGCGCGGCGGGCGGCGGGCCCGCTACGCGCAACAGCCGCTCGAGGCCTGCGCGATGGTGGACGCCGAGCTCGCCGCCTTCGATCTCACGAGCGAGTCGGGCCATCTCTCGGCCGCGGAGGTGGCGTTTGCGTGGTATTACGGTAAGAATTCGCGGGAAATCGCGATGGCGCACGGCGGCGGCTGCTACGACGGGCTCGACGAAGACTCGGTGAACCTCAATATGGGCGCCGAATCCACGCTCGCGTTGCTCTCGGCGGCCTGCGCGCTGCGCGTGCGGCAAACGTCGCACGCTCGCGCGACAGGCAACGACGCACTCCGCGGCGAATCGCGATAAATGCTCCTGGAAACGGAAATCCTCAACGACGCGCAGTTAGCCGCCGTTCGGCAGACTGATGGCCCGGTGTTGATTTTTGCGGGTGCGGGAAGCGGCAAGACGCGCGTCTTGACGCATCGCATCGCGCATCTGCTCGGTGAGATGCGCGTTCCTCCGGAGCGCATCCTGGCAGTTACCTTTACGAACAAAGCCGCGGGCGAGATGCGGTCGCGCCTGCACGCGATGGTCGGTCCGCAAGCGCGCGACGTGTGGGTCGGAACGTTCCACGCAATGTGCGTGCGCATCTTGCGGCGCGACGGCACGCAGATCGGCATCGGAAGAAGTTTCGCCGTGATCGACGATTCCGATCAGCGGCAACTCGTCAAGGAGATCCTCGACGATCTCGACTACGACGAGCGTCAGTTGTCGGCCGGCGCCTGCCTCGCCGAGATAGATAAGGCGAAGAACGCGCTGCTCTGGCCTGAGGAGTTTTCGCAGCGGCAGACCTCGTTCTACGGGGAACGCATCGCGAACGTCTACGCCGAGTATCAGCGGCGCCTGGGCGAGTCGAACTCGCTCGACTTCGACGACTTGATCGTCCGCACGATCGATCTCCTCGAGCGCGACGAAGCGACGCGCCGGAAATACCAGGAACGATTCGAGTACGTGCTCGTCGACGAGTACCAAGACGTTAACGCCGCGCAATACCGTCTCGTCGCGCTGCTCGCCGGACGGCACGGCAACATCACGGTCGTCGGCGACGACGATCAGTCGATCTACTCGTGGCGCGGCAGCGACTACCGCATGATCCTGCGCTTCGAAGAGGATTTCCCCGGCGCGAGCACCTTCAAGCTCGAGGAGAACTATCGCAGCACGTCGCGAATTCTCGACGCGGCGAATAGCCTCGTCGCGAACAACCGTACGCGCGCGCCGAAGACGCTCTTCACGACGCGCGGCGAGGGCGATCCGATCACGCTCTATCCGGCCGCGACCGAGCGCGACGAGGCGCGCTACGTCGTCGAGAAGATCAAGAGTCTCGTGCGCGACGGCTCCGCCTACCGCGATTTCGTCGTACTCTACCGGACCAACGCGCAATCTCGCGTCTTCGAAGAGGCGCTGCTGACCGAGGGCATTCCCTATCGCGTCGTCGGCGGCGTCGGCTTCTACGCCCGCACCGAGATCAAGGACGTCATCGCCTACCTTCGCTACATCGTCAACTCGTCGGACGCGCTTGCCTTTAAGCGGATCGTTAACGTGCCGCGCCGCGGGATCGGCCAACAGACGTTGGCCGCACTCGTTCAGGCGGCGAGCGCGGCGCGCGTCTCGGTCGGCGAGGCGATCTTCGACAACGACCTGCTGCGTGCGGCGGTACCAAAGAAGCTCAAGGAGCTCGAGCGATTCGCCGAGCTGATCACCGAGCTGCGCAAGGTCGCGGAGAGCGGCGGCGTCGCCGACCTGCTCGTCGCGGCGATGGAGCGCTCGGGATACGTGCGCGAGCTGCAGAGCGAGGACACGCACGATGCGCGCGCGCGCCTCGAGAATCTCCAAGAGCTCGTCGGCGTGGCGCGCGAGTACGAGGCCTCCGACGAGGAGCCGTCGCTTGCGGGCTTCCTCGCGAACATCGCGCTCGTCAGCGATCTCGACACGCTCGAGGAGGACGCCTCGTACGTGACCCTGATGACGCTGCACAGCGCGAAGGGACTGGAGTTCCCCAGCGTCTTTCTCACCGGATTCGAAGAGGGAGTCTTCCCGCACAGCCGGGCCCTCACCGAGCCCGCCGAGCTGGAAGAGGAGCGGCGCCTCGCCTACGTCGGCATCACGCGCGCGATCGATCGCCTGTTCCTCACCTATGCGTCGCGCCGCGCGATCTTCGGCAACACGTACGCCTATCCGAAATCCCGTTTCTTGGAGGAGATTCCCGGCATCGAGGTCCTCGAGAGCGATAGCGTGCCGCTGCCGCGTCCGGCGGGCGGACGGTGGCGCGAGGTTGCGATCCACGAGTCGGCGGGCGCCGGCGTGCACCTCGGGCTCAAGAACGGCGACCGCGTGCGCCATCCGAAGTGGGGCGAAGGGCGGATCGAAAGCATCGTCGGCGCGGGCGGCGACGGGCTCGTGACGATCGACTTTCCCAACGTGGGCCAGAAGATGCTCATGCTGAAGTACGCGCCTCTCGAAAAGATCTAATGCGCGTCGCGGTCGCGGGAGCGATGGGGCGAATGGGCACCATTGCGCGCGAGGCGCTGGAGAAGACGGGCGAGTACTGCTGCGGTCTTGCCCGCGTCGCCGATCCGGACCGTGCGATCTTCGATGCCTTAGACGCGATCTTCGAGCGTAAGCCGGACGCTTTGCTCGACCTCACCACGCAACCCGGCAGTTACGAGATATCGCTCGCGGCCGTGAAGCACGGCCTCCCGACCGTCGTCGGTGCGAGCGGCTGGAGCGCCGAGGAGCGCGCGAGGCTCGGCGAGGAGGCGCAGCGCGCCAACGTCGGCGCGCTGATCGTCCCGAACTTCTCGCTCGGTGCGGCGCTCGCGATGCGCTTCGCGAGCGAGGCGGCGCGCTTCTTTCCCGGGGTGGAGATCGTCGAGCTCCATCACGCGGAGAAGAAAGATACACCCTCGGGCACGGCGATCGAGACCGCCGCGCGCATCGAGCGCGCGACCGGGCGCGCCCCCGCGATTCACAGCGTACGGCTCAACGGCTTGCTCGCGCACCAAGAGGTTCTCTTCGGAGGGCCCGGCGAGTTGCTGACGATCCGTCACGATTCGCTCTCGCGCGAATCGTTCGTCGCGGGCATGCTCGCCGCAGTGCGCGCGGTAGTCAACCGGCGCGGCCTCTCGATCGGGCTCGACGCGATTCTCGGGGTCGACGGGTGAACGTCGCCGTCGTCGGCGCGACCGGCGCCGTCGGCGAAACGATTCTGCGGCTGCTCGAGGAGCGCAACCTTCCGGTTGGGTCGCTCGGGCCGTTTGCATCGCGCGACCGCGGCGCGGCGGTCCGCTTTCGCGGGAACGCGCTCGACGTCCGCGCGGCATCGGACGATGCGCTGCGCGATTTCGACGTCGTCTTCTTCGCGGGAGGTGAGGACGCGAGCGAACGATTCATCCCCGCGCTGCTCGCGCGCGGCTCGGTCGTCATCGACAACAGTTCGACGTTTCGGATGCGCGGCGACGTGCCGCTGATCGTTCCGGAAGTCAACGCGCACGTGCTGCGCGCCGAACATCGGCTCTTTCCGGTCGCGAACTGCAGCGCGATCGTGCTCTGCACGGCGCTGCGTCCGATTCGCGATGCCGCAGGCTTGCGATCGGTCTGGGTGGCGACGTATCAGGCGGCCAGCGGTGCCGGACGCGCCGGTCTCGACGAGCTGCTCGCGGGCGAGCGCGCCGTTGCGCGCGGCGAGGCCGAGCCGGCACCGGCGATATTCCCCAGCCGGCTGACGCGCAACGTCGTTCCCCAAATCGGCAGCCTCGACGATGAGGGCTGGAGCGGCGAAGAGCGCAAGATCCGCGACGAAACCCGCAAAATGCTCTCGTTGCCGGATCTCTTCGTCAACGTCACGACCGTGCGCGTGCCGGTGCGGACGGCGCACAGCGAGGCGGTCTTCCTCGAAACGGAGCGCGAGACGAACGTCGGCGAACTCGCGGCCGCGCTCGAAGCGGCGCCGGGCATCGTCTTTCACCGCGACGGCATCGTGACGCCGCGCGACGTCGAGGGGAGCGACGAGGTGCACGTCGCGCGTCTTCGTGCCGCGCTCGACGGCGGCAACCGGCAGTTCGCGCTCTGGTGCGTCGGCGATCAGCTGCGCAAGGGTGCTGCGACGAACGCGGTTCAAATCTTAGAGCTGCTGCTCGAGAAGGGATACGTCGCCGCATGAACGCTACGGCGCGCGTCGCGGTGCTCAAGTTCGGCGGCACGTCGCTTGCGACGCCCGCCGATCGTGAGATCGCGTATAGCAGGGTACGCGAGGCGCGCGAGGCGGGCTTCGCAACCGTCGCGGTCGTTTCGGCGATGGGCCGGCTCCCCGATGCGTACGCGACCGACACGCTGCTCTCGCTTGTCGAAGGCGGCGCGGGAAGCGCGAACGCCGATCTCGTGCTGGCGGCGGGCGAACTGATCTCTGCCGGAGTCTTCGCCGCCGAGTTGGCGGCGCGCGGCATCGCCGCGGTAGCGCTCTCCGGCGCGCAGGCCGGCATCGTCACCGACGCGCAACACGGCGGCGCGACGATCCTTCGGGTAGAGCCGCGAGCGATCGCCGAACTCCTCGCCAAGGGAGTCGTCCCGGTCGTCGCGGGATTTCAAGGAGCGACGGAAGCGGGTGCGGTCACGACGCTGGGCCGCGGCGGCACCGATCTCTCGGCGATCGCGATCGGCGACGCACTCGATGCCGGACGCGTGGATATCTACACCGACGTGAGCGGCATCATGACCGCCGATCCGCAGCGCGTCCCCGAGGCGCGCACGCTCGAGCGCGCGTCGCTCGAGGAAGTGACGGAGTTGGCAAACCACGGTGCCACGGTGATGAACGAGAAGGCCGCCGAGTACGCGAAGCGCACCGGTACGAGCTACGCGATCAAAGGTTTGCGCTCCGATCGCGGCACCGAGGTTGACGAACGCGAGCACAGCCGCCCCGTCACCGGCGTCACGTCGACGGGCCGCGTGACGTGGGTCCGCATCATCCGCGGCGACATCGAATCGCCGACGCGGAGGATGGAGACCGAGCTCGAGATGTTCCGCCGCTTCGCGGAGGCGGCGGTCTCGATCGATCAGGTCACGATCAACCAGGCCGGCGTCTCGTTCGTCGTTGCGGGCGATCGCGGCAACGAGATCCGGCGCCTGCTCGGCGACCTCAACCTCGCCGTCCGCGTGCGCGAGGGCTGCGCGAAGTTATCGGTCGTCGGCACCGGTATGCGCGACACGCCGGGCGTCGTCCACCGCGTCGTCGACGCGCTCTCGGGAGCCAACGTCGAGATCATTCACTGCACCGACAGCAACGTCACGATTTCCATTCTCGTACCGGCCGAGCAAGTGACCCGCGCCGAAAGCGCGGTGCATCGGCGTTTCGGTCTCGACGAAGGAGAGGAGGACCGATGAAGCTCGGCACGATTCTGACGGCGATGGTCACGGCGTTCGACGGCGACGGCGCGCTCGATCTGCGGGAGAGCCGGCGCTTGGCGCGCTGGCTCGTCGATCGCGGAAACGACGGGCTCGTCGTCGCGGGCTCGACGGGCGAGGGGCAGACGCTCGACGCGGCCGAGCGCGTCGCGCTCTGGGAGGCCGTAAAAGAAGAAGTGGGCGGCGACGCGGCCGTCGTCGCGAACGCGGGCACGAACTCGACGCGCGAATCCGTCGCCGCTGCGCGCGATGCGCAAGCCGCGGGAGCGGACGCGATCCTCGCCGTGGTGCCGTACTACAACAAGCCGACGCAGAGCGGCATGCTCGCGCACTTCGGCGCGATCGCGGAGGCGACGAGCCTTCCCGTCGTCGTCTACAACATCCCGGGACGCACCGCGGCGAACATGCTGCCCGAGACGCTGCTCGAGTTGGCGCGCCGCCATCGCAATCTCGCGGGCGTGAAAGAGTCCAGCGGCGACCTCAAACAGATCGGCACGATCCTGCGCGACCGGCGCGAGGGCTTCATCGTCTGGGCCGGCGACGATCATCTCTTCCTTCCGTGCCTCGCCCTCGGCGCCGACGGCGTCGTCGGCGTCGCCTCGCACCTCTGCTCTCCCGAGTACGTGAAGATGCGAGACGCGCATCGCGCCGGGCGCGTCGACGAGGCCGCGCGAATTCACGCCTCGCTCTTGCCGCTCATCGAGGCGCTCTTTGCGACGACGAGCCCGATTCCCATAAAGTGGGCGATGCGAAAGCTCGGCTTCGCGGTCGGAGACTGCCGGCTTCCGCTCGATGCAATGCCCGACGATCTCGCCGCGCGCCTCGCGCCGCTGGTCGAACCCTACGCGGCGTTCGCGCGCGCGCGGTGACCTCGCTGCAGATCCTGGGGTGCCGTCTCGATCCGATCGATTCGACTGAGGCGACGCGGCGAATCCTCGCGCTCGCCCGTGAAGGGCGCGGCGAACAGGTCGTCACGCTCGGAACGGAGATGGTCGTCTACGCGCAGCGCGACGCCCGCTTTCGCGAGATCCTCGAGCGCAGCGCGCTCTCGCTCTGCGACACCGTCGGCGTGCTCGCGGTAGCCCGCCGGCGAGGCGCCGCGCTGCACGATCGCGTCGCGGGTGTCGAGCTGATCGAACGCCTCTGCGCGGCCGCGGCCGAGCAGTCCGTCCCCGTCTACTTTCTCGGCGGCGCCGAGGGCGTCGCGGCCGACGCGGCCGCGCGCATGGCTTCACGCTTTCCGGGCCTGCGCGTTGCCGGGACGCGCAGCGGTTACTTTCGCGACGACGAAAACGCTGACGTGACGCGCGCGATCGCGCAGAGCGGTGCGCGGATGCTCTTCGCGGGCATGGGCTCGCCGCGTCAGGAGTATTGGCTCGCCGAGAATCTTGCGGCGACCGGATGCGGCGTCGGGATCGGCGTCGGCGGATCGTTCGATGTGATCGGCGGCCGGATAGAGCGCGCGCCCGCGTTCGTGCGCAAGCTCGGCCTCGAGTGGCTCTATCGGCTCGTCAAAGAGCCGCATCGCTGGCGCCGGCAGCTCGCGCTGCCGCGCTTCGTCTGGCTCGTCGCGCTCGACGAGCTACGGTTGCGCCCGTGAAGGCGATGATCTTGGCGGGCGGCCTTTCGACCCGCCTCTATCCGCTGACGAAGCTCGTTCCCAAGCCGCTCGTTCCGGTCGCGGGCGTTCCCAACGCAGCACACCTCATTCGCTACCTCAAATCGTACGGATTCGACGAGATCGCGATCAACGTCCACTATCTCGCCGACGCGATCGTCGACGTGCTCGGCGACGGGTCGCGCTTCGGCGTGAGGCTGCAGTACTCGTACGAGCCCGAACTGCTCGGGAGCGCCGGCGGGGTCAAACGCCTCGAATCGTTCTTCGGCGACGACTCGTTCGTCGTAATCGGCTGCGACGAGGTGACGGACATGTGTCTCGACCTGCTACTCGATTTTCATCGCGATCGCGCCGCGGTGGCGACGATCGGCCTCGTCGAATGCGACGAGGTGGATCAGTACGGCGTCGTCGTGCTCGACGACCGTGGCAAGATCGTCGGCTTTCAGGAGAAGCCGGCGAAGGGAACCGAACGCAGCAAGCTCGCGAACACCGGTGTTTACGTCTTCACGCCGGCGATCTTCGGGCACATTCCATCGGGTGAGTTCTACGATTTCGGCAGGCAGGTATTTCCCGCGCTGCAAACGGCGGGCGCAGCGTTCTACGGTTACGACGCGCGCGGCGCATACTGGGCCGACATCGGCACGCCGAACGAGTACCGCCGCGCGAGCTTCGACGTCGTGAGCGGGGTCGTGCAGATTCCGGAGACCGCGCCGAACGGGATCGATCGGTCCGCGACGATCGCGTCCGGCGCGCGCATCGAAGGCCCGGTTCGGATCGGCGCGGAGGTGCGGATCGGGGAAGGCGTGACGATTCTCGGCCCGAGCGTGCTTGACGATCGCGTGCGCGTCGGTGCCGGGGTGCGGCTGGAACGCGCGATTCTCTGGGCGGACTCGAGCGTCGGGGCCGGCTCGCGGTTGCGCGAGACGGTGGTCGGCACGAACTACGCCGTCGAGCCGGACAGCGCGCTCGACGGGATGCTCGTCGCGCTCGACGTCTGAGCCTCTAGCCGCACCTCCACGCCGCGTGATTGCGCGCGGTGACCTGGCGCGCGCTTCTCGATCTCGTTTTTCCTCCGCAATGTGCCGGCTGTAATGCGATCGGCGCCGGATTCTGTCCGGCGTGCGCCGCCGCCGCGCGGGCGATTCGCGTTCGCATGCCGTCGCTCTCCATCACGGCGTTCGGTGCGTACGAAGGCGCGTTGCGCTCCGCGATCCTCGCCCTCAAGGATGGGCGCCGCGACGTCGCCGAGTCGCTCGGAAGAATCCTGGCGCCGTTCGTTGCGCCCGCGGCTCTGCTCGTCCCGATTCCGACGACT
>Ga0335069_10013330_pt1 | contig 11545 bp, 8 predicted proteins | sample Lox_Sample_11_FD_206714 | JGI IMG/M metagenome (GOLD analysis project Ga0335069, IMG submission 206714) | Soil microbial communities from Loxahatchee National Wildlife Refuge, Florida, United States - Lox_Sample_1.1 | ecosystem: Environmental > Terrestrial > Soil > Wetlands | place: USA: Florida...
TCACAAGGTGACGCGCAGCGGCCAGTACTGGGCCTTTGCGCACTACTCGAAGCATATCCAGCGCGGGGCGCGCGTGTTTGCGAGCGATGGCCTGGGGTACGACGGTGCCGGAGGCGCGGTGTCGCACGCGGCGTTTCGCAATCCAGACGGCAGTGTAGTGGTCACGCTGGCCAACACCGGCGAGCAGCGGCGGGTTCAGCTCGTGATGGGGACGAAGATGCTGGAGATCGATGTGCCGGCGGATTCGGTGCACACGCTGGCGTGGGCGTGAGTTCTAGTAGACCGCTCCGCCAGGCTGCGTTGACCGAATCGTGCACTTTTCGATGCTGAGGGTGTATGTCGTCGCATCGCCGCGCCGCTCCCTGACGTTGAAGGAGTGGCCGGGGCCGACTTTTTGTACGGTGAAAGCGGCGCCGGTCAGCGGCGTTCCCCGTCCTATGTTGGACGGGAACCTCTGAGGTTCAACGAGGTAGGCGCTGCCGTGGCCAACGACTGAGCCCTTCCCGTCGGGTTCAAGCAGGATTGCTGCACGTTCCTCGACGCCGATTCCGCGAACCCTCTTGTCATTTGATCCTGCCGCGTTCAGCCTGGCGAGAAACACCAGCAGCCGCCCCATGCGATTGCGTTTCGCGAAGTGCGTGTCGGTGATGATGCCTTTGAGGATCGGAATGTCGAGAAAGCCGTGCACCAGGGTGATGCGTGGCCCAAAGGGATCGGCCATTGCCGTCTTGCCATCGAGATTGGGATCGTCGGGCTTGTCGCCTTGCGCGGAGTAAGCGTACTCGCCCAGCACGGCGAGGCCGGCGCTGGTGCCGCCGATGGGAACGCCGCGCGCGATCGCCGCATTGAGTTCGGACTGCACAGGTGTGCCCATCCAGAAGTCGATGTACGTTGCTTGGTCGCCTCCTGCGATGAAGAGGCCACTCGCTCCGCGGATTCTTGCGGCTACAGATGGTTCGGCCGCGGCGGCCCTGCTGGGGATGATTAAGGTGGCCACCGAATTGAGGGGGCAGAGCTTCTGGATGTAACGGTTGTACTCGTCATCCCCGTGGGAGCGGAGAACCAGGAAGTCGCCGCCGTCGGCACGTTCACATAGAAAGCGGAAAGCCTCATCCAGGTCTGTGCCACCTCCCATGAGCGCGAATCCGGCCCGCGGCTGCACTGCTTTATTCTCTGTGTTTCCAACGCGGAAGTAGCGGGAAGCTGCCATTTGAGCGTGGGCAAGAGACGAGCAGAGCAGCAAGAGCAGAATGCGGTTGGACAAAGCGCGAAGGGGATGCATGCGGGTAGCTTATTTCACAGCACTTACCAAAGGCCCGGTAACGGTGCGGATTCCCCTTGCCGCCGAGCCCGGAAAACCCACACAACAGCACACTATAGTTGAGCCTGGCGGCTCTTCACTTAGCGTGGCGACTCAGGGTAGTAATCGAACTCGTTCCTTCGTTTGGGAGGATGAAGCGCCTGCGGAATCCCGTTTCCGGCGGGTACAGCAGGCTGCACCCACATCGAGTCGCGGACTTCCTTTCGAAGTCGACGATCTGGATGCGGACGAGCCGCGCAGGCGCCGCAGTTCTCCGCCGGGGAACCCGTGGTGGCGTCCAGCGAGCACATGGGGACGCACGTTCCTCGCGTCTGGATTGCTGGTGGTTGTCTGTGCATTCGCCTACGCCTACTACGAATGCAAATCCTTCTTCGAGCATGATGGACGCTTCCGCATCGCCGGAACCAGCGATATTCAGGCCGTCGGGCTGGCGCAGGTCAACCGGTCGGAGATCCTGTCGGTCTTCGGCGAAGACATCGGGCGCAACATCTTCTTTGTTCCGATAGGGGAGCGCCGCAAGCAACTGGAGCAGATCCCGTGGATTCAGCATGCCACTGTCCTGCGTCTGCTGCCGGATCAGATTCGCGTTTCGGTTGTGGAACGGCAGCCTGTGGCGTTTGTCCGGCACGGACAGCAGATCGGCCTGGTCGATGCCGATGGTGTTTTGCTTGGTATGCCGGCGGGGCTGATGAGCCAGCATCATTATTCGTTTCCTGTGCTGACGGGAGTCGATGCAGGGGACCCGCTGCCCTCGCGCAGGACGCGCATCGAGCTCTACCAGCGCTTGATGAGCGAAGTGGATTCGAGCGGACAGCACTTTTCCGACCAGATCTCCGAGATCGACCTTACCGATCCGGAGGACGCGCGGGTGCTGATGCCGGAGCAGGGATTGGATGTGCTCGCGCACTTTGGGCAAGATCATTTTCTGGAGCGGTATCAGCGCTACAAGGCACACATTGCCGAGTGGCGTCAGCAGTATCCGAAGCTTGCCGCAGTGGATCTGCGCTATGAGCAGCAGGTCGTGCTGGAGATGACTCAGGGGCAGGGCGCCACGCAGACTGCGCAGAACGCGGCGAATGTCACGCCGGTTGCGGCCAAGCCGGTGAAGCAGATCGATCCGCCCGCAGTGCCGGAGACCAAGAAGCCGGATCCGGCCAAGCGAGCCGGCGTCGTCGATTCACCAGCGGTAAAACCCGCCGCCAAGAAAACGACAGTTGCCCACACGGTTGCCACCGGCCGGGCAACCAGCAAGAAGCCGGTAAAGAAGACGGCGGCGAAGAAGAATAAGAAGCACGCGCAACCGAAGACGGTCGCGCACAAGAAGCCCAATCCGAAATCTCCAGAGAAGGCCCATACGACTGCAACGGCGGTCAAAGGGCAGTGAGCAGAGAACGATGAACCGCACGCCCGACAATCTGATCGTAGTTCTCGACGTGGGGAGCGCCTGGACGCGCGTGATTGCCGCTGACCTGAATGAAGGCGCATTGCGCTATCGTGGCCATGGCATTGTCGCCTCGACGGGCATGCGCAAGGGGCTCATCTCGGATCTCGGACCAGCCGCGAAGGCGGTGAAGGCAGCCAGCGAGCGGGCGGAGTGGGTAGCGCGGGCCAACATCGACGAGTGCGTCGTGGGTGTTGGCGGCCCGCACGTTCGCGGATTGAACACCAATGGCGGCTTCGATCTGGGGAGCCGGATGCGCGAGATCACGCGCGAAGATGTGCGGGTTGCGATCGATCGCGCGCGGGCCGTGGAGCGTCCGCCGGATCGCGAGATTCTGCATCTGCTTCCGCGCCAGTTTATTCTCGACGAGCAACCGGGCATCTTCGATCCAGTCGGGATGGTGGGTGCGCGGCTTGAAGTCGACCTGCACATTGCGACCTGCTCGGGCAGCGCGCTGCAGAGTATCGTCACATGCGCCAACCGTGCGGGACTCGAAGTGACGGAAGCGGTTCTGGAATCGATTGCGGCGGCAGAAGCTACGCTCTCGGCCGACGAGCGCGAACTGGGTGTCTGCCTGCTGGATATCGGGGCGCATTCGAGCGATCTTGTGGTGTTTTTCGAAGGCGCTGTGGTGCACACCGCGTCGGTTCCGATCGGGGGCGCTCACTTTACCAATGATCTTGCGGTGGGTTTGCAGATGCCCACGCAGCAAGCCGAAGACCTGAAATGCCAGTTTGGCCACTGCGTTGTCACGGCGGTTCCGCAGGAAGCGGAGATTGAGATCGCTAATCCACAGCCGCAGCGACTTGCGCTGCGCGACATTGCTGAGATACTGGAGCCGAGGGCGCGCGAACTGATGCATTACGTCAAGGAGAACCTGCGCCAGGGCGGAGTGGTGGACGCTTTGGGCGCGGGCTGCGTGTTGACTGGAGGCGGAGCTTCGTTGCCCGGCATGCTCGATATCACGGAAAGCCAACTGCGTGTTCCGGCGCGGACGGGGATGCCGGTGCGCTTGTCGAATATGCCCGGTGAGTTGGTGAATCCAGGATTTGCGATGCCGATCGGAATGCTTTTATACGCGCACCGCACGCGCGTGACCCGTGCGGCCGAGAGCAACAGCCTGCGCGCGAGATTGCGCGCGGTGTTTGCCGCCAATTTTTAGAGGGAACGATGCCACGCGCCAAGAAGGAGGAGTCAGCCGCGATGCAGCAGCCAAATGAAGTCGGAGAGATGCGCATTCAGTTTCACGATGAGAGCGTGCGCGGGGCCCGCATCAAGGTGATTGGGGTCGGCGGTGGCGGCGGAAACGCCGTGAATCGCATGATCCAGGCCGGGCTTGAAGGCGTCGAATTCATCGCGGCCAACACCGACGTGCAGGCGCTCAAGCTCTCGCAGGCTCCGGTCAAGCTGCAGCTTGGCGTACGTCTGACCTCGGGCCTTGGGGCTGGGGCGAATCCCGACGTAGGCCGCCGTGCGGCGCTTGAAGATTCCGAAAAGATCATCGAGGCTCTCGAAGGTGCCGACATGGTCTTCGTGACTGCCGGATTGGGCGGTGGAACAGGGACCGGCGCGGCTCCAGTGATTGCCTCGCTGGCGAGCGAGATGGGCATCCTGACCGTGGCGGTGATTACGCGGCCATTTGCCTTTGAAGGCAAGCGCCGTTTGCAGCAGGCCGAGCGCGGATTGAAAGAGCTGATCGAGAGCGTGGACACGATGATCGTGATCCCCAACGAGAAGCTGCTCGCGGTGGCTAAAGACGCGGGCTTTTTTGAGAGTTTCCGTATCGCCGACGATGTGTTGCGTCAGGGCGTGCAGGGAATCTCGGACATCATCACCATTCCCGGCATCATTAACCGGGACTTTGCCGACGTGAAGACCACGATGGCCGGGATGGGCCACGCGGTGATGGGTACGGCAGTACGTTCCGGGGAGAATCGGGCGATTGAGGCGGCCCAGGCTGCCATGGCGTCTCCTTTACTTGAGGCGGGTGCGATCGACGGAGCGCGCGGCATTCTCATCAATATCACTGGTTCGAGTTCGCTGAAGCTCTCCGAGGTGAATGCGGCGTCGACTTTGATCCAGTCGTCGGCCCATGAAGATGCGAATATCATCTTCGGGGCCGTGCAGGACGAGCGCATGGGCGACGAGGTGAAGATCACGGTGATTGCCACAGGATTCCGGGATCAGCAGCCGGAGCGGCGCGCACGCATGTTGAGTGTGGAAGAGGCGCCGGTCGTTTCGGTTCCTGTGGTCGCGCCCGACAGCTGGATGCGCGAAGCGGCGCAGGCGGTAGCCGTTCCCGCAGCTCCGCGATTCATGAGCGAGGACGACGATGACCTCGACGCGGAAGAAGAGGAGCCGGAACTGGTGACTGCGGCGGCTGCGACCCGCAAGGCGCGGGCTGCCGAGGATGCCGAGTTCGTCTCCGCTGCGGCGCGTCCAAAGTTTGCGGAACTGTCGGAGGCGCCGGTACAGGAATTTGTCTCCGAGCCGGAGATGAGGATTCGCACTTCCGATGCGATAGAAGACTGGACACCGCCTTCGGCCGGCGTGCGGATCACTGAGCCGGACGCAGATCGCGATCTGGATGTTCCGGCTTTCATGCGGCGGATGCAGTTTTAGGGCTGTTGATGTCCCCGTTGGTCCTTTGGGTAATGAAGGCTGCCGCCGAACTTTGCGAAATATAGAGAAAAGGCGAACAGGTGGTGAATCCCCCCCGGGGGTAGGGGTACCAGCGGATGGCAGGTAGCAAGTAGCCGGACAGGGTCTACGCTGCGGTTTGTTGGTTCGCGGGTTCAAATGATCTTCCTTTTATGATGCGCCAAAATGGCTAAATTCTTCGCAAACGGCGCGAGAGCATGGGACGAGGGTTGGCGAGCGCCTTGACTGATGCTGGTTCTTCGGTAACCTAAGTCACTGCAGATTTCTTATTCCGGCCGCGATAATCGGGTCAAAGATTGAACTACGGCTATCGACCGACCGATATTTTGGGTGAATCGATATTCCTTTGGGAAATTCCCAGGGTCGGTTTATCGTAGTGCTACATCATTGCAGCGCCAGGTGTAAGCCGTCGTGGCCGGTAAGTTTGCGGAGCGACGGCCGCAAGAGACAGATGGCGGAGAGGAACTTGGGCAGATGAGAGTGTCTCGTGTGCTGGGCGCCGGGCTCGTTTTAATGGGATGGACGTTGATGGCTGGGGCGCTGGATGCGCCACAGACCTTGCATCACAGCCGGCCGGCCGGCCAACATCTGTCTGCATCCAGGCACGCGCGCAGTCATCGTGCGGCGCACCGCTCTGCGAGCGTGACTGCAAGCCATCGCAGCGCCAAGAGGTCGACGACTGCGCCTCGGGCCGGTGTACGCCGCGCCTCACTTCGCGTCCATCGCCATCGGTATTACGAGCGCTTTACGGCCAGCTCGTTTGCCTCGGGCGACATCTTTGCCGACGATGTCACAGCCGGAGAGAACCCGATGGTTCGCCAGGCCGCGATCGATGCGCTGGGTGACATGAATGGAACGGCGGTCGTGATCGATCCGTCCAATGGCCGCATCCTGGCCATGGTGAACCAGAAGCTGGCGCTTTCTCCGGGCGCGGAACCCTGCTCCACGATCAAGCTCACGGTCGCATTGGCGGCCTTGTCAGAGGGGCTCGTCACCAGCGACACAATGGTGCACCTGCCGGGCTTCCGGATGAACATGACCCAGGCTCTGGCGCACAGCAACAACCTCTATTTTGAGGAACTGGGCCGGGAGCTGGGGTTTGAGCGGGTTCATCACTACGCCACCGAATTCGGCCTGGGCGAATTGGCCGGCTACAACATTCCCGGCGAGCAGCTCGGCGTTTACCCCGATGAGCCGATCCCGGCGTCCGAGGGCGGGGTTGGGAAGATGTGCAGCTTCGGGCAGGGGGTTTCGCTGACGCCATTACAGCTTGGGGCCTTCGTAGCCGCAATCGCCAATGGCGGGACGCTCTATTATCTGCAGCATCCGACGACGCCGATCGACATTGCCGGTTTCGAGCCCAAGGTCAAGCGCACTCTGGACATCGCCAAGTATCTGCCGGAGATGGAGCCCGGTATGGCCGGCGCGGTGCAGTACGGCACGGCGCGCCGCCTGAGGGCAAATTTCAAGGAGTTCCCGGTTTTCGGAAAGACGGGGACGTGCTCGGATAGCGGAACCCGATTTGGCTGGTTTGCTTCGTACTCGGAGACGCCTCTCGGAAACCTGGTTACGGTCTTCTTTTTAGAGGGCGGACGGCCCACCTTCGGTCCTCGCGCGGCGGAGCTGACCGGCGAGTTCTACAAGAACCTGGAGGAGAGTAACTACTTCGCGGAGAAGGGCGGAGAAGCGACCGTGGCCGTTCCCGCAGCTCCTCCTGCCGAGACCCCGACCCAACAGCGATAAACCGAACCTCAAATCATCCGCGAGGGCCGCCTTTCGGGGCGGCCTTGCTGTTGGGGCCACGCTGAACTTCGCGTGAAACGAAATCGGGTCTGCATCATCGTATACTTAGCTACTCCCTTGCGGACATCCAAGCCGCGAGCCGCTGCATTTCATTTTTATGGCCCTGCCGACGCACATTTTGCTCAGTTATGGCTACCTGCTCCTTTTTGCCTGGGTTCTGGTGGAGCAAGTGGGAATCCCCTTGCCGGCGACGCCGGTCCTGATGGCGGCTGGGGCGCTTTCGGCCGAACGCTCGATCAGCTTTCCGATTGCTCTGCTCGTGGGCGTTGCAGGTTGCGTTGCGGCGGATACCACCTGGTTCCTGATCGGCAAGCGCTTTGGGCATCATGTTCTGCGCATTCTGTGCCGGCTCTCGCTGGAGCCGACGGTCTGTGTGCGCAAGACGCAGGACTCCTTCGGGCGGCGGCGCGAAGGCACGCTGATGATTGCGAAATTCGTGCCGGGGCTGGCCACGCTCGCGCCACCTGTAGCCGGGCAGCTCGGCATGAAGCTCGAGCGATTCCTGATCTTCGACGGGATTGGGGCGACGCTGTGGGTCGGTGCTCTGTTGGGCGCGGGCAGGCTCTTCGGCGATGCGATCAAGCGCGATCCCGGGTTGCTGAACTGGGTGGGCCGGTTTTCGGGCGCCTTGCTGGTGCTCGGCGTTGCCGGATTCCTGGTCGTCCGTCTGGTGCGGCGCCGCAGGTTTATGCGCAAGCTGGTGGAGTCACGGCTTGAACCAGAGGCATTGAAGGGGCAACTGGATGCGGGCGAATCGGTATTTATCGTCGACCTGCGCCATCCGCTCGAGCTGATGACCGATCCGTTCACATTGCCCGGGGCACTGCATCTGTCGCCCGATGTTCTGACAACTCGTGTCCATGAGATTCCGCGGGATCGCGATGTGGTGCTCTACTGCACCTGCCCAAGTGAGGCCACGGCTGCCAAGACGGCGATGACGCTGCACAAGCTGGGCATCGAACGGGTGCGTCCGCTGCGCGGAGGCTACGACGAGTGGAAACGCCTCGGCTATCCGCTCGATGCCGTTGCCCCAGCGATGCCGCTGGTGCAGGTCATGCCGGCGACGACTTAGCGATCATCCCTTCTTCATAAACAGTGTCGCGAGACTGGCGCCGACGGGTGAGCCGAGCCCGGTGCATGGATCGGGACCGATTGCGGCTTGATACAGCCCGTTGTTTCCCTGGGTAATGTCGTGAAACGCGCCCGGGTTCTTCCAGAGAGCCGGCGTCACGAAGCCCAGCTTTGTTCCGAACGCGGCGAACAGGCCCGCGTAGAGGGGGGCGACCGCACTGGTGCCGCCGACGACCATGCCGGTTCCGTGGACGTAGATTTGGTAGCCGGTCGCGGGATCGGCGTCCGCCGCTACGTCGGGCACCATGCGGCCTGTACCGAACTGCGTGCCAGCCGGAGCGGGCGGGGCTCCGATCTGGAATGCCTGCACCGGAAAGATGGTGGAGTAGCCGCCGCCGGTGCCTTCCCCATCGGTCTGACCGGGATTGTCGTTCCACACTGTTTCAGAGGTCCGCGTTTTGTTGGTGCCGCCGCAGGCAACGATGTGGGGACAGGAGGCCGGCACATCCACGTTTGCCGGGGCGGTTCCGCCGTCGCCCGAGTCGTTATCTCCAGCCGCAGCGAAGATCGTCGTGCCGGATGCTGTGGCAGCCTGTGCCACGGATTCCATCTGCTGTGCCGCGGTAGTTCCCCAGACGGCTTCGTCGGCGCCCCAGGAGATGGAGCAGACGTCGCAACCGTCTTCACTTGCCTTTTGTACGGCAGTGTCGATGTTCTGGGACCAGTAGACACGGATCGTTGCGGGTTTTCCTGTGGCTGCGTAGTGGGCAGCCCCTGCCACCTGAATATCGAGGGCGACTTCCACGTCTGCATCGCTGGACGAACCGACGTTCTGATTGGGGTTGTTCTGCGTGCCATCGACGGAGACGTCGACTATCTGCGGCGCGGGTTGTCCGATGGACTGGAAGTAGGCTGTCATGTCGGACTGAACCCAGCCGCCGCCGAGTTCCACCAGGGCGATAACGCCCCCACCTGCGAGGCTGGATGGCCAGTTGTAGGCCTTGCAGAGATTGGGGACGGCCCACGGCGCGGTGGTGACGCGCGCTGCGATCTGTGGCGTGAGCAGCTTGAAGTAGGGTTTGGCTTTGTGTCTGGCTTGGGGGGAGTGAGCCATGGGAGTTGTATCTCCTGGGACGAACGTCAGGCGCCGAGTATGACACAGCCGCTTGGCCGGGGCCAAGGGGACCGGCCCTCAAGCCGGGTCGTAAGATTGATTCGATAGGTCTTGAGTCTGCGGACGGAAACTGGGGGAGTGGGATTTGGCTTACGACGATCTGCGCGATTGGATCAAAACCCTTGAAAAGCAAGGCGAGCTCAAACGGATTCGCGAGGAGGTTTCGCCGGAGCTGGAAATTACGGAGATCACCGACCGCGTGTCCAAAATTGGAGCTCGAGGGCGTTCGAGAGCCGAAGGCAAAGCGGCCTCCGCAAAGTATGCGCCGGGCGGACCGGCGCTGCTGTTTGAAAACGTGAAGGGGCACCCGGGACACAAGGTTCTGATCAACCAGTTTGGCAGCGAACGTCGTATGGCGCTGGCTCTCGGCGTGGAGAAGGTCGACGAGATCGCCGAACGCATCACTGGACTGATGAATGTGAAGCCCCCGGCGGGAGGCCTGCTGGACAAGCTGAAGATGCTGCCCCAGCTTGCTGAATTGGCTAAGGTGTTTCCCAAGACTGTTGCAGCGAAGGACGCACCGTGCAAGGAAGTTGTCCTGAAGACGAAGGACAGCGACGGGCGCGCGAACTTCGACCTGAACGCATTTCCGATTCTGAAGTGCTGGCCGTTCGATGGAGGGCGGTTCATTACCTTGCCCTGCGTGCACACGCGCGATCCGCGCTCGGGCAGACGCAATATCGGCATGTATCGCATGCAGGTTTACGATGGGCAGACCACGGGCATGCACTGGCAACGGCAGAAGGTAGCTGCCGAGCACTACCGCAATGCGCTGCGGGCCGCGGTGGGAGAGATGTCCGACAATCCGTTGAGCGCGGCTGTGTCGGTGATGGCGGAGTCTGCCGGCGGTGCGGTAACGATTCCCGATGGTCCGGTGGGCGGCTTGCCGCAGGTTGCGGTCGGGTCCTTGAAGGGCTCGCGGCTCGAAGTGGCTGTGGCGATCGGGACCGATCCGGCGACGACGTTTTCGGCCATCGTACCGGCGCCGCCTGAAGTGGAAGAGTTCATGATTGCGGGCTTTCTGCGCGGCGAGGCCGTGGAGATCGTGAAGTGCGAGACGGTTGACCTGGAAGTGCCGGCGCACGCCGAGATTGTTCTCGAGGGCTACGTTGAGCTTGGCGAGCTGCGGGCAGAGGGGCCATTCGGCGATCACACCGGCTTCTACACGATGACCGACGAGTATCCGGTGTTTCATTTGACGTGCATCACCCACCGCAAGGACCCCATCTACGCGGCGACGATTGTGGGCAAGCCGCCGATGGAGGATGCATGGATGGGCCATGCGGTCGAGCGCATCTTTCTGCCGGCGATGAAGATGACGATTCCGGAGCTGGTGGACGTGCATCTGCCGGTTGAAGCGGTGTTTCACAACTTGATGATCGTTTCGATGCGCAAGAGCTATCCGGGGCAGGCGCGCAAGGTGATGAACGCGATCTGGTCGCTGGGCCAGGCCATGTTCACCAAGTGCATCGTGGTGGTGGACGAAGACTGCGATGTGCACGACATGGGCGAGGTGGTTCTGCGGGTGGCCAACAACATCGATCCGGAGCGCGACATTCAGTTCATTTTGGGGCCGGTGGACTCGCTGGATCATGCCAGCCGCCTGCCCAACTATGGCTCGAAGATGGGAGTGGACGCGACGCGCAAGTGGAAGGCGGAAGGGTTCAATCGCCCGTGGCCGGCGATGATCGAAATGGATGCCGCGACCAAGGCGAAGATCGACGCGATCTGGTCGAAACTGGGCATTTGATGCGATCAGACATTGTGCGGAGAACAGGATTGGGCCGGTGCTTTGGTATACCTGAGGACATGCGTTGCGTCGTTCGCGGGTTCCTCGGAGTAGGGGGCATGGTTCTTGCTTTGGCCGGTTCCCTCTTTGCCCAGCAGTCTCCCGATGACTTTCACTGGGTCGATTTTCACGCCCAGCAGGATCAGAGCGCGATTGTCTGGGTGACAAACTCGCTGGAGCCGGAGAAGTGGACCGCAATTCGTGAGATCGGTGTGAAATACGATGCGGCCCTTGTGGTGACGACCTTGCGCAAGAGCCCGCAGCAGCCGCCGGCGCTTGATACTT
>Ga0335069_10013331_pt1 | contig 11544 bp, 9 predicted proteins | sample Lox_Sample_11_FD_206714 | JGI IMG/M metagenome (GOLD analysis project Ga0335069, IMG submission 206714) | Soil microbial communities from Loxahatchee National Wildlife Refuge, Florida, United States - Lox_Sample_1.1 | ecosystem: Environmental > Terrestrial > Soil > Wetlands | place: USA: Florida...
TCCAGCTTGGGACCGGCCATGGACCCCGAGGTATCCAGGACGAAGCAGACGTCCTTGGGCTGGACTCCGACATCCCTGTCTGCGCCAGCCTCCGACGTCCCTGTCTTGGGCTGCTCCTGGGCGGGACGCGTCACCCCGGGGGAGGCCAGGAGCATGAAGTACCCGTCCTCGCCCGGCCGCCGGCTCGTCACCAGGTCCATGCCCAACGGGTTGGGCGTGCGGCTGAACACCACCTCGAAGTCCGTGTCCGGCCACACCTCTCTCCCTTCCCAGCCGACCACCGCGCGGCGGTCCCCGTCACGCCGGATCTCCGCCGGGTGCGTGGGGCAATAGACGCTCTTCAACGGCTCGGTGCCGTCCAGCGTGACCTTCACGGATACGTCCTTGACGGGCGCGGAGCTGAACTTCTCGGTGTCCAGCGGGTAGGTGTACTCCGCCATCCCGCGGTCACTCTTCAGCACCTGCGTGTAGCGGATGCGGATCCGCCTGGCCGACCGGGGCTCGATGGGATACACCCGCAGCGTGAATGCTCCCCTGCCGGCGTACTCCAGCAGCGCGGGATCCTTCATCCTGCGAACGATGTCCTCGTACAGCGCGCGGGCCTTGTCCGCCGGAAGCAGCTCGGCCTCCGTCATCGTGCCGCCGATATCGAGGAACAACTTGTCGACCTGCGAGCCCTGTGGAAGCGGGAACACGTAGGTTCCCTCCAGGCGCTCGCGGTTGGGGTTGTAGAACTCCTGGTCCACCGTGGTCTCTGCCACCAGGCCATTCACGGTCACGGTGACGTGGTGGTACGACACCTGCAGGGGAGAAAAGGCAAAATGCCCGGGCACCACCGCGGGGGGATGGTCGATGACGATCAACCCGTCGGCGCCAGCCGCCGCCGGCACGATCACCGCGGCGAGAGCCGCCGCGGCCCGGAGCACCCACCTGCGAACACCCGTGCGCACGCTCACGCCTGGCCTCCTCGGAGATGTCATGCACCCGAGTATGGGGCGCGGCGGGCCCCGCGGTGTCATCGCCAGAGAAAAGGAGTGTAAAAACCCTGTAACGGGACATCGGAATCCCCCATCCGGGCATCTGCCCAGGAACGGTTTTTCTTGATTTCCGGGCGCTCCCGGGGGATACTCGCCGTGCACGGATCGTTCCCACCCAGGAAAAGGAGGAGTTCCCATGCCCGCAAAGGTGAAGGTCGCGGTGGTCGGCCTTGGATTCGGCGCCGAGTTCATTCCCCTGTACCAGAAGCACCCGGACGCGGAGTGCTACGCAATCTGCCAGCGCAACGAGGAGTCCCTGAAGAAGGTCGGAGACATGTTCAAGGTGGAGCGACGCTTCACCCGTTTCGAGGATCTCCTCAGGGTGAAGGAGATCGATGCCATCCACGTGGTGACCCCCATCGCGCAGCACGCCCCCATGACGGTGGCCGCCCTGCAGGCCGGCAAGCACTGCTGCAGCACGGTCCCCATGGCCACCACGGTCAAGGAATGCCTGCAGGTGGCGGACGCGCGGAAGAAGTCCGGCAAGGTCTACATGATGATGGAGACCGCGGTCTACACGCGCGAGTTCCTGTTCGTGAAGGAGATGGCGGACAAGGGAGAGCTGGGCAAGGTGCAGTTCCTCCGCGGCTCCCACCAGCAGAACATGAGCCTGCCGGGCTGGCCGGACTACTGGTACGGCTTCCCGCCCATGCACTACGCCACGCACGCGGTGAGCCCGCTGATGGCGCTGGTGGGGGGAGAGGTGGAGTCGGTGGTGTGCTTCGGCTCGGGAACCATCCGCGACGAGTACAAGAAGAAGTACGGCTCCCCGTTCGCCATCGAGACGGCGCTCATGAAACTGCGAAACTCCGATCTTTCCGCGGAAGTGACGCGGTCCCTGTTCGACACCATCCGCCAGTACCGCGAGAGCTTCGACGTGTACGGGACCAAGCAGTCGTTCGAGTGGGAGCAGCTGGCCGGGGAAAAGCCGGTGCTGTACTCCGGCTACGAGGATGCAAAGCGGGTGGAGGTGCCGGACTACGGCAGCCGCCTGCCCGGGGGAATCGCCCCGTACACCGTCCACGGCGTGTACGACGAGCAGCACGAGCACACCTCGTTCATCCAGGGAGCCGGCCACGGCGGGTCGCACCCCCACCTGGCGCACGAGTTCATCCGCGCCATCGTGGAAGGCCGCGAGTCCGCGGTGGACGCCCGCCGGGCGGCCAACTGGACCATGGCCGGAATCTGCGCGCACGAGTCTGCCATGAAGGGCGGCAAGCGCATCGACATCCCCGGGACGAAATAGGCTTCACTGCACACGGGGAGGGGCGGCCGGCGGGGAGCCCGCGGAACGGGCGCTGCGCCGGCCGCCCCCCGCGCTCCCTGCACCAGCCGCCAGGAGAGGAGCTCCCATGATCAGGCACCGCGGCGTGCTGACCGGGTCATCGTACCTGTCCATGTTCTTCCTCGGGGTTGGCACCGCCGTGATCGGCGCCGCCTCGGGGAGCATCGGTCATACCCCCTACCAGACCGCGCTTCTCATCACGGTCCAGAACCTCGGGTTCATCGTGTCCGTGCTTGCATCCGGCGCGCTGGCAGACAGCTCCGACAAGGCCCGCCTCATGGCCGCCGGCAGCCTGCTGCTGGCCCTCTCGTTCTTCCTGTACTACCTCTGGCCCGCGTACTCGGTGAACCTGCTCATCATGCTGTTCATCGGGGTGGGCATCGGCACCTACGAGGGGGTGGCGGACGCCATGCTGCTGGGGATCCACGCACGGCGGCAGGGCCTGCACATCAGCGTCAACCACTTCTTCGTCACCTTCGGGGCGCTGGGCATCACGCTGTACCTGGTCTTCCTCCAGCTGGACTGGCGCCGCTCCATGGTCCAGTCCGCGCTGGTGGTCTGCGCACTGGCCGTGGTGTTCTTCTTCTCGCGCGCGGGAACGGGCGGCAGCCGCGGCCTCGGCATCCGGGAGCGGGCAGCGTTCCTGGGGTCCCAGGGTCTCCTGGTGGTGTTCCTGCTGCTCGCGGTCTTCGGCGTGGGGATCGAGCTGGGCCTGACGGGGCTGCTGCCCGGGTTCCTGCGTGAACTGCGCGGATACGGCCTGGTGGCGTCCAACGTCGGGCTGGTGATCTTCCTGGCAGGCATTGCGGCCGGGCGCCTGCTCCTGGGGCTGCTCACCAACCGGGTATCCCTGCTGCGGATGGTGCAGTGGCTCTTTGCCGCCGCCACGGTGTTCTCCGCCGTCCTGTTCTTCATCCCCCTCCCGCGAGGGTGGACCGCGGCCGCGCTGGTCCTGAGCGGGATGGGCGTCTCGTCCCTGCTGCCGCTGCTGATCACGTTGACCGGCACGCTGTACCCCGAGGCATCCGGCACGGCGCTTGGCATCGTGAAGCTCGCGGTGCCGCTGGGCGGGATCGTCGTCCCGTTCATCGTATCGGTGCTCTCGCGGTGGGGTTCCTTCCAGCTCGCGCTTGGAATCTTCCCGCTGCTGGCCGCCGCGGGGTTCGTGGTGATCACGGCAGGTGGCCGGCGCATCCGGGCCCGGGTGAGCGCCCGCACGTCCGCGGGCGCGTGAGCGCCAAAGGTCACACGGCCCCGGTGTCCGTGCGGGCGCCGGGCGCGACTTCCGAGTCGAACACGCGCACGATCTTCCAGCTCGGCTTGTTGCGCTCCACGAAGACGGCGTGCCGTGGGGCAACCTGGTACGCATCGTGCGTTGCGTGGTCCCTGAACACCATGTGCAGAGAGACGTGGAAGGACTGGTCGTTCACGTCTCGCGTGTAGCCTTCCGCGCGGGCGCCTGCAAGAAAGGCCACCACGCCGTCGTGGCCTTGCAGGTACTCGTAGCAATCGCTCACCAGCTTCTGGCAGTGGGCCGGTGAGCCGTCGTGCAGCGTGAAGAACACATTGTGCGCATGCAGCGCGGTGCGGGTTATCCCCATGCGCGCCAGCATGGCACAGCGTCCGCCTTTCGGCCATCCCTGGCACGGCTCCGCCGTGCTTCACCTCGGCCATCCCTGGCACGGCTCCGCCGTGCTTCACCTCGGCCGACCCCATAGCGTCGGCGTTTCAGCCGGCCGCCGCGCGGCGGGGTGCGCGCGGCGGAAGGCATCCATACCGGCAGCCGCCCGGGGGGTCACGGCCGCCCCCTGGGGCCATCGCCTGCGCAAGCTGTTTGCGCCTGCGCCCGCTGCGTCAGGTCCTCTTGGCCGCCAGCGCGCCCTCGGCTTCCCGGATGACCCGCAGCGCCTTGTTGTACTCCTTGTCGTGGGTGACGCAGCCCACCGCCTTCTGGCGGATCAGCAGCTCGATGCAGTCGTCGCAGGCGTTGCACCAGCGGATCTGCTTGTCATTGCCTTCCGCGAACTTGCGCGGCAGCTGCCCGTCCGCCAGCGACTGGCGGCCGATGGCCACCATGTCCGTGACGTGGTCGCGGATGTTCTTGTTGGCCCAGAACCACATGGTGTTCTCTTCCTTGTTGCGCGCCTGCAGCTCGTTCCTGCCGTTGTTGAGAACGGAGTAGGCGGAGCCGATCACCACGGTCTCGGGCTTCAGCACCTCGCGTACGCGCTTCTGGAACGTGAAGTGCAGGTAGCAGTCGTCCGGCACCTTCTTGTCCGGCTGGCTCTTGGCCAGTGTGATGGAAGGGCTGCCCGCCGACACGATGATGAACTTAGCCCCGCGCGCCTCCATGCCCTTCACCAGGTCGAGGCTCTCGGTGAGATCCATGATCGGGGAGTCGGGACCCGCGGAGCCCTGGCCGCCGGGGAACGCCTCCCAGATGGAGACCTTGGAACCCATGATGAACTTCGGGTCGTTGATCTCCTTCTGGATGCGCTCGTAGATGGTGTAGGTGAAGCGCGTTCGATTCTCCCACGGTCCGCCATACTTCCACTTGCGGTCGTTGTACGGGCGCAGGATCTGCGAATCGAAGTAGCCGTGGCAGTTCTTGAAGTCGATCCCGTCCGCGCCGCAGTCATGCGCGATCTTGGCCGCCGTGACGAACTGTTCGATGGTATTCTCCACGTACGCCTCGTCCACCACTTCCCCGCCGAAACCGGGCAGGGGCTTCACGCACACGCGGCGGGAGAACCCCGGGTGACTGAGCTCGCCCGAGTGCGTGAGCTGCCAGACGAACAGCGGCTTCGGGTTGACCTTGCGCATTTCCTCGGTGAACTTCTTCAACGCCTTGGCGTTGCGCGGCATCACGGAGAGCTGGAACTGGCGGCTCCTGGACTCGTACTGTACCGTGATGGCTTCCAGGTCGATCAGGCCCGCGCCACCCTCGAAGAGGTTGCGATAGCGGCGGTAGGTCTTCTCGGTCGGGTTGCCTTCCGCGTCTGAATCGCAGCATTCCATCGCGTTGATGACGAAGCGGTTGGAAGCGGTCAGGGCTCCGATCTTGACAGGCTGGAGAACGGGGTCGTTGGCCACGGTGGCCTCCTTTGCCGGCGGGTTCGGGTACGTGCCGGGGTGCGGGTTGTGACGCCTGCGGACGCAGCACGCCGGATGCAGTATCGCCCGGCTGGGGCCCATGCGGAACACCAGAAAATGACGAACGTATCCCTAGGTCGATCCTAGGGTGGCGTTCCGGGCCGGCAGAAGCTATAGTGAGCAAGGCCGGAACCACGGGACGAGCATCCCCGCCTGCGTCCGGACCATCCCCCGCAGAGGCAGAGAAGAGGAAGCCATGAAGAAGATCAACGTCCTGCTCATCGGCCAGGGGTTCATGGGCGGAATCGCCCACCCGCGCGCCATCCTGGAGGCGAATCTCCAGCTTCGGCCCCGAGGCCTGGAGTTCGTGATGGACTGCGTAGCCGGCCGAGACCCTGCAAAGCTCGCGGTCACCCAGCAGGCCTACGGGTACGCCCGCACGTCCACGGACTGGCAAAAAGAGATCGCAAAGGCCGACCTCGTCGTGGTAGCCGCGCCCAACAAGGAGCACGCGCCCATGGCCATCGCCGCGCTGAAGGCCGGCAAGCCGGTAGTGTGCGAGAAACCCTTGAGCGTATCCCTGGAGAAGGCGCAGGAGATGGCCGCGGCGGCAAAGGCCGCCGGCACGCCGACCATGGTCACTTTCTGCTACCAGGGCGCCCCCGGCGCGCTGGAGACCCGCCGCCTCGTCCAGGGCGGCCTGGTGCTGGGAAAGTCGGGCTGGTTCGAGGGAGAGTCGGAGTTCCTCCAGGACTGGGGCCGCGCGGGCCGCTCGAACTTCCGCTTCCAGGCGGAGCAGGGGCTGGGCGGCGTCATCGAGGATCTCGGCGCCCACGTGGTGGACCTGGTGCAGTTCGTGCTCGGGAAGAAGTTCGTCGAGGTCTCCGCCCAGACCCGCGTGTACGACGGGGACGGGGAAGACCTCACCATGATCCGCGGCTCGGACCGGAGGGCGGCGGGCAAGGCGGTGGATGCGTTCGAGGCCGTCGGGTACTTCGACAACGGCTGCTCCATCACGCTGCGGTCCAACCGCACCTCCACCGGCCACAAGGCGTTTTTCCTCACCTCCCTGCACGGCAACCGCGGCGGCGCGCAGTGGGAGCTGGAGGACCAGGCCTACCTGAGGTTCTACTCGCACACGCGCCCGGACGGCATGAAAGTCCCCTCGCGTGAGCGCGGCTGGACGCACATCCATCTCTCGGACCCCGGCTCCGACGGCCACCTCAACACGGACACGGTGCCCGGCCTCATCAACGGGTACCTGCAGTACTTCCGCTGGCAGTACCTGAACTTCGGCCTGCAGCTGCTGGGCCAGCCGGACAAGAGCTACTCGGTGCCCACGTTCGCGGATGCCTGCCAGGTGGCCGCCGTCACGGACGCCATCTACAAGAGCGGCCTGAAGGACGGGGCGCTCACGAAGGTGCAGAAGGTCTAGCGCGCCGAAGGCGCGCGAAAGGGGGGGCCCCAGGGCTCCCCGTCCTAGCCGCTTTCCAGCTCCAGCAGGCGGGCCTGGAGGCTCTGCGTGGAGCCCCCCATGCGCAGCTTCCTGCGCAGGTTCATGCGGTGGAAGTCCACGGCCTTCACCGTCAGGCACAGGTGCTCGGCGATCTCCTTGCTCGTCCTGCCCTCGGCGATGAGGGAAGCGATCTCCCGTTCCCGCGGGGTGAACTCCCGGTTCTGGGCGGTGAGGCGGCCGAGGAGCGGCGAGGTGATCCGGGACAGCAGGGACTCCAGGAGCTCGACGTCCGCGAGGTGCTCGCTCGCCGCCAGCCGCTCCTTCAGCCGGGCGATGACCGGCGTGATGGACGCGGTGATGTTGGCCAGGACGTCCGCCACGGCGCGGCGCTCGGCATGGTCGCTGCGGCGCAGCAGCACCTCCAGGGCCACCTCCTGCTCCTGCAGCTCCTTGTCCTGGAACTGGATGCGTTTCTTCAGCATCTCGATGGTGCGTTCTTCTTCGGTGAGGCCGGTGATCTCACGCACGTACTCGATCAGGCAGAACAGGCGCCCGCCGTCGTCGTACAGCGGGAACACGGACAGCTCCTGCGTACCCCGCTCGTGCTGCGGCGCCTCGTAGGGGACCAGCCCGCTCTGCGGCTTGCCCGAGCTGCAGCACGCCATGGTGGGGCAGTTCTGGCAGGGGGCCGTGCGGCCGTGGTAGACCTCGAAACACTTGCGGCCGGTGATGGGCGCCGCGTGGGCGTACCACCGCTGCATGGTGGTGTTCACGCCCAGGATCGTGAAGTCGAGATCCAGGATGCTGATGCCGTCCGGCGAGGTGTTGAAGATGTAGGCGAAGAACTGCTCGAACTCGCGGACCATCTCGTGCCGGCCGTCTTCCGGCGCGGGGATCCCCCGCGTGTGGATCCAGCTCTTCAGGAACGAGAGGTCGCTCATCCCCCGTGTCCGGTGCCGGCCGCGCGGCGGCGGCCGGCCCGGGATCCCCTTTCTCTAGAACTTGACGTCGACCTGCCGCTTGCCGGAAGCGGATTCCGAGATGGCATCACAGATCACGGCGTTGCGGTAGCCGTCCTCGAAGGTGGCCGCGTACGGCGCCACTTCCTTCCGGTTGACGATGCAGTCCAGGAAGTGATTGAACTGGTGCACGAACGAGTGCTCCCAGCCAATGATGTGGCCCTGCGGCCACCAGTTGGTCATGAACGGGTGATAGCTCTCGGTGACGTTGATGCGGTGGAATCCCTGCGTCTCCTGCGGCTCCTCGCCCACCCAGAACACCTCCAGCTCGTTGAGATTCTCCAGGTTGAAGCGGATGCTCCCCCTCTCCCCGTTGATCTCGAAGCAGTTGAAGTTCTTGTGCCCCGCGCAGAACCGGGATGCCTCCAGCGTCCCGATCCCGCCGTTGGCGAACTCCAGGCAGGAGACGAACGCGTCATCCACGTCCACCCTGGCCATCTTGCCGTCCGGCAGCGGCCGCTCGGAGATGAAGGTCTTCATCATCGCGCTGACGCTCTTCACCTCTCCCATGAGGAATCGCGCCAGGTCCAGGATGTGCGAGCCCAGGTCGCCCATGGCGCCGCTTCCCGCCCGCTTCTTGTCCGTCCGCCAGATCATGGGCGTGTGGTAGTGCGGCATGATCCATTCCTGGAGGTACACCGCTCGGAAGTGGTACAACCGGCCCAGCCGGCCGCCCTTGATGAGCTCGTAGGCCAGGCGGACCGCCGGCACGAAGCGGTAGTTGTATGCCGCCTGGTGCTTGACGCCGGCCTTCACCGCGGCGTCCAGCATGGCCCGGGCTTCCGCCGCCGTGCGGGCCAGCGGCTTCTCGCAGAACACGTGCTTGCCGGCCCGGGCCGCCTCTATGCACGGCTCGGCGTGCGCGTCGTTGGGGCCGCCGTTGTCGAAGAGCTGGATCCTCGTGTCCTCCAGCATCTTCCTCCAGTCCGTGTAGTACCCCTCGTAGCCGAAGCGCTGGGCCGCGGCGGCCGTTGCCGCCCCGTCACGCCCGCACAGGGCGATCAGCCTGGGGATGGCCACGGGCGGGTACATCATGTACGGGATCTTCCTGAACGCGTTGGAGTGGGCCTTGCCCATGAACGCGTAGCCCAGCATCCCGATACCCACCTCGGGCGCCGCCACGGCCGGCTTCGCGCCGGCCATGGAGGTGAAACTCTGGGAACCTTCTGCCATGGCGGGCCCCTACTTCCTGGAAGAAAACGCCGCGTCGAACGCCACGGCGGACGCCGTGAAGTCCTGCCGGCGGATCATGGCCAGCGCCTCGGGGGCGCCCCACTCGCGGTCCATGCCGCTGTCTTCCCACTCCAGGGAGAGCGGACCCTTGTACCCGATGCGGTTGAACGCGCGGATGATCGGGTCCCACTTCACGTCCCCGTGCCCGGGCGACACGAAATCCCAGCCGCGGCGGGAGTCACCGAAGTCCAGGTGCCCGCCCAGGATGCTGTTGCGGCCGTCGAGCTGCACGCGGCTGTCCTTCACGTGGCAGTGGAAGATGCGGCCGGGGAACTCGTCGATGAACGCCACCGGGTTGATGAACTGGTGGATGAAGTGGCTGGGGTCGAAGTTGAAGCCGAAGGACGGGTGGTCCTTCAGGGCATCCAGCGTGCGGCGGGCCGTCACCAGGTCATAGGCGATCTCGGTGGGATGCACCTCCAGCGCGAAGCGCACGCCCTGCTTCTTGAACTCGTCCAGGATGGGGATCCACCGGGCGGCGAAGTCCTTGTAGCCGGCATCGATCATCGCCTGGGTGGTGGGCGGGAAGAAGTACAGCTTGGCCCACACGGGGCTTCCCGTGAAGCCGTTCACCACGTCCACGCCGAAGAGCCGGGCGGCCTTCGCCGTGTTCTTGACCTCTTCCGCGCAGCGCTGGCGCACGCCCTCCGGCTTCCCGTCCCCCCACAGGCGGGCGGGAAGGACGTTCTTGTGGCGGTCGTCGATGGGGTCATCCGAGACGCACTGACCCACGAGGTGGGTGCTGATGGCGAAGCACGTGAGGTGGTTCTTCTCCAGCAGCGAGCGCTTCTCCCGCACGTAGGAGTCCCGGGAAAGCGCCTCCGCGGCGTCGAAATGGTCTCCCCAGCAGGCGAGCTCCAGGCCGTCGAATCCCCACCCGCCGGCCTTCCGGGCGACCGTCTCCAGGGGCAGGTCCGCCCACTGGCCCGTGAAAAGCGTGACTGGTCTCGACATGATGCGTTTCCTCCGTTCAAGCCATGAGCTTCTTCAGGAATGCCAGGCCGTCTTTCGCCAGGCCGTCCGAGGTGGGTGCCAGCGGCCGCCACACGGCCGCCGCGCGCGCGATCTCCTTCACCTCCGTGGAGAAGCTTTCGATCACGAGCGCCCCGTCGAACTTCACTTTCTTGAGCGCCGGCCCGATCTCGCTCCACGCCACGTGCCCGGTACCCGGCGTGCCGCGGTCGTTCTCGTTGGCATGGACGTGCACCAGGTCCTTGCCCGCCATCTCGATGGCCTTGGCCAGGCTCTTCTCCTCGATATTGGCGTGGAACGTGTCCATCATGAGCCTCACTCGGGGGCTGTCCACCATGCGCATGAGCTCGATGGCCTGCTCGGTGAGGTTGATGAAGCTGGTCTCGAACCGGTTCAGCGGCTCCAGCGCGAGCGTGACGCCCTTGTCCTCCGCGTAGCGCGCCACTTCCTTGAGGTTGCGTGCGCAGCGCTCCAGGTCCCGCCGCCTCTGGTCCGGCGTGGACTGCCACTGGCGGCCCACCGCGGCGTAGTGCGGGCCCGCGATCGTGGTGGCCTTCATGGTCACGGCGGCGTCGATGAGGTGCTTGAGATAGGAGACCCCGCCCTTCTGGATGGCCTCGTCCTCGTGGGACGGGTCACGCCCGGCGCCCATGACGCCGCAGATCGAGCACTTCAGGCCGGTCCGCGCAAAGGCCTCCGCTGCCTTCTTGTAGTCGATGTCCTGCTCCCCCTCGATGGGGATCTCCACCAGGTCGAAGCCGAGGGACTTCGCCTTGTCCAGGAAGTGCAGGTGCTGGGTGGTGAAGGGCGATGCCCACAGGAACGTGTTGATTCCGTAGACGATCATGGGGTCTCCTCCGACGTCTGTCCGTCCTTACCTGCCGAACCTGTCCACGAGCTTGTCCATGAACACCTTGGTGGGACCCGTCTCCTCCAGGGCGTTCGACCAGAAGCAAAGGTCGATGGGCCACCACTCGTCGTCGTAGCCGGCGTCCAGGAACGCCTTGGTGATCTCGTCGAAGTTCAGCTTGCCCTTGCCGAACGGCGCGTGGGTGCTGGTCTCGTTGTCGTGCAGGGTGCCATCCGAGTCGATGAAGTGCACCGCGCCGATCTTGCCGGTGAGCATGTGGATGAACTGCACCACGCCGCCGGGCAGGGTTTCCTTCTTCCCCATCTGGCGGGCGCCGACCACCGCGCACATGTAGCCGTGGCAGGAGTCGAACATGACGGTGAAGTTCGGATGGTCCACCTTGTAGGTCATCCGCACCACCTCGCTGGGCTTGTTGAACAGGAAGCCCGGCTCGAACTCCCACACGAACTTCACGCCGCTCCTGGCGCACAGGTCCGCGGACGCGTTCCAGGTCTCCGCGCAGCGGGCGAACGCGGTCTCGTAGTCCAGGCCGCCGGGGATGCCCGTGGGGGGGTCCTTGGTCTCCGTGCGAAGCTTCT
>Ga0335069_10013332_pt1 | contig 11544 bp, 11 predicted proteins | sample Lox_Sample_11_FD_206714 | JGI IMG/M metagenome (GOLD analysis project Ga0335069, IMG submission 206714) | Soil microbial communities from Loxahatchee National Wildlife Refuge, Florida, United States - Lox_Sample_1.1 | ecosystem: Environmental > Terrestrial > Soil > Wetlands | place: USA...
GTGGCTGCGCCACGCCCTTGTCTCGCGGTCCAATTCAGAAAATGAAGGCCGGCTGGGTCCTGATCTGCCAGTCGATGGTGAGGATCGGCGATGTGCCGACATACCAGCCGCCCTCGAAATTGTAATTGAAGAAGGGCTGGGTGAGGAACATGCTGTTGCCATTGCCGCCCATTCCGTGATGGCCGCCCATCGACCAGACATTTTTGACAAGAACGCCAGCGACGATCGGCCCCTTCATATAGACCAGCACCCCAGTCGGACCCGCGCCCCACACGCTGGGGTCCAGCGTCGGATCGCTGGTGGTGGGAATCTGGACCGCCGCGCCGAGGCGTCACAGCCAGCCATTGACCGGTTTCGACGGCGACAGAAAGGCTGAATGTCTGGCAGCCCGCGGTCTTGAGCGCCGAGGCGAGCGTCCATTCCGCCGCCGGCAAGCCGCCGCCCTCGCCCTGGAACGCCTCCGTGGTCATGCCGGAGCGATTCGGAATGCGGCCGGATTGCATCGCGGCGCGGCCGGGCGTGCAACTCGGCTGGGCGTAGAAATCGAAAAAGGTCATGCCTTCGTCGGCCATACGGTCGATATTCGGCGTCGGCATGCCGCAGCCCGCGCCGCCGCCATAGACGCCCGCGTCGCCATAGCTGAAATCGTCTGAGACGATCATGACGATATTGGGCTTCGTCGGCGGCGTTTGCGCCAGCGCCGGCCCCGCGCCCGCCGCCAGAGCGTGTTTATGGAATTGGATCATCGCAGCTTCCTGGCCATATTGCTGCGCGTCGGCGGCTTCCGGCACGCGGCGGACCCCAATGCGGCGCCGCTGTGGCTCGACATCAGCCAGAGCGAACTCGCCATATTGTGCAGTCTTTCCCGCACCAGCGTCGGGGCTTTCCTGGGCAAGCTGGAGGCCGACGGCCTTGCCGGCATTCATTACGGCCAGATCGGCGTGCTGGCGCCCGCCGCCCTGCGCGCTGCTCAAACACGACAGGCGAGGCGTCAGTAGGCGGACGAAACCACCTTGTCGGCGAATTCCCTCAACTTCGCGTCTTTCTCCTGCTCGCTGAGGCCCGCATCCGCCTTCACCACCGGGCAATAAGCGGCGATGACATAATTGACCAACATTGGTTTGCCGACCGCAGGAAATTGCTCTTTCAGCGCGCCGAGAACGCCCGGAACCTGTGACAACACGTCCTTGGTCGCGAGCTGTTTGGTCAGGTCCGGCATGGTTCCCTTGGCGTCGAGCGGCTGAAGCTTGGGGCATTCGAGCGCCGAGGCGGCGCCGCAGTTCAGCCCCGTGACGAGTCCGGCGATAAAAATCTTCGTGAGCACCTGTTCCATTGGCGTTTCTCCCGTTCCACGCCCGAGGCGCCGAGCTTAAGTTGTCATGACTTTCCTGTCGATGCGCCCACGCCCTGATGGAGAAAGAAATGCCCTGGGAACCCGAAGACGCGCCGCGCCATACCCGCAAGGCTGACACCGAGGAACTCCGCGCCGTCTGGGCGGAAGTCGCCAACAAGGTTCTGGCCGAGACCGGCGATGAAGGCCGCGCCATCCGCACCGCCAACGCCGTCGTGGCGCGCTTGCGCCGCGGACGGGGCGAAGGCTGAGCCCCCGCCTGCGATTCCCTGCGGCGCATCTTGTGGCCCGCAATGCGAATCCGTATATTCGATCCGTCATCCTCGGATGACTATGACGGTAGACGGCAAAGCCAACTAGGTTTTACGGACCCCGGGGCGGTACCGGGCGGGTCCACCTCAGCCTTTCGGTTTACGGAAGGTTGCGGCGGGCCCGAAACAGGATCGACGTGGGCTGAAAAGTTTTGCTTGCTGTCCGGCATGATACCGCCGTTATCGGGTCAAACTTATAGTTGCCAACGACAACTATGCTCCGGTCGCCGTCGCCGCGTAATGCGGCGCTAGCACCGAAATCAAAGTCCTGAGGCTTAGCCGCTTCAGGCGGGGCTCGGAGGCGCCTGGCAACAGAAGCCTCCACTTCCCATTGCCGGCGCGGCAGGGCTGGACGTCGGGCATTCCGGGTCACGCTTTTTGCCTGCGGCGAGAACCTGATGCGACGCGTTCATGCCGACAGATGTGATTCGTTACGATCTCCAAGTTCAAGACGCGCTGCGCGGCGTGGTGCGAAAGGTTCTGGCCGACGCCGCCCGCGACGGGCTGCCAGGCGAACATCACTTCTACATCACTTTCCACACCCATGCGCCGGGCGTGAAGCTCTCGTCGCGGCTGCGCGAGCAATATCCCGATGAAATGACCATCATCCTGCAGTACCAGTTCTGGGATCTGCGGGTCGACGACCAGGGCTTCGAGGTCGGGCTCCATTTCAAGAACATCCCGGAAAAGCTGCACATTCCCTTCGAGGCGATCACCGCCTTCTACGATCCTTCGGTGCAATTCGGCCTGAAATTCGAGGCCTTGTCCGATCTCGAGGACGAATTGGAGAGCGAGGACGAGGAGGATGACGGCGAGGCCATCGTCGATTCGATCGCCAACCGGCCGCGTCCGGTCCCGGAAGCCGAAAAACCAAGGCCGCGCGGCGCCGGATCGGAACCGGACATGTTTCCGGGCAAGGCGGCCCCGGCCGAACCCGCCAAGGCGAAAGCCGGCAAGGCCAAGGCGGACGACGACAAGGCTGCCGAACCCGCCGCGAGCGAAGGGTCCAAGGTCGTGTCGATCGACGCCTTTCGCAAGAAGACCTGAGGGATGGGCGAGGTCGTCAATCTCCGCCGCGCCCGCAAGGCGCATGAGCGCCGCAAGGACGACGACAAAGCGCAGGAGAATCGCCTGCGTTTCGGCCTGAGCAAGGCGGAGAAGCAATTGGCGGAGAAAAGCCGGTCGCTCGCCGAACGACGGCTCGAAGGCCATCGGCTTGAGGCGCCCAGCGACGAAGATTGCACATGACGCCGCCGGCGAGCCGGATGCGCAAACATTCCCTCGTCATCGCCGGCCACAGCACCAGCATCTCGCTTGAAAGCGCCTTCTGGGACGCCCTGAAGGAGCTTTCCCGTGAACGCGGGCTCAGCGTCGCCGCCCTGGTCGCCGAAATAGACGCCAACCGCGGCGCGGCCAATCTGTCCTCGGCGCTGCGCGTGCGCCTGCTGGAATTCTATCGCGACAGGACGCCGGTTCAGGGGGCCGGCTGAGCCGAGAGCGCCCGCAGCCGTTCGCGATCCTCGCGCTTCTGCTGGTCGATGCGCGCCTGTTCGCGCTCCAGCGCGCGAACCGCGACCGCATTGACGAAATCATTCGCCTCGACATGGCGGATCGGCGCGCGCCATGGCCCCGACCAGATCGCCGCCCCGCTGGGCGGAGGCCCGCTCCAGCCGACCGGCAAGCGCCGCGCCGACGCCGCAAGGCCAAGCGAAAAGGCGCCGTCGCGCAAGTCGAAGCCGCCATCGAGCCCCCGGGCGCCGTCGTCTTTCGGGATCAGCGCCAGCCGCCCACCGGCAAGCTGCGCGGCGAAAGCCGCCTCCGGCCGGCGCAGAACTTCGCCGGCAAAGGCCTTGTCGAGGCTTTGGGCGACAGCCTTGGCGTCGAAAGGCGCCTCATTCGCCTCGCTCGCCTGCAGCGCCTCGTCCGGCGCGTTGGCCGCCGCCTGCTGCAGGACGAGATCGTTCAGGCGCACGGCGCCTTCGCCCGCCAGCGCGCCGACCAGAGCCGCCGCACTTTTGCCCTCGCCCGCGAATTTGAGCGCGCCATCGAGCCGCGCCGAGAAGGCGGGATTTTGCAGGGCGATATTTTCGGCTTCGGCCTCGCCGCTCAAAATAACCTGCCCGCCCGCGCGGCGCAGGCCGAATTTGCCGCGCAGCAGCCCGGCAAAGGCATGCGCCTCGGCCTGATCGACCGCGAGCACGCCGGGGCCCAGCCTGAGATGGAGCCGCGCCCCGCCGCCGAGCGGTTCGAGCCTGTCGGTCTCGATCGCCAGGGCGAGCGGCGGCGGATCGAAAATCGCCGGCGCGAAAGACAGGCTCGACCACAGCGCTCCCGCCTTGACCGGCGCCGGCGGCCCGAGCACGAAAGCCGCGAACGCTGAACCCGAGAGCCGGTCGCAGCGCAAGGCCCCTTGGACGCCATGCGAATCGATAGTCAAATCGCCGGCGACCCGGTCGCCCGCCCAGTCGCCGGACAGATTTTGCAAAGTCAGCGCGCCGTCGCGCCAATGGGCGCGGGCGGCGAAACGCAGGGGCGCGGGTGAATTCGCAGCCGTGGCGAGCGAGAGAATCTTTCCGGCGTCGCCGGAAAGCGCGGCGTCGCCCTCGATCGCCGATCCGACGAGCGCGCCGCGCAACTCGCCATGCAGACCGGCGAGATCGGCGGCGGCGGTGAAGATTCGCCCGCCCTCGCGGTTCTGATCCGGCTCCGCCCGCGCCGTGAGCCGCGCCGGGCCGAGCTTGTGCGTCCAGACCACCCGCGCGCCCAATTGATTGAGCAGGAGGCCGGCCTCGGGCGCATTCAATTCAATCGCGATGGCCCGCGGGGCGGAGGCCTGCGGCAGGGAAAGATTGATCTTCGTCGCGCCCAGACTGCCGTTGACATTCAAGCCGCCATCCGCCGCCTTGCCGGCGAGATCGGCCGGCGACAGGCTTTTCGCCCGCTCCATGAAGGCATTGGTCGCCGCGCCGGGGGCGACGCGCGCCAAGGCCTGAGCGAGCGGCGCGAGATCGGCGGCCTTCAGCCGTCCCTCGCCTTGCAGGCTGGAAAAATCCTTGCCCCAGGAGGCGGAAGCCGTCAGATCGGCGCCGCCAATATTATGGAGGTCGAGCCGTTCTAGCCGTGTGACCTCGCCCGCGCGCAAAACATGGGCGGCGATGCGGCCGCCGGGACCGGACAAGGCGCCGGCGCGCGTCGATCTCACATCGCGCGCCTCGAGCCCCAGATCGAGATCGAATCCCTTGGGCGGCGCCGAGGCGAGCGCGGGCAAGGCGTCGAGATCGAGTTCGGAGGCGGTGAGCCGCGCGCTGAGCAGCGGCGGCGCGTTGGACCGCTCGAAGGATAGCGCGGCGTCGCCCGAAAAGCGGTTGCGGCCAAGGTCGAAACTTGCGCCGGTCAGCGCCCATTTTTCCGGCGTCGCGGCAAAGACGCCTTTGGCCGCGAGCGCGTGAAGATCGAGCCGGGTCAACGCCTGGCTCGCCACAGGCGCGGCTTCGCCCAGCGCCGTGGCGAAAGCGATCAAATCCCTGGTGGTCAATTCCGCCGCGCCGCGCCAGCCGTCGCCCTCCGGCGCCGCGTCGATTTCGATCCGCGTCGCGCCTGGCCCCGTCGCTTCGATCCGCGCCGGCGAACCGGACCGCCAATGCAGAGAGGCCTGCGACCAGTCGATCCCACGCCAATTCAACCTGTCGGCGCCCAGCCGCAAATCGAGCGCGACAGCCCCGCTTTCCGCCGACAAATGTGAGCGCAGCAAGTCAACCCATGGACCATCGAGCGCCGTCGCCTGCGCCGTCAACTCCAGCCTGCCGCCGCGCCGATCATAATGGCCAGCGCCCGATATTTTGCCCCCCAGCGGACCATCGCCCAGAACCGCGGAAAATTCCTTGGCCTGGATCTCGCCGAGGCCGACCGCCCCATTGGCCTGCGCGCTCCATGGGCCGGGCGCGGCCTTGCCCGACGCCTTGGCCGCGCCTTCGAAGATGGGGCCATTATCGAACGAGACGCCGCCATCGAGATCGAGTTGCGCGGTTTCGCCGGGCCAGGTCAGGCTGGCCTTCAGCGGCAGGATATTTTTCGCCAGGCTGTCGGTCCCGAAACTGAAGGCGATCCGCGCGCCCTGCGACTCGAAACCGCCATGTCCCTTGAACGGCCCCTGAGGGCCCGGAAAATCGGCGACGAGGCCCAAACCGTCGATCTCGACCGCCGTCGCGCCGCCGCGCAGGATCGCGACACGGGCGCGGCGCAGCGTCAGATTGTCGAATTGCAGCGCGAGCGGCGGACGCGAGCGCGCCGCCTTGTCGGCGTCGATCACGATGTTGGCGTCCTCGAGCGCGGCGCGGGTGAATTGCAGCCGTCCTTGCAACAGGCCCGGCAAAGCCAGCGCGAATCGCGCCTTTTTTGCCTCAATATGGCCGAATGCGCCCGCCAGGCCGACATTTTGCGCGCTGAAACGCGGCGTCGGCAGGAAGCGCAGGGCGATAGGCCCATCGAGCCGCACCCGCGCGCCGCTCGCCTGCGACAATTCAGCAGCGATGCGCGCGCGATAGGCGTCGAAATCCAGAACGTAGGGAGCGGCGAAAGCGGCGCTCAGGGCGAGGATCAGGGCGATCCCGATATAGGTCAAGAGATCGCGCATGCCCGCCCGATCCTCTAGCTGCGCAACTCAACGAAAGTGTCGAGCACCAGTTTGCGGCCCGCCTTGTCAAAGTCAATGGTGAGCTTCGAGCCATCGACCGCCGCAACCGAGCCGGGACCGAATTTCTGGTGGAAAATCCGCGCGCCGGGCGCGAATTTGCCCGGCGGCGCCGCCCGCGACACGACCTCGCCCTCGATCGTCTTCGGGCCACGCGACGGCGGCGCCTCCGCCTTGCGGCTTTGGGCGCGGCGCCAGCCCGGCGTCTCGTAGGATGAGCCGAAGGCGTCGATATTGGCGAAACGCGATTGGGCATAGGCGCCATAGGAGCCGCCGCTTTTGGCCTCGTCCACCACCTCGACATGATCGACCGGCAGATCGTCGATGAAACGCGAGGGAACCGTGCTTTGCCACAGTCCATGGATGCGGCGGTTGCTGGCGAACAGGATTTTGGCCCGTTTGCGCGCCCGCGTCACCCCGACATAAGCCAGCCGGCGCTCCTCTTCAAGACCGGCGCGGCCATTCTCGTCGAGCGAGCGCTGGTGCGGGAACAGCCCCTCCTCCCAGCCCGGCAGGAAGACGGTGTCGAATTCCAGCCCCTTGGCGCCATGCAAGGTCATGATCGACACCCGTTCGCCGCCCTCGCTGTTGTCGGCGTCCATCACCAGCGAAACATGTTCGAGAAAGGCGCCGAGATCGGGGAATTCCTCCATCGAACGGATCAGCTCTTTGAGATTTTCCAGCCGCCCCTCGGCCTCCGCACTGCGCTCGTTCTTCCAGAAATCGCTGTAGCCGGATTCCTCCAGAATCTGTTCGGCCAGTTCGTAATGCGGCGTCTGCTCGATCAGCCCCGACCAGCGGGCGAAATCGGCGAGAAGCGCCCGCAACGACCCGCGCGGCTTGGGCTTCAGCTCCTCGGTCTCGACCAGCAGACGGCCAGCCTGGATCAGCGGGATTTGCCGCGCCCGCCCAAATTCGTGGATCGTCTGCACGGTGCTCTCGCCGAGCCCCCGCTTCGGCGTGTTGACGATGCGCTCGAAGGCGAGATCGTCGGCCGGCTGGGCGACGCAGCGCAAATAGGCCAAAGCGTCGCGGATTTCGAGCCGCTCATAGAAGCGCGGGCCGCCGATCACTTTGTAGGGCAGGCCAAGGCTGATGAAACGCTCCTCGAACTCGCGCATCTGGAAGGAGGCGCGCACCAGGATCGCCATGTCGTCGAGCGAGGCGCCCTGGCGCTGCAGCTGCTCGATCTCCTCGCCGACGACGCGGGCCTCCTCTTCGGAATCCCACACCCCGGCGACGGTCGGCTTTTCGCCCCAATCGCCGTCGGTGAACAGGGTCTTGCCGAGCCGGTCGCGATTGCGGGCGATGAGATGCGAGGCGGCGGCGAGAATATGGCCGGTCGAGCGGTAATTGCGCTCGAGCCGCACCACTTTGGCGCCGGGAAAATCTTTTTCGAAGCGCAGGATATTGTCCACTTCGGCGCCGCGCCAGCCATAGATCGACTGGTCGTCGTCGCCGACGCAGCACAGATTTTGCGGCTGATTCGGCCCCGCCCGCTGGACCAGCAGCCGCAGCCACAAATATTGCGCGGCGTTGGTGTCCTGATATTCGTCGACCAGGATGAATTTAAACCGGCTCTGGTATTCGCGCAGCACGTCCGGATTGTCTCGGAACAGCCGCAGGCATTCGAGCAGCAGGTCGCCGAAATCGACGGCGTTGAGGTTCTTCAACCGCTCCTGATAGAGCGCATAAAGCGCCCCGCCCTTGCCATTGGCGAAGGCCTGCGCCTCGCCGGCCGGAACATGTCGGGCGTCGAGGCCGCGATTCTTCCAATTGTCGATCAGGTAAGCCAGAGCGCGCGCGGTCCAGCGCTTGTCATCGATATTTTCGGCCTTCAGCAGCTGTTTGAGCAGGCGAATCTGGTCATCCGTATCGAGAATGGTGAAATTGCTCTTAAGATCGACCAGTTCGGCGTGACGGCGCAGGATTTTCGCCGAAATGGCGTGAAATGTGCCGAGCCAACCCATGCCCTCGGCCGCCGGGCCAATGAGCGTCGCGACCCGCTCGCGCATTTCACGGGCCGCCTTGTTGGTGAAGGTGACGGCGAGAATTTCGAACGGCCGGGCGCGCTGAAGCGCCAGAATATGGGCGATGCGCGAGGTCAGAACCCGGGTCTTGCCGGTTCCCGCGCCCGCCAGCACCAGAACGGGGCCATCGAGCGTCTCCACCGCCGCGCGCTGCTCGGGATTGAGGGCGTCGAGCCAGTCGGGCGCGCCGCGCGCCGCCGCCAGCGCCCGCGCGGCGATTCCGCCGGGCCGGGGGTAGGAAGCATCGTCTGGATAGGAATCGGACAAACCTGGCCCCGCGCGAACGGAAAGCGAATCGTCAACCGGAATGTGGGGCCTGACGCCGCCCTTGTCGAATCCGGCGAAGCGCCATTCGTTCAACTTTTACAAATCGATTTCGGTCAATTTCAAGGAATTTCCCGTAAAGCTCGACGCGACGACCAGCGCAGAGCATGGATAGATTGGAGTCCAGACCGTGCAATCCGAATTTTTGAAACGGAAATTGGGCGCGTTTTCGAACGACAAATCCGGTTCGGTCATCCTGTTTTTCGCACTGGCCGCGATCGGCATGTTCCTGATTGTCGGGCTCGCGCTCGATTACAGCCGGGCCCTGACGGCCAAGGGCGTGCTGAACACCGCCACCGACGCCGCCGCGCTCGCCGCGCTCAGCTCGATGCGAACCGACTACGCCAATAATGTCGACAGCACGACGATGGTCAACAATGCGGCGGCGGCGGCCCAGCGCGCCTTCGTCGCCAATGCCGGCAACGACTACGCCATGCTGAACGCGCCCCCGACCATCAATGTCGCGCGCACCGGGCAGGTGGTCAACGCCACGGTAAGCTACCAGGCGCGGTCGCCCAATGTGTTCGCAGCGCTCGCCAACGTCGCCAACATGAACATCAGCCATTCCGGCGCGGCCTCCATGACCATGCCGAGCTATCTCGATTTCTACCTGCTGCTCGACGTCTCGGAATCGATGGGCATTCCCTCGACCGCCAGCGAGATCGACCGCCTCGCCGCGATCAACCCCGATTATCTCAATCTCTATCCCGGCGGCTGCACCATTTCCTGCCATTTCACCGCCTACAAGGCCTGCCAGAACGCCGCCGGACAGACCGTCTATTGCCAGGGCTTCAATCTGACCCGCACCGCCGGCAATTCCAGCAATACGCCGGTCAATACGGTCGCGCCATATTATTGCACGAGCCCCGGCACCAACGCCTGCATCCAGCTGCGCCTCGACGCGGTCGCCTACGCCACCCAGCTCCTGGTCCAGACCGCGATCAACGACGAAACCAACGACAATCTTCCGAATCAATTCCGGATCGGGCTCTACCCCTTCGTCCGCTGGATGCAACCGCTGCAGGCGCTGACCACCGACCTCGCGACGGTCAAAACGTCCGCCGCCACGCTCACCAACTGGATCGACAACGGTTACGGACAGAGCACGCAAAGCTATGACAGCAGTGGCAACCTGCTTTCCCACGGGACGGGCTCGGGCGGCACGCATTTCGAGAACGCCCTGCCGGCCGTGAACAGTCTCATCACGACGGTTGGCGACGGCTCGAGCACCAGTTCGACCAAGCCTTTCGTCTTCCTGGTCACCGATGGCGCGCAAGACAACCAGTACCAGCAGAACAACGGCTCCTGGACCGGCAGCAACCACGCCACCACGCTGGACACCAGCAATTGCACGACGATCAAGAATCGCGGCGTCACGCTGGCGGTGCTTTACGTCCCCTATGTTCCGATACCCAATCCGACCACGATCTGGAACGACGAGGACGGTTACGCCAACAACAACATTCCCAACATCCCGCCGGCGCTCCAGTCCTGCGCCTCGCCCGGCTTCTTCTTCACGGCGTCCTCGCCGACCGACATCAACAACGCCATGATTGCGATGTTCAACATGGCGGTGCAGAAGGCGCGCCTCACCCAGTGACAGGCGCGGGCGAAGCATGACTTCGCCCCGCTTTGCCGCTAAACAGACGCGATGCTGTCGCACCTTTCCTGGCTCACCGCGCCTTTCCTCGATTATGAATTCATGCGGCGCGCCCTCGTCGGCGCGTTCGCCATCGCTTTGGCCGGCGCGCCGCTCGGCGTTTTCCTGATCCTGCGGCGGATGTCGCTGTCGGGCGACGCCATGGCCCACGCCATCCTGCCCGGCGCCGCGATCGGCTATCTGATCGCCGGCCTGTCGCTGCCGGCCATGACCATCGGCGGTGTCGTCGCCGGCTTCGCGGTGGCGATTGGCTCGGGCGCGGTCGCCCGCGCCACCGCCCTGCGCGAGGACGCCTCGCTCGCCGCCTTTTATCTGCTGTCGCTGGCGCTCGGCGTCACTATCGTCTCGGTGCGCGGCTCCAATGTCGATCTGCTGCATGTGCTGTTCGGCAGCGTGCTGGCGCTCGACAACGCCACCATGATCCTCCTCGCCAGCATTTCCAGCCTGACGCTGATCGGCCTCGCCGTGATCTATCGACCGCTGGTGATGGACACGCTCGACCCCGGCTTCCTGTCTTCCGTCAGCCGCGCCGGCGCCTGGACCCACGCCGCCTTTCTCGCGCTGATCGCGCTTAATCTCGTCGCCGGGTTCCAGGCGCTCGGCACTTTGCTGGCGGTCGGCGCGATGACGCTGCCCGCGATCAGCGCGCGGCTGTGGAGCCAGAACATTTCCGGCATGATCCTGATCGCCGCCGCTTTCGGCGTCGCCGGCGCCTATGCCGGCCTGCTGGCGTCCTTCTATTGGGGCCTGCCCTCCGGCCCCCTGATCATCCTCGCCTGCGGGCTGATTTATCTGGGCTCGCTCATCGCCGGGCCAGCCGGCGGCCTGTTGCGCAAGATCACGCCCCGGTCCCATCTGGAAGGCTAGCGCAGTCGGCGCACAGGCCCTGGATCTCGATCGCCACCCGTTCGGCGACAAAGCCGCCGCGCGCCGCCGCGCGGGCAAGAAGCGTCTCGATCTCCGAATCGCCGAATTCCAGCGTCTTGCCGCAGGCCCGGCAGATCATGAAGCCGGCGCGGTGGCGATGGCCGCAGGCCTCGCCCTGGTCGCGGCAGGCGACATAGGCGTTCTGGGTCTCCAGCCGATGGGCGAGCCCCTCGTCAATCAATTTCTGCAAGGCGCGATAGACCGTCGGCGGCGCGACCCGGCCCTGATCGCGCAGGGCGTCAATGACGTCA
>Ga0335069_10013333_pt1 | contig 11543 bp, 8 predicted proteins | sample Lox_Sample_11_FD_206714 | JGI IMG/M metagenome (GOLD analysis project Ga0335069, IMG submission 206714) | Soil microbial communities from Loxahatchee National Wildlife Refuge, Florida, United States - Lox_Sample_1.1 | ecosystem: Environmental > Terrestrial > Soil > Wetlands | place: USA: Florida...
GTGCACTGCCGAGGGGACCAACGGCTTTTTCCATACCCTTGCTCTGTTGCATGGGGACCCCCTTTGTTTCTCTCAACTGAGAATTCACGACCTTCGTGCGGACCCTCTGCCAAGGCTCCTGGATAGCACCACTACCTGGCTTTAGGGCGATGGCTAATGAAAGCAGTTTCATCGTGCCTTGGGCAACCACTTTCCTTCCTGGAGAATTCATGGCATCAAACCATGCCTGAAGCCCGAATGCCCTCTAAAAGCCAAACCTGCACTACTTCAGTGGAGCGTGCCGGGCCAGAATCCGTTGCCCATCTCGGCACAGTATAGATAGTAGTGAGGTGTTAAACATGCATCCTCTTTTTTTGGCCGCCATCGTTGCCTGTTTTGCCGGTTTTGCCGAAGGCAGCTTTTTGCGAAAGGTCCTCGACGAGTGGGCGGAGGACGCCCAGGATTTTGTCCACGTAAGACTCCCGCGCCTTGTCTTTCTTGCCCTTATCGCCTTCCTGCTCTTCCGCTTACTGTCTCTGGTCACAGCGAAAATGATCCGGATCGCAGAGGAGCATGCCGCGGCTCATAACCGTGTTGCACAAGTTAAGACGATGGCAAGCGTGATTCGGGCAACCGGGATTTCCATTATTTTGGCGATTGTCACCCTGCAGTTTCTCGCCGCCTTGGGCGTAAACCTCGCGCCCCTTCTTGCCTCGGCCGGCGTGGCAGGAGTCGCCATCGGCCTGGCGGCTCAGAATATTGTGCGCGACATGCTCAACGGCATCCTGATCCTTCTTGAAGACCAGTTCAATGTGGGTGAAACCGTCAAAATCGCCGGTGTCGCAGGCGTCGTCGAAACCATGACCCTGCGCAGGACGACTGTGCGCGACTCGGATGGAACGCTCTACGTCATTCCCAATTCCCAGATCACAACGGTCGCAAACCTAAGCATCGGCTATACCGTGGCTACTGTGAACGTCAGTGTGGACTTCTCAGCGAACCCCGACCAGGTGGCTGCACTGCTCAGAAATCTGGCGATGGAACTGAAGAACAGCGAAGAATTCCACGACGTCATCATCGAAGACCCCAAGGTTCCGGGTCTCGATGCGGTCAAGGGCTCAGAGCTGATCTTTCCTGTGATCTTTAAGACGCTTCCCACAAAACAGCTTGCGCCGATACGAGAGTTCCGGCGCAGGGTGGCGCTGGCACTTGAGGAAAACCAGATGCTTCCCGGCGACCCGCTTCGCGTCTACGGATCGTCAAAAGACGCCGGCACGCTTCCCGGAGCCGCCCCAGCAGCGAAGGCCGTACAGAACGAACCTGACCCGACCACCATTAAGCCAGGCGAGTCCAATCCATTCAGCGTGTCCTGAGTGGCGCCTCTTCCAGAGCGTGCAGCAGAACCTCGGGATCTGTCACCGGAGGAAGGCAGGTCCGCCCCCTGCATACGATCGCCCATGCTTTCGCATTCTTTGGCGCTGGAAGGTTGAGCACCGTTTCGCTGAGCGCGTTTGGCAGCGCACCGGGCGCCAGGCGCTCCGGAGAGATGCGTATCACACTTTTGTTCACGGAAAAGTGGGCTCTCCCAAGCGCTTCCAGTTGATCGGCTTCTCGATCCGAGCCAACCACAATGATCTGCACCGGATCCTGCACGAGTCGCTCAGCAGCCAGGCCATAGCTGCCGGCATAGAGTCCAAAATGCTCAACGATCCCCGCGAACGATTCGAGTGTGTCTTCCGCTACCTCGCGGTAGTTCGTCCTGCCGCTGATCGCTTCGAGCCGGATCAGCGCGGAGGCAGCCGTCGGATTCCCGGCGGGAGTCGGTGTATCCTGAAGCGGCTTCCGGCGCGCCGTGAGCGCTCCGAGGGGGGTGCCCGTCGTCGTCGCCACATCGTAGAAAGCACCCGCAGTGTGATCGTAAAAAAGCGCAATCATTGCGTCTGCCAGCTTGAGCGCACTCTCGTAGAAACTCATCTCTTCACTCGCCATCCATGCATCGATGCAGGCGTGAAGAGTGAATGCGTAATCGTCCAGCGTACCCGGAATTTTCTCCGGCTTCGGACTCCCACCGGCCGAGTCATCGCCGTAAGAAATGACATGGTGCAGGTTCTCCGCTCCGTCCCACGCCTCTGCGAGAAGCCGTTTAAGAGTCAGAAGGGCAAAGTCGCGCACGTGATCCAGCCGCAGAGTTCTGGCGGTCTCGAGGTAAGCCGTGACAGCCATTGCATTCCAGCCGGTGTAGAGCGTGCGGTCGATAAACGGTGTTGGGCGCTTCGCGCGCGCGGCAAGAAGCTTGCGGCGGCTTGAATCGATGGCCCGCTGGACGTCTTCTTCAGACGCGCCAATCTGCTTTGCGACTTCCTGCACCGTAAACTTCCGATGGAGCACATTCCTGGCCGGGTTGTGATGCATATCGCCCATTTCGCCGATGTCCCAGTAAAGCGACGCGACGCGCAGCTCATCGCTCTCAAGCACTGCCTGCGCTTCATCGAGAGTCCATGTAAAGTAGTCTCCGTCGTCATCGAGGCTGATATCTGCATCCTGCGATGCGTAGAATCCTCCGCGAGCTCTGTCTGTCATCACAGCGTCGAACCACGCGACGATTTCCAGTGCAGTCTGCCGGAAATCTTCGTGGACAAAGCTTTGGAAGCCGTGCACGTAGTTGCGCAGCAGCTCTGTATTGTCATAGAGCATCTTTTCAAAGTGGGGAACGACCCAACGCTCATCGACGCTGTAGCGGTGAAAGCCGCCGGCGAGTTGATCGTAGACACCGCCGCGCGCCATCTTCTCGAGCGTGACGACAAATGCTTCCCCGGCCTGCTGATTTCCGCGATTCACCGCTACCTGGAGCAGCAGATCCAGTGCCGCAGGGTGCGGGAACTTCGGTTGAGACCCGAATCCGCCATTTCGAGAATCGAACCGCGCGACAATCGAGTCCGCGATCTTGTCGACAAGGGTTGTTGCGAGTTCGCCCCCTCGTCCCGAGAAGCTTTCGTTGTGTTCGATCGCCGACATCACGCTCGCTGCCGAATCCAGGGCCTCTTCCCGACGCTGTTCCCACACCTGGGCCATCGTCAGCAAAACACGCCCGAACCCCGGACGTCCGTAGCGGTCCTCGCGGGGAAAGTAGGTTCCTCCGAAATATGGCCGGCCATCTGGCGTGAGGAACGCAGTAAGCGGCCATCCACCCTGCCCGCTGATTGCAGATACCGCTGCCTGGTAGCGCGCATCAACATCGGGACGTTCGTCTCGATCGACCTTAATGGCCACATAGTGCTCATTGATTACGCGTGCGATCTCGGCATCTTCGTAAGACTCGCGATCCATTACGTGACACCAATGGCACCACACAGCGCCGATGTCGAGCAGGATCGGTTTGTTCTGTCCCTGTGCGGTGGCGAAGGCGGCTTCACTCCAGGCATGCCACTGGACTGGTTGGTGACGCGCCGATCGCAGATATGACGAAGCCGCGTTGGCAAGTCCATTCGCAGTACCCGGATTCGAAGAGGTGTCGGTATCCATGGGGCGAGAATACACGCACCACTCTCAACGCCGCCACCGCAGGGCAAGGGCGGCGCTCCCCGCACTCCGCAAGCTGCATTGAGCGGCGGACTGCCATGCAGGAACAACTCGTCTGAGTAAGCCAGCATCTAAAACACGGGTTGTGGTCCCACGAAATCTGTCGAATAGAGATCACTACCAGGCTGAACCGAAGGCCATTTGTGTCTGATTCCGGTCAGGGTTCTGGCTGGAGTGGCATCTGAGGCGTTTTGTGGCTTTGAACGAGCGGAGAAAGGCCAATGCACGACGGGACCTCTGAACCCAACGGCCATACCGGGACCATGTTGCCATCGTTCATGGCCGAGTTGATCGGTTCCTACGACTGGTCAGCAACACCCCTTGGTCACGCCTCAGGATGGCCCGATAACCTCAAAGCAGCGCTCCGCATGATTCTCGCCTCACGATTCCCGATGTGGGTGGCATGGGGCCCTGAACTGATCGTCCTGTACAACGACGCATACGCAGAAGCGATCCTCGGGAAAAAGCACCCCTGGGCACTGGGAAGGCCGGCCCCTGAGGTTTGGCACGAGATCTGGCAGGACATCGGCCCCCGTATTGAAAGGGTATTGAACACCGGCGAGGCCTCCTGGGACGAGACGCTTCCCTTGATCCTCGAGCGCAGCGGGTACCCCGAAGAGACCTATCACACGTTCTCGTGCAGGCCTATGATTGGCGCTGAGGGCAGGATCCAGGGTGTCCTTTGCGTCGTTATGGAAGAAACCCCGAGGGTCCTAGGCGAAAGGCAACTCGGCGCGCTTACAACCCTTGTTGGCGCCCTTGTCAAAGCAAATTCGAAAAAGGAAGTGTTTGCAGCGATCGAGCGGGGGCTGGCGAAACAGAAGGACATTCCCTTCGCCCTCATCTATCTGTTTCAGGAAGGCTCATTTGTGCCCTCTCTGGTTGCCAGATGTGGCATCGACCCCGGCCACCCGGCTGCAAGGCTCGAAATCGCGCCCCGAACGAAAGACTCGTCCTGGCCCATCGATGACCTGATATCCGGGAATTGCGCGATAACGGTCGATAACCTGGCCGATCGCTTCGCTGGGTTGCCCACCGGCCAGTGGGACAAGCCGCCAAGGCAGGCAAGACTGGTGCCGATATTTCGAACGGGACAGGACGGGCCGGCCGGCATTTTCATCGCGGCGCTCAATCCATACCGCCGGCTCGACGCCGGTTATGCGGGCTTTCTCGATCTCATCGCCGGACAGGTCGCCGCCGGCATCACGAACGCCGAAGCATACGACGTAAAGCAGTTCGCATGGGAAGTGCTGGAGCACATTCCCGACTCGTTCGCGACGCTTGACCGCGACTATCGCATCACCTACATGAATTCTGCGGCGGCCAGGCTGGTCTCAGGAATAAGTATGCCCCATGTCGGCGAGGTCCTTTGGGACCTCTATCCGATTTTGCTTGGCACTCAGGTCGAATCGACGATCCGGCGAGCAATGGAACAACGCATACCGACGAATTTCGAGCAGTACTTCCAGACAGAATTGGAAGAGACCTGGTGGCACTTCTACGTCTATCCCAGACCGGAAGAAGGACTCATTATGTACCTGCGGAACACCACCGAAGCTCGCAAGACTGAGCAAGCGCTCCGCCGGTCGGAGCAACTCGCTGCCGCGGGCAGACTGGCCGCAAGCATTGCCCATGAAATCAACAACCCGCTTGAGGCCGTGACCAACCTTCTCTTCCTTGCCAAGACCGATCATGGACTTTCAGAAACCTCCAAGGAGTTACTGGAGGTTGCAGACAAGGAGTTGCAGCGTCTCTCGCACATTACGGCGCGCAGCCTCAAGTTCTACCGCCAGCGCACAGCACCCACTCTGACGGCACTCGACGAGGTGATCGACTCCGTCGTCTACTTCCACGATCCCTCCATCCGGCTCTTCAATATGCAGGTTGAACGCCGCTACCGGCCGGCCCCGCCGATTCTGTGTCTGCCTGGAGAGATCCAGCAGGTATTCACCAATCTTGTCTCGAACGCTATCGATGCAATGTCAGAGAAAGACCGGCTGATTGTCGCCATTCACCCGGGCAACGACACCGCTGGACGCAAGGGCGTACGGGTCACCGTTGCCGACAGCGGAAGCGGCATGGACAACTTCATGTTCGACCGCCTCTTTCACCCGTTTGTTACGACGAAAGGCGAGGCAGGGACCGGTCTCGGACTCTGGGTGTCCAAGGGAATCCTCGACAAGCATCACGCAACCATCAGCGTGCGCAGCAAACCTGGATGCGGGACCGTTTTCCGGCTCTTCTTTCCGCTGGACTCCATGCTCGGCGAGTCGCGTCCGCCTGGCGAAGCGGGCAGAACCTCGAATTAGTTCTTTGTGAGTTCCGACTCAATGGCTGCTATCAGCTCCGGAGCATCGGGAGCAGTATCGGGAGCGAACCGCTTCACAACGGTCCCATCTCGACCCACGAGGAATTTCTCGAAGTTCCAGAGAATCTCGGGATCTGCGTTTGTCTCGATCCCATATCCCTTCAGCTTTTCGCGAAATGGGACCTCCGCAACGCTGATGGCCTTTGGTTGAGACGTGATCAATGCCGAATATAGAGGATGCTTGTTTGCGCCCACGACGGTGATCTTGCTGAACATCGGGAACCTGACACCATAGTTCGTCGTGCAAAAAGACTGGATCTCGTCATCGGTCCCAGGCTCCTGGCTTTTAAAATCGTTCGCAGGGAACCCCGCAACCACAAGCCCTTGTCCGCGATATCGCTCGTAAAGGTTTTCGAGGCCCTCGTACTGCGGCGTCAGCCCGCACTTTGAGGCCACGTTCACAATCAGCAATACCCTGCCCTTGAACTCGGCGAGAGATGCGGCCTCTCCGTTGATCTTCTGAACGGGAATCTCATAAATGCTGCTCATATTAAAGCTCCTCCAATGCAATAACGGCTCGACCAAATGATCTTCCTTACGACTCCAACTCGAGCTCAACTCAGCAGCTGCTTTCCTACCTGAATGTAGAGCTCCACAGCTTCTTTCAGCTCCTTCTTGGCGAGTCTCTCAAAAGGAGTGTGAGCCACGTGAATCGAGCCAGGACCAAGCAGCAGCGGCTCTCCCCAATTGCTCAGTTGCGGAATGTCGGTCGTGAATTTGGCAATCATCGTGGGCAGTCCTGGAACCGCGCGAAGCCGCACCAGCGGAATCTCCAACGTGAAATCGACCTCGGCGAGACCCGCGGCCGCTTTCAGAAGCGCGGCACGAACTGGCGCTGAATCTCCTACGAGTCGCACCAGGACCTGCGCTTCAGCTTTGTCCGCAATGACGTTTGGCGCATAACCGCCGTTAATCTGGCCGATGTTGAGCGTGCTAGGTCCAACGTCTTCTGTCTCGGGCAAAGAAAGCCCAAGTAATCTCCCCAGAACCTCCACGAGTTTGTGCACAGCGCTGTCGCCGAGCTCCGGATAGGCCGAATGAGCCATCTTGCCCGTCGACGTGAACACGGCGCGCAGAGCGCCTTTGCTGGCCAGGGCCAGCCGGTTGTCGGTCGGCTCCCCATTTATCAGAAATCGACTGCCTTTCGGCTCGAGATTGGCAACCTTTGCGCCGGCAGAGTCCCGCTCCTCTCCTGACACGAACAACAGGCCAACGCGGAATCCATCGCCTCTAAGCGCCTCTGCCGCCGCGACCTGCGCGGCAATAATACCCTTCGCGTCCGAAACACCGCGCCCATACATGAATTCCTTGTCCTCGCTGAAGGGGATGTATGGCGGCACGGTGTCCATGTGAGTTGAAAACGTCAGATCCGGCGTCTGGCGGGGAATACCCGCATAGACATTCCAGCGAGGTCCGCCGTTCGCACTCTCCGGCGGTTGCGGTACCGGGGTCTTTTCCACTTCCCATCCCCGCCCTGCAAGAAACTCGGCAAGAAAATCTCCAACCGCTCCCTCGTGGTAAGTGGTGGATTCGATCTCACACAGTTCTCGCGTTAGCCCGATGGGATCCAGCGCCCGACCTTCGTTCATGTTGTTGCCAGAATACCCTAGCGGGCGCACTCGATTCCTTGCGTGCAGCAGAGCGACACCGGAAATCCGATGCAGGAATGTGCCGTCAAACGCGATTGGCCGGTTGAGCGATTTACTTCAGGGTAGATTCGTTATCACCCGGCCTCAGGAGGCGCGTAAAATAGGGCATGGAATGATGTCCGCTCCGACCCTTTCGGAACCGCTCCGCAACCCGGAGATCTCCACAGTGCGCGCCGTGCATCTGAATGGACCGGCGGGCCGGCTTGAAGCTCTCGTAAACAATGGAGCCTCCGAAGCATCTTTCGCGGCGCTTGTCTGCCATCCACACCCTCTTGCGGGCGGCACAATGCACAACAAGGTTGCTTATCACGCAATGAAGGTGCTGAATGCGCCCGAATGGGGCTTGCAATGGCCCGTCCTGCGTTTCAACTTCCGCGGAGCGGGCCTCAGTGAAGGCACGCACGAAGGTCGAGCCGAAGCAGGCGACGTCCTCGCCGCGCTCAGCTGGCTCGAGGGCGCGTACAAGCTTCCGATTATTGTTGTCGGCTTCAGTTTTGGGGCTGCCATGGCGCTGAATGCCTGTTGCGATCCTTCGCTGCGCCATGCAGCGCGCGGAAACGTGCGAGCCCTTGTTGCGCTTGGCCTTCCCACCCAGGCATTCAGTCATTCGCTTCAGTATCCATTTCTGTCCGGCTGTACATTTCCCAAGCTGTTTCTCAGCGGAGATGGCGATCGCTTTGCGCCGCGGGCGGAGTTGGAGCAGGTGGTGGAATCGGCTGGAAATCCTAAAACACTTGTGTTCGTTCCCGGCGCCAATCACTCGTTTTCAGGTCAGATTGAAGCAATGCAGAAGTCACTATTCGGGTGGCTGAAGGAGCACGTGCAATGACTCCCGCGAGCGACTCCGCTCTCGACTTTCTCCATGCCACCGCAACCGAGTTCTTCACCGGAGCACTCGATGCCTGCAACATCGGCTCCGCATTCGACCGGCGTCTTCGTTTTGAGGGCAACACGCTGCAGCGGCTGCTGCCGGACGGAAGTGGCCCGGAGACGATTGCCCTGTCGCAATTCAAACGGATCTTTGTCATCGCACTTGGCAAGGCCGCGGGGCCGATGCTTGAGGTTCTTCTCCGGCGGATGAACCGGCGCAAGGGACTGCGCGGCATTTGTTGCTCAAAGTACCTGCCGGAAAAGAGAAATTGGCGCTTCCGTTACTTCGAGGGGGGGCATCCGCTGCCCAACGAGGACTCTTTCGCCGCCGGGCGCGCCGCCCTCGCCATGCTGAAGAAGGCTCGAAAAGACACACTCGTCTTCTTCCTGATCTCGGGCGGTGGATCGGCCATGTTTGATCTGCCTTTGGACTCCAGGATCAGCCTTGAGGACACGATTGCCTTTCACGAATCTCTGATCGCCTGCGGAGCACCCATCAATGAGATCAACACCCTTCGAAAGCACTTTTCTGCCGTGAAGGGCGGGCGCCTCGCGATGGCGGCGCCTGAATCGCTCAAAGTCTCGTTGCTGCTGCCAGATGTTCCGCTCCGCTCGCTCGACGCGCTCTCCTCAGGGCCATCGTCTCCTGACCACTCCACTGTCGATAACGTGCACGAGATCCTCGAGAAGTATGACCTCTCGAGGAGGCTGCCCGCTCCGGTCCGCGCATTCTTTGAACGCGCAGATTTACCCGAATCCCCCGGCAACAAGAGATGGCGCCCGCCCTTCTTTCCCAAGCCATCACGCAACGAAGGTTTGCAGCCAAGGCGAATGACCTCAGCGGTTTCGATGACCGGCGAGGACGAGGCGTTCCGGAATTCGGTCTTTGAGATCCTGCTTTCAACCCACGATCTGGTGGAAAATGCGCGGGCACTCGCTCAAAAAGCAGGCTATTTCGTGGCGGTCGACAACTCCTGCGACGATTGGGACTACGCGGACGCAGCGCGCTACCTGCTCGACCGTTTCCACGACCAGCGCGGGAACCACCGGCGGTTCTGTCTCATCTCCGCCGGCGAAGTAACCGTAACTATGGATCGCGCCCCTGGCGCCGGGGGACGCAATCAGCAATTTGCGCTGGCATGTGCCCTGGAGTTGGCCCATCACCCCAGTGAGATGCTGACCGTGCTGAGTGCAGGCTCAGACGGTATCGACGGCAACACTCAAAATGCGGGTGCGGTCGCCGATCCAACCACCATCGCGCGCGCCGTCGCATTCGGATTCGATCCCGAACTGTCCCTGACCACTTTCAATTCCTGTCCGCTCTTCACAGCGCTGGGAGACGCTATCGTGACAGGGCCAACGGGCCTGAACTTGCGTGATCTTCGTCTCTTCATCTCAGAGAGGGCCTGACACCCTCCCTCTGATCGCGTGATCGGTACAGGAAGGTTGCGATTGAACCTTTCGCGGTCTTTTGGGTTAACATCGCTATCATTATCCTTCACAATCTGTAAGGATCGGATCGTGGCTCGAAAAGGAACACGCAAGCCCGTTGACAAGACGCCGGATATCCGCGCCGTTGCCGCGCTCGCAAAGGTGTCGATTGCAACAGTCTCGCGGACGATCAATGGTTCACCTGTTGTGAGTGAAAAGCTCTCCAAGCGTGTTTGGCAGGCAATCGAACACCTCAACTACTTTCCAAATACCCACGCACGAACGCTGGTGTCGGGTCGAAGCCGCCTGTTCGGCATCATCGTCGAGAACATCACAAACCCGTTCTTCCCTGAACTCATTCAGAGCTTCGAAGAAATCGCGGTGGCCCACGGATACGAAATCCTGGTCAGTTCCTCAAACAGCGATCCGGCCATTCTGACGACTTGTGTCCGCCGAATGCTCGAGCGCAAAGTCGATGGTGTCGCCGTACTCACGTTCGGCGAAGAGGAGCCGGTTCTCGATCAGCTTGCCTTCCGCGACATTCCGATTGTGCTTGCTGAATTCAGGCTGAGCGACCCCAAAGCGAGCACCATTCTTCTGGACTACTCCACGGGCATTCGTGCAGCCGTAGATCACCTGTTTCAACTTGGCCATAGGAAGATCGGCTACCTTGCCGGGCCGCACAAGCTGCATTCGGCCGTCACCCGCGAGAACGACTTCCAGGCGGCCATGCAGGCTGCCGGGCTCCAGCTTCAGAAAAAATGGATTATCGAGTGCGACCACACGCTCAAAGGCGGCGTTGTCGGCTTCGGGAAGCTGCAGTCGCTCCCGATGCGGCCAACAGCCCTGCTCTGTTCGAACGACATGACAGCCATCGGTGTTCTCCGCGCTGCCTACCTCCAAGGCTTGCGCGTCCCGCACGATCTCTCCGTCATCGGTCTCGATGACATCGACTTCGCCGAGTTCACACTGCCGCCACTCACCACAATTCGCCTCTCGCGAACCGATCTTGCCCGAGCCGCATTCGAAGCACTTCGCCAGCAGGCCGAGCAGCCGAGCAAGCCGGGGCAGAAGCATGAATTCCTCGTTTCCACAAGCCTTGTAGTGCGTGGATCGACGGCCGCACCTGGCCCAGATTCCAGGCAATAGCCGCATGCCTTTCCGGTTGCAGGATCTGATGGGCCGCAAATCGGCACAGAATCAAATCGTCAGTGCGCTCTTTTCTTCCACGGTGCTTCCGGTGGCTCGCATCGCAACAACCTCGTCACGCGTCCTGTCCGCGGCAACTCGTCGATCGGTATAGGTGCGTGCTTCGCCAAACCGGACCTCCGCCGAGATTCTCGCGCTTCTCAGGGTCTTCACGAGGTGAGGAAAGAATGTGTCGTCACCAAACCAGCAGAGTTCTCTCTCAGGAGTGCCGTCTTCCAGAGAGTAACGGATCGAAGCGGCAGTGATCGGTGCGCCGGCCACAATGGCGGGCTCAAACAGACGCGAATGGAATCGCAGGACCGCCGAGCCATCCGTGCTCGTGCCCTCCGGAAAGAGGAGGATCGGCACCGGGAGCCTGAGCCGCTCGCCGATCATCTCGGCGACTTTCCCGGCGCTGGCAATGCTCGAACGATCGATGAAGAGGGTGCCGCCGCTGCGGGCGGCCTTCCCGAAGAAGG
>Ga0335069_10013334_pt1 | contig 11542 bp, 8 predicted proteins | sample Lox_Sample_11_FD_206714 | JGI IMG/M metagenome (GOLD analysis project Ga0335069, IMG submission 206714) | Soil microbial communities from Loxahatchee National Wildlife Refuge, Florida, United States - Lox_Sample_1.1 | ecosystem: Environmental > Terrestrial > Soil > Wetlands | place: USA: Florida...
TCGTTCAAGACATTGGCCATGCCCACGGAGGCTATAAGCCTCTGCGGGAATCAATGTCCCGGACGCTATTCTCGTTGGCCGGTTTTCATGTGATACTCATTGGCCGGTTTTGGGTGATCGCTGAGGGCCTTGAAGGGCCGCGCCGGTTTGAAGTGGGAGACCTTACTGACATCACGTCAGAGGTGGTACCACGCGCGTCGGCTGATGAGGTGCTGAAATTCAGTCCAGAAGACGTGATAGCAGCCGGGCTGACTTGGGATGTTGGCGACACGCGTTAGAATCAAATACGCCAACGAGTGGATAGTCTAACGCCTCAGCCTGCGTCGGACTGCGGTTTCTGAGTCCTCACGTATAGCATCCTGCTCGTATCCGCTCGCGATCTGTTCAATCAGATTCGCCAAGTATGGATAGCTGAATACTAGCTGTCGTGCCCAGTTCCTGAATTTCCCTGCTATCTCGCGCTCTTGATCACCGCCTTCGCCGCGAGCATGAGCACCACGAGAGTTGTAAACGGCAACACGCATACCGGTCGCGATCTGGGGCGAGGCGATTTCCTCCAGTACGTCGCGTACCGGCTTGCAGGGCCATACACCGTCATCACCTTGAGGCGCGGCGGCAAGAATCTGTCCTATTCGCTGATCGCCAATCTCCGCGCGTGCGTGTTGTGCACATAGGGAGCGTACCTGTGTCACCCATTCCCTGAGGCGCACGATGTTGATCGTGCCATCGTCCTGCGTTCCCGGAATGCGCTTGATCTTTTCGAGCAGCGTGTAAGAAGCCGAAAAAATTGCCTGTCGCTGTTCTTCGTCTTTGATGCGCCATTCGGGCGGGTCTTCGCCGTCATCGTTTCGCTTGAAAGTCAGCGCCAGAATCTGCATGAAGAGTTGCGGCGACTCGACAAGTTGGCGCTCCAGATTAGGTATTCCGTGCGCAGTGTGATCGAGCGCCTTGATAAACTGAAACTCAAGGCGGGCCATCTCGTCTCGGGTAACGCCGGTGCGTCCTTGAAGGACCGTCAACCCATCAGATATGTAATAGGGATCGAGCAGATACGTTCCAGCAGGCTCGGACTGGGACGTTCCGATCTCCTGCATCAGCCGCTTCAGGCGAGACGTCTCCAAGTCCTCAAGGGCGAAATGAACGGCGTGAAACGTTGCGCGAGGGCGTTGCGCTGCAAGAAGTCGATCTACCACTTCATTAATGTCAGGAGATTTCCTAGTCATCCAGATTGGAATGACTTCCCGCCAATATTGCTGGCGGAGTTCCGGCTCTTGTGCATCGACTAGTAGCCAGGTTTCTTGTTGAAAAGGCGAGCACAGAAGCAGCCGGAGACCTTGCGAGGATGGCAGGGTAGCCAGAAGGTCCCGCGTGGTTTGCAGCCGCATGTCTGGTTGCATTTTGAAAAGAAAACCCCGGATCAACTCGGCTATCTTGGCCAAGAGGCTGTCGTTGTTAACTTGCAGACACTCTCTCAAGAATGCGGCGGCAGCGGGCGGGTCGATCACTCCATCCGCCATGTGCCAGCCAACTGACCACTCAGCGCCACTTTCGAGGAGAAGGGACTTTATTCCCTCAAATCCGCGCTCTTTCCAGATCTCACGAAGAGCTCGGACTCGCAACTCCTGAATTCTTGCCTCACGCTTTTCGTAGTCGAAATCTTCTTCGTCAAGCTCACTTGCAGATTCTTGGACCCATTGTTTAACGAATAGCCAATGATGGCGGGTAACCACATCGCGGGGAGCAAGAAGCTCATACGCCGCCCTGGCGCGGTCCTTCGTCTCGTTACTCACACCGAGAGACTTGCTGCGGCGGGTAAACGCGAATTGCCTGATCTGCTCCTGTAGGACCGCCTTCGGACTGTCATCCTGCGTGCTCTCGGCCCACTTGGTGACGAGATCCCACACTCTTTCCTGGTCCTCCTCCGGTAAGCCGGGCAAAGTCGTAATCAGATCACCGAGTGTGCATTCGTTGTGATTTGGCCAAGCAAGGGCGAGATCGAGAGCCTTGCGGATGAAATCATAATTCTCTTGCCCCGTAACCGACTGCCCAGCTCCGGAAGCATCGCTGCGCCAGCGTGGACGATGAGTGTAATCTCCTACACGCGGTCCCGACTCCAATTGGTCGAGGCATATCTGCCATCCGGAGGACGGAAACAACTTCGTCAAAACCTCCAACACCTGCATGCGCTCTTCAAGAGTTGCAGCGGTCTGCGGCATCCACGAGCGGAAGATCGAGCGGAGGCTGTTCTCGGGTTTGTTCAACCAGTTGTCTGTAATTTTTCGCTCCGCGAGTTTCGCCAATATTTTCGAAACGCGGAGAAGCCTCTCGGGTTTCCAGGCGAGACTCTCAAGCGCCCAGAGCAGGCCTGAACGCAAGCATCCGCCGCCAAATATGGCGGTGCTGGCAGGTTTCATCAGGGTGTAGAGCTGTGGTTCGGAACTCTGCAAGTCTTGCTCGATTATCGCGAGAAACTGTTCGGGTGCCGCTTCTGCGTAGAATGGGAGGTCGTGACTTTGGGAAAGAAGCTTCTCAGGCGTTAAGGGAGTCAATACATCCCGAACAACAAGATTAACTCTGTCTTCCAGATTGAGTCCCAGCCGCTTGCTGAAGAGGTTGTTACCATGAACAGCAAGCAGGACGAGCGTCTCACAAACCCCCTCACGCAGAGCACCGGAAAACTCCCGTTTCTTGCCGTACAGACTGGCGAACGGCCTCTTGTCTTCTGGAAGATCGAGAGCCGGATCTGATTCCGACAAAACGATCTCTGCCGCGGCAAGAAAATCTTCAATATCTTTCGTGGTTACGGACGCCTGGACCGCGAAGAATGCGTCAAGCTTGGACGAGACACCACGAAAATGCCCAATAGACCATACAGGAGGATCATCGACCTTCAGTAATTCCGTCAGCTGCTCTTCGACTTTAGAGTACGGGGCCCCCGAGAGGAGCGACAGGATTTCACAGTCGGCGTTCGACTTCACGTGCCAAGCCCCAACAAGCATCATCGGGATCAGGCTTCTGATCGCCGATGCATCTTTTGTCCACGCCGGTGTCCGAATGGCCGGGTTCTTGGATAAACGCCGTCGCAAGATCGTCGGCGACTGGCCAGACTCACGCGCCAGATCCTCAATGCGATGGTGGTTGTCGATTCCCATCGCCGTCAGCGCTTTTTGGAAGGCTTCATAATTCAGAAGATCGAGGACGATGTCCGGGTTGACATCCGCGGTGTTCTTAGGCCGGACAATGATTGTATGGAGGCTTTTGTGAACACCTCCCAGTTCTCGCTCCACGTCGTCAGTGAAAACGATCGCGATCAGGGAGGATGGTGATGCGAGGAGCTTGCGCAACGTCTGTGGGGACGAAAACACGACTGCTCTGTCCTTGTATCCTGCTGCCGCGAATTCGTTGCGATCAAAAACACAGGCCAGGAACGCCAAGGCCTCTATTTTGGAGTCCGCGCATACGACAAAAGGCGAGGAGGGCTCTCGCTCAAGCCATGACGTGAGAGTCTTCGCGTGACTCTGGACTGACGAATCAAAGAGCTGTGCCGAAAGCTCAGGTTCCGTGACGGATGCCCATCTTTGCCACTGCTCGTCAAGAGAGTGAGCCCCTTCATCTGGCCACCCCATCTGTTCTGCGAGCCAGCTCTGTGCCGGGATCGATTGTTCGAGCCATTGTTCAAGATCGCTCGCATCATATGCCCTTACGGACTTCCATTCGCCAAGCGCCTGTTTGTCTTTGACCCACTTTTCCTTTGTGGTCCATTTTCGAGGGGTAACGAAGATGAAGTGCATTTCTGCCCGTTCATTGGCGGGTATTGCAGTAACGCGGGAGGCATAATCGCCTTCTGCCTTTTGTTTGGGATCTTTGTCGCAGCCAAACTCCCATCCGGACTGGCCGCGCGGTATCCAGGGTGTTGCCGCGCCGGCATCGACGCGCCCGTCCCACCCTTTCTTCTCGGCGTTGTCGTAGCCAGGAAAATCAACATGCGAGAGCTGCTCACCCGTTGAGTGGATCAGCTTCCTGAGAAAAACAGAGAGCGTTGATCGGGCTTTGAGATTTCCATGGGCCCATTGTTCGATATCTCTGGCCGTAATTGTCAAGAATGAGGGCACATAGGCGCGAACTGCAATGCTCTTGTCGGTATCCTTCGTTTGATAGAGATCGAACTCAGCCTGCATTTGCAGGAGCTCTTTTTGACTGGAGCCAAATGTCTTTTCCAGGCGTAATGCCATCTCTGGTGAAAGGGCAGCGTTCCCGTTCAACAGATTGGATAACGCGGGACGGCCCACCCCCAAGAGCTCGGCGGCCGCCTTGACTGAAAGATCAGGCGGCAGAACTTTGGTTTTTATATGCATTCCCGGATGAAGGGGCTGTGTCGCTTCTTCTTTCGCCATGGCAACTCCTGATCTTGCCTTTGTATTGTGTAGCGTGACACGATACACAATTGAAGTCAAGATTAAAGTAACGTCCTGTGCGGCGATTAGGAACTGTATTCTACGCAGGGTATGCGGAGAATATATGGCCCTTGCGGTGATTCAAGGCTATAATCTCCGCAGGAGATGCGGAGAATGTACATCTGGGAGCTACAGGAATGGCCTCAGTTCACTTGGAACCGGGAACGGCTTGCAGAACCTCTTGCGGCCGTTCGCCACAAACAGGGGATTCTTATCGGCCATATGGGAGCCCTTGGTTTCAATCTCCGTCAAGAAGCAGTGTTGCAAACGCTCACTTCCGATGTACTCAAGAGCAGCGAGATCGAAGGCGAAAGGCTCGATGCCGAGCAAGTACGATCCTCGATTGCCCGTCGTTTAGGAATCGATATCGGAGCGCTCAAGCCGGCGGACCGCAATGTTGAAGGTGTCGTGGAAATGATGCTCGATGCGATGCGGCATTTTAACGAACCCCTGAGCGCCGAAAGGTTATTTGGATGGCATGCGTCCCTTTTTCCGACCGGACGTAGCGGCATGCACAAGATTCTCGTGGGTGCCTGGCGCGACGATAGCACTGGGCGCATGCAAGTTGTCTCCGGTCCGATGGGCAAGGAGCATGTTCACTTCGAGGCGCCACCAGCTTCGCACCTCGAGAAGGATATGCAAGCTTTTCTCGACTGGTTCAACGTAGATCCTGACGTCGATCCAGTCATGAAAGCAGCTGTCGCACACCTCTGGTTCGTGACTATCCATCCTTTCGATGACGGCAACGGCCGCATAGCACGCGCCATCACCGACATGGCTCTTGCACGTTCAGAAAATAGTTCTCAACGCTTCTACAGTATGTCAGCGCAAGTTCGGCAGGAGCGGGGAGAGTATTACGAGATTCTTGAGCGGACGCAGAAGGGAACATTGGATATTACGCCGTGGATGGAATGGTTCCTTGACTGTTTGGGTCGCGCCATCGACGGCGCGCAAACGACGCTCAGTGCGGTTCTCAGAAAGGCACGATTTTGGGAAAGTGTGGCCGCGGTCGCGATTAACGAGCGCCAGCGTCTCGTGCTCAACCGGTTACTGGATGGTTTTGAGGGCAAACTCACAACGTCGAAATATGCCAAGCTGACAAAGAGTTCGCAAGATACGGCGCTGCGTGACATTCAGCAGCTTGTTGAGCATGGCATTCTGGTCCGGAATCCCGAAGGCGGAAGGAGCACGAGTTACACGCTTGCGAACGGAAAGAACCAATCAATGGCTCAATGAAGGATCAAGATCCGACAAATCGGTTTGGCCTGAAGGGTACACGCTATATTGGGGTGATAGCTCGTGTTGGAGTGGAAAATTGAGCGAGTACGAACAAGTGAAGGAATACACGGTTGATGGCGTAAGCGTGAGGTCCGAGATAACTCGTGATGTGATTGTGCCCGAGAGCGGTCAGCGGGCAGTATCCATCGTCAGCTCCTGCCCCAGTGAGCGGTGGGGGACACGCACACAGGGCTACGGCTGCACATTTCCCCCAAACCACAGCGAGTTTGCCGTTGACCTCGAACTGGCGAGACTACGTGCAGCGGAGATGCTTCTGAAGGTTGAGCGAGGGGAACTGCCGGAAGGAGGTCTGCGTGTATTGGGTATAGAGGTATTTCCGCCGCAAGGCAACGGCATCAGGATGATCGCCGGCGTGAATCTCGCGACTCCCGCGACACTGCTGGGGCCAGAAATTCTTGAGTCACCGCGATTCGGGTTTACAAGGCTGGGCAAATACACGCTGCAAAATCTCGATGGTTCAATGGCTGAAGCGCCGCTATACGGCGTACGTATCAAGTACGGCAGCTATGACATCGAAACCTACGCGGTTGTGAGCTACCACGGCTCTCCGGCGTGCATTTTGGGCGGCGACTTCTTTCAGAAGATCCTTCGCGGCAAGGAGTACCTCATACAAGAATTGGTGGCGGACGAGCATCAGCGGCTGCTTGCAACTGCGGCGCGATGCAAGAAGCGATATGTTCTCCTGGCTGGCAGTTATGGCAGCCACAGGGGACGACTAGATGGCATAAAGTCAGCGCTACGGAGCATTGGTTTGGTCGGTCTCGTTCTGGACGAGTACCCAGACATCGAAGAACAATCGTTGGCCGAAAAGATGGTCACCTACGCAGCCGTTTCTCGATTTGTCATTGTTGATGATTTCGTGCCCTCCGGGCACATCGACGAACTCGCTATCTGCCATGAACGGAAATTCATCACAGCCGTTCTCAGATTGGGCGGACGCGCTACGACGGCTATGCAGGCGGATTTAGCCGATGACGTGACCTTCATTAAGGAGTTCGCGTATGCGGGAGATGATGAACTGGAGGTCACTGCGCTCCAGGCAGCGAACTGGGCCAATGGCGCAGTTGCGGAGCGCGCGAAGAGTCTCAATCGTCGGTACAGCGCCTGGCGAAGTCCAGAAAAGATCGTGCGCGGATAGCTCGACGGTCTCGCCGCGCATGGCATCAGGTCGCTGCGTAGTGGTCATTGCCAATCACCAGCGACTTTCGGTTCCGTGATTTTCCAAATCTCGTCCAGGGGGCTTCGTTTTTCGTTCCGCACCGATTCCATTTTTGCCACTGAATGTGAGGGATTATCAGTGATTTTGGCAGTCCTGGATGGCCTGTAAGTTGTTGAGTTTCCAATTACCAGGCTTTTGACACGGTAGAGGTCAGGAGTTCGAGTCTCCACGTGCCTACCATGTTCTTCATAGCGATAGAGAGAATCCCCAAAATTCTCCATCCCGTGATTAGCCCGTGCTTCCGCGCACTTGGTCGGGTTGGGCATAGCGTTTGCTGCTATGACTCATCCAGCAGTTTCGCATATTGCTCCGGCGTAAGCTCAAGCCAGATACCGCCCGTTCCTTTTCGAATCTCTTCCTGAAGCTCTTGTCGCCCTGAGATGTTCAGGGTGAACCCGCCACGCTTGGCCATCTCGAATACCTTCTTCTCGTCCGTGAACGATAGTTTCTTGGGCAGCGGCGTCTTCAGATCCTCTTCGAGGAACGCAGGCCCACATCTTCAATCTGATATCCTTCGTGGTGCATCAGTAATGGTGCAAGCATCGTTATCGATTTTGTCCGAAACGCTGTGACTGCGGAAAAACCTGCCGGCAAATTACGAAAGCTGAAGCCGACCGATGGCGCGGACAAGCCAACGCAGATTGGCTCTGGAGTGAATTTCCCTGTGGCGAAGCTGATCGAGCTTCTGGAGCCAGCGCAATGGGAAGAATTCACCGAAGAATGGGCGACGTCGCTCAGATCCTACAAGGACGTTGAGCGCTGGTCAGGCCCCGGCGATATGGGCCGCGATATCGTGGCCTTTACCACGGACAAGAAATACGACGGGCCGTGGGACAACTACCAATGCAAGCGTTATGCCCTGAAGCTTCAGCCGAACCATGTGTGGGTTGAGTTCGGCAAGATGGTCTATTACACCTTCAAGGGCGAGTTTCCGCCTCCTGCGAATTACTACTTCGCCGCGTCGAAGGGTGTGGGTTTGAAGCTCCAGCGTCTTCTCTCGAATCCGAAGAAACTGCGCGAGGAGTTGATAAAGAATTGGGATGCCCATTGCAAAACCGACATCACCGACACCGAGGAAGTTCTACTCCAGGGCGCACTGCTCGGTCACCTGAATAGGTTCGACTTCTCGATCTTCAAATATAAGACCGTGGTGCAGCTCGTCACCGGCCACGCGAGCACGATATTTCACACGCGCCGGTTCGGCAACGCATCGTTTCCCGACCGCCCAACCGTTGAAGTACCACCCGAAGCGATACAACAGAAGGAGAGCCGGTACATCGAGCAGCTTTTCGAGGTGTATTCGGAGAAGCTTGCGCTTCAGCTCAGCAGTCCCGATCAGCTCGCCGCACACCCGGATTTGCAGAAGCACTTCAACCGGTCGCGTGAGGTGTTTTACTATGCAGAGTCGCTTCGAAATTTCCCGCGTGACAGCGTCGATCCCGGCGCGTTTGATCAAATCCGCGACGAAATTTACCACGGCGTCGTCAACACATACGAAATGAATTACGCCACCGGCTATAGCCGCATGGGAGCCACGCTGACGCAGGCTGGCAACCTGACGCCTAATTGCAACGCGCTCTGCATTCGCGTGCAGACGCAGGACAAGCACGGCATCTGCCATCATCTGGCGAATGAAGACCGTTTTATTTGGGTGAAGAAAAATGACTGAGACAATCGATACAGTCCGGACATTCAACAGCCCAATCGAAACGGGTATGCGTGCGCTCATCCTTCTGGCTGAGTCGTATCCCACACAGCTCGATCTGCAACGGCTCCTCGAATACGACTACATCATGGTTCATACCGGCGACGTTGATGGTCCGCCGAGCATTCATCCTGCGCTGCCGCTTCGCTCAGGCGAACTTCTGGTCAGGCGCGAGCTTATCGAGCGTGGGTTGATGCTGATGATCAGCCGCGGCCTCGTTACGCGTCATGCAACGCCGAAGGGGTTCCTGTACCAAGCCGAAGATGACGCCGGCCCATTCCTCGATGCCCTCGATGCCCAATACCTCACTGACCTGAAAGACCGCGCGACATGGGTTGTGGACCATTTCCATGAAATGGGCGATCAGGAGATTCGGCTCATGCTGACCAGGGTTTACGACCAATGGTCGCGTGAGTTCCAGATTCTAGAACAGCCGGGGCTATTCTGATGGCGTTCAATCCGCTACAGCTCCGCTTCATCCGCTTCCTCAGACCGGGGAAGGACGCCGTCGAATTTCCGTTCAAATCGGGATTCAACATCCTGTACGGGTCGAGTGATACTGGAAAGACTTTTCTGGTCGAAGCCATCGACTTCATGCTCGGCGCTGGAGACGATCTGCGCGACATTCCCGAGCGCAACGGCTTCGACAGCATCCTGCTTGGATTTAGCGCGCGTGGCAAGGACTACACGATTCAGCGAAGCGTGAACAAGGGCGCATTTCGCCTTTATGACGGCTTACTGAAGGAGGTTCCCGCCGACGAAAACCTTGCGAAGAAGCTTTCAGCTATCCACACGACGAAGAACTACAACAACCTGTCGCATTGGCTTCTCCAGCAAATTGGCCTCGATAACAAGCAAATCCTCTACAACAAGGAGAAAGGCACTCTCCGCTCGCTTGGCTTCCGCGCGCTCGCACATCTCTGTGTCATCGCATATCCGCGCATCACCAGCAATAAAAGCCCCATCCTCTCCGGGCAGTGGCTCGAAGTAACCCGCGAGTACGGCGTGTTCCGCCTTCTTCTTACGGGTCTTGACGATTCATCGGTCACGCCGGAAACAGACGTTCCCGCCGAGCCGAAGCCCCTGCCCGAACGGAAGCCACTCAATCCAGATACCGTCGCCGAGATGATCACCGACTACGATGATGAGCTTGCGCGTCTGACCGACAACCCGGATGGCATCGAAAAAGAGGAAGACGACATCGACGAGGCGATTGAAAAGTTGCACGCCAGCATTCGCGTGATGGAAGGAAAGATAAACACGACGACGAAGCAGCGTCGTGAGACGTATGAGAATTATTCTCGCCTGCTCGCACGCCACAATGAAATCGTCGAATTGCTCGACCGCTTTAGCCTGCTCGACCAGCAATACAGCAATGACCTGAGGCGTCTGGCAGCCATCCAGCAATCTGGCCAATTCTTTGTTCTCCGTGAGCCGATGCAATGCCCGTTATGCGGTGCGCCTGCCGAGGGCCAGCGACATGATGCCGCATGCGACGGCAACGTCGATGCTGTGACCCAGGCTGCTGCTGCGGAAATAGCTAAAATCAAGCTGCTGCAATCCGAGCTGCACGAAACCGTAGGCTCTCTCACTGGCGAAGATAAGAGCGTCGTCCAGAACGTCGGCGCGCTTCGCGGCGAGCTGAAGGGCTACCAGCAAGAAATCGACAATGCTTTGTCTCCAGACTTCTCGTCTGCGCGCGATGAATACACAAAACTAATCGAACGACGCGCCGCTCTCACTCAGGCGATCACCTTGCAGAAGCGAATCAAATCTCTTCAGCGCAGACTGGACGAGCCCACAAAACCAGCGAAGCCCGAACCTGTTGTCGACGACACGACTTCGGAAGTCGATCAATACATTTCGAAATCAGTCCTCCGCGATTTCTCGATCACTGTAGGGGAAATATTGCAGGAGTGGCACTTCCCCGGTGCCACCGACGTCTATTTTGACGAAAAGACGAAGGACGTTGTCATCGGTGGGCGCCCGCGTGGAAGTCGTGGCGCTGGCTTGTGCGCGATCACCTACTCCGCGTTCGTCCTGGCGCTTTTCGAATATTGCCGGTCACGCAGCATGCCCCATCCGGGCTTCGTGATCCTCGACTCTCCGCTTATCGCCTACAAAGAGCCGATGCCGGACGATGAGAACATCACGGCCACAGACCTCAAGCCGCGCTTCTATGAGCATCTGGAGAAGTTTTCCGGCGAGCAACAGATCTTCGTGATCGACAACACCGACCCGCCGCCGGAGTATGCAGCCAAGGGTGTCCATTTCACAGCAAACGAAAAGCTCGGCAGGTACGGCCTGTTTCCAGCTGTGCCAAAGCCAGCCGCCAGGTAGCCCGCTTAGCGCCGTTGGCCTACTTGCTGTCGTCGTTCATGCAAATACCTCTAGCTGAGTGCCGGTCTTGATATAAAGCGGATGCTTTGGATGACCTGCCTTCGTCGTGCCGAAGCAATAGATTGCGGACTTGCTGGCCCCGAGTAGCATTTTCAATGATGATGTGTCTTACATGGCTTCCCGAAGCACAGATCACGACATCACAGCGAAGGAGAGCGGCCTCGATAATTCACCAACACCGGCTTCCCACTCTGAACATCTCAGCATAGCTTTCCTTACTTGATCCCCATTCCTTTGCAACCCACAAGAAAGCCCACAAAACTCTTGGCGTCGCGTGACTATCAATGACTTACGGTGTCGTCCGTGCGTTCCAAGTCATTGTAAATACTGATTAGCCAAGCCCTGAAAAGGCTGGCGTCGGCGGTTCGATTCCGTCCCTGGCCACCACTCTTAACATGGTGAAACTTAAGTCACTCGCCATCCGTTTATGCGCGATCAGCGCCAGCGGTGGGCTCAGGATGTCGC
>Ga0335069_10013335_pt1 | contig 11541 bp, 9 predicted proteins | sample Lox_Sample_11_FD_206714 | JGI IMG/M metagenome (GOLD analysis project Ga0335069, IMG submission 206714) | Soil microbial communities from Loxahatchee National Wildlife Refuge, Florida, United States - Lox_Sample_1.1 | ecosystem: Environmental > Terrestrial > Soil > Wetlands | place: USA: Florida...
TGGGACGGTAGCGGCACAAGCCACAACCGCTGAAAAAAGACACAACGGCAGTAAGCGCATCAACAGCCTCCTTACGTACTTCCCTATCATACGGGAGTCCGACTGGGTTTGATCCTGTGGAATTGAAGAAATGGAGGCAAGAAACGGTTGTTTTGAGGTTGTTTGGAGGGCTTCTTGGCGTGTGAGCGGCCCTGTAGTAGCTCTACTCCCAGCCTCTGAGATAACCGAAAACGGCTTGAAACCGTTACAAGCCTCACATAGTACTAAGAATATCTAAATACCAAAACATTTTCCGTCGATCATGTGCTTGACAGGTGGGTTATCATGGTCAACTACCTTTTTCAGAGGAGCTATGCCGCAAAAGACTGGTGCCCCCGAACCAATGTCTGCATGCCACCGCACTCTTGACCTGAAGCGCTATCGCAAGAAGGCAGGTATCTCGCTTGAGGAGATCGCGGAGAGGACCAAGATCAGCGTGCGCTTTTTGCGTGCGATTGAAGATCAGGATTTCGATAAGCTTCCGGGCGGTATATTTCGGATCAGCTACATGCGTCAGTACGCGGCAGCGATTGGGTTCGACGTGGGCGAGCTGCTCGCGTTACACGAATGTAAGATGAATCCGGCCGTCGAAAACTCTTCCCAGCCTGAGACCCCGAGTCGAAGCCTGCTGAACCGGTGGCTTGGCGTTCCAGCACCGACACGAACATCATAGTCCCCGGTCGAACGTATTCCCCGCTCGTTCGAAGGTAGTATCTCCTTCGTTCTCAGAACCTTATTCCCTAGGCTGACGCGCTTGGCGGTCGATAGCTTGAATAGGGAGTGATGTCGACCGTATGAGAATCAGTGATCCGAGCAGTTCAGCGATATCAAGCACGGGCCGTGCTGGAGGCATTGGTCCAGTCGTCGATGGCAAGCGGTTGCGGGGACCGTCTGGTCAACCCTTTTCCTCCGACGAGGTTCAACTTTCTCACCTGAGCGCCAATCTGACTGCAGCCCAATCTGATTCTCCGGCGTGGACTGGAAAGCTGTCGCATCTGACTGCTGCGGTGGCTGGTGGGAGCTACCATGTCGATGCCCATGAAGTCAGCGCGAGCATCATCAACGATAGCCTGCGCATTGGCGCGCTCAGTCACAGCTAGGAGTGCACGCCTGTGGCGACCCAGGAACTCGACTCGATTCGAAAGGCGCGACGCAGTCTGGACAAGCTGCGGACAAAGTTGACTCGTCCTACGCTTGAGTCCTTGGACAGCGGAGCGTCCGATGTCTTGCTAGCCGTCGAATGTTTGCAGACACTGGAATCCAGACTCCGTCCCCGAGCGGGGAGACCACGGGGGATCGATCAGTTGCTCGCGCCCGAAATCAGAGCACTTCGCCACGAATTGAACCAAGCCACGGAGCTCCTGGAGGCAGCCGCCAGATTCTACCAAGGGTGGGGACGTTTGATGAACCCCGGTGAAGGCGAAGTAACGGCGTACGATGCCTTCGGGCGAACGGGTGTACCAGGGCCAGTTCCGATCAGCAAGGTGGTGCTGCGTGGGTAGCCTAATAACGTCCATGTTGAATACGGCCAATGCGCTGCGAGCATTTCAAGATGGGCTCACCGTGACTCAGAACAACGTTACTAATGCCACCACGCCGGGATACGTCAAGCAGACCCAATCACTGGTCGCATTGCCTTTCGACCTGTCGGTCGGTCTCCCCGGGGGTGTAACGGCTGGACCCGTGCTCAGTTCGCGCGACGGGTACGCCGAGCAGGCGGTTCGCGATCAACAGACAGCGCTGGGCCTGTACGATCAGAAGGTTTCCGACCTGACGCCGCTGGAGACCTATTTCAGTCTGTCCTCAAGCTCGGGTTTGGGACCGGCGATCAACAATCTCTTTCAAGGCTTTTCTCAGCTCAGTGTGAACCCAAACGACACCGTCTCGCGCCAACAGGTCATCGATCAGGCGAATACTGTAGCTCAAAACTTCCGGCAAACAGCGTCTGGGTTGGAGAGTCAAGGGACCAACATCAACCAGGAAGCGCGAACCACCATCGACAGCATTAATCATCTGGCTAGCGTGATCGCAGAGGTAAACTCCAAAAACCGTGTAGACCCCTTTGGGACTATCGATGCGGGGGTGGATGCCGAGTTGAACTCTACGCTCGAACAGTTATCGCAGCTGACCAACTTCAGCGCCCTGCAGCAGCCGGATGGAACGATATCGTTGTTCATCGGAGGTCAGACACCTCTTGTCGTGGGGGATCAGGTCTACGCGATCGAGGGCGATTTCTCGACTTCGCGGACTGCGATTCTCAGCAACACTGGCCGCGACATAACCGATGAAATTGCGGGAGGTAAACTCAGCGCGCTGCTCGACGACAACAACAACCTCCTGCCGTCCTATCTCGATGATTTGAATACCTTGGCCAAGAGTCTCGCCGATCAGGTGAACGGGACGCTGGAGAGTGGAATCGACCAGAACGGTGCTGCGCCGGTGACGGATCTATTCACTTACGACCCGAATGTTGGCGCGGCGGTGAGCCTGGCAGTAAATCCTCTCACGCCCGACCAGATCGCGGCGGCGCTTCCAGGTGCGCCGGGAGGCAATGGGAATGCCCTCATCCTCGCAAAGCTCGGGGATGGCACCAGCTTGAACGGATATACGTTCTCCCAGTTCTATGGAAATCTGGGCGGACGAGTCGGAAACGATTTATCGACGGCTACCGAAAACCAAACCACCAAGCAACAGTTGCTCACGCAGGCGCAGACGTTGCGCCAGCAGGTCTCCGGCGTCTCGCTCGATGAGGAAGCCGAGCACCTGATGACCTTTCAAAGATCCTATCAGGCCGTCTCCAAGATGCTCAGCATCCTGAACAGCCTGACGGATACGCTGATGAATATAATCCCGTAGAAACTTCTCATGATTAGCTCGCTTGATCCCACTACCCAAACCTTTCTGATCGGTATGAATCAGATCCAACAGCGTGCTCAGAAGGCACAGGTGGAGCTGACTACCGGGCTCAAGATCAATACCGTTTCAGATGAACCGGACCAGATTGCCAATTTGTGGCAGACTCGCGCGGATCTGGCTGAAACGCAGCAGATCGACACGAATCTGGGACGCGTGAAGACCGAAACCGATACCGCGGAAGGAGCGCTGCAATCGGCGGTCACGTTAGTCGAGCGCGCACAGACGTTGGGGGCGCAAGGCGCCACCGGAACCAATACTTCCGAGAGCCGTCAAGATCTGGCTGGAGAACTCGGGGCAGTATTGCAGCAGCTCGTCATGACGGCCAACACCAGCGTCGAGGGCCGTTACATCTTCAGCGGCGACTCCGATCATCAGCAGCCGTACACGATCGATCTCACGCAGAGCGGCCCGATTAGCGCCTATCAAGGCTCCGAGGCTACCCGCGAAGTGCAAAGTGCCGACGGATCGATGTTCTCGGTCGCTTTGACGGCGCAGGACATTTTCGACAGTCCGGACGCGCAGCAGAATGTGTTCACCTCGATCGCCAACCTGCGTCAGGCGCTGTTGAATAATGACGACGCAGGTATTACCTCCGCTCTCACAGATGTTCAGAGCGCGGGCACTTACTTGAACCAGCAACTCGCTTTTTATGGAACAGTACAGGATCGCGTGGCTGGGAGTATTGATTTCGCGAAGAACTATGAGACCCAACTGCAAACGCAGTTGAGTGGAATCCAGGATGCTGACTTGACGCAATCGATTACGAATCTGCAGCAGGCGGAGACGGCACAGCAGGCGGCGCTGGCGTCGCGCGCGAAACTGCCCAGGACTAGTCTGTTCGATTTTCTGGCGTAGCTCGCCGCCTGGACAAACCAGAGGTTTGTCCAACTTAATAGTGGAATGTCGAAGACAGGACTCGACCGGTGCGGTCCACGATCGCGCTGGCCGTGAACGAGAAGCGCCAGTCGCGTACTTCGACGCGGCGGGCTCCCTCTGGGTCAGCTAATGGAATAACCTGCCACAAAGGATACTGCGCGAAATCCAGATACTTCTGGAATACGAAAGTAGATTTCGCTGCTTCGAGCGCCGGACCGGGCTCCGGCTCGTTTATAACGCGATCGGGTGCGGTGGGGTCGAAATCGCCCAGCAAGTTCATCGAGAATCTCATAACAGCGTTCGGTCGCTGCACCCAACCGCTCCAGTCGAACGGGTTCACGCCGGAACGCGGGAACGCAGCAACTCGAAGCGGCGGTCCACCTTGATATACGCGCGCGTTGAGAGTTTCCAACGCACGCTGATGTGCGAGGTACCGGCCGAAATCATAGATCAAGATGAACGACAGCGCGAAGATCGCCAGACCGCGGCCACTCCCCGATTTCGCCCCGATCTCGGCATTGACTAATCGCGCCAGGAGCGGACCCACGCAGGCGACCAGAAGCACGGCCCAGATCCACAGATCGACCAGGCCGTTGAGATCAAGCCGGAGCCACTCGCCAGAAAACGGCAGAAAAAGCCGGATGCCGTAGGTATTGGTCCAATCAAGCAGCAAATGACTGGCGACGCCGATCAGCGACAAGATATATGCCGCGCGGAAACCCCGCATGGAGCGGCCGATCGCGCAGGCGAATAACGCCGGCAACAGCGACATTACCGGCAGCATCGCGATCGCATGGGTGATGCCGCGATGGTTTTCGAAATACGTGAACATGCCGCGACTCGCCGTCACGATGTCGATATCGGGAACGTTTGCCGCGAGCATCAATACGAGAGCGGGATGTGTGTGCCAGCGATTCAACCCCGCCCGGCTTAAAGCTAAACCGGTCAGGGTGTGGGTGAGGTTGTCCATGCGGAGTCGGTGACGGCGATCGGTCTCCGCGCGCGGAAGTCGGGGGGAACCAACAAGGTCAGCGCGTTCGGCACAATTTCGACAGACGCAGGTGCAATGCCGGCGTACTCGCCATCCACTTGTACATGGATGAGGCTGCTGTCGGACGGCGAGAACGAGACTTTGCGAGTGCGAAGAATCGTCACGCCGCGCATGCCACAGAGGCGCGAAGTGCAGACCCCGATCATGTACTTGAGATAGCGGAATGAACTCGTGCCCTCGAACAGTACCAGCTCGAACTGATCGTCGAGCAAAGAAATCGTCGGAGCGATCTCCAGGTCGCCGCCATAGTTGCGCACGCGGCTGGCGAGCGCGAAGCTGGCGCGATATTGCCGCCCTTCAGCTTCGACATTGAATTCCGGGAGACGCCGCCCGAGTTTGGAGAAGCCGCCCACGTAGTAAGCCACTTTTCCAAAAGCGTCCTTCAGCCCGTGATTGAGATCAAACACAATGTCCGCATCGAGACCGGTGCCGGCCATCAACAGGAAATAGCGTGGATGATCCATCGAGGTGCTGGACAACTTGCCGACCGCCACGCGTTCCTGAACGCAGCGTCCCAGGGCTTGAACAGAGTTTTCCAGGGTCTTGCCGAGGCGCAGTTCACATGCAAGGACATTCGCGGTTCCTGCTGGTAGTACGCCTAATGGCACGTCGGAGTTCACCATTCCATTGACTACTTCATTGATGGTGCCGTCGCCTCCGGCTACGAGAATCAACTCGGCCCCGCGTTCAATCGCCCCTCTCGCCAATTCGGAAGCTGTGCGCGGCCCGGTCGTGGGGACCGCGTCAACCGAGATCCCGAGAGATGTCAGCAGTTCGATGGAGCGATGGAGCGCACGCTCCCTTCGCTTGAGTCCGCCGGCGAAAGGATTGTAGATGAGAAAGGTTTTGCGGTAGATCTCGATAGTACTCTAAGTATAGTAAATGGCCAAGAGTGTTGAGCACGAAATCGAAAAGCTCCGCGACGAGATTCGCCGCCACGAGCATCTTTACTATGTGCTCGACCGGCCGGAAATCACCGACGCCGAATACGACCTGCTGATGCGGCAGCTACAGCAACTCGAAGCCGCGCATCCGCAATTGATCACGCCCGAATCTCCCACTCAGCGCGTGGGCGGCAAACCTCGCGAGGGATTCGTCAAGGTCCAGCACAGCTCGCCAATGTTGAGTCTGGACAATGCGCTGAACGAAAACGAGATGCGGGAATTCGACCGGCGTGTACGCGACTTGCTCGGTGGAGAGCCTTTCAAGTACGTTGCGGAGCTGAAGTTGGATGGTTTGTCCATGGCCGCCCATTATCGGCGCGGAGTGTTCACACAGGCGGTTACCAGAGGCGATGGGTTGGCCGGAGAAGACGTAACCGAAAACGCGAAGACCATCCGATCGGTCCCTCTGCGCTCGAAGTCCGATCTGCCGGTCTTTGAAGCGCGCGGCGAAGTGATCATGCCGCGCAGGTCTTTCGAGAAGCTGAATGCCGAGCGGGAGCAGCAGCAGCTTTCGTTATTCGCTAATCCGAGGAACGCTGCAGCGGGCGCGCTTCGTGCTCTCGAGCCGAAGGTCACGGCATCGCGGCAGCTCGAATATTTCGCTTATTTTCTTTTGGTGGATGGGAAGTTTCATTATGCGAGCCACTGGGAGTCGCTGGAAGCCTTGAAGCACTTCGGATTCAACGTGAATCCCCGCCGTGAGCAGTGTGCGGATCTCGATGCAGTGCTCAAGTTCTATCACGAGTGGGAAGAGAAGCGCAGTTCGCTTCCTTACGAGATCGACGGAGTTGTGGTGAAGGTCGACTCAATTGCGCAACAGCAGGCTCTCGGCTGGACCGCCAAAGCGCCGCGCTGGGCCATCGCGTTCAAGTTCGCCGCACAACAGGCGGAGACCATCGTTGAAGACATCCATGTCCAGGTTGGGAGAACCGGAGCTCTCACGCCCGTGGCCCACTTGAAGGGAGTTTTCTTATCCGGCGTCACGGTGACTCGGGCGACGTTGCACAACGAGGATGAAATCGGCAGGCTGGGGCTCGAGATCGGCGATACGGTGCTTGTCGAACGCAGCGGCGACGTAATTCCAAAGGTCGTTCGCGTGGTTCGACATGGTCATAATCGGCGGCCATTCCGGATGCCGAAACACTGTCCGGTTTGCGGGGGCGAAATCGTTCGAGAGGAAGGGGAGTCAGCCAGCCGGTGCATCAATACGAATTGTCCTGCCCGGCTTAAGGAATCCATTTCGCATTTCGCGGCACGGAGCGTCATGGACATCGATGGCATGGGCTGGGTGCTGGTAGATCAGTTGGTAACTCGTGGTCTGGTGAAGAGCGTTGCCGATATCTACTCATTGACGCTGGACCATTTGCTCGATCTGGAGCGCATGGGGGAGAAGTCGGCTGAGAAGATTCTACGCAACATTGATGCGTCCCGCAAGCAGCCGCTCCCTCGCGTCCTGAATGGACTGGGTATTCCCTTCGTTGGCGAACGGACAGCGCAGATTCTCGCCGACACATTCGGCAGCCTGGACGCGATCGCTGAAGCAGATGAGGAGACGCTTCAGCGGGCCGAAGAAGTTGGGCCGAAAGTTTCGCAGAGCATTCGACAGTTCTTCCACGAGCGCCGCAACCGTGAGCTGGTCGAACGGCTTCGCACAGCCGGCCTTACCTTCACACAGGCGATCCGAAAGAAGGCGGGCGGTACGCTCACGGGCAAGACATTCGTGCTCACGGGAACGCTGCCGAACATGGCGCGCGAAGACGCGAAGGCGCGAATTGAGTCGGCCGGAGGCAAGGTCACCGGATCGGTGAGCAAAAAGACCGACTACGTAGTCGCCGGGGCCGATCCTGGCTCCAAGCTCGACAAGGCAAACGAGCTAGGCATCCCGGTGCTCGGCGAGCCGGAGCTTCTCGACCTGCTCAAGTAAAATCAATCGGGGCACAACTGCGAAATTTTATTCAAACGTTGGTATCCGCGGGACCCATCGGGGTTCTCGTGCTCTCGATCATTGACTCCGGCGGTATTCCGATGGTCGGGGGCGTGGATGCCTTGCTCGTCGCAGTCGCGGTGCTTGATCATTCACAGGCTTATTGGGCGGCGGCCGGTGCGACCTTGGGTTCGGTGATCGGCAGCGGAGTGTTGTTCTTCCTGGCCCGGCGGGGAGGCGAGGCGTACCTGGAGCGCCACACTCTCAGCGGCCGGGGCGCGAAATTCCGGGCCTGGTTCATGGAGTTCGGCCTGCTGACGATATTCGTGCCCGCGGTCGTGCCCGTGATTCCGATGCCGATGAAGATTTTCATTCTGTCGGCGGGCGCGATGGGCGTGCGGCCGTTGACGTTCGTGCTGGTGCTCACAGCGGCGCGCGTTCCGCGCTATTTGTTCCTGGCGTGGCTGGGAACGCGTCTTGGCCGGGATACTCTACCGTACTTGCGTCATCATATTTGGGGGCTGGTTGGATTCGCGGCGGTGCTGTTTATCGTGCTTTACTTCGCGGTCCGGTTTGTTCACGACCGGCGGATGTCTCATTGACCGCTGTCTCGATGTCAACTATGTGCTGTCCGCGCGGCAGAAAGAGAACGTTGGACAAACCTCCGGTTTGTCCGGACAAGCCGGAGGCTTGTCCAACATCGATTTCGACATGGGTTGGCCGGGCGCTTAGTATTGCGATTGCTCGCGCGTTGCTTTGGTACGAGAACGAGAGTCCGTTTGCGGAAGCACTCGCCGTTTGGATATTGCCGTTGAAATTTAGTATTCGTACGGGCGCATCTTTGTTAGCGCGTTCGATTGTGTTCAATCCGGCCGCGAGCCAAAGCGTCGAATCGTCGTGAACCGGCCAAGTCTGGCCGTTCACCTTCGCAGCGCCCCGCCACGGAACTCCGACGCCATAACGCGATTGGACCGTGAGCCTCGTACCGTTCTGCTCCACTTTGTCGACGGTAGCGGCGGCCGATGGCAGAAGCGGGAGATCCTGATCCAGAATCGAGTTCTCGAAATAAAGCGCGACTTGCGGGAAAGCTCTCGATGCGAGATTGACCAGCTGGAATAGCTCCGTGCCGGTCTGCTGTCTGGTCGGATAGACGTCCTGGTAGCGTTCGACGATGTTGATGTCGATCGCCAGCTTGTTCGTTTGTTTAGTGAGCGTCTGGTAGCGCGACGCGATCTGCGGATAACGTTCCGGGCCGAGATTCCAGATTGTCGCCGGATCTTCAATCAAGAAGGTGAAGTCATGTTGATCGAGGAGCGGGAGCACGCCCGCGGTATCGGCTCCGATCAGATCGCGCATGCGCGAATCGAAGCGATCGTCGACGTGAGTGAGCACAAAATCGAGATCCGGCTTCGTTTTGCGGATGGCCTCGACGGTATCGATCCAGTCTTCCTGTTGACGGCGCGCCAACGAGGCGCGGTAATCCAAAAACTGTCGAAGCTTCTCCGCGTCTGTCTGGCCTTTCTGAAAAAGCGCCAGCGGATCGAACCCTGCGATGCTCCGGAAGTCGCTGCGGACGTCATCGTTCATGGGCGTGAACCGCGCGGCGTTGCCGGCTCCCTCGAGCGATTCGAAATACAGCTCCGCAAGATTAATACCATCCCAGTCGAATCGATCGATGAGCTTCTTCACTCCCGCCGAAACGGCCGCAAAGGCATCGCGATTGGTCAGGTTCATGAGCTTGCGCCAATCGAGCTGAGCGTCCTGCAGTAGAGCGGTTTTCTCGCGCCACTGCGGATGATCGGCCCAGAACTGCTCGCTCACGTGCGGCAGCTCCAGCCATAAGTACACGAGAATCGCCTTGCGATGGCAGGCATCGATCAACTGCCTAAGGTACTCATCGCGGGCGGCGTCGGGTTCCCAGTGATGCCAACCGGCCACGTGGAGCGCGCCGATACCGCTCTTGCGCCAGCGCTCGGCGAAGTAATCCGGATCCACACGCGAACGATACGCGCCATCGAAGAAAGCCCACAGCCGCTGGCTTCGAAACGGCGGCTTCACGCCGAGATCGGCGAGCGCTTGCAACAAGTAGGGATAGCGCTCGTAGCCTTGCTTGCCCGGCGGCGTCGCGATCCACAGCACTGCTCCCGTGCCGTGACGCAAAGCCGCCATCACAGGAGCGCCCTCCCAACGTTCCGTGGCGAAGACCTGTGCGCCCTGGGGCAGGTCGAAAACTGGAATCGTGACCGCAGACTCCCAGACGATGGGCAGCTTCGGCGCGCGACGATCGACGATGCTCCGGACGATCACGCGTTTTGAGCCGGGCTTGATACCCAGCGTGCTAGCCAGTTCGCTTTCGCCTTCGAGCACCACGACAGCGCCGTGTTCGATCCGCAGGATCCATTGCTGGACCGCGTCGGGCGGCTCAGCGGATACAACATGCACGTCCCTTCCAACTGTAAGCCCGATCGAAGAGAGAGTCTTAGTCCACGGTTCAGGATCGGCGGCGGACAATGACGCAGTCAACAAGAAAGAAACCCATGAGAGCTTAATGGGTAAACGCATACCAAATCCCGATCTGGACATCGTAGAAATTCGGCCGGCGCGGATTGTCCTGATTCACCGTGTACACGCCGCGGAACACGTTCACCGAGAACAACATCGACTTGGGCAGACGGGAGAACCGCCAGCGCAGGCCTGGCCCCGTCGCCGCATAGTTGGCCCAGTATTGCCGCAGCCGGTCAGCGGTACCGTTGAAATTCCAATAGACTTGGGCCTGGAATCCTCCGAATGATTCCGACTTGCCGAACGTGTAGCCCCCCCGATTCTGCGAATAGAACAACATGTCGTTCTGAAAGCGGCTGATGTACACTGCATCGTCGTTGTTCTCGAAGAAAATTCCTTTGCCGCCAGAGAGAAGATGACCGAAGCCTTTCGCGTAGGAAACGCCACCTCGATAATCAGGTATCATCGCGCCAACGTCTTTGCGACTGGAGAGATATTTGATCGCCTCTCCTGCTTCGAACCAGGCGGTGAGACCGTGCATCGGTATGGTTGTCAACCCAAGAGCGGCGATGAACGAACTCTCCGAAAGGTACTGCGGCTGAATGCCGGCCATAGCTGAACCTTCGGCGCCGCGCACATCGCCGACAAATCGGGTCGAAACGTATGGATGGATCGGGAGGCCTCCCAGCCTGATTTCGGTCTTTACCTGACCGTAGCCGAAAGCGTCGCTCCAGCGGCTCGAGTAGAACGGATAAAACCAGGCAGTCGTGCGCACGGTTTCGAAATCCGGTTCGAGGTTGCGATAGGCGCGATCCGCTTCGCTGGCAATGGCGGGGTCCGGACTCTTTCTCGCGAGGTTGAACCACTTCACGGCCTCGCTGTCCTGGTGCATGACGTTATACAGCCAGGCAAGCTTAAGCATCACATCGAAATCGAGAGGGTCTTCTTCGTTTGCGAGTTTCAGATATTTCAGCGCGTCCTGAAGATAGTTCGACTTGAGACTCTTTTCGGCCATGGCCTTCGCATCTTCTGGCCCGGTTGTACCCGGCTCGCCGCGCTGCTGCAGCGTTGCAGGAAGTTTCAACGCAGCACGAACGCGGGCGCCGAGTTCCTTGTCGTCACCTTGCAGGACCTGATCGAAGAGTGACTGCGCGCCTGCGCTATCGCCGCGCTTCAATCGCAGCAGACCGAGTTGCGCCGCGGACAGCAGATCGTCAGGCGCTGTCTGATGAATGGTGGCCAACTGCCTCTCGGCTTGCTCTGCGCGGTTCATTTGCAGAAGGAGGAAG
>Ga0335069_10013336_pt1 | contig 11541 bp, 2 predicted proteins | sample Lox_Sample_11_FD_206714 | JGI IMG/M metagenome (GOLD analysis project Ga0335069, IMG submission 206714) | Soil microbial communities from Loxahatchee National Wildlife Refuge, Florida, United States - Lox_Sample_1.1 | ecosystem: Environmental > Terrestrial > Soil > Wetlands | place: USA: Florida...
CCGCGGATGCTGAGTGTATTGACCTTAATCGGTCCGTTGGATGCAGTGCCAATGACGCTCGTAGCTCCCGTCATGGCAACTTTCCCCGCAATCAATGTTTGGGAAGAAATGCCGGCGTTTTGAATGCTGTCTTTTACAGTAATCGTTCCAGTGCCACTGAACGTTGCACCGGATTGAATCACCAACGTATGTCCTTGCGCGAACACAAGAGAGAACGACATGGCCGTTGCAGCAACGACGCCCATCAGAACTTTCCAAAGTTCTTTTTTAACAAATGACTTTACAGTCGCACTATGTAAGAAATTCGTTCTCAACTTAATTTGAAATCAATAAACTTCCGTTATTCGTCAATGCACCGGCGACATAAGTTCGCCCAAACACTTGCAGAATCACACTGGAATTAATCGAAAGATTGGAACTACCATTAATGATGCAATCAGCATTCGTAATGATATTCACAGAAATTGTTTTTACGCCGGCATTGGAAAATGCAAGAGAGCCAAACGTTGTTGCAAAAGAACCGCCGATAGTTTGTGCGGCAGTTCCGTTCAATGTGACCGTTGATATTCCGCCGGAGAAAGCCGTCGCCGAACTATTGTTCGTCCAATCTCCTGTCAGGCTGATAGAAGTCATGCTTCCACCGACACTAACAACTTGACTTGATGTTCCACCGAGAGTTATCGAATTGAACGACTGACTCGTTACACTCCCACTGAGAGATTGTGAAGACGAGCCGTTGAATGTCACGGTACCGCTTTGGGGATTAAATGTTCCACCGTTGTTCGTCCAATTGCCGCCAACGCTGATCGGGAAGTTCGAACTCGTTACATCGAATGTACCGGAACTGAGTGTTACGGTTCCATTAACAATTGTGGAACCTGTCAACGACATTGTTCCGCTTCCGCTCAATGTGAGATTGAAATATGTCAATGCCGGGATGGATTGTGAAGATGTGCCATCGAAATTCACCGTCGAGTTGTTCGGCGTAAATGTACCGGTGTTTGTAAATGTTTGATCGATAACGTATGTTCCGTTTCCTTGCAGAGTGCCGGCATTGGTGAGTGATGTAAATTTCATAGAGCCGTCATTCTCTAATGTTCCGGAAGAATTGTTTGTCGTAGCCGAAGCAGAAACAGTTGCTCCGCTCGTGACAATCATAGAAGAGCCGGATGTCGTCGAAATGGATTGAGCATCGGCCACTATTGAACACACAAATAGAATGATTGCAAAAAGAATTGCAGGCGTCAGCAATGTGTCTGCCGCAATTCTAAAATCCTTCATCATATTTTCAATTCTGTGTATCAATCTATTTCAAATTGTTATTTTCAGAAACTTTGTATTTCTATCTTTACTAATTATAAGGACCGACAGCCGTCACTGTCGAACTGCCCACAGGATAAAATTGGATATATGATCCAAGTGCCACTTGATTTGTCGCAGCAACCGTAGCACTAGACGTAATTTGCGGTGTTATTGTTGTGGCACCGCTAAACCTTGCTATCCCATGAAAAGTAATAGCCGAGACATTATTCGCAGCTGCAATGGCAGGAGTAACCACTGTTGAATTATAAGTATTAACACAAGTTGTATTTTGTGCAGTGACAGTAGTGTTATTAGCTGCTGTCCATCCAACCGCAGTATATACGAATGAGATAACGTTTCCTGTTGTGCCCATTGCAAAACCTGTTGCAATGGTATGACTTGTGTTTTGTGTGTTTGTTAAAATAATCTGTCCGTTAAAGAAATATGTTCCTGCGGCAGGAATGTTTATTACATCGTTTGTGGTCGGGAACCAAGCCACAGCAGTAGCAGCAGTAAATGTAACAGTGAGGGCAGTTTGAATTGCTGCAAATTGAATAGAAGGCGAGACACCTCTCGATGCCGCTGCCGGTGTCGTGTAAAATGCGGTGCCATCGTATTCCATGGAACCTGCCGCCGCCGTTGTTAAATTCGTTCCGCTGGTGAATGTCAAAGGATCAACAGTTGCCGTTCCTGCAGATAATGTAACACCTGAGAGCGTCGGTGTGGTGATCGTCGGTGATGTCGAAAATACCACATTGGTACTTGCAGTTCCAGTCGTGCCTGTGGCGGCATTCAAATAATTCAATTGGGTTCCTGTTGTAGTAACGGAGGTGGAACCCAAAGTAAATGGCGAGGGATGGGTCACTGTTCCGGTAAATGTCGGCGAGACGCTAAAGACCAAGTTCCCTGATCCCGTTGCGCCGGTCGATGTAATGCCTTCGATAGTTTGATGCCCTGTAAATGTATTTCCTGCATCGGTTCTCGCAATGGTTGCACTTGTCGTCGGGAAAGTCATCGTTGTTCCATCGGTACCTGCTAAGGTGAGCGTATTGCTCATCGTCAATGTCTTCGAAGTTGTTCCGCCCGCAATAGAAAATCCGGTTGCATTCGCCGTCAGCGACAATCCGTTGATTGAAGTTGCTGTTGCTACCCCTAAGGTCGGAGTTGTAAATGATGGTGAGACGACCGGTGCAAGCGTATTCCACGATCCATTATAATAACTGAGCATATTGCCTGTAGTCGTCCCGTTATATATCAACAATCCAAAAGCTGGAGAAGTGATACTACCGGTAGCGAGTCGCGGCAACAATAATCCTCGCGCTGATGACCGCAATTCCAGCACAGCGGAAGCGTCCGGAGTAATAACCGATCCTCCGTCGGAGATCCCGACTCCCTGCGCAAACAATTCCGGGCAGCAAAGAATTAAGAGGCATCCCATTACACGGATAATTGTGCGGACATAGTTATTCGTATCAATTTTTTGTGATGTTTGTAGTGTGTTCATGATAACTGCACTCCAAAAAAATAAACAGTACTCATTGTCAATGGCATATAGTTCTTCATCGGTTTCAATTGGATACCAAAATGTTTCCACTATTATTAATCAATCCTGCTGTGTATGTTCTTCCAAAAACTTGCATATAAACGCCGCTGTTTATCCAAATATTCGATGCCGGATTAACGATGAAATCGTTTTTAACGGCGAAACTATTCGCGGCAGTTTTTGTACCGGCATTCTTCATTTGTAAATAACAGTATGTTGTCGGATTAATCGTCTGTGCGATTGTACCATTATAGATAACCGTATTCGGACATCCTGATGCGTTCAACGTACCTGTTGTCAGCAACGGTCCATTGATGACAAGTGTCGAGCCGGCAACATTATTCAAGGCCGAAGTCGATGCAGCGCCAGTAATCGAATCAACGGTGAGATATCCATTATTGTTCAAACTTTCGCCGGAAAGAATCGAAATCATATTCATCGTAAGAGCAGCGGCAGGGGCAATCACGGTTGTGCCTCCAGCAATTTCTAATGTGCATGTTCCTGTGCTCGTGTTCGCTGCGCCGGTACCAAAGACGGTATCCAGTGAAGACGTCAAACTAATTTTTCCGCCTGTTCCCGTCCACGTACCGTTGAAAATAAAATTGCCGGAAACAGATAACGCGTTCGTACTATTCGCAAATGTTCCGCTGGTATCGATGATGAGTTTAGCAACTGCCGCATTCGAATTTAAAGTGACTGTGTAAGCTCTAATTTCCACAGTGTCATTTAAACTCGGTATGCCGCCGCCAACCCATGTTGTGGTACTATTCCATAATCCGCTTTGAGAAGCTGTAAAGAGCGATGCGCTCATCGCGCCAATAGTAAAGATATGACTGTCAAGTCCGATTAATGTTGAAGTGGCAACTGTTCCTGCGTATTGCCCATTATCCGTCACGACTGCACCGACAGAGTTCCATGTGGAAGCTGTCGGTGTATTCCATTCGGCAACTCGTGTTAATGCACGTTTCGTTGCAGAACTATTCATACCGGTTAATGAATCCCATGTCAACACAACGTTGGCGCTTCCACCTGATGGGCCGGAGATGCTCCAATATTCGTTTTGTATAACAGAACTTAACGGCGATGTAATTTTTGTAACGTCGTAACCGTCCGCGGTTGCATTCTTATCGAAAAATTTGGCTGTCCAAAGCTGTGTTCCGGATGTAGAGGTACTGTTGACCGCAACAAAACCGATGCGTTTGCGTCCGGAAGAATTCGCATCGCCGACCGGGAATTGGAAATTCGATCCACTTTGAATACTCTTTCTCAGCGGGCCATTGACAAACGAACTATTGCTGCCGCCGGAAACAGCGCTCGTACTGGTATTGGTAATCGTCAAGGTATCACTACTGCTGGTGTTGATATTGCCGGAAGTTAGAATTAATTGATTACTAACATTCGCACTTCCCGTTTGAAGCGTCAGCCCGGCGGTATTATTGATAACAAAATTATAAAACGTTTCCGTCATCGAACTGCCTGACATCATGATCGCTTGCGGTGTCGATCCTGAAAAGCGTACCGCCGCGGCTCCCGCCGTAAATCCTGCTGCCGTTGTATTGTTATCAATCCAATTGCCGAGAAGATAAATATCTTTATTATAGAGCGTATTATCTAACTTGCTGCCATTGGCAATTGTCAGATTACCGTTGACCTGCATGTCTTTACTGCTGATATATTTGGTACTGGTTCCTGAAAAGACGACATTTTGGTACGGCTTTGTTGTATTGCCCTGATCCAGGGGCAATGTTCCATTGATAGTGCCGTAAAACTCGACCGTGCTTCCCGTCGTTCCAAGGAAAGCATCAAATGTTCCGCCGGGGAATGCATACATATTGCTGCTCGTACTGGCGATGCGAATTTTCCCGCCGCCGGAAACCTGCCCGAGACTATGGAAGGTCGTATTCATGGCATCGAGCACACCATTGACGACGACAGAAGCGGCGCTTGCACTATTCGTACTTAAGGCGACACTATCTTGCGCCCGAATTACGACAGGATTTCCACTGGGAATTTTATTGTATGCCACCTTGTTCGTGGTGTCGGTGTACCAAAGCGCACTATTGAACCAACTTCCCGACATAAAACTATAGAGCGTCGGCAAAGAACCGAATGCGTCACCGATCGTGTAGGAACCATCTAAAAGAGAACTAATGGTAAATGTCGGGGGACTGATGGTGCCCGTTACTGTTGACCATTTTGCAGTGGAATTATCGTAGCGCTCGATGTTTGCCGGGTTTCCAACTGTGTCGGTAGTAGCATAAGTAAAGGTAACCGTATTGACATACGAACTGGTGAACCCTGTTGAAGAAACGTACCAATAATATTCGAGATAATCATGATTTTTCGTGGTATCAATTGTCGGTTGCAATCCATCCACAGGGATGACTTTTATCGTTGCACCGCTATTGCTGTTTGTCGAAAAACTATATGTACAAGGAGTGTACTTTCCATTGGCGCCGATAGGATAAGTGAACGATAATGGTGTCGTGTTAGATGGGAATATTTTTGTCACACCCTTATCGCTCAAGACACCGTTCAATAAAATCAGATTTGAAGCGTTTTGAGTCCCGGCGAAAACTGCATTGAGGCCTAATGTCAATGCATAATCGTCAATATAGAGATACCCGTTGGTGAATTTTATCTGGCCATTAATCGTCGAATTATCAGTCATGTTAACGCCGTGGCCGCTATTGTTGATTTCGATATTGCCGAATATTCCGCTTCCGCTTCCTGTCATTCCCTGGTTCGACGTTCCGATGAAAACCATTCCGCCGGCCGTCGTACTGGAGCTAACATGGATAGCATTATTATTGACATCGTTCAGCAGGTAAATTGCATTGCCGCCGTCATTGAATGTTCCGGTGGTTAAGGTCAAGTCACTGTTCACGATGAGTGTACAGGCAGCAGCGCTCAAAAATAATGTATGCGCCGAAGCCGTCGCTATTTCTAAGTTGGCAAAATTTGTTCGGTTGGACGATGTACCCGTGATGGTTTGATCGTTCGTGCCAAGGAACGAAGTCGTTTGCGAAAGAGATTGTGCCTGAAAACCGCCATTCGCAATTCCACTTGACGCATCGGAATTATTGTTGATCAAATTCCCGCCGATTTCAAGATCGAGTCCGTTCGCATTGTAGAAGCTCGATGTACCGCCGATGGTAAGATTTCCTTGAATGGTCGAAGCATAAACTTCCTGAACTGCCGCCGCATTGATGGTATCGTTAAGCGTGAGATTCCATAACGAAGAAGATGTTTGGAAATAAAATTTCGTTTTATTTGCCGCGATATTATTTAATCCAAATAGTATTGTACCGCCGGTAACATAAGCAGCGTCGGGCACTAGATTCAAATCATACGGGGATGAAGCATTAGTGCTTCCGCCGGCAATAATCATTTTCCCGCCACTCATCGAAAATTGACTTCCGCTGTTGAGAACTTCGAACGCGCCCCTTTTGGTATTAATATATTTTTCACCAATGGTAACCGTGCCACCTGTTTGGGAATAATTCAGCGAGCCTGAAGAATTAGCCGTATCACGCCGTATTTGAGAGAAGACATTAAGCATGCCTCCCGATATATTTATTGTCGGAGAACCGGCCGCTGAATATAAAATACTTGACGACATCGTCGAAGAAGAATAAACGGAAGGACCGACATTCACCGTCCCCGCACGTACTTCTAACTTGCCTTTTAATATCAAATCTGCTGAAGTCGTTCCGGTCACAATATTCATTGTTCCGCCGTTGGAAGAAATGCATCCTGTAACAGGAATGGTAAAACTCGCAGACGATAACGCAATCGTTGCGGGAGAAGTAAGCCGGAATGTTCCATTTTGCAATGTTAAACCGCCGCCGCCCATTTGAAATCCCGTAGTATCCATGGAAACGTTAATAATAGAATCTACCGTTGTTCCCTTGTTCACGATAATATTATACAATCGCGTCCGGACTGGCGTGGATGAGCTTGTCAGAACTTTACTGTTGGAACCAGCAAATTGCAGCGTGCTGTAATATGTGTCATTGGTCGGATAATTCGGATCTAAATCTAATGTTCCGTTATTCGTTATGCTACCATATACAGTTAAGGAATTGGCAACAGAGTTTCCGCCATTCAACACTTGTAACGCACCGCCCGCAGCAATGACAATATCGCTATCCGCAATAACATACTGCGGGATATTTGCCGTGCTATTCATAAACTGCAAAACACCGTACTGATTGATGGAAAGAAGTCCGTGTACTTCCAGTGTTGTCGATGCTGCACCGGCATTGATTTGCGTTGTTCCGTTGGCAGTACCCGAACTTCCGACAGTAAAATTTTTATAAACGGTTAAATTGGTATTCGGCAAAATGACATTCGCCGCATTGCCGGGCGATGTCGTAAGATTGCAGTAGTTTGTAATATTTGCGGTACTTCCACTCGGCAAAGTATAAGTCGATGGCAAACTTATTGTTCCGGTACCATAATACTCTACTGTACCGCCGTTCGCACCGAGGAAATTTCCCCAATCACCTGTCGGGAAATATCCGCTGCGTGCAATTCTCAACGTTCCGCTGCCAGTCGTTGCATTATTGACGATGGTGCCGAAACTGTGAGCGTTGTATGTTCCCAAGTCAAGCGTTGCACCCGGTTCTATAGTTAAACTGCTGGAAGAATCTGCTGCGGCCGTTGTAACAACCGTCGTCCCCGTACAAATATAGACAAGCGTCGATGACGTCGGAGTTTTTGTACCCGGAGAACCGCCTCTCGTTGTGGACCACGTGCCTGCCGTACTCCATACGCCGCCGCCGTTAATGCTGTACAATGTTGGAATAGAACCGAATGCAGCCGCGATACCGGCTGTAAAATCTCCATCCGCATTATCGACCGTATATGTCACCAGATTGGTTGCAACCGTCACTCCGCTTGCAGCGGTATACCATGCAGAATTACTTAAGACACCAGGAATATAACTTGTTTCGGTACCGGTTACAAAATAATTCGATGCGGCATAATCATAGTAATAGTTATTGACCACAGAAGCGGATGGAACGCCGGAAAAACCAGCGCTGGTTGTTTTCCAGTAACACGATAGAGAGTTTTTACTCTGTAATAACGGGTGTCTGGCATTCACGGGGCGCGTTGTTACCGTTCCATACGTTGTGGGAGCACTGCTGAACTGAATCGACTGCGGCATGTAATAATACGTGGTGTTCGCAGTATTATAGAAACCGAATGGAAAATTAAATGCCGTTGTACTGGAATATGTTTTCGTTATTCCACCGTCGGAAGACAATCCGCTGGTTTGAATCATTCTATTACTGTTGAACGTCGTACCGCCGACTAAATCGGAATAGACCATTGCATTCGCGCCGAGTGCAAGATTGTTGGTTCCAATATTGAGGATATTCCAGACACCCGCAGAACTGCTTGCAAGATTTAAGTTTCCCGTAATCGTCATATTCGCGGCCATCGTAACAGAGCCGCCGGTTTTGTTTAACGTTACATTTTTGAAAATGCCCGCGCCATTACCGCTCAACGTTTGAGCTGCGGTGCCGCTTAAGATTATTCCGCCCGTCGTTTGGTACGCTGCATGCGTTCCACTGTTAACAATATTTCCCAGAACGGTTATCGTTTTACCGCTATCGTTCAACGTTGCATTTGCATTGATGGTCAATACCCCGTTGACGGTAAGATTATTAGAGATAATCGATGTAATAGAAGAATTGGCGATCGTCAAATTATATAATGCACTGTTAGTAATCGTGCCGATATTGTAGAACGATTGATTGCCGACGCCATTAAATGTCGTTGTGTCGCTCGTTCCCGGCGTATAGATTCCGCCTGATGCAATTGTAAAATTACCGCCCACCGAAAGACTTACTAAATTGTTGTTTAAGTTCAGTGTCGTGTTGCTGCCGATGGTTAAATTGTTCAGCACAATTAAAGGCGAACCGGAATTCTGCCAAACAATAGTGTCATTCCCTGTTCCGCTTCCTCGTGTGATATTGAGATTATACAAAGGTGCAGTCGAGCTGACTGTAAAGGCGGTTGTTGAACTTGGGAGATTGAAATTAATCGTGCCACCGGTAACATTATAATATCCGGTCTGGCAGCCAATACTCATGATCTGATAATCGTACGTCGCCCCATATAAATTATTTGTAAAATTAATTGACCCGCCGCTCATGATAAAAGAAGAATATGTACTTGTTAATGCAAACATGGGCCCGGGAGTATCATATTCTCCTTGCGCTCGGAAATTTGTCGTACCGCCCGTCTGCATATAACTTATTAAATTCGTGCCGACGGATGCCCATAGCTGACTTACATCTAATATGCCGGTTCCTTCAACTAAAATCGAAGGAGTGCCTAAGGTTCCTAATACCATGCCGGCAGCATCCCCGGTCGAAAAGCTACCGGCACTAATTCTTAACGATCCATAGAGTGTTACAGCTTGGTAGCTGGTTCCATTAACGCCAGTTAATGTAGTAGAAACATTTGCACCGTTGACCCACAATCCTGCTGTCGGAATAAGATTGAAATCCTGTCCGCCTTCTGTCAGTGAATGAAGAATAATATTGGTATCCAATTTTAGAATGCCGTAATGAATAAACAGCGCTTTATAATATGCGCCATAACCGAATCCTTCAGGGCCACCGTTAAACGTATTGCCTCCTTGATTGTTCGGAGCATAAAGGCCAAAATAACTTGTATCGTTGGAACTAACTTCTAATGTGTATGTTTTATCGCTTCCCTTTGCAACGATGAATCTATAAAAATCGGTTGTGTCGTTACAAACGACAGTATTGTTTGATGCTCCATAGAAATACACTTGCACATCGCCATAATAATTTGTTCCGACATTCGTAGTCGTAAGCGTGTAATAAGAATTCGCTACCGGTGAGGGCAATCCTGTAAATCGCACGGAACCATTATTGGTAAAATTTCCGTACAGATATATCGTATGAACCGGATATGCCTGCAAAGGAGTTGCCGTCGGATTGGGAATAGCATGGGACGATGCAAAATTATTGACGCGGATATAACAGTGGGCATCGACAGAAAAATTTCCGTACACAGTCATCGATATCAAACTATCTGAGGCGCTGGAACTTGGATTGCCAAAATACAAAGTGTCATTACCCGATGAATAATTTTTGAGACTAAAATTCCCGTTGATCGTATAATTCGTCGGAGCAGTTTTACTTCCATAGATATAAACGCTTCTGGAACCGGACGAATCGGAAACGATCAAATTGTTGTAGATGAATTGCGTTGTAGTTATTGGAGCATTATTTAAATTATAGTACTCGATCGTCCCTCCGCCGTTCGCGACAAAACTCGTGTATGTTCCGCCGGGGAAAGTATTGGAACTCAGCATGATTTTTCCCTGGCCGGTTACCGTTCCAAAGTTGTGTCCGGTCGTGCTCTTGATATCGAGAACACCGCCGGCATTCATCGTCAGCGACACTACTTGTTTTCCGCTTGCACTGACTGCGACAGATCGCCCGTTGAGAATGGTGACATTATCCATGTTATTCGGAACTCTCGGATTTGTCCACAAGGTACCGGAAGGATCGGTCGTCCATGTTGTTGTATTGTCCCAATTTCCTGATTGATACGAATACAACGGTTTGATGGCAGATATACCGATTGCCAAATATACCGGCAACGTCGTAATGGTTTGCACGGATGTAACCGAAGCGCCAATATTTGTGCCGCCGATCGAAGAATACGTCCCAGCTTGTGCGACGGATGTTCCAATCACGTTCGTCGGTATCAGTCCGCTCTCCGTAATCTGAATCGTCGCACTCGTAAAATTCCCACTGATCGTTTGCACATACCAATTATTCGGCAACAAACTTGTGATCGTTGTTCCATCGCTCGTGGATGCCCCTGTGGCACTTTCTGTAACTTGCACAACCGGCCCCGTGGTTCCAGTTTGCACATTGACTAAACTCAATGGACAATAATTTCCAACGTCTCCAATCGGGAATGTGTATGTCATGCCGGAACTTGTTGCAGGCATCGTTAATGCCAATGACCCGACAATGTATGATGCTGAAGATGCGCCGACGATACTGTTTGTTGAAGTATTTGTGATCGTCAACACATTGGTGGAGGTAGTTGAAAGAATACCGGAAGTAAGTGTCAGCGTTCCAGCAACCGATGTTGCCGCGCTTAACGAAACGCCGCTTGCATTGTTGATGGCGACATTATTAAACGTTGAAGCCGTTGTTCCACCGATGGTTTGCACATTACTGCCGTTGAAAACAATCGTCGAACCGGTCGCAGTAAATGTTCCGCCGTTGTTCGTCCAATTTCCTGCAACATTGTGCGTGTAGGCACCGCTCGTAAATGTTGTTCCAGAACCCAGCACAACATTTCCACCAATCGATAAGCCTATGACTCCCGTCGTCGTTGCGGTGCCGCTCAATGTCAATGTACCGCCGATAGACGTCGTGCCGGTTTGCAGTGTTTTTGCATTGCTGCCACTGAGTGTTAGATTATAATAATTTGTTGAAACGACCGTCTGTGTTCCTGCATAACCATAGACCACCGTGTTTCCGTTCGCTGTTGCAGTTAAGGTCGTTATTCCCGGAGTACCTGTAAAATTGATATTTAACGTGCCAACGTTTGTCAATCCGCCTGTTCCTGTTAAAGCAGTCCCGACCGTCAGCGTTCCGTTGTTTGTTAAGGTCACACCAGTAACCGTG
>Ga0335069_10013337_pt1 | contig 11541 bp, 9 predicted proteins | sample Lox_Sample_11_FD_206714 | JGI IMG/M metagenome (GOLD analysis project Ga0335069, IMG submission 206714) | Soil microbial communities from Loxahatchee National Wildlife Refuge, Florida, United States - Lox_Sample_1.1 | ecosystem: Environmental > Terrestrial > Soil > Wetlands | place: USA: Florida...
GGCGTGAGTTAGATTGCTATTCAACATACCAACCAAAAAGACCGGACAAGCCGGACTCTTTGGTTGGTGCAGCAAGTAGGAAAAAGTTTACACCAAATTAGGGATGAGATAGCTCGCTGGAGGAAGATTTTAGAAGTTTCCTATAGGGACTATTTACTCAGTAAGTGAGAGCTGGGAGTTACATTACAAAATCGTAAGCAACCTATCTCTGAGTGTTTCAAACTTCACGTAACCAGCTTTTTTGTTAAAGTGTCCTGCGTTAGGGATGAAGTTAAGTTTTACGCCTAGGTGGCTTGAAAGTTCTTTCCCATTTTCTAAACCTACGTATGGGTCATCGTCCGACTGATAAACCTCAAAATGCTTACAGTTCTTCCGAATTAACTCCCAGTCAAAGGTAAAACCGCTAAAAGCTATGTCCCTGTCATAATTCAGAATAGGCTTCACACCAATCGGCGTCCCAGTAAGAAAGGCGGCTTTTATAGGTTTTTTGAGCTTTTCAAGCACCCTGAGTGTAAACACACCGCCCAGGCTATGGCCAATAATTATGGTATTTTTGTCCATACCGTCTAAGTATGGCCTCAATACATCAAACCATTCTGCAATTTTAGCTGGCACGACTGGAGGAGATGGAAATTGGGGAACAATAACCTCACAACCTTTGCTCTCTAGCTCCTTCTTCATCCAAGGAAACCAATTTTCTTCTGGGTAACCTTCCGTGCCGTGAAATATAAATACCTTATTCATAGGTCAATAATAACAAAAACACCGTTGCCGGTGTAAATTGACTACTTGGTATGACATGTATGGTGCGGGTAAGGAGACTCTAACTCCTGGCCTCTTCCTTGGCAAGGAAGCGCTCTAAACAACTGAGCTACACCCGCTCGTCGGAGCAAGCTATCAGCTTGCGGAGACGACCAATAGCAAAACCATTGCTCGCTCCTCCAGCTTTTCGCTGCTCCTCCTCTCAAATTTTCAAACGGCTACAAAAATCCCGCTTTGAAAATTTGGAAAAGAAATTAAGAACAGAGACATTGTAGCAAAAGCGGCAACTTCTCTCAATCGTTGCGTACAAGGTGTTAATGTATTAAACTATTCATGCCCGCCGTGGCTCTTTAGCTCAGTTGGTAGAGCAGAGGCCTGAAGAGCCTTGTGTCCCCAGTTCGAGTCTGGGAGGAGCCACCAGAATTTATCCTGTTTCTCTAGCTAAGAAGTTCTTAACGTCCTCAATGGTACTCATAAACTGCGCCGGGAAAATGACGGTGCTGTTTTTTTCGCTGGATATTTCGGTCAGGGTCTGCAAGTTTCTAAGCTGCAGGGCAATCGGGTGAGCAGCAATTATGTCGGCCGCCTCGCCAAGCTTGGTAGCACTAAGCTGTTCGCCTTCAGCGGCAATAATTTTAGCTCTTTTCTCACGCTCGGCTTCGGCCTGCTTGGCCATGGCCCGCTGCATGGTATCAGGCAGTTTGATGTCTTTGAGCTCTACCGTGCTGACATAAATTCCCCACTCCGCTGTAGCTACGTCTAAAATCTTTTTTATCTTCTCGTTAATTTCGGCCGTCCCACTAAGCACTTCATCAAGCGCGCTTTGACCAACAACGTTCCTGACGGTTGTCTGGGCAATTTGATAAGTAGCGCTTATGACGTTTTCTATTTCTACAACTGACTTAATGGGGTCAATGACTTGGTAGTAGGCTACAGCCGCAACGTCTATGGAAACATTGTCTTTGGTTATAACCTGCTGGCTGTCCACCGGCAAAGTCACAATTCTAATACTAATTTTTTTCATCCGGTCAATAAAGGGAATAATTAATCTGAGGCCCGGGTCTTTGACTTTAGTCCTGACTTTGCCCAGCCGCAGAACAACACCACGTTCGTACTGCTTAACAATGTGTAAACCGGCCAGAATTATAACAATCAGCACAAGTATCACAATCCACAAAGCAACCATAGTCCCTCCTATTACTCTAGTAATTGTATTCTGCTAATCATCAGCTTGCAATTGATTGCTTTTTTACCCCTGTTAATTTACAATAATCAAGTCACGTCCGGGTGAGTGGTGAAATTGGTATACACGCAGCCTTGAGGTGGCTGTGCCGCAAGGCGTGGAGGTTCAAGTCCTCTCTCACCCACCACGATATTGAAGGACAACCTAGCGGTTTTGCCACCCCACAAAACTACATTTTGCGGGGGACCCCGACTTTTCCTTCAACGCCACTTTCGGAATGAATCCGAATCTGCCAGAGGCAGACCGTGGCTACTACCTTTCCCCTTGCAATTTTGCGAGGTCCAATTTTACAAAATTCTGCAGTGCAATATTTTGTAAAATTGAGAGGAGGAAGCGACCTTAAGCCGAAAGTAAGCGAAGTTTTGAGCTTACGGAGGCTGGCACGTCGATTCCGACGTGGGCGCTTAGCTCAGTTGGCTAGAGCATCTCGTTTACACCGAGAGGGTCGGGGGTTCAAGTCCCTCAGCGCCCACCAAGAAAAAAGTCTAACTTTTGTGTTGGACTTTTTTCTTGATTAGTTTGCTGCTTGCATGGGGTCGGAAACCTGTTATGCTTATCTTAAGCAAGCAAAAATGGACACTTTACCAAACCCGGATCCAATGCAAGAAGTAGCCAAACTGGCTGCCTATGTTTATCAGCAACTGAATGCCGGACTGCACCCTGACGAAATCGCTGCTCAGCTTCGCGCGTCCGGCTGGCCCGAACCATATGTCACGCAGGCTTTTGCCAGTGTACAGAGTCAAGTTGTGCCATCAGCTGCCGGGGCAACTCCGCTAAACGCCCAAACTGTTAAGCGCGGGCGCACCAAGACCGGCTGGCTGCTGTTTAAGCAAAGCATGAAAATAATAAGGACCAACGAGTCGCTTGTTAGATACGTAATTATGAGCGCTGTAATGGGTATAGGGCTGGCTATAATTTTTGGGATAATTTTCCTTGTCGGCAGTAACACTTTGCTGGTAAAAACTGTTGATAGTGCTGGTACTACAAACTACAGCGCCTCGCCCGCCGGCTACGTCGTTGTCTTCATTTATTATGTTTTGGCTTACTTTATAGTTAATCTTTACGCCGCCGGCTTGGTAGCCAATACTATTGATATTTTTCATGGTCAGTCAAAGCCCTACAAGGAATATATGAAGCTTGCCCGCTCTAAGGCCGGGACCTTGTTTATGTTTTCTGTGATTGAAGCCACCATCGGGATGATACTGCGAGCCATCGCCGAGCGTTCCAGGCTGCTGGGCAGAATTATTGTATGGATTGTCGGCGCAGCGTGGTCAATTGCCAGATTATTTGTAATACCGGTAATAGTCACTACCGACGAGAGTGCCGTCAGTTCCATTAAGACCTCCACTCTGCTGCTCAAGGCCACATGGGGCGAAAACATAATCGGTCGCTTGGGCTTTGGTATAGCGACTTTTCTTATTTATCTACTCTTATTTGTTATAGCAATCCCGGTGGTTATCGCGACTGCTGCCCTGGGGGGTGTCATAGGCGCGGCAGTCGGAGTTAGCCTGGTTGTAGTTGCGTTCCTGGTAGTAACAATCTTTTTCTCGGCAGCTTCCAGCGTGTTAAATACAGCTTTGTTCTATTACGCCCAGTACAAGCAGGTGCCCGCAGCTTATGACCCAGAGCTTATGAACAGCGTGTTCGTTCCAGGAAAAAAACGCCGCGGAATTTTTGGTCTTTAGCCGCTAACTGGGCAAAACCTCGGGCTCATACAAATGGTCCTTGTGGCGGCGTTGTTGGAGGCGCAGTGCTGGGCGGCGGGGCCGACGGACCAGCTTGATTGGCGGGTGTAGCCGCAGAAATGATGTCAACCTCAGTAGTTCCTTTGGGCTTACTAACTCTATCGCCAATTTTTATAATTTCGTACTTACCCGATGATATAGGGTAATTGAATTCCTTGCCGGCATCGGTTTTGACTCTTATCTGATAATTATGTATCACGCCACTGTTGTTGCCGACCCCCAGCCTGCCGCCGCCAAAGGTGATTCCACCCTGATTCATAGGCATAGTACTATTCTGAGCCACGCTTTCTAGTATGTTTTTATCAATCACGGTGCCGGTAAAAACAACCTCTCGCCGCCTAATGTATAGCCCAATAAACAATGCGATAAATGCCGCAAATACCGCGATAAAAGCAATCACAGCCTTAGGGTTGGTGGTAGTTGTGGTGGTTGCGCTCATCCTTAAAGATGATTATAGCACTGACATCAATTTATAAATCTTGGAACGTGCATCTAAAGAAAATCCCGTGAGTCGCTAACGGGGATTTTACTGTCTATTTTCCTAGTTAGCGGCCGCGTTTTTGGTTTGTTGAGCCGCCAATGCTGGCGAAGTTTTTTACGGCCCAGCTAAACAGTGCAAAGCTAAGCGCCAGGCCCACAAAAAAAATGCTTAGTGCGATGGGTGAGTTCCAGTCCCAAACGTTCATTACCCCTCCTTGCCCACCGCTTTTATTTTGTCAATTACGCTTAAATCGTACCGCTTGAGCCGCTAATTGGCAACCATAAGTCACCCCTTATCTTGTATAATTGGAGGCTGATAGGCAATATTTTTGTGGCGCGTTGGCCGAGGAGTTAGGCACAGGTCTGCAAAACCTTTTACACGAGTGCGAATCTCGTACGCGCCTCCACGTCGGAGCAAGCCTAAAGCTTGCGACGACGAATCATATTTTGACAAGCTTGCTTCGTGTCTCCAGCTATCGGCTGCTCCTCCTTCAAAATTTGCAAAAATCCGCTTTAGCAATTTTTTGCAAATTTTAGAGGAAAAGCTTAGCTTAAGATTGAGTCTTTCAAGTTTACTTGGAAGCGAAATGTAGAAGCGTAAGCTTTGACGAAGGGCGAGTGGCGGAACTGGTATACGCTGCGGACTTAAAATCCGTTGCCTCACGGCTTGAGGGTTCGAGTCCCTCCTCGCCCACCAATTAAAAAGTCCGGGTTCATACCGGACTTTTTATATGATTAGCAAATTTGATATGTTGTCGTTCCGCCCAAGAACGTGTTCTTGGGCGGAACGACTAGGGTTTTAGGGGGTTGCGCCTACCAACGTGCCAGACTTGGTATCCGGCCGATTTGGAACATGGCCTACATCTGTAAGCCGAATTGAAGCCACCCCACTGCATGTTTCGCCTCTTGGCGGTCGCAATGGCCTCTGCCTTGGTGTAGCAGTTTTTTCCTTCGCAGGAAGACGGTCTCTTACGAGCCCTCTTTCTTCTGCGCCCCACAGTCTCACCTCCTTCTAGGGACGGCAAAGACGATAGAAAATATTATACAATACTTATTGTATAACTACAAACACGCGGTTAGCTTCTGGGTAGGAATTCGTGGCGGTGAGCCTGGTTATAATCGCCGCGCACCATGGCTTTGACTTCGTCGCGCGTTGCTGTTTTAACACCCGGATTTAGAATATTGTAAGGGTCAAAAGCAGCCTTAACCTGACGTATCAGTTTTAATAAGTCTTCGCCGTACATATAAACCGTATAAGGTGCCCGGATTCGGCCTTCACCGTGAGCTGCGGACAAGGTGCCGCCCAGTTTCAGCGCCGCCGCGTATAGTTCGTCGGATAATTTAAATAGTTTTTGACGGTCGCCAGTTTGTGCCAAATCAAACATTGGGTGCATCCTAACCACACCTTCGCCAGCTTGGCCCCAAGCCGCTGGCGCCGTTCCGGCTGCCTGATATATCTGCGCCGCCTTTTTAAGAAACTCCGATAAATTCTCTACCGGAACGGCAATGTCTTCGGCCACCGGGATAGCTTTGGTTTGGCCGCTGGGCTCGTTGAGAATGGTAGACACAGATTCGCGGACCTTGCGGATTCTGTCCTGTCCCTCCAGGTCTTCGGCGACTAAATAGTCAATTCCGTCTCTATCTATAATCTTGGTTAGCTTTTTGAGGGCTTTCTTTTGGTCGGCTTCTTTTTGGTCGTCAAACTCAACAAATAAATGTATGTCGGCGCTGGGCATCGGCAGCACATTGTCTAGCTGTCGGGGGTTGATACTCAGCACTCGCTCAATGGCGCCCTTATTTATCATGTCGCAGACGCTGGGCTTTAGGGCCAGGATCCGCGGTAAGGCCTCTTGCATATCGTCCAGTTTTTCAAAACTAATTAGAATATTTCTGGTTAGCGGATTGTGCGGGACCACGCGCATAGTAGCTTCCGATATGACGCCCAGCGTGCCTTGCGAGCCAGTGAATAGCGGCGTCAGGTCAAAGCCTTTTTTGGTTTTTATGCGCGAGAGGTTGTAGCCTATTGAGCTTCTAGGAGTTTGGGCGATTAGGCTTTGCTGGTGTATTAGTTCGGCGTTTTCTTCAATTATTTTATCTACAGCTCGGTAGACATCGCCCTCAAAAGTGGACAGGCCGAGTTTTTTATTGAGCTCACGCTTAGAAAGAGGTCCGGTTTCTATAATTTCGCCGTTAGCTAGTACTACTCTTAGTTTTTCAACGTAATCAGCAGTTGAGCCATACTTTAAGGACTTTTCGCCGATGGCGTTATTGGCAATACTGCCGCCCAGCGTTGCGTACTGCAAAGAGGCTGGATACGGTGGTAAAAACAGCCCGTGAGTATAAAGTGTCTGTTCAACCTTGTCATAAGTTGCACCGGGTTCAACGATAATTGTCTCTTTTTTGGGATTGAGCTCTAGGATTTTGTTCATGTGGGCCGGAAAGACCAACAGTATGCCGGCGCCCAGTGCCGCACCAGAGGTATCGCTGCCGCCACCACGGGCAGTTAGTGGCATTGGCCGGCCGCGCTCGGCCAGCTGCCAGCAAAAGCTGGCGGTTTTTCTAATGTCACTCTCGTTTCTTGGATAAACCACAATGGCCGGAGCCAGCCGCAAGATGCTGGCATCATGGGCAAAGTGCCTACGAACTTCTGGGCTGGCCGAGACCTCCCCTACCAAATGCTCCTGCAGATACTGCGCGACTTTACTCATACGATTCTAATAATTCTACTTTAAAGTCATGTCGTCTGCCAGTTTAGCTTCGCCTGAGACCACGAACGAATTCATGATTTCGGGTGAAGCCCCAGATTCAGGTACTGGGTAGTTCAGGCCGCGAACGGCCCACCTTGCTCTTGCAGTTACTTCGTCACCAAACGAGGTCCAGCACGTTGACTGTACGACAGTGCGGACACGCCAGCTGGACAAGACCGCGCACACCCGGTCTCTGCGCGAATACTCCTCCGCAACTGCCGCATCTGACGTTGATCTTCGGACCTCTCGGATGGATCGTCGCGGCGGCACATTCGTAGGCCGCTGCCATCACGCGGCTAGGAGAGCTCATTACGCCTCCCTCGGCTGCGTGTACCAACGGCGCGAGCCGTCGTTCTCTTTGATCCAGCCGACCATCCCGCGTTCTCTCGGCCAATACCGATACGGCCACACCCGCGTGAACGCGTAGCGGTGCGACTTCCAGTACCAATCGTGTCGGTTGATGAGGCGGAAGTGCCGCCACCAACGAATGAAGTAGACCGCCTGCCGCCACAGCGGAGGCGTCTCGATCACCGTGACCCGCTCTGACGGATACGACTGATGCCTCCCCTCGTGACCCTTCGACCGTTCGCAGACCTGATCCGACCACTTGATCCGCAGAAGGCGGTACGAGAACGGGGAGAGCTTGCGCCCGCAGGCGTTAACGCTCATTGCTACTCCCTTCGGTAGACGTAACTGAAAGGGCACTTGGAGCGCCCCGTAGGCGCTCAACAAGATTTGTCTATTTTACAATCATTTTCCTAAATAAGCAATGTGGTTTGAGCTAACCCTGTTGCGCCTAGTTAGGCAGGACAAATGGACTTCAACCACAATCAACAGAGGTCGTAAATCACTGACTGCAATGGCCGTCAAACAAAAGAGGCGTACCGACTGGTACGCCTCTACCTCTGTTAGTTTGTATCAAATGTTACGTGCTGGTGGGCGAAAGAGGACTTGAGTTATCATGCGCCTGCGCAAGCTGCAAGCAGCGCGCAAGGCTCGCTAAATATAGAAAACATGAACAGCCCCCGGCTGTTCACGCCTATCGGTTCAAGTCCCCAGGCTCAAGATGAAATTAAAAACCCTCTTTCAAAAGAGGGTCATCAATTTCATGGTGGGCGAAAGAGGACTTGAACCTCCACGAGATTGCTCTCACTAGCTCCTGAAGCTAGCGCGTCTACCAATTCCGCCATTCGCCCTCGTTGGAACCGACATATCGGCTCACTAAAACAGCCCTGATATTGTACGTTAAAGTGGCTGCGGCCAGCAAGGAGTCGCTTAGCGAACGTTTTGGCGTTTCTGACGAATCATCCACTCATTGACGTTATAAAAGCGGTCTTCGGGGGTGTTGGCGGCTTTTCGTTCATAGTTATAGACCGGACCGCGAGTGATGTATATGAAATTGGGCTGGTACATAGCCAGCGCCGGAGCATCGTTTTTCCAAGACGTAAGAAAGGCCTGGTACTTGATTGCTCGTAGGTTGGGGTCAGAACGCGTCCGGCCGAATTCCAGCGCCTGGTCGGCAGTAGAAGATTTATATTCACTCAAATTAAGATGGCCTTGGCTGGTCAGGCTGGCCTGAGAGCTATCCCAATAAGCAAAGACGTCCGGGTCAACACCAAGGCTGATACCGTACAGCAGGGCATCGTAACCATGGCTAGAGATGACCTGGGTTTGTAAATCGCTGCCGCTGTAATACTGCACCGAGACTTTGACGCCCAGTTTCTGCCACTGACTCTGCAGAAAGCTGGCGACCCGTGAATATTCGGCGGTGTCTTGTGTGACCAAAGTAAAACTCAGTGGCTGACCATCCTTATAGCGCACTCCGCCTGCGCCCCTCGTCCAGCCGGCTTGATCAAGCAGCTGATTGGCGTAGTCTTCATTAAATGGCAGTTGAGTAATGGCCGGGTCGTAACCCAGCTGACTCTTTAGCAGCGGGCTGTTGACCACCTGGACCGGGTAGGAACCAAGCTGTGATATTGAGCTTCTGTCTACACCGCTGACTAGCGCCTGGCGAACTTTAGCGTCGGCAAACACCGGCCTGGAATTATTAAAGAAAGTCATGACCGCGCTGGTTAACGGCGTTACATAAACGTGCACCGAATCGTCGCCGACCAGCGCAGTTGGCAAAGATTCCAGCCCGCTCATGGCGTTGAGCTGCTTTTTTTCAAAGGCCTCGGTTAAATGTTGGTCGTCGCTAAAAGTTACCAAGTTAAAGCCATCCAGTTTGGGTTTCCCGAAATGGTAGTCTTTATAAGCTGCCAAACTAATACGCTGCTGTCTATCACTCAAGTTATCGCCGCTTACATTAACGTACTTCCATACAAACGGCCCAGTGCCAACCGGCTGGGTGTTAAACGAGGCGCTTCTTAAATCTTCGGCCTGAATATTTCGCAGAAGGTGCTGCGGCACAATGCCGTTGGTCAGTGAGTAAGGAAAGGCGCTGAGCGGATTGGGCAAATCAAACCTAACTGTATAGTTATCCACCTTGCTAACTGTTATGCCCTGCCAGCTGGAGTATAGCGACGACTGGGCCTCAATATTCTGAATGGTCTTGTAGGTAAAGACCACGTCGTCAGCTGTAAATGGCATGCCGTCCTGCCACTTAACGCCGTGACGCAGTTTTACTATGTACTGGCTAGAGCTGGTGCCGGCTTGCCACGACAAAGCCAAATCGCCGGTCAGTTTATTGTTATCGTCGTATTTAAACAGTCCGGAAAATATTAAATGGCTAATGGCGGTGTCGGCAGTACCTGTAGCATAAAGTGGGTCGGCGTTAGTGAATGTGCCAATTACGCCCTCGTTATAAAGGCCGCCAGGCACCGGCTCTAGAGCCTGGTAGTATTTGGATAGGCCGCGCATTTGAAACAGGGTTGAGAAGAATAGCAACACAAAAAGCAGGCTCCACAAAAAAACAAAGCGCCTAACCGCAGCCAGCCGCCCAAAGCGTCGGATTAAAAGCCGCTCTATGTTGTCATCGGCCTGCTGTCCCATCTGGACAGCGGTTTCGGTGGCATCTTTCTGATGGCCTTTTAGTTTTCGCTTCAGGCGTCGCCTAGCCTGGTCGTCTGAGACTATCTTTCTTAGCATGCTTGGTTTTATTTGGCGACTATCCCGACAATAATGCTGGCCGAGAAAATAAAGACCACAATTATAGTTAGCTGATGAAGAGTTTTGTCGGAGCCCCGCCGAACGGTGTTGATTTCACCGGAGCCGCCCAAACCGGCACCAAGGCTGGCGCCGCGAGTCTGAATCAAGATTAGGATACTAAGCAAAATTGAAGACCCAATTGTAATATAGTTCCAGATGCTCATGAGTGTATGCCTATTAGTATACCTGAAGCGCTTTAAGATTTATATTCAGCTAAATACTTGGCCAGCATTTGCGCCTTAGCCGGCCCGAGGACTTCGTTTAGTTCTGGTTCTGAAGCTGCCGCTAGTGCTCGCATTGAGCCAAACCGGCGCAGTAGTTTTTTACGCGTTGCAGGGCCGATGCCCGGTACGCCGTCAAGCAGGCTGGAGGCAACGCGCCCGCGTTTTAAGCTGCTATGATAGCTGACTGCAAAGCGGTGACTTTCGTCGCGAATGCGCTGCAAAAGCTTAACTATGGGCTGCTCTTTTGGCAGCATAATGCTCAAGTAATCTTCGCTCTCGCGCACAAGGGCCTTATGAGAAATTGCTTGACTAGTTAAGTATTTGTCATCCACCTTGGGCATGCTTAGGGTTTTATGAATAATTATTTCCTCTTCCCGCTTAGCCAGCCCTATCATCGGCAAGTTATTTAGCCCGGCGGCATCCCTAGCTGCTAGTCCGGCCTGCAGCTGGCCTTTGCCGCCATCAATTAATATTAGGTCTGGCACCCCCCACTTCTTGCGATTGTCCTCGCGCAACCTTCTGGCCAAGGTTTCCTCTATGTGAGCAAAATCATCGTTACCGGGCAGCCGCATTTTGAATTTACGGTAGGCGGTTTTATCCGGGACACCGCCGACAAAGACCACCATACTGGCCACAGTGTCGGTACCCTGCATGTGTGAAATATCAAAGCCCTCAATCCGGCGCGGTGGTTTATCCAGGCCAAGCAGTTGGGCAAGCCCCGCCAGGGCGTGGTCTTTTTCAATGTCCAAGTTCTCCCGATCACTAAATAAAATTTGGCGATTCAGCGCCTGCAGCGAAAATAGCCGGTTGCGCAGGGCCGCGGCCTGTTCGTAATCATGAGCGGCCGAGGCCTTTTTCATGTCGCGCTCAATTTCACGCACCAGCGCCACCCTTTGCCCACGCAAATACTGCATGAGCATACGTAAGTTGGCCCTGTAGGTACTTAAGCTGGTTCTACCCTCTTCCAGGCCGGGGTCCAGGCCTAAATGATAAAAAAGGTTGGCGCGTTTTTGGCCGGGTGAGCGCGCTACCGCATACGGAAAAGCTCGGCGCAAATAACGCAGCGCTTTCTTGACGGCAAAGCCGTTGATATATGGTCCAAAATACTCCGCCCCGTCGTCCAGTGGCCGGCGCACAAAACTTACAGTCGGGTAGTCACTTTTATAATCAATGCGCACAAAAAGCGACGACTT
>Ga0335069_10013338_pt1 | contig 11540 bp, 8 predicted proteins | sample Lox_Sample_11_FD_206714 | JGI IMG/M metagenome (GOLD analysis project Ga0335069, IMG submission 206714) | Soil microbial communities from Loxahatchee National Wildlife Refuge, Florida, United States - Lox_Sample_1.1 | ecosystem: Environmental > Terrestrial > Soil > Wetlands | place: USA: Florida...
TTAGGTTGCGACTTGTAGGCCGTGGGGAATTGCTGCTGGAAAGATGGGCTGTTGCAAGGAACTCTGCATGGTTTGAGAAGACGTACAAGACGAAGGTTGTCGTGGAGCCATAAGTCATGGAACTTATCGAATTGACTTTCCTTTCCAAATGATGGTCAATTCACACTTGAACACTTTCTCAAAGAGGTCTTTCTTCTTGTTAACTGACATATCCTCCAATTCATGGTCCCCTGAGAATGAGCACTCAAGTGAAATATGATTCGGGAACGTTCTAGCCTTCACTCCCGTCACTATTGATTTGTGGGAGTAGTCTAACGCGTCTGCTACTCGTAAGATGGAGGATAGAACTGCAATCTTCTCCCTCTCAGCCTGACTCAGTGGTTTAAGGTTGAAGTGCTTCTTGTCTGGCAGCGCCTTGCGATGATACCTTGCGATGCTTCCAATGATGTATCTTTCTTGGTATGTGAATGGAAGTTCGGGATCGTTCAGGATTATGTTTAGCGAGGACTTGTGGTGAGCTCTTCCGCTTCTAGAGAGGCCTACGTCATGGAGAAGGGCGGCGCATTCGAGCCAATATCGTTCTTCGTTACCTAAGGAATGCATTTTCTTTGTTTTGTTGAAGATCATGACAGCGAGCTTTCGGTCCTGTTCCGGATGTGTTTCGTCGGGCAAGTATTTCTTAGCGATGTTTCTCACATTGGTAATGACCGCTTCCCAGTTTCCTCTTCGCTCGAGCTTTTCTTCCTCTTTTTTGATAACGCTCGAGGGTACAGCGCGGAGCAGCACCTGTACGAGTCTTTCTGGTTGGCGTTTCTTTCTCATTTCATTGGCGACTGCTTCCACATCGTAATTCACTCTCCTGAAATCTACGCTAGTGGGGTTGAAGCTGAGTATGGCGTATTCGGCTCGGGGATCTCCGTCAACTGGTCTACCAACGCTTCCCGGATTTAGGAAAGTCACCCCGTCTATGTCTCTTTTCATTGGCATGTGAGAGTGACCTGTTATGATTATGTCTGCAGTTGCCTTTGATGCGATGTCTCTGAGCATTTCTGTCGGGGAATCGGGATAAATATGCTCGTCTATGGACTGTGGAGTTCCATGCGTAATTAGCACCTGTGTGCCGTCAACTTCTAGTCGTAATTCTCTTGGCAGCGACTCCAAGTATTCTACATCAGATGGTGTGAGCTCCTTTATTGCGAGTTTCTTATCCGCATCATTTGTGCCTCTCCCAGGATCCTGAAGTTCTTCGAGGACTTCTTGGTCGACGTTTCCAAGGACGTTTAGGAACATGGCTGAGCGAAGTGTTTGAACAACTTCGCTTGGGTAGATACAGAAACCAACGGCGTCGCCCGCGTTCAGGAAGATTTGAAGTCCAGATTTCTGGGCGTCGGAGACAACTGCCTGCAGCGCGTCAAGGTTGCCATGAACGTCGGAGATAACTGCGACACGCTTGTCTTTGACCAATAATTCTCGCACTATTTCGCTCCGTGGACTAACCTCTGTCAGGTGTCTTATCCTTTCGAAAAGGCCGTTGGCTATCGTGTCGTCCCATAGGAAGACGAAGTTTCTGTAACGAGACCTTCTCATCTCCGTAAGATCTGTCAGAAGAATACTGATGCCGTACTTTGCTTCAGCAGGAATGTCTGAGCTCAGCTCCTGAATCCACACGTCGTAATCATGCATCTCACCTAACACATCCTGAAACTTCTTCAGCAAGGCGATCTGATCGCCTAGTCCTCTCTTGTAAATTGCTGAGAAAATCTCCAGTGTGTACCTCAACCGTTTCGCAGCGATTCTGAGTTCATGATGTTTTGTTACAGCAGCCTCGTCGTGCACGAACTGTCCAAACGTCAACATTTGGTCAAGCCTGGTTGATATATGGTTGTATGCTTTTTCGTAAGTATAGAACCGAATCACGTTGCGGTGGCCAGAGTTTCTGGCTATCCCCTTGCAGCTGTCAATGATCTCGTCGAGTACTTCTGAGTCTACCAGATCCTTGAGAACTTTGAGTACGTCGGACTGCATCGTCTTCCTGCGTTTCTTCTTCGAGGTTATGACGTAATCTATGTCATCAGCAGCCTTCCCGTCCTGAGTTGTCCGAGAGTAGTTCTCTAAGAAAGCTATCTGTACATCTGCGTCTCTCGCTGCACCCGCGGATCGGGTCAGATTCTTGATAGTTTTTCGCCATCTTCTACCTAGTTTCGGTTCAAAGCATTCTCCGAAAATGCTCAGACCGGCTCTAAGTCTACGGGATGCTACTCTCAGCTTGTGAATGTACTCGATGTCCTTGCTCTTCCGTACTCCATCAATCTGATTTTCAAGCTCCTTCACCTGACGAAGAAGAGTGTTGGCTGCGAGAATACTGTATCCATCAACAGAGCGTTCAGTGCTGTGAGTTTGAGGTTTTCTCATGCCATGCTCCTCTGTTGTTGATCAACCAGACCTGAGAGTCGAGTACTTCCTCGCCAGGTCGAGGTTTAACTCTCTCATAAGTGCCGTCTGGGAGGAGGCGTCTGGCCTTCACGTTATCCTTCAAATGGACGTCGAGGATTCTCAGCATTGCAGACTTTACATCCGGGTCTGGTACGATGAATAAGACTTCAACCCTTTTCTCAAGATTTCGCGGCATCATATCGCTGCTTCCCAGCAAAACTTCTTCTTCGCCGCCGTTTCTGAAGTAGTAGATTCTCGCGTGTTCAAGGAATCTTCCAACAATCGATACGACACGAATATTCTCACTCACTCCTTCGATTCCTGGTCTCAGGCAGCATAACCCTCTGACGTTGAGGTCAATTTTGACTCCTGCCTGCGAGGCCCGGTAGAGTGCTTGGATGATGTCTTTGTCTACCAGGCCGTTCATCTTGAAGGCAAGATATCCGCCTTTTGAGTTCTGGTGTGCAATGATCTCTCTGTTGATGCGGTTGAGTATCTCGTTCTTCAGCGATGTGGGCGCAACTAGAAGATGCTTGTATGGGCCGGCTTTTCTGGGGTCACTCGTGAGGTGACTGAACAGGTCCAGGACTTCACTGCTCATCTGCTTGTTGGCAGTTAGGTATCCAATGTCCCCGTATATTCGCGTCGTGACCGTGTTGTAATTGCCGGACCCAAGGTGTGAGTAGTGGACTGTCTTTCCGTCTACTTTTCGGACTATGAGGGCAAGTTTTGCGTGTACCTTGATCTTCGGAAAGTTGTAAACGACCTTCACTCCCGCTTGCGTCATCAACCTTGCCCATCTGATGTTATTTGCTTCGTCAAACTTGGCCTTCAACTCGATTAAGGCTGTCACTTTCTTTCCGCTAGATGCTGCTTTCATCAGGTGAGAAATGATTGGCGAATCAGGATCTATCCGGTAGAGAGTGATGTAAATTTCTGTCACTTTAGGATCAATAGACGCTTCTGCAAGCAGGTTCACTATCATATCAAAGCTGTCGTAGGGATGATAAAGTGCATAATCATGCTCGGCAATAGCGCGGTAGCCTTGATTGCCCGGCGCGCCTAACTCTGGAACTATGAATCCTTGAAATGGTGTATCCTTCAGGTCGGGTCTCTGGAGCCTGAGAAGCTGCCAAAAGTCGACAAGGCCGAAGGGGCTGTCGATCTCGTATTGAACATCTTCAGGATTGGGAACATGGAATGAACCGATGTTGCTCGCCAAGTAGTCACGTAGATATTGAGGCATTGTATTCTCAAATTCAAGTCGTGCTAGTTTACCATGGTGTCTCTGCCTTATGCTCAGTTCCATGGTTGTGAGAAAATCAGTCGCTTCATCCGCAACGATCTCTATCTCGGCATTTCGAGTTACTCTAAACTTGAAGTGGTGGAGGATCTTGGCAGATGGAAATAGCAGATCCAAATTTGAGGCGACCAAGTCCTCAAGTAGTATGAAATTATCTTCGTTCTGTCGATTTTCCGTCGGGGGAACTCTTATGAATCTATCAAACTTGTCGGTAGGTGCTTCAACTAAGAATTTGGCTGTGGCTTCGTTCATTCTCGGATCATTTGCCACTACAAGCAAGTTTACGTGAAGGTTGGAGATGTATTCAGCTACGTATTCCGCGTCGGGCTTCTTCATGACCGGGAGCATTTCCTTTTGAAAATGCTCTCGGAGTATTCGATTCTGCTGTTTGTTCAGGTCCTCAGGCTTCAGTATGTGTATGCCCTCTTTGGCTAATGCCGGTGCGAGTTCTGTCTCCCAGCATGATTTTTGTCGTTTCAGAAGCGGAAGGATCTCGCTTCTAGTAACTCTAATCTGGTCTTGTGGGGTCATGCGTGAGCCAGGAGTTGGCTCAAACTCACCTCTCTCAATATGCTGCTCAAGAATTGAGGCACGCGTCATGAAGAACTCGTCAAGATTACTGCCGCTGATAGCTAGGAACTTGACTCGCTCTAGCAGAGGGTGCCTTGCATCGAAAGCTTCCTCGAGAACTCGGTAATTGAATCTTATCCAGCTAACCTCTCGGTTTATGAAAAGCGCAGGGTCATCCAGAGACCTACCCTTCGTTTGATCTGCAACTTGAATCGAAGATGCTGGAGGCATGAGAGTCGTCTCACTATTTCGATTATGCTAATAATAAGCCATCAGATCAAGCGTTGTTCAAGATTTGTAACGCTCCGGCTGAAAACCAGCTAATTTGAGCAGTTCATGTCTGGTGCTCTCGGTCGGTCTGTTGTTACTCTGCACCTCGCACCGGGTTTCTAGCATTGTATCCTATCTGTTATTTCCTCAATTTTGTCGCCGAATATGTACAGACGCGGTTTCCCTCCAATGATTTCAACATACGTGTTGTGTGGTGTCGCATCTGTCACCCAGGAGCCGGAGTTAGCGACATTCCCGGTTTTATTGATGAAAGGCATGTGCGTGTGGCCAAACACTAGAATCTCATTCGGCTTGACGTCCTTACAAGCTGCCGCGTTGATCTTATCAACCGAGTTCTTCAATCTCTCGTGCGGAGCTCGTTGAAGCCTATCGATGGCCGCTCTAAGCTCGGACCTTGCGAACTCCGGGTATACCCTGGATAGGACACCTTCGATATGGTTCCATTCTGTCCATAGACTGCTTTCAAATGCTCCCGCCGCATCTGACATAACTCTACAGAGTAATGCCATGAAATGTTCTTTTTGTTCAGGATCATAAGTGTAACCATGAACAAATCGGTAGGTGAGTCCTTCATCGTGCAGTTCAAGATCCTTCAGAAATTTGAACGGGTAAGATGGCCGCTGGAGGTCTAGTACGTGATAATCATGATTCCCCGCAATGTAAAAGACATTCACACCCCGTGAACGCAGAGCGATAATCTTTTGGATCGTGTCATAATTCTCCAAGAAAACTCCTGAAGCGTCTCGTCTCCACATATCCACGACATCTCCAAGGAGAACCAAGTCCGTAAGCTGCTCGTCTTCTTGCAGTTTGTCAAGAAATGCATTAAACGCGAGTTTATCCGAGGTATCGGCACCCAAGTGTTGGTCGGACGTAACAATTACTTTCATATTAATACCGGACTTCTACCAGAGCGGAGGTCATTGGATTCGTAGAAACTATTGTTCCTCAAATTTGAAAAAGTGTAACTGGGAAGAAGGGAGAGGCTGTAGCGACTGAACAGCATGCCTAGGCCCAGTTGAAGAGACAGACTTGACACTCATGCATCGATCTGTGACCTGGCGGAAGGCCACACACATGGAGATGTGCCATCGGTCTTGGTCCTGGCGTCGCCGCGCCGCATTTTGTGTGCGTCGGTTGGGGTTGAGGGGGTGCCTGCGTATAGTAGGTCATGCCTCACGATATGCATCTATCTGCTTATGAAATTGTCGATATGCTCTTGTATTCTGCTCAAGGTGCAGACTAGTGCGGTGCGACACCGTTCAAAGACACGTCCGGTCTGCCAAGCTGGAGCACCAGTTCTTCGAATGAATTATGCACGCGCTGTTTGTCGTAATCTGATGAAAGACCAAGGCGGCTATCGTCGATCAGCCTCGCGTGCATGAGTAGAACTTGACGTTGATTTTCAGAGTGAACATGATTGGCGACTGATTTGATGGTGTCCAGCATTTGTAATAGTATTTCAGTACTTCCGCGCCCGTACTCACGTATCATATTAAACGATACTCCCACCAACCGGTCGAAGGTCACGTGTTCCACGATAAGACGCAACTTCCCATCCCTATCGAAGCTGTGTGGGAACGGGATATCATGTTCAGCCAGTATACTCAGAGCCGAGCCTAATCTATTAAGACACAATACGGGCGTATACGGATCGTTGATCGCCGGCGATAAGGCTCGGACCGCTATTATGACGATCAAGTAGATTCCGAATTCAGGGTCCTGAAAGAGTGTGCGATTCCTGCCCAGAAAGTACGCGCGGTTAATCGTTGTTCTGAATTCTTCGTCAGGCTGGGTGGGGGACACCAGCAGCAATGGGTCGCCTCTACCAACGAAGTCGCCGGGGGAACATGTTAGATGCAGAACTAATTTTCGTTCTGTCGCTACTCTCATTAAACGATTGAAGTCGATGGCGCGAATGTACCCCTTTCGAGTTGACGTGACAGAGTATCCTTCATGCATGACGGTACGCCGGGCTGTCTCCAAATCCTGAGAGTACTTCAAGAGAGCGTCCTTTTCGGACGGGGGTGTTTCTTCGATGATCGACTCCAATTCTCTGCTGACCTGTTCAACTACTGCAGATGCTTGCAGAGAGTCAGCAACGTGGTGGAAGAAATACAGGAGCATCATGAGGCTAATGATCAACATGTAAAGAGCTATAGATAACGGCAAGTCCAGGACCGAAACGAGAGTCACGTTTCTTAACCGAAGGAGCAGAAATAAGCAGTAGAAAGTGGTTGCGCTGTACGCACCGAGTACAATCTGCGTGCCGCGGTCACGCAAGAAACTGCGCAATACTATTGACCCATATTGGGAGGAAGCGATCGTGAGTGGAACCAACGTGATCGAGAAAACCACGCCAATTATGGCGAGCGCTGTGTCAGCAACCGCATTCAACACGTTTCGTGCGTCCGCGATGCTCGTTGTAGAAAAGATGAAGAACTTATCCTGATACCAGTAGCTCGGGATGAATTGATTTACGGAAACAAGAACAACCGCAGTGATCGCGGCTAGCAAGCTCATCAGTGAAGGCAAAAACCAGTAAGTCGCATTAACCTTATCCAGGAAATCTCGAACGCGGACTGAAGACAATCTACTCTGCCTCCGTTGAATGTTTGCTTAGAAAGTCTCGCACGCCACTATCTACGCTCAGGTATATGTGACTCTCGCCGATCAGGTCCATGAGTCCTGAGACGCGTAGCTTATCCCGAACCACACCGCGAGGCTGTGCTATAGACACTTGCACTTGCTTAGTTTCTAGACTTTCTAGGAGGTTTCTCAACATGTCAATGCTGGAGATGTCGAGTGTGCTACTAGAACCAATGTCAAACAGAACGGCTTTCGGCGGCGGATCGCTTGCTTCTACTAGTTTCAGAATTTGGGTGCGAGCCACATTAGCGTTCGCGAAGAACAGAGGAGCGTCAAGCCGCACAATAATCAATCCAGGGATACGTTGATTCTCAGGATGCCGCTCGAGATCACTATACTCTCCTGGATGTGACGGGATTCCCCCTAGCTCGACCAGGTATGGTCGACTAACGCGGTATACGACAAGGATAACTGACAAGAACACTGCGATAAGCAAACCAGCCAATACGCCTGTCAGAATAACACCGAATAGAGCGATTACTGACAGCCAAAAATCAGGTCGGACTTCTTTGTAAAATCGTCTAAGAGCCGCAAGGTCGAGGAGCCCCAGAACAGAGTAGATGATAATTGCTCCCAACACTGCGTTCGGTAGTTGAGAGAACAGCGGCGCCAGTATCGCGATGGTGACTATGATCATTATGCCCGAGACAATCGTCGAGAGTTGAGTTTTTGCTCCAGCCTCTTCGGCGGTTGCAGTTGAAGAGAGACTGGCATCTACGGTGAAACCTTGCAAAAGTCCAGCGCTCAGATTCGCTGCGCCTAATGCAATCAACTCTTGATCAGGATCAATCTCGTAATCATGTTTCGCAGCAAAGGCCCGCGCGGTCCCGACCGATTCACCAACGGCCAGAAAAACTAAGCCTCCGGCGCTCGCGATCAATAGGGGTATGTCGGAGATGCTGACCAAGGGAAGTGCAGGTGATGGTAACGCCATTGGGATTGAGCCAACAACTGAGACCCCGCGTTGATCAAGGTTGAATAGCACTGTAATCAGAATTCCCGCGAAAAGTGCGACTAGTCCCGCAGGAATCCGCCGAGCGTACCGCTTCATGATGAAGATCAGGAAGAGCGAACCAGCACCAATCCCTAAGGTCCATACATTCGTCCTGCCCAACGCCAATACGAGGGAGCTTGCTTGATTGAATATCCCTCCTGATCCACGCGGTATGCCAAACAGTTTTGGTGCCTGACCTACGATGATTTCGAGCGAAACGCCAAACAGAAATCCAGTGATCACTGGTTTGGAGAGGAAATCTGAAATGAACCCAAGCTTCACTACTCCAGCAAGAAGTATCATTCCCCCAACCGTAATGGCTAACATGGCACTCAGAGCAGCAAACCTCTCGGGGCTTGCGCCGACACTCAAGTCCGAAACTATCGCCGCTGACATGACCGCCACCGTCGAACTAGCAGTAACTTTTAGATGACGACTCGTCGCAAAAATAGCGTAGGCGAACATCCCAGCGAACGCAGCATAGAGACCCGCCTGCGGCGGCAAACCTGCCAACTCGGCATAAGCCATAGCCGCAGGAACGACGACTCCCCAGACAGTGATTCCTGAAATAACATCTGCCCGTAGAAAATTTCGTGGATACTTCGGAAGCCAAGAAGCGATCGGAATGAATCTTCTAAAGTTGATCGATGAGATAAGCTTCACTCCGACAGCCCTTCAGCCTTATCAAGGCATATACATTTGAACATTGATTTGAATCCTGACTATGAACTATGCAACTCATCGAAAGGTGAATATGACCGTCGGCAAATTATTGTTGTTTAGATTCCGTTGCAGACACACGTAACTGAAGGAAAACGCGAGAGCAGAAAGATTGGCTTCATCGTCTTCCGGATCCTCTACGGTCCCATGATATACCTCCGAGCAGTCTATAGACAAGTCTTGGTCCTGCTATCCTTGTTCATAATCGGAGCGCTAATTTTCAGCTACTTCGAGCAGCTTCCTCCACTCGTAGCGCTATTCGCCTCGGTCTCAACAGTTACCATAATCGGTCTCTTTACGCCGAATAACGGGAATTTTACGACGATGAACAAGACGGAGGGCATATTAGTCATGGGGCTGATATTGGCATCAGTGACTTCAGGGGCGTCCGTCATCCAGGGGCTGGTGAGCGTGGCAGGTAAAGACGTCAATGAGGAAGCGACGAAAGCACTTGTCTCGAAATTGAAAGGGCACATTATCGTATACGGATACGATCACATGGGCATGTACGTCACTGACCAACTTGAAAAATCCGGATACGACTACGTAGTCGTATCGAGAAAGCCTGACGTTTGCGATGACTTGCTCAGCAAGAAAGTTTTCGCAGTACTCGAGAGTAAGACAGACCCAATAGGAGCGTTGAGGTCGGCAGGAATTGCCCAAGCATCGCTGGTCATTGTCACTGATAGTAACGATTCAGAGAATTTGCGATTCATACTCACCGCCAGGAAACTCCGTCCTGACGTCAGGATCCATACGGTAGTGAACGATCCGTCTCTGTCCGAGACAGCAAGCGATGCTGGAGCTAACCTCGTAATTGCCTCCTCGGTTGCAGTTGGCAGACTGCTGGCGTTCTCGGCTGAGAAGAGTGACCTGGTCGGACTGACCTATTCAGAAAAGTTCGGAACTCAACATGTTACTGGGTTTATGATTCCTGAGATTTCTCCTCTGATAGGCAGGAGGCCTCATGAGATCGCTAAGGGGTCAGGATTGATCGGAGTATTGCGTGACGGAAGGATCGATGAGACCGTTTTCGGAGGGACATTCACCCTAAGAAAGGGTGATACGCTCCTAATCTTGGGTGACGTATCAGGACTCAAGAAGCTCGAAGCCGGGTAAATCTGTAACGGCCATGTCGGTCACTTTTCGATCGTGACCCCCAGATTCTCTCCTACCTTGAGTTCGTGCCAGCGGGAGTCGGATCCGACATTCCTTATGGATCTGACCCGTAAGAGGCTCTTTGTCTCTCCCGCATGCTCTTCCTGTTTTATGTCGATGACCCCGTCGGATGCTGCCTCGAGATTCTTGTAAGTCCACTCGCTATGGATTCCGCTAATGATGCCTATGATTCCTGTAGATTTCCAGAGAGAGGCAATCGGCATCAATCTGGACCTTACGAATTCAACCCAGCTTTTTTCCTCGTTGAATCTGCCAAGGCAAGAAGCGTCATCCAGTATCCTCAACCATTCAGGCGTAGGTTGGGGGGGTATTAGATCCACCTCCGTCTCTGTGGCCATCAGATACTTGGAATAGAGTACGCTAAGGTCTGCGGCCTTCAAGGAGTAGAATGCGAGCCTTTCGTTTGACTTTCTCCCCAGCGTAGCTGTGTACCAATCAAACACTCGAAACCTATCCTCGGCCTCAAGGTGCTTCACGTCAACACCAAGTTGCGCTACCTGGGAACGAATATTATCAGGCGGCTGGGCCGCGACGTTGTAAGTAATAACACCGCCTTCCTTCAACCATCCCGCAGCCATGCTGACAGAAGCCTGATACCACGCTGATGTAGGGTCGTACTCGACGAGAATCGATGACCCTGGCGGCAACGGGCCCTTGAGCAGTTCCTCAATGATTGGGACTCGCATGACTTACCTACCTCAAGGGAAACCGGAGCATGCCGCATGACTTCAGCCAAAACATAAATGTATCGCGGGTAACCTCTCACGTCAGGAAGTTGAAATGCCACTCTACATGGATATTCATTACAAGATTCACGGGTTGACCGCTGAAGCAATTATGGCGGCTCACGCGAAAGATCTTCAAGTTCAAGGGAAATATGGGGTAAAGTACCTGAAGTACTGGTTCGACGAGTCAAGCGGCAAAGCATTCTGTATGGTTGAGGCTCCGACTAAAGAGGCTGCAGCTGCAGTGCACAGGGAAGCGCATGGTCTCGTGGCAGACGAGATAGTCGAAGTCAAAGAAGGCGGTTAGTTAGGATTCTGCAGCCGGCCCCTGACCGGAACAGAAACCTGCATAGTTTACGTCAAGACTCTGAACGTGACTCGTTTCCCCATCATGTTTATGCGCGGAATTGTAGCTGCAGAGCGTGATAGAGGATTAGTAAGCGTCTCTGGGTTGTCGATTTGCGGGAGAAGCTTAAGTCATCCTGTAATTATTTGATGATACTGGTGTTCCCATGTTTTAGACGTCGTCCGTGACCGGAAGGTTGCGGGTGCGCCGACAGTCTGGGCACGGGAGCACCACTACTTACCCAAAACTGACTGCTTAAGATGCATGTAAGCCTGACGCAATTGAAGAACCATGATCAAGAGATTGTTTCCTCTAGGCTTTGGATTAATC
>Ga0335069_10013339_pt1 | contig 11540 bp, 7 predicted proteins | sample Lox_Sample_11_FD_206714 | JGI IMG/M metagenome (GOLD analysis project Ga0335069, IMG submission 206714) | Soil microbial communities from Loxahatchee National Wildlife Refuge, Florida, United States - Lox_Sample_1.1 | ecosystem: Environmental > Terrestrial > Soil > Wetlands | place: USA: Florida...
CTTGACAATGTGCTGCAACGAGCAGGAAACGAAGAAATACTGCTGTGCCAGGCGGAGTTGCTTGCCCTGAATCTCCTCGTCGTTCGGATAGAGGATTTTGGAGATATTCTCCGACGAGACCTTCTCCGCGACGGCGCCGAAGAAGTCGCCCGTATTGAAGGTTCCGAAGTCGAATGATTCCACAGCCTGCGCGGACCACAGGCGCATGGTGTTGGCAGTGTTGGTCCGGTAACCGAGGATGGGGGTATCGTTCGGGATGCCGCGAACGACCTTTTCCGGAAGCCAGCGCACACGAAACTGGCCGTGCTCGTCCATATAGCTCTCGGTGTGGCCGCCCATTTTGACTTCAAAAGCATCTTCTGGCCGTTCAATCGCCCAGGGATTGCCCAGGCGCAGCCACTTGTCCGTCGTCTCGATTTGCCAGCCGTCGCGAATCTCCTGATCGAAGATGCCGTACTCGTAGCGGATGCCGTAGCCGATTGCCGGAATGTCGAGCGTGGCGAGCGAATCCATGAAACAGGAAGCCAACCGGCCCAGGCCGCCGTTGCCAAGTCCCGGTTCCTCCTCCTGCTCGATGAGCATCTCAAGATCAAGGCCGAGTCTGCGCATGGCCTCTTCGGCTTCTTCATAGATCCCGAGGTTGATGAGATTGTTTGCCAGGTGCGGTCCGGTCAGGAACTCGGCAGAGAGATAACAAACCACGCGCACATCCTGCGCCCGGTAGTTGAGAACGGTCTGAATCCAGCGCTCAACAAGGCGATCCCGGACGGTGTGCGCGAGGGCCATATAGAGATCGTTGACAGTGGCGCGATCACGCGATCTGCCCTGCACAAAGAACAGATTGTCGAGAAAGGAGTGCGCCAGGGCATCGACACCTGGCGCTGTTCTCTGGCTCTTCAGGGAACCTTCTGGATTCAAAGCAGTGAGGGTGGGTGTGGTCATATTACCTTCCTGGACTCGCGGAGCTACGCCGGTGAGAGCGCTGATGCCCGAACCATACGTCTGGCTGCGGGACAGCGTTGAAAAATGGGTCAAAAGAATCGGGGAGTTAATCGCCGATTCTGGCGGTCGTCAATTGCATGAGTGCGTTGTGACTTCCCAGGGTTTCGGGCCCGGAGCCGTGCTCTTCCGGACGAAGCTGCGTATACCGGCCATCCGCGTCAAGTGTCCAGGCCTGACGATGGTCACGGAGGCATATATCGAGAACCTCCCAGAGTTTCTCCTTCGCTGCAGGAGCCTGGATTGGCGACACAACCTCGATCCGCTTGGACAGATTCCTGTACATCCAGTCAGCAGAGCCGATGAAGAACTCTCCCTCCGGGGGTTCAGCGCTTCCATTCGCGAAGTAGAAGATGCGGGAGTGTTCAAGAAAACGGCCGATGATCGAGCGCACACGAATGTTCTCGGTGCGGCCCGGAATCCCCGGCCGAAGGCAGCAAAACCCGCGAATAATCAGATCGATGGGCACGCCTGCCTCGGATGCGTCGCACAGCGCCTGGATAATCTGCGGATCTTCCAGTTGATTCATCTTTGCAACGATTCTCGCAGGTTTGCCCTCTTTGCGGTTTGCAATCTCGCGACGGATCAGCTCAAGCAGGCGACTCCGCATCGTCGAGGGAGCGACCAGAAGCTTTGAACAGGCCGGGGCTTGAGCGTGGCCGGTAAGGTAATGGAACAGATTGACCACGTCACGAGCTAGCTGAGGTTCACACGTGAGAAGTCCGAAATCAGCGTAGAGGCGGGCGGTCTTCACGTGATAGTTGCCCGTCCCGACATGGACGTAGCTCCGCAGGCCGCCGCCCTCCTTGCGCACAACAAGCGCGGTCTTGGCGTGGGTCTTCAATCCGCTTACGCCGAAGGTGACGTGCGCGCCGACTCGTTCAAGTTCCGCGGCCCAGTGGAGATTGCGCTCCTCGTCGAAGCGCGCCTTAATCTCCATTACGCACGCAACCTGCTTTCCGTGCTCCGCTGCGCGAATGAGGGACTTCACGAACGGTGTATCGTCTCCGATCCGGTAGGCCGTCATCTTGATTGCCACGGTGTCGGGGTCGTCGGCCGCCACGCTGATGAAATGTTCCACCGATGCGTCGAAGCTTTCGTAGGGATGATGCACAAGCACGTCTCCGGCCTGGATCGCGGCGAAGACTCCGTCAGCCAGGGATGGCAGGGCCACCGGCGTCCAAGGTGCATCGCGAAGCTCAGGTATCGGCAGTCCTGCGATCTCAAAGAGCGTGGTAAAGTCAACTTCCTCATCTACCTCATATATGTCCGCAGCGGTTAGATGAAACCGCTCGCGCAGCATTTCGCGAATTCCCGCGTCGGCTCTCGGCCCGAACTCGAGGCGCACTACAGGCTCGTATCTTCGCTGCCGCACCTGTTCCTGAACCCGAAGCCGTATCTCGGCATCGGAATCCTCAACCAGTTCGACCTCCGCATCGCGAGTGATACGAACGAGCGTCGTGGCGGAGATGTTCATGCCGTTGTACAGCTGGGAGATGTTTCCGCGAATCACTTCATGGAGAGGAACCAATAACCGGGTCCCCGTTTCGATGCCGGCGCTCAGAGGTACCCACTGTTTGAGTCCACCGGGAACCTTGATGCGGCCAATCATCTGCACGCCGGACTCGGGCTCCTGTACCCGAAAAACGAGCGACGTGGACAGATTCGAAATAAAAGGAAAGGGATGCTCAGGATTGATCACCAGCGGCGTAAGTGCCGGCGAGATGTGTCTCTCAAAGTAAGCCGTGGCTTCTGTGCGCTGCGCATCAGTCAAATCGCTCCAGCGGCGAAGGAAGATGCCGTGCCCGGCCAATCCCGGAATGATGGCGTGGCAGAAACATTCGGCCTGTCTCTTGAGTATTGGGAGCAGTTTCTGGCGTAGTTGGAGAAATCGCGAACTCTTCTCCCCGGCATGCCCAGTCCGTAACAGGGCCACCCGCTTCATGAAGAACTCGTCGAGATTGGAGGTGAAAATTGCGAGGAATTTTGCGCGCTCCAGCAGGGGCGTGCGCTCATCGAGCGCCTCGGCGAGGACACGGTCGTTGAAGTCGATCCAACTCGCATCCCGATCGATCCATACCTCTGTCAATTCAGGTGTCAGGCGTTCGTTAAGAACTCCCTGGTCGCCGATCGAGGCCAGGATCGGTGTTGGTGCCAGAACGGAGGTAGCCATGCATCGTGCTCCCGTCAGGGTTGCTTGAGTCAAGGTCGATCACAGCGACATCGGAGTGGGATTGGTTCACGTCATTTGCGGGATAGAAAGAGGGGCTCCGACCCTCATCAAATCTGCGTTTTCGAGACGGCTGACATCGCTTCGCAGCTATTCGGACACAGTAAGCGGGAGAGGTTACGCCACCGTGAATTCGATATGAATGAATTCGCTTACCGCGCCCGCCGGCGAGTCCGGGGCCGGGAAGTTCGAGGCCAATCTTATGAACGCTATTGCGTGACGCGAGATTCAGAGAATCTGCTTCGATCCGAACCACAATTATCTTTTTGAAAAAAACTGAGGTATGGGTCCGCAAACGTCTCCGCGGTGTAAGCCGAGCAGAGGTGCACAATGCGAGCCACCAGGTCGATCGCAGCCGTTGCGTTGATTTTTCTTTCGTTATCTGCAATTTACGGAGGGGGCACTGGTTGCAGAAGCCCACGGGAATCCCTGGGGATTCATGCCCCAGAGCCCGCCCCAACATTCGCCCTTTCACTCGTATTTGATCCCGGGGATCGTGCTGCTGCTGGCAAACGGGCTGCTTCCCGTCTGGATCCTCTGGGTCTTGTTCAAACAGAAGCCCAACAGTGGTTTTTGGACCACCTTTCAAGGGTCTGTGCTTCTGGGATGGCTGATTGTCCAGTGCCTGATGCTGCGACTCTTCACCTGGCCACATTACCTCTATGGAGCAAATGCCCTCGTGCTCATTGTGAGCACTTTTGAAGCCGTCTGAGCGTCAAAGCGATCCGTATGTACCAGAGGACCCAGAAAACCACCGCGATGATCCACGCAACTCCGGGGATGAATTGATTTTTCGGTGCAAGCGCCACCCCAACCGGAAAGCCCAGACCGAAGCCATTAAACAGAATCCCAAGGAATGCCGTAGTGCGACTGAAAATGACGCTCCGTAGCATGACGGCAGCGATGATCAAGCCAGCGGAGTGGAAGAGTGCGAACGCGAGATTCTGGCCAAGAGAGCCGGGGTTCTTCGCGGCCAATATCGCCTCTCCGGATGATAGGAGCATCGCTCGTTGCGCGTCTGTTGTGGCGGATGCGTATTGGTTGCTCAACTTGAGAATTGGAAATGCAGGATTGGACGAAATGTAAAGCGCAATGGCAAGGAAGCCAAGCGCCAGGGCAAGGATCATCAAATCCTGATCTGTCCGTTTGAGGACAACAAACAGGACCCAAAAGACCACTCCGGAGAGCACGAAGTTGCCTATGTCAAAGGCGTTGAGCAATGTGAGTCCGAGAAGAGGCTGATCTTGCAAAAGAGCAAACCAGGCGAGTGCTGTGTCTGGCATTGTCCGGGGTACAAAATGAACAACCCCAATCGCCTGAAGACCCCCGAGTTCCGCTGCCAACCATCTTCTAAAGAAAAGCAAAGCCGCCCAGATGGCCGCCTGTCCTATCACACAGGCCCATTTGGGGGGCAGATTTACAGCGGGGGAAGCCAGCGCTCGATTGATTTGCTCTTCAGCCACGTCAACCTCCCGCCATTCTGCGGCCTCCAGCTTGGGAGATGTGCTTGCGTGAAACAGAAATGCGGTTCCCAGGACTCCTGACGGATTTCTGCTTGCATCCGTTTCCTGCTTCAGATCGTCGATTCACTTCCGGTGTTTCAAGGGAGCGCGATGACGATCTTTCCGCGAGCATGCCCCTGGTCCTGGTACCGCATAGCCTCGCCGGCTTCGCTCAGCTGAAACACCTGGTCGACGATCGGAGTCACTTTCCCTGAAGCCATCAATTCCCGCATGACATGCAGGTCATTGGTGTCAACCTTTGCGACAAATGTGGCATATTTCTGGCTCACGAAGAGTGACACAACGATCGTTGAGATCAGCCCTCCCAGCATTCCGAGGATCGATTTAGGCCCGCCCACCACCCCGGCGCCTACGAATATGCCCTTCGGAACCAGGGCACGCCTGTTTTCGAGGAACGAATGGTTCCCAACCAGATCGAAAATCACGTCGTACTGTTCGCCACTCTTTGTGAAGTCCTTCTGCGTGTAGTCAACTACGTGATCCGCGCCGATCCGCTGCACCATCTCGACATTCCGAGTGCTGCAAACGGCCGTAACCTCTGCGCCAAGCGCCTTTGCAATCTGCACGGCGAAGGTGCCCACTCCTCCCGCCGCGCCGTTAATCAGGACTCTCTGTCCCGGTTGAATGCGGCCCTTATCGCGAAGCCCCTGCAGTGCGGTCAGGGCCGCGACCGGCGTGGAAGCTGCCTGCTCAAATGTCACATTCTGCGGCTTCAGTACCAAGGCTGTCTCGAGTGTGCACGCATACTCAGCAAAGGCTCCATCGACCTTCTTCATCCAGTTTCCTGCGGTGCAAGCTCCAAATACCTCGTCGCCTGGCTTGAACTGCTTCACGCTTCGACCAACCGCCTCGACCTGACCTGAGACGTCGCGACCAGGCCGCGTGACCTTGGGCCTGGGAAAGCCGAAGAGGAAGCGCATGAAATAGGGTTTGCCTTTCATCAAACCGCAATCAAGCGGATTGACCGCCGCCGCGCGAACTCTGATGAGAACCTGGTTGTCACTGGGAGTTGGCTTCTCCACATCTTCGCAGTGGAGCACATCAGGAGAGCCGTAGGTGTGGTACACCATTGCCTTCATACAGAGTGCCCGCTTTCTGGATGGCTGCAGAATCAACCTCTCGATTCTTCGTGTCGGTGAGCGGGATCACGACTGCGGGTGCAACATCATGCGGGGCCCTCGAATCTTTACGAGGACAGGCAATGAGACGCCGCACAGACCCGGTCCGAGTTGCTGGTCGAGACCCCCGGAGAACCGATCACGCCATCCCGTGGTTGGAATCACATACATCCTCTTTTGGGACTGCTACGTTGCACCCGTTGAATGAGATCCGCGAATACCACCGAGCCGAACCTCCCGATCGGAAGCGGGCTTGTGCCGACCAGCACATTCACCCTGCTGATCGCGATTCTCATGGCCGCTGCCTCCGTTTTTGGTCTGTTTTGGAGCCATCGCGCATATTCAAGCCAGGAGCTGTATCGAACGTTCGTGCCGAATGACGCGGTCAACCTTTGCGTTGGGCTTCCAATGCTCGTGGTTCCCCTGCTTCTGGCGCGGCGAGGCAGCCTTATCGGGTTACTGTGTCTTCCCGGCGCCCTGCTCTTTGTGCTGTACAGCTATCTCGTCTATCTTTTCGCGGTCCCACTCAATGCAGGATTCCCGCTTTATCTCGCGCTGGTCGGGCTGAGCACGTACACGCTCGTCAGCTTGCTGGCGCATACGGACAGCTCAGCCGTCCGGGAACTTCTGAAGGGTGCGGTACACGAACGAGCGGCCGGGGGAATTCTCACCGTATTGGGTGTCCTCTTCTTGGTCCGTGCACTCGTTGTCCTTGTGCGTGGAGTCATCCAGCATATGCCGGTTGCAAAAACCGAACTTGCCGTAGGAACTTCAGATCTCTTGATCACACCAGCATGGATCATCTGCGGTGTTCTCCTCTTCCGGAAGAGGACATTCGGCTATGTCGCCGGTTTAGGGCCTTTGTACCAGGCCAGCGGGCTCTTCATCGGACTCATCGTCTTTCTTTTTCTGCAACCTATTCTGATGGGTACACCGTTCCGCCCGACCGATGTTGCGATCATCCTTGTTGCGGGGTCGATTTGCTTTGTCCCGCTGACTCTTTTTGTTCGAGGCGCAAGGAAAGCCACACGAAACGCGGCAAATGACACCGCAAGGCCCGGGCCGTCTGGAATCGGACAAGGGTCGTTATGAATTGACGTGTGCACGAATCGCGCGCTCTAACTGAATGCGTAATTCGCACGAGATTGCAGTTGTTGCTTACAACTCGCGAATCGAAGTTACCGGATCGGCGCGCATCGCTCGATGCGCCGGAAGATAGCATGCCAGCAGAGACATCACCCCAAGCAGCGTTGCCACGACAACTATCGTGACCAGGTCGTTCGCGCCGATTCCGTAGAGCAGCCCGGCGATGAAGTGCGTGAGGCCAAACGACAGCGCCAGGCCAGTCACGAGCCCGATCAAAGTGAGCCACAGTCCCTGGAGCAGCACCAACCGAAGGACATCCGCGCGAGAGGCGCCCAGAGCCACTCGGATCCCAATTTCATGCGTCCGCAGTTGCGTGCGATACGCCACCACGCCATAGATGCCGGTGGCCGCAAGGACAAGCGCGATCACAGCGAACATGCCCGCGAACGTGCTTTGTATGACCGCAAAGGCGCTCGCCCCCTGTGTATCCTCGCGCATCGTGCGCACGTCAAACACCGGAAGCTGCCCGTCGATTTCGCGGATCGCCTCCTCCACCGATGGAATCAAATCCACCGGATCGCCTGGCGTCCTCACCTGCACGATCGACTCCGGGTCTGGTTGCTGGAAGAAGTTCATGTAGATCATGGGCTCGGGCCGCTCGCTCATGAACGCATGTTTCGAATTCCTCACCACACCGACAACTGTGAAAAGATCGCCCCATATCCGGAGTTTCTTCCCCAGCGCATCCTGTCCTGGCCAGTAACGGCTTGCCGTCGTCTGGTCTACGATCAGAACTCGCGGCGCTTTTTCGTTATCAGCCTGGGTGAAGTCACGCCCCTCAAGGATCGGTATGCCCAGAGTTTCGAAGTAGCGCGCCGTCACATCGGCCCTTCGCACCTCAAGCGACTCGTGGGGGCGCGGCACATACCCGTCCGGATACGCATCCACCGTTTTCCGCTGGAAGCTCATCGGAAGCCAGTCTGTAAGCGACGCAACCGAAACGCCCCGCAATACCGACACTCGATCGAGAATCTTGTGACGGATCAGTTGCACCTGCTCGTCCGAGTAGCCGACAAGGCTCGAACCCACTGACACAGTCAGAATGTGATCCTGCACGAAACCCGGATCAGCGTAGGCTAGGTTTCGAAGTGTCTGGAAAAACAACCCCGAGCTTACCAGCAGCGCAAGCGACAGCGCGACCTGCGCCACCACCAGCCCGCTGAGCAGACGCCGATTGTGCGATCCAGCCGAAATGCTGCCCGACTCCTCCTTCAGGGCTTCAGCCGCAGGCACTTGAGACGACCGCCACGCCGGAAGCGCGCCGCACAGCAAGCTGGCCAGCACCGTCAGAACCACGATCCCCACGACCACGTTTTTGTCCATCATCCCGTTCAGCACGGTTGGATTTACGTTCGGCGGAATGAATCGCGCGAAAGACTTCGCCGTCCACGTTGTCAGCACCAAGGCCACCGCTCCGGCGCAGAGAGAGAGAACCACCCCCTCCAGCACCATCTGCCGCACCAGTTGCACGCGCCCCGCGCCCAGCGCCTGCCGGATGGCGATCTCTCGCCGCCGCGACACAAACCGCACCAGTGTCAGCGTGGCCACATTGGCGCACGTAAGCACCAGCACCACGCCGGCGATAGCCAGCAGAAGCGGCAGCGTTGACGCCATGTAGACATTCCCACCGAACGGCGAGCGCCACATCGGATCGAGGGTGATGGTGTTGGTGCCGAGATGGTCCTTCGGATACTCGGCCACAATCTTGCGCATCAGCGTGTCGAGGTCCTGCTGCGCCTGTTCCCGCCCTACTCCCGGCCGCAGCTTTCCAATCACATTGAGCCAGTACCCGCTGCGGTGTGTCATCCGCCAATTGTTCGTCCCGACGGGATTGAGCGTCAGCCAAGCGTCCTGGCGTATGCTCGGCATTGCGCCTATGAACCCCTCGGGCGCTACCCCGATCACCGTTACAGGATGCCGGGCGATCTCGATCGACTTGCCCACGATCGCCGGATCTCCCGCGTAGCGCGTCTTCCAAAGCGAGTAACCCAGGACTACAAAGGGAACGGCGTCCGGGCGCGTCTCCTCTTCCGGCCGGAAAAAGCGCCCCAACAGAGGCTTGATACCCAGCACCTCAAAGTAGTTCCACGACACGGTTGCGATGTAGATCCGCTCAGGCTTTTCACCGCCCGTCAGCGTGATCCAATCGTGGTGATACGCGAGCATTCCAACCAGGCTGTGATTCTGGTCGCGCAGATCGCGGTAATCAGGATAAGAGAGCGGCGGTGTTGGCGAGATGTTCCACTGCCCGCGCATCACGCTTACCAGGCCACTGGTGTCGCGAGATCCCGGAATCGGATGCAGCATGGTGCCGTTAATCCAGCTAAGAACGGTGCTGTTGGCACAGATCGCGACCGCCAACATCGCCGTCGCCGTGATCGTGAATCCGGGATTCTTGCGCAGTTGCCGCAACGCAAAGCGAACGTCCTGGAGCAATCCTGCCATTTACCGCCTCCGAACAGCACTTTGCTCTTGGGGAATGAGAGTATTGCTCTTCTCACATGCATGCTGTGCGCCAAAGCACTCGCATATATAAGTCGCTTTACATCAAGCTGATAGAGCGTCTATCTCTTCCTTCGTTTACTGGAATCCTGTTCGCGCGGGCATATGCGTGTCCATTTTCGGACAAAGCTCATGCGGGGCTGCTTTTCTGGGCCGCGGAGCCTAAGGTTCCTCTGCCAGCTGGTGAACACGACGCGCCAGCCTGACAATCTGAGGCCAGTCCTGCTCGACAAATCTCTGAGCATGGGCAAGGCTGTTGCGAAGACTCTCAAATTGTTTGCCGACTCGGCGCGCGGCACTGGGTGTGACGACACCGAGCGCACCCAGTTCCGACGCATCAGAAAGCAGGACTTCTATCTTGTCGGCAAGTTGAAGACAGTCGATCAGCTCGCATTTCTCTTTTCGCCGCTCGCGCTCGGCAAGCAATTGCCGGGCCTTGTCGATTCTTTGGGGAGAGAGGAGACTGGACCAGCTCGCATCTGGCCACTTGGCGCGGATTCGCTCGGTGAACTCCAACTCCGCTACTGTGAGGATTCCGAACAGCCACATGCGAACCGCAGGTTTCTGCACATCCTGTCTCGAGATGGCGCCGACGACGGTTTCGAGCGACTGCACGAAGCACCAGTCATGTCGCGTCAGAACCTCAATCACTTCCATGAAGGAGCTCTCCGGAGCGACCATCTGACTCTCTGAAAATCTGCGTGGGACGACTTCGCCCGGTTCGTTTCGCAAGAAGGAAGCCTCCACGAAGCCCAGGGGGACTCGAGACTCATGGAGCCCTGCGACTTCGACCTCCGCCAGGGTCATCCCGGCAAGAAGCTCGCCGGGAGAGATTTTCGATTCAAACGAGATGAACGGGTCGGCAATGTCCTTGGCCGTGAACGCGCGCTCGAGAACTCGAAGAGCGGCAAAGGGTACTTCAAACGGGCGCGAGCGCGGCCCGCTCGTCACCGGGGCGGCGGGCGACTGGCTCCGTGCGTACTTTTCGAGATCGCGCTTCAGCTTGGCGAGCAGATGCGCGTCTCCTCCCTCGAGAACAAGCAGCAGCTCATTCGCCTCTGCCGCATAGGCACTCAGCAATTCTGGCTCGTTCCTGGAGAGGTCGCGACAGGTGTCGATGAGGTCAGCCAGTTTAATGGTCCTGGCGGCAGCAGAGACGCCGGCAAAATGCTGCCGCGAAAGCGCGCTGCGGGCAGCGCGATTGCGACTTTCAGGGTTGCCGACGACTGTAACCTCGTCCACGAGCTTCGCGACGTCTGAGCCGAATCGCCTTTCGACTTCGGATACCGTGACACTTGTGTCCTCGACGATATCGTGGAGCCACGCAGCCGCAATGACTCTCGGATCTTCGCTGACAGAAGCTACGATCTGCGCCACTGATTTGAGGTGAACTTCGGGACTCTGCAGCGCCGGGCTGCGGCCGACATTGATTCGCTGATGACTGCTATTGGCAAACAATCTGGCAGATTTGATCAGGTCTTTCATACGGCAATTGAGCTTGCGGCACTGCGCGAGTTTATCCCTGCCCTTCGCATCATAACGAGCCACGTCGTGTCGAACATGTAAACCACGAATCGCGAGGGTTGCCAGTTTCCAATTCTAAGCACGGCGCCGGTTGTCACACGGAGTGTATTCTGCGGATGAATCATTCCAGGATCAGTAATCCATGCATGAGTGTACTCGACGTTAAGCAAGCGCCACGCAAAGGGCCTTGTTATGGCCAAATCGAATCCGCTGGAAGGTGAAGTCGATCCGCTCCGAATGACGTGCTTCGGCTGAGACGGTGAGCAGAGCACACAAGCGATCAAGTACACGGACGATCGTCGAGTCAACAGTTGAGCTTAAGAGGTATTGCGTTCGCTTTTACTGTTCGTATTGACAGGTTCTTCTGCCGTCAGCGCACTTCGTCCTGAGGGTCAAGTGTGGGGAGCGGTCCGCGCCACCGGCCATTCTCGGCGGCGCACGCAAGCACGGTGGACGCAATCACAGGCGTGATCGGCGTGATTCAGTTCCGGGAAGCGC
>Ga0335069_10013340_pt1 | contig 11539 bp, 10 predicted proteins | sample Lox_Sample_11_FD_206714 | JGI IMG/M metagenome (GOLD analysis project Ga0335069, IMG submission 206714) | Soil microbial communities from Loxahatchee National Wildlife Refuge, Florida, United States - Lox_Sample_1.1 | ecosystem: Environmental > Terrestrial > Soil > Wetlands | place: USA...
CCAAACGACGGCACAGGACGTCCCCAATACTCCCAATTCAGGTAGGCCCGCCGTTTGACTCGGGCAATCGTGGTGCAGTGAGTTCGCAAGCGCGGGCAAAGCTCGCACGCGACGATGCGCTCGTTCAATACTGCCAGAGAATCGACCGCGGCCATGAAGAAATTCTACGTCGCCGGATCAGAGTGCTCGCAGAGAGCGGCGGCGGGCGTTGCGATCTGCCTCAGCCAGGGGCTCTATGGCAAACTTGGTGCGGAGGGATCTGCGTTATGAAGTCCGCAAAGCTTCTCCTAATTGCCGGGGATTTCGTTGAGGACTACGAGATCATGGTGCCGTTCCAGGCGCTGCAGATGGTTGGCCATATAGTTCACGCCGTCTGTCCTGGCAAGAAGAAGGGCGATCAGGTTCGTACTGCGATCCACGACTTCGAAGGCGACCAGACCTACACCGAAAAACGCGGCCACAACTTCACGCTGAACGCCACTTTCGATGAGGTCGACCCAGCGCAATATGATGGCCTTGTCGTCCCCGGCGGCCGCGCCCCCGAGTATCTTCGGCTCAATCCGAAGGTGCTCGACATCATCCGCCATTTTGCCAAGGCCAACAAGCCCATCGCTGCGCTTTGTCACGGTCCGCAGTTGCTGGCCGCCACCGGCATCCTCAAGGGGCGAAAAATCAACGCTTACCCGGCCTGCGCTCGCGAAGTTGAACTAGCCGGCGCAACCTAGGTCACCGTAGACATGACCGGCGCCGTTGTCGAGGCAACCTGGTTACCGGTCCTGCGTGGCCCGCGCATCCCATCTGGCTGGCGCGCTTTCTCGAGTTGCTCGCCTCCCACGTCGTCTAGTCCTATATGGAGGATCGCGGTGCGGCTGCGCCGGCCGGCACGGATCGTATGCCATACTGATCCTGTCTTCGCGTTCACCCACTCCCGATTCCAAAGTGGCATCGCAACCCAATCCGGAGTTCCTGCGCCGCGCCATCGCGCTGGCCACCCAGAATGCTACCGTCGGCACGGGCGGGCCATTTGGCGCTGTTATTGTGCATGGCGGCAAGATCGTCGCTGAGGGCGCAAACTCGGTCACGGCGACCAACGACCCCACGGCTCACGCCGAAATGAATGCGATCCGCGCCGCTGCCAAGGCTCTCGCGACATTCACTCTTGACGGCTGTGATCTCTACACAAGCTGCGAACCGTGTCCGATGTGTCTTGCTGCTGCTTACTGGGCGCATGTCGACGCCGTCTACTATGGAGCCGGCGCGGCCGACGCCGCGCGAGCGGGCTTCGACGATGCGTTTCTCTACGAGGAACTTCGTAAAATCCCCAGCCAGCGAAAACTCGTTTCCGTGCAGTTGCTTGGCTCGGAAGCGTGGGCAAGCTTCGCTGCCTGGATCGCTTCACCCGACAAAGTCGAATACTGAAGGGCGCCTAGCTGGCGCTTTTGCGCCAGGGGTCGGATAGCAGACAATGGTCCGCATGGCCACCGTCGCTCCTGCTCCGGTCTTTCAGGTTGCTTCCCGGCCTATGCTCATTCGCCGCGCGGCGGTTCTCGGCGCCGGCACCATGGGATGCCGCATTGCCGCGCATCTAGCCAACGCCGGCATCCAAACCCTTCTTCTCGACCTCGCTCCAAAACCCGGTAGTGTTGAGCGCCTGGCCGAAACCGCACTCGCCGCACTCGCCAAGGCCAAACCGGCTGCGTTCTTCGAGCCGACACTCGCATGCCTCATCACTCCCGGCGACTTCGATCATGACCTGCCGAAGCTCTCAGCCTGCGATTGGGTCATCGAAGCCGTCGCAGAGAATCTCGAAATCAAAACGGGGCTGCTCTCCCGCGTTCTTCCGCATCTCGCCGCGCACGCTATCCTCACCAGCAACACATCCGGCCTGCCCATCCATAGCATCGCTTCCTCGCTTACTGATTTGCGTAATCCTTTTTTCGGGACGCACTTCTTCAACCCGCCGCGCTATATGCGTCTGCTTGAAGTCATTCCCGCTCCCGGCACCAACCGCGAGACGATCTCAGCCTTCGCCGCCTTTGCCGATCGCATCCTCGGCAAGCAGGTCGTCTTTGCTCACGATACGCCCAACTTCATCGCAAATCGTATCGGCATTGCGGTTATGTTCAACGCGGCCAACCTCATGCTCGAACAGGGACTGACCATCGAAGAAGTCGACGCGCTCACCGGCCCCGCCATCGGCTGGCCGCGCACTGGCACCTTTCGCCTCGCCGATCTGGTCGGAATCGACATCCTCGCCCACGTCGCCGCCAACTTCCCACAAGGCGTCACCGGCGGCAAGTTCTCGGCAATTCTCGATGAACTTCTCAAACGCGGATGCCTCGGCGATAAGGCAGGGCAAGGATTCTACAAGAAAGTTCGCGGCGCAGACGGTAAAGACGAGCGCCTGGTTCTCGACGTCAGCACCTTCGACTACCGTCCCGCCATCAAGCCTGCGCTGCCTTCGCTCGATGTGGCGAAGAATGCACCCACGACCCAGGAACGACTGCGCTTGCTGCTAGCCAACAAGCCCGCCAAAGACAAAGCCGCGGCCTTTTTATGGCCGTTTCTCTCCGCGCTCTGGAACTTCTCGGCTGAGCGCATCGGCGAAGTTGCCGACGACGCGCCGTCCATCGACACCGCCATGCGTGCCGGCTTCAACTGGGAACTCGGTCCATTTGAGATGTGGGACGTGGCCGGCGTCGTCGAGAGCATTTCGCGCATGAAGGAGCTTCAGCTCCCGATCAGCGCCGCCGTCGAAGAACTTATCGCGGATAACTCCAGTTCAGCCAGCTGGTACTCGTTTGACGGTCCCCAGTGCTTCAATCCCACCGCAAATCAATGGGAACCGATTCCTGCCACTCCCGGTCACGCCCGCGTCGCCGATTTCCGCCGCTCCAATGGCGTCATCCGCAGCAACCCCGGCGCATCACTCATCGACATTGGCGGTGGCATCGCCTGCGTTGAGTTGCACTCGCTCAAGAACGCCATCGGCGGCGACGTCCTCTCGCTTGTCTCTTCCGCCCTCAACCCCGCCTCCGATTCCGTTCGCGACTTCGCCGGCTTTGTCATCTCGGGCGATCGCGACAATTTCTCTGTCGGCGCCAATCTCATGCAGCTTCTCTTGTCCGCGCAGGAAGGCGAGTGGGACGAGCTCGCCCAGATGATCTACGCCTTCCAGCAAATGACTGCGGCCATCAAGTTCTGCCCCCGGCCCGTGATTGCCGCGCCCTTTGGCCTCACGCTCGGCGGCGGCGCGGAGATCTGTCTGCACGCTGTGCGACGCCAGCCTCACGCCGAGCTTTACATGGGCCTTGTCGAAGCGGGTGTCGGCCTCATCCCAGCAGGGGGCGGCACCAAAGAGATGCTGCTTCACGCCGTTGATGCAGCCTTTGCGCTCGCCCCGCCTGACCCAAAGGACCCGCCCTCGCGTTTCGCCCAATCTGCCGAGCTTGCCACGGCGCTCAAGCGCTCGCTCGAAACCATTGCCATGGCGAAAGCCTCTACCTCGGGCGCCGAAGCCCGCTCGCTGGGCCTTCTTGCATCATCCGACCGCATCACGATGAACCGCGAACGGCTGTTGCTCGATGCCAAAGAGCAGGCCATTGCCCTCATCGAAACTGGCTACACCGCTCCGCAGCCGCGGGTCATCCCCGCTCCTGGTATCGCTGCGCTCAGCACCATGGAAACCGGCATCTTTCTTATGGGTGAGGCCGGCTACGCCTCCGCGCACGATCAGAAGGTTGCGCGCTGGGCCGCCTATATCCTGGCCGGCGGCCGCATCACTGCCGGCACTATGGTCACCGAGCAGTACATTCTCGACCTCGAACGCGAAGCCTTTCTTTCGCTCTGCGGCGAACGCCTCACTCAGGAGCGCATCGCCTACACCCTCAAGACTGGCAAGCCGCTTCGTAATTGAAGGTTGCATAGAACGGTTGCGCTCGCGACCCTCTCGGCATACAGTTCTCGTGAGAGTTGCTCGATGGTTCAAGCCGGTCGCAAATCTATTGCCGTTGGCGTCCTTCTCTACTGTTCCATACTTCGCCCTCAGGATCCTGCCTCCTCTCTCGATACAACCGGTGAAGCCACTGTCGATGGCCGTTCCACTTCCTATCTCATTCACCATCTTCCTGTGAACGCATTCCCTGAACTTCCGCCCGCCGTAGCGGCGGGACTCACCCACCGCGGATGCCTCATCCCACAAACCTACGAAGCGCACCATCCGGAGAACGTCGTCCACGCCAGCTTCGAGCACCGAGGGTCCTCTGATTGGGCGGTCCTTTGCTCCGCCAAGGGAATCGTCTCGCTGCTTGTTTTTCTGGCCAGTTCGAACGGAGACGCGACGGTTCTCGCCACGGCGCCGGAAATCTCGCGTCTCCAGGCGCATGGGTCGCGCGCGGATCTGGGCTTCAACTGGGCCATCGATCCCGCATCGCCCGAGCAGGTCCATGAAGCGCAGCTCGGTATGCGCCATCCTCCTCCGCGTCTCGACCACGACGCGCTTGCCGATTCCACCATCGACCAGAAGACGATCTACCGGTCCTATGGGCACGGCGCGTGGACGACTCTCGATACGCAGGATTAGCATCGCAACTGAAGCCGCTCGTAAGCATTCGCAATCTCGGCGCCGCAGCAATGCCGGCTTTCCGAACGGCTGACTTGGCAACTCGCTCATTGGAGGCTCATGCCCGACCCCGTTCTTGTCGCCGCTGTCCGAACGCCTGTTGGGCGCGCACCCAGGGGTACGCTTTCCACCACGCGGCCCGACGATCTGGCCGCAATTGCACTGAGCGGAGCTTTGGAAAAAGTTCCTGCCTTGGCAAAAGCCGCCATCGACGACGTCATTCTCGGCTGTGCGCAGCCCGAAGGCGAGCAGGGATTCAACATCGCCCGCATGGCCGCTCTCCGTGCCGGCCTTCCTGTCGAGATTCCCGGCGCCACCGTCAACCGGCTCTGCGCTTCCGGTCTCGAGGCCATCGCATTGGCTGACAACCGCATCCGTACCGGCGCCGCGCGCGTCATCATCGCCGGCGGAGCCGAATCCATGAGCCTCATTCCCATGGGTGGCAACAAGCCCAGTCCCAATCCCTGGCTTGCCGAGAGCTACCCGGCCTCGCTTCTCACCATGGGGCTCACCGCTGAGCGCGTCGCCCGTCATGATGGCATCTCACGCGTCGATCAGGACGCATTTGCTCTGGCCAGCCACCAGAAGGCCCTCGCCGCGCAGGCCGCTGCGCGCTTCTCCCAAGAACTCGTTCCAGTCCGCGTCACAACCGTCACGCCCAACCCTAAAAACGGCAAACCCGCCGCGACCGAAAAGAAATTCTCCGCCGACGAAGGACCCCGTGCCGACACCTCCGCCGAGGCGCTCGCGCAGCTCAAGCCCGCCTTCCATGCCCAGGGAACGGTCACCGCTGGCAACTCCTCGCAAACATCCGACGGCGCGGCCGCCGCCATCCTCATGGATTCGGCCTTCGCCCGCGAACTCGGCTTGCAGCCCTTCGCCCGCCTCGTCTCCTACGCTGTCACCGGCTGCCTGCCTGAAGAGATGGGCATCGGTCCCATCACCGCCATCCCGAAAGCACTGAAGCTGGCCGGTCTCACGCTCAACGAGATCGACCTCATCGAGCTCAACGAAGCCTTCGCAGCCCAGGCTCTCGCCGTCATCAGGGCTCTCGACCTCGACCAGGGAAAAATCAACGTCAACGGCGGAGCCATTGCTCTCGGCCATCCGCTCGGCTGCACTGGCGCCAAGCTCACCGCAACCTTGCTGCATGAACTAAGAGCGCGGAGCACCAGGTACGGCATGGTGACAATGTGCGTCGGCGGCGGCATGGGCGCTGCCGGCATCTTCGAACGGCTCAGCTAACCCGTCATGGCGCTTCCTTGCATCGTTCTGCACGGAATTGACTCAGTCCTGCGCCCTGAGTTAACGTGAGTCACCTCCCTACGAAAGTTCTAAGGAACAGCTATGCGACTTCGATCGGTTTGTGCATGGATGGTAGCCGTATGTGCGGCCTGCTGCTCACCGGGATGCTGGGCTCAGTACAACGGCAACGCAGACTCGGCCGCTGGATGTGCCGCTTGCGGAACATGCGGCGGCGGGTTCATCTTTCTCGGTGTCGCGTGGATTGCGCTCAGCATTGCACTGCTTGTTTGGGTCGCGAGAGACGCCAAGGCGCGTGGCATGGACAGCTCCATTCTCTGGATGCTCCTGGTTTTCTTCCTCGGCATCATCGGACTCGTGATTTATCTGCTGGCACGGCCTCAGGGCAATATGGTCCCGTGCCCCAATTGCGGTAACAAGCGGCTCCAGGCCAGCGTCAAATGTCCTCACTGCGGCGTTGGATCCTGAGGCCCGAGCCCTGGCTCGGCGCTTTCTTTCTGGTCGTTCTGCTGTTTGGCGCTGACGGGCTCAGACCGCCCCAAAGACAGGTGAGCGTGCGCATTTTCGCCGCTTCCGTGGCGGCCTACCATCACTATCTGCATCCCATCACCCGCAGGTTCGTCCGATGCCGGTATGAGCCCACCTGCTCCCGTTATGCAGTCGAGGCCGTGCGCAAGTACGGCATCATGAAAGGCGGCTGGATGAGCGCGCGCCGCATTGCGTCGTGCCGCTCCTCAGTACCCATGGGAACGCGAGACCCGGTGCCGTGACATCTTCCTTTTTCTGACCTCTGAAATCTCAGCCATGACCGCTGTCGTTTTTCCCTAGTTCTTGAAGAACTGTCCATGCCCGCCATTCGCCCACGGGTCATAGTGAGCCGCAAACTCTGCGCGATGCTCGACGCTCGGATGGCTATAAAGCCAGAACTCAATCAGCGGGCTCGGGTTCGGATCCTCGAGCCAGGCTCGGCCCAGCGCATTGAAGCTGGCCACGGCGGTTTTCTGTGGGTCGGCGACGATTCCATGGATCGCTTCCTGGCCATAGACGTCTGCCTCGTGCTCGAAGTGCCGGCTGAAGGCGTTTCCTGCCGGTTCCAGCAGAAAGCTTGCGATGGAAATGGCGAACATCAGCACCACAAATCCTGTGCGCGAGGCAAGATCGGGGGCGCCCCACCGAGCCCCGTACCGTCGCACCAGCCACGCCGCGAAACCCGCGCATGCCCAGTACACAACCAGAAGGCCGAGGGCGTCTCCTCCGGTCTCCTTGGGAACGTGGTTCAGCACGTAGTGACCGCTTTCGTGGCCGAAGACGAACTCCACTTCGTCATCCGGCAGCTGATCGGTCGCCGTATCCCACATCACGAAGCGCTTGGTCGCCCCCATTCCAGCAACAAATGCATTGAGCCCGGTCGATTTAGCGCTTGCCTTGATCAGGTACATCCGATCCGGAGGGATATTGATTCCTGTGCGCGCCACGACCGTCTCCAGTCTCGCCACCAGCGCAGCATGATTCTTCTCAAGCGGCTCCTGACGGTAGAACAAGGGCACGAAGAGCGGGAGCGCAAACGTGAGAATGACGAGGATCGGCAGTGTGGCCAGCCAGACTCCCAGCCAATAGCGTCTCGGCCAGCGCCGCACGATCCAGTGGAAGAGCAGCATCACCGGCACGCCGAACACGAGGCTCAGAGCGAGCGATTTGCCTTCGTCCCCCAGCCAGCTTCCCCAGCCCTGCACACTGATTCCGTACATCCGCTCGTAATGCTCTCCCAGCCAGTCCAAAGGTAGCCCGGTCACCGCCCCGATCACCACGAAAGCGGCGAAGAAGATCAACCCTTGCACCCAGCGCCGGTTCGTCAGGCCTTTCGCCCACCCCTCCACGACGGCCCACGCGCCGACGGCGAGCAGCACCCACAATACGGCGAGGCTCCACAGCGAATCCCCGATATTTAGGATGTTGCGAATCCGACTCAACTGAATCGCCTTTGCCAGCTGGTCCGGCTGCAGCGTATAAGCTTGCTGGCTGCTCCCCTGCTGGTCGCTCGCGACCGCCGCCGTGCTTGGCGGTGTCGCATCGCCGGTCTGGGCGGACATCGGGGTGGCCAGCCCCGTCATGATCAAGCTCAAAGCCACCGCCGGCAACCACTTCCGTCGTCGTGTCATCGCAACTCGCCCTCCCGCGTCAAATTCTGAGACAATCAATCATACACAGATGCATCGTTCCCATTTCTTGCAACCCCTGCCAGTCCGCCCTCCGGCCTCATCGCGGCGAAGTTCGTTCCGTTTCCTCAATCTCCACGTCGCACTTACCCTGATCACCTCACTTGCCGCCTCGCATCTTGCTCACGCCCAGCAACCGGTTCCGGTAGTTCTCGACGCCATGACCGCGGAGCTGCATCGGGCTTTCACATCGCTGGGCAAGTCCGACGTTGCCCTATCCTCGCCGTCTGCCCCAGCAGACGGCGAGGGCGGCGGGGTGGGCACCCAGGCAGCCGGCATCCAGCAGATCGCGCCCTACTTTCTCAGTTACTCGGTCAGCGATGCCAGTTATGTCAGTGTGCGTGCCGAGTACGGTGCGTTGGCGGAGAGCTCGGCAAATCGCATCCGTGTCGGCGATGTGCAGGTGCGTGTCGGTTCGCCTACCCTCGACAACACTCACGGCACGCATCGCGCCTCCGCAGTCATCAGCCGACAGCTGCCTCTCGGCGACGACCGCGAGGCTCTATCTCGCTCGCTTTGGCTGGCCACGAACACCGGCTATGGCAGCGCTCTCGACAATTATCTGCGCGTCAAGACCGAGGCCGAAGTGCGCGCTAAGGAAGAAGACACTTCGCCCGACTTCAGCCAGGAGGCGCCTCAAACCCACATCGGCGCTGTCGCTCCGCCTATCGTCGTCGATCGCACAGCCTGGGAGCAGCGGGCCAGGACACTCTCCCGGGTTTTTCGCGAATTCCCTGACGTGTATCAGAACATGGTGCAGCTCACCGTCCAGAACGAGACGGACTATTTCGCCTCTTCTGAGGGCTCGCGCATCGTCACGCCCCACACGCTGGCGCGTCTGGTGGTCGTTGCCGCTACGCGTGCCGACGACGGCATGGACCTGTTTCGCGACCAGACCTTCGAGGCCGAAACTGCTGAAGGTCTGCCCAAACAAGCAGACCTGGAAGCCGCAGTGCGCGCGCTGGGACGCAGCCTTGAGGCCTTGCGCAAAGCGCCCATCACTGAACCCTTCGACGGCCCGGCCATTCTCTCGGGCCGCGCCAGTGCTGTTTTCTTTCACGAAGTGCTGGGCCATCGCCTCGAGGGGCAGCGCCAGCGCGGCGATGAAGAAGGCCAGACGTTTACCAAGGATGTCGGCAAAGAAGTGCTGCCCGAATTTCTCACCGTCGTCGACGACCCCACGATCACTAAGTTTCAAAACACCTGGCTCAGCGGCAGCTACGAATACGACGATGAGGGCCAGAAGGCACAGCGCGTTGATCTTATCGACGACGGCGTGCTGAAGAGCTTCCTTATGTCGCGCCTGCCCATCGCCAGCTTCAGCGCATCGAACGGCCACGGCCGTGCGGAAAGCGGTCATGTGCCCACCGGCCGCCAGGGCAACCTCATTGTCAGTTCAACCAAGTCTGTTCCCGAAGCAAAACTGCGCGAGCAGTTGATTGAAGAAGTGAAGAGGCAGGGCAAAGCCTATGGCCTCTATTTCGAAGACATCTCATCCGGCTTTGCCGTCACGCAGCGCAATTCGCCGCAGGCCTTCCAGGTAATCCCGTTGGTCGTCTGGCGAGTCTACGTTGATGGCCGTCCCGACGAGCTGGTGCGCGGCGTCAGCATCGTCGGCACGCCACTCGCCGCCATGAAGAGGATCGTTGCTACCGGCGACAAAAGCGAAGTGTTCAACGGAGAATGCGGCGCCGAGTCGGGAACCATCCCTGTGAGCGCCGTCGCCCCCGCCATGCTGGTCAGCGAGATGGAAACCCAGCGGCAGCCGCAGGGCACGGCAAGGCCGCCGATTTTGCCGATTCCCAGTGCGCCCGCCACTCAGGAGGCGCAATGAACCTGTTTCGCCCAATGCAGGCTCTCGCCGTCGCTGGACTTCTCACAGCATCATTGCCGTTCGCAGGCATCGCCGCAGCTCAGTCCAGCCGCGCCGACGCCGAAAAAGACCCCGTCCTCGCCGCCATGCTCACCGAACTCGACCGCACCATGAGCCAGCTCCAACTCCCCGGCTTTGCCAAGCCTTTCTTCACCCAATACCGCATTGAAGACGTCGACGACTTCACCACCAAGGCTGACTTCGGCGCCAGCGACGGCTCCAGCCGCGCGCATCAGCGCATCGCGCGTGTCACCGTCCGTGTAGGGGACTACAAGATCGACAGCTCCGGCGGCCGCGGTGACGGCTCCATCGAGCTGGCTGTGCTCGACAACGACCCGATTGCCCTTCGCTCCTCGCTGTGGGAGGCGACCGACCAGGCCTACAAGAACGCTCTGGCAGCCTACGCGCAAAAGCAGGCTGAACTCAAGCAGGTGCAAACCTCGCCCCAGCAGGACGACTTCAGCCGTGAAAAGCCCGTCATTTCGCTCGCCGCCCCCGCGCCTCTGCTCAACCTGGACGAAAGTGCATGGGACCAGCGTGTCGTCCGCGCCAGCGGGCTCTACCGGACCGACGCCACCGTCAGCGCTGCGGAGCGAGACATTCAGTCCTCATCGGCAAGCTTTCACGCTCGCGCCACAACCACCTGGCTTGTCACCAGCGAGGGGACGATCGTCCGCAAATCTGCGTCGGAATATGAGCAGGCCTTCGCTGCGGGCACACAGGCTGCCGATGGCATGCGCCTCGAACGTTCCTACGCCACCACGGGAACCTCGCTCGCCGATCTTGACTCCGAATCCGACTTCAATAAACACGCCATTGACGAAATCGCTTCACTGGGCGAACTGCGCAAGGCGCCGCTGGTTGAGGAAGAGTATCACGGTCCCCTGTTGATGAGTGCCGACGCCGCAACCAGCACTCTGCGCGGGCTTCTCGCTTCTGCGGTCACGGCCACGCGTCCCAGCCTGGGCACTGAGGCTCGGACCAATGGACCCTTTGCTTCCAGCCTTCACGCGCGCGTCCTACCCGATTTCATCAATGTGGTCGATGACCCGATGCTCAAGACCTACGAGGGCAAGACGCTGCTTGGCGCCTACGAGATCGACGATGAAGGCGTTCCGGCGCAGCCTGTGAAGCTGATCGATGACGGTCGTCTCAATAATTACCTGATCGGCCGCCAGCCCGTGCGCGACTTCACGCAATCGAATGGCCACGGTCGCGCCGGCGTAACCGGCCCGGCGCGCCCCACAATCGGAGTCTTGAAAATCACCTCCGAAAACGGCCTCTCCGACACCGACCTGAACAAGAAACTTCTCGACATGGCCAAGGACCGCGGTCTTAAGGGTGTCTATTTCGTTCAGACCCTGGGTGGCGAACGCAATCCGCGCTTGCTTTATCGCGTGACGCCCGATGGCAAGCGGGAGCTCGTCCGCGGAGCAGTCATCGCCGACATCGATGAGAGAGCGCTCCGCTCCAGCATCGAAGTGGCCGGCAAAGACCTCTTCGTCGCCAATTATTTTGGCGACCCGCCAACTACGGTGATGGGTCCGGCGCTGCTCTTCGACGATG
>Ga0335069_10013343_pt1 | contig 11539 bp, 12 predicted proteins | sample Lox_Sample_11_FD_206714 | JGI IMG/M metagenome (GOLD analysis project Ga0335069, IMG submission 206714) | Soil microbial communities from Loxahatchee National Wildlife Refuge, Florida, United States - Lox_Sample_1.1 | ecosystem: Environmental > Terrestrial > Soil > Wetlands | place: USA...
AACAGGGCAGGTCAGGCGGGCCGTTCGGGCAGTCTCGAAAGCGGACCTCGATCACGGCAGCGTCCCGACAGGTTTGCGCTGACTTTCGCCGTCACGCAGTCGGCGCGCTCGATACGATTATTGGCTTTGACGATCGGCCGCTTGTGGGCTCAGCTACAATGGTGAGGAGGTGTCACCGGGTACCTCGCAGTATGAGCGACACTTCACATTGCGTCTCGAAGGTGCGCGACATGCCGATGCGTGGCTTTCTCGTCGTACTGTACTGGTAGGAACAGGCATAATGCGGGTGCGGTTCTCTCATGTGGAGGCGTTTCAAGCCGTAATGCTCACCGGCTCCACGACGGCTGCGGCACTCACTCTCAACACATCTCAGCCCAATGTCAGCAGATCGATTGCGCAGTTGGAGAAGGCGACCGGTTTGCGCCTGTTCGAGCGCCTGCCGGGCAAGGTTGTGCCGACGAATGATGGGCTGTCGTACTTCAAGGAAGTGCAGCGCAGTTTTGTCGGATTGCAGCGCCTCGAAGAGGCCGCCAAGCGAATCCGCAGGTTCAGTGGCGGCCTGCTCCGAATTGCGGCCATCCAGACGTTGGCGCATGGACTGATCCCTCGGACGATCAAGCGCTTCAGCGAGATCTATCCTGAAGCGGGAATCTCCATCCATGCCGGCCATTCCACTACGGTTTCGCAATGGATCGACGAGCATTCTTGCGATGTCGGCGTGGTCTCCGATTTTGAGCGGAGCTACGGATTTGAAAACGAGGAACTTTACCAGATAGATGGCGTTTGCTTGATGCCGAAGGGGCATCGTCTGGTGGCCAAATCCACCATAGAACCGGCCGACCTGGCCGGAGAGCCTTATATATCGTTTTCCCGCAACGATTTTGGCCGCTCCAACGTCGACAATGTTTTCGAGGAAGCTGGCATAACTCGCAACATAACCCTCGAAACCCCATACAGTTCAATCACCTGCGCGCTTGTGGCCCAAGGCCTCGGAATTGCGATCGTGAACCCATTCGTAGCGCAGGATTATCAACATTTGGGTGTGGTCACCCGGCCGTTCCGTCCTTCGATCAGGCATGTGGCGACGTTGATCTATCCAAAGGGCCGTTCCAAGGACCGCCTAGTTTCCAGCTTTGTCGACATCCTCAAGGCCGTAACGCTGGCAGACCAGCGCGCGCTCGCCACGCATCACCTGTCGATGACCTCGGAAGCGGATAGAACTTCCGGCTGAGCCGTAAAGCCTTCCGGACACTCAGACGGCTCCCCAGCGGGACTGGGGCGATGGCCCAGCCACGTCATGCCGAGCCAGCCCTATATCACCAGCGCATGACCCTCAAGCGCATTTCTATTTGCTCAAATGCCCCCCGCCAATAGACACTATTAACGCGGACAATGGGCCGGGGTACCCTTGCTTGGTGAGTTAACGACGGAAGCTGGGAGGGATAAATGAGAAGTCTTCGAACCCTATTCTTGCTCGGCGCGACTGCTCTCAGTTCGCCAGCGTTGGCACAGCAAACAATCTATGTGGCTGGGTACGGCGGCAGCTTCCAGAAAGAGATGCAGTCCGACATCATTCCTGCATTCGAAGCCCAGCATAACGTCAAGGTCGTATACGTTCCCGGCATTTCGAGTGAGACCGTCGCCAAACTACAGGCGCAGAAAAACCACGAGCAAATAAACGTCGCCATTGTTGATGATGGCCCGATGTATCAAGCGATCCAATACGGTGATTGCGACAACCTCACGAGCGCGCCGGTTTACGATGATATCTATAGTTTTGCCCGCTTTCAGGGGCGCGCTATTGGCATCGGTTTGAACGCAACCGGCATTGTCTACAATACGGAGACTTTCAAAAAGAACGGTTGGGCGGCTCCCACCTCATGGCAGGACCTTACTGAGAGGAAATTCGCTCAGCGCTTCACCACATCCTCAATTTCGGGCACCTACGGCGTCAACGCGCTGGTGATGTTTGCTCGCATCAATGGCGGCAGTGAGCAGAATATCCAGCCGGGATTCGATGCTATCCGCGAGAAAATCGCGCCGAATGTGGTGAGTTGGTCATCGTCACCTGCGCAAATTGCCGAGATGTTCGAAAGTGGCGACATTGACATCGCTGTTTGGGGCAGCAATCGTGCCCTTCCGCTGAAGGACAGCGGCTTTCCCGTGGAGTTCGTCTATCCCAAGGAAGGTGCGGTGGCGCTCGTCGCGGCAGCCTGTGTTGTCGTCCAGAATAGTGCGCCGGAAGTATCTCAGGCATTCGTGCAATATTTGGTCTCCCCTGAGGTGCAGGCAAAAATCGCCACGCAGGGCTTCGGCCCGACCAATCGGAAGACCACGCTGGATGAAAAGCTGGCGGCAAAACTGCCTTATGGCCCGGAAAGGGTTGGCAAAATGATGTCCGTAGACTGGCCGGTGATCAACCAGCATCGCGCTGAGTGGACCGACAAGTGGAACCGGACAATCGAAAAGTGAGTATGCCTCGTCACAGGACCGCAGACGCACTCCAAGCAGAAAGCCTCGTTTAATGAGTAGATTGTCGCTCCGCGGACTGTCGAAAATCTACGGCAACCACTTCCACGCCGTTCGCGACCTGGATCTGGACGTAGAAGGTGGCGAATTCGTCTCGCTCCTCGGGCCTTCCGGATGTGGCAAAACCACCACTTTGCAAATGGTCGCGGGGTTCGTGCCCCCAACCACCGGCACGATCATGTTTGACGGGCTGGATATGACCCGTGTCGTCCCGGAAAAGCGCGACATGGGGGTTGTTTTTCAGAGCTATGCGCTGTTTCCGCACATGACGATCGCCCAGAATATCGGCTTCGGGCTGGAAATGCGGCGGATGAAACGGCCGCAATTGCGCGACCGTGTCGACGAAGCGCTCGCGATGGTGCGTCTGTCTGGCCTGGAGGATCGGTATCCGAGCCAACTCTCCGGCGGGCAACGTCAACGTGTTGCAATCGCTCGCGTGCTGGCAATCCGTCCGCGTGTGATGCTGCTGGATGAGCCGATGTCCAATCTCGACGCCAAGCTGCGCGGCGAGATGCATGTCGAACTGCGCGCGCTTCAGCGTCGCTTGGGAATCACCACCATCCTGGTAACGCATGACCAAGTCGAAGCCATGACGATGAGCGACAGGATCGCTGTCATGACAAAGGGTGGTATTGCGCAGTTGGGCAGCCCCCAAGATGTCTATGACAAACCGACTTCGGAGTTTGCATTCAGATTTCTCGGGCACACGAATGTCGTCACGGGCGAGATCATATCGAGGAATGATCGTGGCCTGATTGTTCGCGTCGGCTCAACATCCTTTCCAATTGAGAACGGCAAGGAGCACGTCGGCACCGAGATCAAGCTTCTCGTTCGCCCCGAGCGCCTCCGCATCGGCGACGCGGATGGCGGCAACGCGAAGGGTCGCATCAGTACGCGCCTCTTCCTTGGCGGCGTGTGGCTCTATGAAATCGACAGCGATATCGGGCAAATCCGCGTGTCTTCCCAGAATTTGGGCGGTGAGCATCCGCAAGAGGGCGAGATAGTTGGGATCACCTGGAATGCCGGGGATCTGTTGGCCATCGCTGCGGAGAACGCGAATGGTTAAGTCGAATCTTCGGCAGAGCCTTGCGCCGTGGCTGTTGTCGATGCCCGCTTTTGTGCTGTTTTTGGGCCTGCTGGCGGTGCCGATGGCGTTGACGGCCATCCTCTCGTTCAACGCTTTTGACGGCATGCGCGGGATACAGCCTGGATTTAGTCTCACCAACTATATCTCTATTCTAGCCGACAGCTATTATTACGAACTGTTCCTGCGCACTAGCGCGATGGCCCTCGGCGTCACCGTCATTTGCATCATCATCGGCGTGCCGGAGACACTGATCCTGGCCAGGATGCGACCTTCCTTGCAGGGGATTTTCTTCGTTGTGATCCTTGGCCCCCTGCTGATTTCCGTGGTTGTCCGCACGCTTGGCTGGCAGATCCTGCTCAGCCGTCAGGGCGCGGTGAACTCCATCCTGCTCGGGCTTCATCTGGTGAACCGCCCGGTGCAACTGCTGTTCTCCATAACCGGGGTCATCATCGGCCTGACGCATGTGTTGCTGCCGTTCATGATCATTGCGATCTGGACCGCGCTGCAAAGGCTCGACGGCCAGGTTGTCCATGCCGCGCAATCTCTTGGCGCGGGGCCGCTGACCACCTTCCGGCGTGTCACCCTTCCGCAATTACTGCCGGGCATTTTGTCGGGTGCTATCATCGTCTTCACTCTGTCCGCCTCGGCGTTCGCCACGCCCGCTATCATTGGTGGGCGGCGCGTGAAGGTTGTCACCACGGCCATCTATGACGAGTTTCTGAACTCGATGAACTGGCCGCTGGGCGCCGCAATTTCCGTCCTACTGCTGATCGGCATCGTCTTCGTGGTCGTTGGCTCCAACAAGCTCATCGAGCGGAAATTCAAGCAGGTGTTCGCGTGAGCACCCGTGCGAATGGGGGGAACGGCCCTCTCGCATTGGCGTTCCACACGGTGGTGACGGTATTCATCCTGGCGCCGCTGGTCGTGGTGGTCCTGGTGTCGTTTTCGGACAAAGGCTTCATCTCGATGCCGTTTAACGGTGCCTCATTGCGGTGGTACCAGGAGATCATCAACGCGCCGGAATTGCTCAGCGGATTCCTGCTGTCGATCCGGCTGGGTTTGACGGCGGCAACGCTCGCTGCTGCCCTCGCCATCCCGGCAGCACTCGCGATCGCGCGGCACCGATTCGTCGGTCGCGACGGGCTGATGGCGTTTCTGATGTCGCCAATGATGATCCCCCATGTCGTGCTGGGTATCGCGTTCCTGCGCTTCTTTTCCGTTATGGACTGGACCGGATCGTTTGCCGCTCTGGTTCTGGTTCACGCGCTCATCGTAATGCCATTCTCGCTTCGGCTGACGCTTGCCGCCTTGTTCGGCATGGAGCGCGACGCAGAAAACGCCGCCAGATCGCTCGGCGCATCACGCTTGGTCGCGTTTCGTCGCATTCTCCTGCCGCTGATCCTGCCAGGGGTGGCGGGCGGATGGGTGTTGGCGTTCATCCAGAGTTTCGATGATGTTACGATGACGATCTTCGTCGCAACGCCGGGCATGACGACATTGCCGGTCGCTCTCTACAACCGAATAACGCAATTGTCGGACCCGGTTACGACGTCGGTTTCCACCATCATGATTATCGGAACGATAATATTCATGTTTGCGCTCGACCGAATAGTGGGCCTCGACAAGGTACTGATCGGGAAAAAGTAAGGTCTTCTCTGGGAATTCCGTCGCCTCACGACGAGAGGACGGGAAAAGTGCGCGATTTTCTGGAACCAACCGACCCACGGACAGGAGTGTGGCATGAGCAACGAGCAAATGACCGTGGTAGGTGGCGGCCTTGTCGGGGCGGCGATTGCCTATGGCGCCGCACGGGTCGGCATGCGGGTTCGGCTTTTGGACCAGGGCGATGGGGCGTTTCGCGCTTCGCGCGGCAATTTCGGACTGGTCTGGGTGTCGAGCAAGGGCGGCAACATGCCGCGATATGCGAAATGGAGCCGGGACGCTGCCAAGATGTGGCCAGCTTTGCACCAGGAACTTCTGGATCTGACGGGCGTCGATTCCGGCCTGCAGCAGACCGGCGGCTTCTGGCTCGGCTTCAGCGATGCGGAAGTGCAAGCCCGTGCCGATTTACTCGAAAAGATCGATCGCGAGGTCGGCGGCGTGCCGTTCCAGATGATGGCGCCGTCTGAGCTCAAGCAGTATTTGCCTGGAATCGGCCCCGCCGTTGTCGGCGGCAGCTTCGGACCGCTCGACGGACATGCCAACCCGCTGATGCTACTTCACGCGCTGCACGCGGGCCTGCGGGCCAAAGGTGCTGACATCATCACCGGCGTTGATGTCGCGGAGATTCGGCACGATGCCGATAGCGGCAAGTTCGAGGCGATAGCCGACGACGGTCAGAGTTGGAAGAGCGACCGGCTTGTTGTGGCTGCCGGTCTTGGCAATAACCGATTGGCCCCGAAGGTGGGATTGAGCGCGCCCGTTAAGTCGATCCGTGGGCAGGTCTTGATCACGGAGCGGCTCAAGCCGTTCCTCGATTACCCGACCAACAAGGTTCGGCAGACCCGCGAAGGTTCTGTCCAGATTGGATCGACGTCAGAGGATGTCGGGTTGGACGACGGCACGACGACCGAGAAGATCGAGTGGCTGGCGCGACGTGCCGTGGCAACATTTCCCGCCCTGGCGCAGGCGCGTCTGGTGCGGGCCTGGGGGGCGCTGCGACCGCTGACGCCAGATGGCTTCCCGATCTATCAGGCCTCGGAATCGTGTCCGGGCGCGTATGTCGCCACCTGCCACAGCGGCGTATCGCTGGCGGCGGCGCACAGCTTTGTCATCGGGCCGTGGATGGGCGGGCTTTCCCAGCCCCCTCCCGATTTCGACGTCTTTAAGGCCGCCCGACTCTCAGACCCCAACGCGAGTTTCTCCTATGGACACTGAGGCACTTTTCTCGATTCCGCAAACTGGCGAGCCGGAAGCGGTCACGGTTACGTTCGACGGGAGCGCTTTCACTGTGCCCGCCGGGATCAGCGTCGCGGCGGCTTTGCTCGTCAGTGGCGTGCGCGAGTTTCGATCCAGTGCGGTCGGCGGGGTTCCGCGCGCGCCGTATTGCATGATGGGCGTCTGCTTCGAATGCCTCGTGGAAATCGATGGGGTTCCGGCGCGGCAGAGCTGCCTGGTCCCGGTCAAGGACGGGATGGTGGTGCGGCGCCAAATCGGTGCCGCCCATCTGGATGATGCCAGTTCTGGAGAAGAGCCATGAGCAACGCCGAGGCAGATCTTGTCATCATCGGCTCCGGCCCCGCCGGAATGGCTGCGGCCTGCGAGGCGCGCGCGCTCGACATGTCCGTGGTGTTGCTGGATGAGCAAGCCGACATCGGTGGCCAGATCTATCGAAACATAGAATCCGCACCGACCGACCGTGTCGATATACTCGGCAAGGACTACGAGGCTGGCCGTAGGCTAGCCTCGGACTTCCGCAATAGCGGAGTGCGACATCTTTGCGGTGCTGTCGTCTGGAACGTGGCCTTGGACGGCTCAGTCGACTATGTCGAGAACGGCAGGTCCCAACAGATCGTTGGCAGGAACGTCTTGCTCGCCAGCGGTGCCATGGAGCGACCTTTCCCGATAGCTGGCTGGACCCTGGCTGGCGTCATGGGAGCTGGTGCGGCGCAGATTCTCCTGAAAGGTTCGGGTGCCCTTCCAAATGGCCCGGTCGTTCTCGCAGGCTGTGGGCCGCTCCTGTATCTGTTGGCTTGGCAGTACCTGCGTGCCGGTGCGAGGGTCGAGGCGCTGGTCGACACCACGGCGATGTCCGCTTATGTGCACGCCGCGCCCTATGGCGTCGCAGCGCTGAGGGGTTGGCGAGATTTGGCGAAGGGCCTCAAGCTGCTTTCAGCCCTGAAGCGCCATGGCGTGCCTTTCTTCTCCAGATCCAGCGAGCTTGTGATCGAGGGCGACAAGCAAGTGGAGGGTCTCTCGTTCAAGCGTCGTGGCCGATCGGTTCGGATTCCGGCGTCATTGGTGCTGCTGCACCAGGGTGTCGTCCCCAACACACAGCTCACCTGGTCGACAGGCGCAGCGCATCACTGGGATGCGCATCAGCTCTGCTGGCTCCCCGAGACGGACGCCTGGGGACGGCTGGGTGAAACGCCGCTCTATGTCGCCGGCGACAGCCGCGCCATCGTCGGCGCCCAGGCCTCGGCCGTGCAGGGCCGACTGGCTGCCTTAGCCATTGGCGAACGTCTCGGCATCAAGACGGATGCGGCGCGGCGTGAAGCGCTGCTGCGCCAATTCAAGCGCTATACCCATATCCGGCCGTTCCTGAACGCGCTCTACCGTCCGACGGATGAGAACCGTATCCCGCAGGATCCAGGAGTCGTGGTCTGCCGGTGCGAAGAGGTCACCGCAGGGCAGATCCGCCGTTACGTCGAGCTGGGCTGCCTCGGCCCCAATCAGACCAAGGCGTTTGGCCGTTGCGGAATGGGATTGTGCCAAGGCCGGTTCTGTGGCCTGACAGTGACGGAGATCATCGCCCAAGCGCGCGGCGCCGCGCCAGAGGAGGTCGGGTACTACCGCATCAGGCCGCCGATCAAGCCCGTCATGCTCGGTGATTTCGTGCATTAGACCGCGGCGTTCCGGCAACAGTCGTCAACCGAATGGAAAGGAGCCGTCATGAGTGATATCGTCCGCATTGAGACCGATAAGCGTCGCAGCCGGGCCGTGGTCTACAACGGAACGGTGTTCGTGGGCGGGATGACCGCTGATGATCGCGGTCAGGATATCAAGGGACAGACGAAGCAGACCCTTGCAAAGATCGAGGAGTTCCTCGCGAAAGCAGGCACAGACAAGACCCGTGTCCTGACTGCGCAGATATGGATCAAGGACTTGGCCAGGGACTTCGAGGGCATGAACGAAATCTGGAACGCCTGGACCGCGCCGAATGCGGCGCCGACGCGCGCCACGGCTCAATGCGAGATGGGCGCGCCCGACGTCCTCGTGGAGATCATTGTGACAGCGGCCGTGTCGCAATAGGCGACTGGCGTTGAACTGCGATGTTCCTCAGTGTGTTCGACGTCTTCAAGATCGGCATCGGCCCCTCGTCGTCCCATACGATGGGGCCGATGACCGCTGCGGTGAACTTTCTGCACCTGCTGAAGCAAAGCGCGGACGGTCACCGCGCCGCGCACATCAGGTCGACGCTGCACGGCTCGCTTGCCTTCACGGGGAAGGGACACGCCACGGATCGCGCCGTGGCGCTCGGCCTGCTCGGTTGGCTCCCCGCGGAGATTGATCCTGACGAGGCCGAACGTCAGCTCGGGGAGCTCCACATTACGCATATCCTGCGGCCGCAAGGGCTCCCGGCTTTGGTATTCGATCCGGCCGTCGACGTCGTCTTTGACTATGGGCCGCCGTTGCGTGGCCATGCGAACGGGCTTGTCCTTTCGGCATTCGATTCCACCGGGGCTATGCTGCTTTCCGAAACCTACTATTCGATCGGGGGCGGCTTCGTCGTGACCGCGGCGGAGCATGATCAGCCGAAACCAGCGGGCTTCGCCGATGCCGCGGCATGGCCCTATCCGTTCGAGGACGCTGCCGCGATGCTGCGCATGGCACGGGAAAGCGGGTTGTCCATCGCGGCCATGAAGCGCGAGAATGAGATCCGCCTTCGAGCGCCAGAGCAGGTCGAAGACGGAGTTTCCCGCATCTGGTCGGTCATGAATGGCTGCATCGAACGCGGCCTGTGCCGAGATGGCGAGTTGCCCGGCGGCTTGCGTGTGCGCCGTAGAGCCAAGAACATATACAAGCAGTTGCTGGCCGAGCGGCTGGCCAATTCCGGCCAACCTCATGCGGTCTCCGACTGGCTCAGTGTCTATGCCATGGCGGTCAATGAGGAGAATGCCGCCGGCGGCAAGGTGGTGACGTCTCCAACCAACGGGGCGGCAGGTGTCGTTCCCGCCGTGATACGCTACTATCTCGACCATTGCATCGGGGCGGATCGCGCCAAGGTGTTGGACTTTCTGCTTACAGCCGCTGCGATAGGCGGCCTTATCAAGCACAACGCTTCGATTTCCGGCGCTGAGGCGGGCTGTCAGGCCGAAGTCGGATCGGCCGCCGCCATGGCCGCCGCCGGCCTGTGCGCGGTGCTGGGCGGAACGCCGGAGCAGATCGAAAACGCCGCCGAAATCGCTCTTGAACATCATCTCGGCATGACCTGCGATCCGGTTGCCGGCCTTGTTCAGGTCCCATGCATCGAACGCAATGGCATCGGCGCGGCAAAAGCAGTGGCAGCCGCTGCGCTCGCCCTTCGGGGCGACGGATCGCACTTCATGCCGCTGGACAATTGCATCGAAGCAATGCGTCAAACCGGCGACGAGATGAGTACGAAATTCAAGGAAACCAGCCAAGGCGGTTTGGCGGTCAATCTGCCCGCGTGCTAGGTAGTGTCGCAGTTTGAATTTTAGCGGGGGGTTACCGTTTGGCATCGTATTCTGCCGAGCCTGGCTGCAAGGAATACGGAGTGCGCCATGCGCATTTGCAGATTGAAGGCCGGCGTCCGCGGGGCGGATGGGCTACCGATCGCCCCTCTTTTTGATGAGAAGATGTACGACGCAGACGACACAAGACAGATGAAGCTTGCCAGGGCCGCGTCGGGCTTGTAGAGACGCGCCAGCATCAAGAGTTGAGCGGACGCTCAACGCCAACCTGCTCCCGGGCAAGGTGGCGCTCCCATGAGGGAGGATGTGGCCGGACCGGCAACGACGGGAAGCAGCCACACATCGCCCATCTCCTGATGCCGTGATTTTGCATGACGGAGAGTGTGCGCCATGGACGACGACAGCCAGCAGTTTGCAAGCGACAATTATTCGGGGATCTGCCCGGAGGCCTGGGCCGCGATGCACGAGGCCAATCGCGGCCATGCTGCTGCCTATGGCGACGATGCCTGGACGGCGCGCGCTTCGGACGCCTTCCGCACGCTGTTCGGGACCGACTGCGAGGTGTTCTTCGCCTTCAATGGCACGGCCGCCAATTCGCTGGCGCTGGCTTCGTTGTGCCAGTCTTATCATAGCGTAATCTGTTCGGCCTCGGCCCATGTCGAGACCGACGAATGCGGCGCTCCCGAGTTCTTTTCCAACGGCTCCAAGCTGCTCGTCGCCCAGACCGTCGACGGCAAGCTGACGCCCGAGGCGATCCGTGCGCTTGCCACCGGACGGTCGGACATCCACTTCCCCAAGCCGCGCGCGGTGACGATCACCCAGCCCACCGAGGCGGGGCAGGTCTACACGATCGCCGAGGTCCGGGCGATTTCGGCCGTCTGCCGCGAGCTCGGCCTCAGGCTGCACATGGATGGCGCGCGATTCGCCAATGCCTGCGCGCATCTGGGCTGCGAACCGGCCGAACTGACCTGGAAGGCCGGCGTCGACGTGCTGTGCTTCGGCGGCACCAAGAACGGCATGGCGGTGGGCGAGGCGATCCTGTTCTTCGACAAGGCCCTGGCGGAGGATTTCGATTATCGCTGCAAGCAGGCCGGGCAGCTCTGCTCCAAGATGCGCTTCCTGGCGGCGCCCTGGGTCGGCATGCTTGAGAGCGGCGCCTGGCTCACCCACGCGGCCCATGCCAATGCCTCGGCCAAGCGCCTGGAGGCCCATGTCAGGGCGCTGCCGGGGCTCTCAACCGTTTTTCCCGTCGAGGCCAACGGCGTGTTCCTGAAGGCGTCGGCTGCCGTGCTGGACGCGCTGCGGGCCAAGGGCTGGCGCTTCTACACCTTCATCGGCGGCGGCGCCCGCTTCATGTTCGCCTGGGACGCCGATGCCGGCCGCATCGACAGGCTGGCGGCCGACCTGCGCGAGGCGCTGGACAGTGTTTAGAGCACCGGGAGCCAAACTGGAATCGTTCTTGCCGACGCGGGCGTTGATCTGATTCACCGTGGCTGGAGGTGCAGCCATGGCGACGATGATTTCGATGGACCTGCGGACGCGGCTGGTG
>Ga0335069_10013344_pt1 | contig 11537 bp, 21 predicted proteins | sample Lox_Sample_11_FD_206714 | JGI IMG/M metagenome (GOLD analysis project Ga0335069, IMG submission 206714) | Soil microbial communities from Loxahatchee National Wildlife Refuge, Florida, United States - Lox_Sample_1.1 | ecosystem: Environmental > Terrestrial > Soil > Wetlands | place: USA...
TTCCACATGGTGACGCACGTTGCTGGACTTTGGTTTTGTATCCTCTTCATCTTCGTCGTTTTCCCACTCTTCCCAATCATCTTCGCTGCCAAGTATCTCTAGCTCTATCTCAGTATCAACATCCATATAAGTACAGACATTTGTTACTGCTCCTGCAAGTGCAAATGCCAAGTCATCATGACCTTGAGATATGTGTTCGACCTTTCGTGCATTAATGATTTGGAGTTTAAGCAATTGTTCTTCGACAAGTAGGGGATCATAGTAACCACTGAATCTACCATCATAAAAACAAGTAGCCAACGTATCAAACGCATTAATATTCACCGCCAAGTGGTCTGTACGCATGTTGCGTTTCTCTAAGTCCTGCCGCATGTGTACACTGTTCCACTGATCGAATGTAACTAGACCAATCGGGAATCTCTTGTTCAATAAGAATATAAACTCTCGGATATTGGCAAAGTCTATATCTTGACCCTCCAAAGCTTCCCAATAATGAATAAGGTCCATCTTCACGACAGGTAACATCTCGAAAGTATTCGGACCTGTTTCTATTTTTCTTACGCCAGGGGAATGACACATAGATATGGCTGCGAAGTCTCTCTTCACCGCAAGATCTACGTGGATGAATCTGACATATTCGTCCTTGGCTTTGAACCATGGTTTGATCCTACCGAATTCATCTATGGGATTAAGTGCTTCTACCTTGTGGTACTTAACTTTTTCTTCTGGTGTTCCAGCATCTATGACTTCCTTTTCCCCAATGAAACAGTTCCTAACTCTTTCAGGATCACGGAAGAATGCATCATAAGCTAACGGTGGATTAGCTGCAAATCTAGCTTCAGCTTCTATTGGATGCCGCTTGAATTCATTATCAAGCATCTCCCTGGTGATTAATGGATTCATCTCCCAGGTTGCTGCTTTGACACGCATTACACCTTCTTCTGTAGCCGCCTCTTCATACCGTTGCATGATAAAGTCTGTTGAGTGTCGTGGGAAGCTCAACAGAATTACCTTACCAACCTCTGGAAATCTTGAGACTACAGATGCGTGGCTCATATCATAGATTGCCTTGGCACTTAATCTATTCTTATTCTCACCTTTTAATTGACCTTCAGTCTTGAATGCGGCTATCTCATCTAGCACTACTAGTAGAAGATCTAGCCCTTCCCAAGCTTCTGCCTCTGAGTTACCGCTATGGATTCTTATTGGTCTGTTATCAAACTCTAGCTGTGTCTTGCGGATTTCAAACGGAGCATACTGTTTGAAGTACGGACTGATCTTCATCATGTTTCGTAAAGGATCGAAGAAAACCCCCTTAGCCTGGTCCGCATTGACAGCTAGATTAAGTAAGTCTATATAGGTACCGGCAGCCTTACCATAATATCCTACCGGGTCCTTTAAACAATGAAGCTTATGTACTACATAACAGAAGGCGCAGCGTGAACTAAAGTCCTTACCACTACCCTTGCCTACCTTCATTATTACTTCTGTATAGTTTTCCTCCCGCCAAATTCTATTGGCTTCCTCTTCACCATACAGATCAACTAGCGTTGGATATTTATATATCTGACTCATGCAGGCAATTAGCCTACGCTGTAGCGGCGATATCTTTTTGATATTTAAGTACTTCTTGTCGTGTACGAAAACGTCTAAAGGTACCGGCTCTTCTTCAAGATCATCATTGCTCAACAGATCTGTGAAGTCTGTAAAGTCAGTATTTACATATCCTGCCACTAAATAATTTTACAATGCACTTCCGCATTAGGATCGTGATGATAAACTGCACAAACCCTGTGATAACCATCTACTATTAGCAAACGAAGCATCATTGTATCTCTAGCTAATAGCACTGGCGCAAGTGCTATGTCCTCTTGTATTTTTTTAAGATCCTTGGCCACATGAGGATCATCCTGGGCCAGTAGTGGTAGCTGAGCCGCCCGTAGAATATCGTTAGCTCTATACTGAGTAGTTTCTACATCTAGAAACTTCCCTACAGTAGCCGCAGCTACACTACGTGGCATGAGTAGAGACATATAAGTTGTCCCCGCCTCATAATCTTTTGTGTCAGGGTCCATGGACCACTTAATGTCTTTAGGCATTTCTTCCATTATATCACTGAGAGTCGATTTTCTTTTTCATTATGGTATCAGCTTGGTTGAGATTCACAAAGGGGCCGTAGCATTCTCCATCTAGATAGATCTTGATAGCTACACCCCATGACTCATGACAATTAAATTCAAATAGCTGGCAGCACTCTATTTGTAGACGATTTATAAACTCATGACCATCTAGAGGGGTCCATCTCGACACAAATTGCTGTAAAGTGATGGCATTTTCCCATTTACCACTATAGATATACTGCATTCTATTACAGTATCTACATCTTCTATAGTAATATCTAGGATTTACATCCCAATATTTACACTCATGAGTGTTCATTTTCTCCCTGTTTATCAAGCTCAAACTTAGCCATGCACAGCCCACAAATAACTGCACCAGCATCTAAGAACTTCTTAGATAGGTTAGCCTCTCTACATTCACACTTGGCTTTCTTCACCGCAGGCTTTGGCTTATCAATCTTGACTATCCTACAGACATCTAAAGCCTTGTCTATAGCATCTATCTCTGGCTTGAATAAAGATACAGTCTCGGGACGTAGCGTACACTTAGACCAACCGATTTTTTCATCTGCCTCTACCGGCCCCTTCATACCTACATCTTCAGCTAGCTGGGCAAACTTTCTATTGTGACGCTTACCTGATACTTCTTTTATCCCTCGGGCTTTAGCTAATCCATGTACGCCCTCATGTAATAGCGTGGTGAACACTGCTAAGCCGCCACGATGTAGCTGCTCTGCTACCAGAGTAATCTCATGAATGGCGTGCTCACCCTTCATGGTTTGCTTATCTTCGGGGTCAATCTCAATCCATGTTTCCCCGACAAACCATCCAAAGGTTGTAGTAGCTCTACGACCACCTGTTGCCACCAAGACAACAGCCTCAGGTATCTCTGGATATACCTTGCGGATCTGAGTCCACGCTTGATTTAATGTATCTACTAGTGCTAAATATTGTTTCATATTACCCCTGTTAAGTGCAGTACTAGAAGAACAGCACCAGTTATAAGAGCAATAAGACACATATAAAAGAACAACATACCTAAGCAAGATGCCGCAGCAAACTTGGCTATAAAGGAAGCATCATGCCCAAAGGAATCATCATCATCAAACATTAATCTCTCCTGCCAACTCTAATTTATAAACTTTATTATCGTCAGTTCTTTTAACTAAGATCGTATCATTGATATTTACTATCTCATAATAGATTCTAGTATCATCTTTTTGTGGAGCATCAATAACTTGTGAATCATTATGAAGTGCTTCAGAATAATGAAAGGTTGAGTCTAATACAACCTTACCCCTACCTTTTCTAGCTACACCCGTACCCGATCCCCATTTTAAAATCGTTCCAATGGCATCGCTAACCTGTTTAGTGTTTAATGATAATGACTTCGCAATATGCTCATTAAGATGTACCTCATCTGGAAATCTTAGTAGAAACTTATACACTCTATCTGCGGCCTGATTTGTTTCTGGCATTTTATTCCTCTCTATTGAGAATGTCTGTCATTATTTCTTCATCTACTTCATCTTCATCTACTGCTACTGGTAGCTGTAAGACTGGCTCTGGCTGCATGTGAATAATCTCATCTTCCCGCTCCATTATTCTAAATGCCTCAGCTAGTCTCATCTGTGCTTCTACTCTACAATGCTCACAGTTAGCAACTACCTCCTTGATGACACTGGAAACAATCTCATTGACTCGTTCCAACTTACGCATCTGTAAGATGTTAGTGCCATCTACGTTGGAACCTAAGAGACTTAACAACCTAGCCTTTGTCTCTACGAGTCCCTGTATTACCTTAATAGCATTGACCTGCTGGTTTGCCATCTCCTGCTGCTTACAATACTCTAGAGTTTCCCAACCCTCTTTCAGTAGAAGATCAATCTCATCCATAGCTTGGATGGTATTTTCATGGACTCTAGATAAGAAATCAGGATCCTCATCTATACGATCCTGTACTATCTTCTTCCCATCAGCTATAAGATTCTTGACTACGGTACGAGAAACCCCTAACCGTGCAGCTATCTCCGAATCTTTATAGCCCTTGAGATGCAAGTCCCAAGCTGCTTCTACCTGTTCAAACTTTTCGACAAATTCAGTCATTCATTAATTATATCCTAATAATATAGCCCAAAATATCATCATAATAAACATGGCAAAAGCCAGTGTAGCAAAATATAAACAACCAAAGGTTGATCTATCACTGTAATGAACGGCCCAATATGTATCGAACCACATAAATCCCATAGACCATAGGTACCAAAAGAACATCCAACCCCTACGTCTAAAGTCAAACATTTTTACGGGGCCGTCCTCTCTTCTTTTCCTGCGGCCACGTATCAACCTTAAAGTTATGAACAGGCAGCCCCTTTAGCTCACCAACCTGCTCTAATTGTGTACCAGTTACACGGCTTTTTCTAACCGCCTCCTGCTTTACTAACTGCTCTGGCTTAAATACCCTAGTAAAAGGTTCCTTACCTTTGCATGTGACCTGAGTTATTACACCGTCACTTTCTTCAATATGTACGACTTCATACCAACCAGTAGCATTAGCCGCATCAACCTTATATTTTGAGCCTATTTGAATGTCTATCATCTCTCTATATACCAATAATCAAACAATCTATACCCTACAAAATAAATTATAATCGGCACTACAAACGCAAGAAAAATTCCATTATTTTGACAACTAATAATAGCGCCTATAATAAAACATAATGCTATTACAACCTGCTTAATGGTCGATGACCAAGATTTCATATTAATATCCTACATAACGTTGAATCGTAATTATATTTCTGAGCCACCGTCCTGTATGGATTGTGGCTTCTCAATGTCTTTAGTATCTCTGTGTTAGACATATACTTTTCTTCAAACTTATCGGGAAACTGTACCGGCAGCTTTAGAGATGTACTAACAGCCCTTGCAACCTCTCTTAGATTGCTAGAGCCGCCATGTAACTGTGTTGACTTAGCCTCGTACAAAGCTTCATCTATATTATAGCGAAGCTGATCAAAGATTTTAAGTACGTCACCAATGGTTCTGAACTTATGGTTAGCTATTTGTACCCGCCAGTAGGTATTATCATATACTACGGCAGCTTCAAACTTTGGTGGCCCCGCAAAAACATCACTGTATAGTACCGACACACCATACTCATCGTTAACCATATAAATGGCAGTATAAAACTGCTCATCCATCTCACTCATGGTGATATATTTAACATCAACATGTTCTGAGATTGTGTCATGTATGGCTAACGCTGGTACAAATGGCCGGTCCTTAACAAAGACACCAACTATTCTGTCTAGACTCGTCAGTAGATGTAGCTTCGGTGGCATTGAAGCATTAACTACATCCTCACTCAGTTGAACATTTGCCTGCCGCATCCTGCCTATGAAACTCTGTGGCACATGGATAGCTTCTAGAAATAAATCATATGAGGCTGTTGTAAAGCAATAGGAAGCGTCGTCTAGTCTTAACCTGGGATCGTCACCAGACCAATAGAAATGTGGACTTACATTACCCACATACTTTATTAGATCTGCACGATCCTGTAATAAATCAATTAGCACTATAGATTTGTCTCCACGTAGTCAGCTATCTCTTTGAAGCTAGCTTTATTTACATCATTCATAGTAGTTAAGATACTAATATCCTTAGCACCCAACCCAAATAACTCTTGGGCAGCAGTATCTTTTGGATCCCGCTTACCACTATAGATCAACAGATCACCCTGGAATTTAACGTTGCCATGATTAATACTATATGTATCTTCATGATCGCCAATCCATTTACCTAGCCGAGATACAGTGCATAGAACACCTAAGCAACAATAACCGTATGTTTTATACTCTTTATTATCTCCATCAAGAGATGGGCCGGGCTTAACTCTCAAGGTTCCATCAGTTTGACGATATCTACCTGAGCGCAGTGCCTTAACCCATTTTGCTTTAAGTTCTGGATTCACCATTATTCCTTAAAAATTGAGACAAAAAAAGCGGGGGACAAAAGCACCGGCAAACCGCTAGATAGCAACATCTAGCAATTCGGGTAACCTTTGTCCCCCGCTCGGCGGGCGAACATCAATTCCTTACAGCACAGTTGACTACTCGGTAGCCCAACTGCTTCCTACTGTAGCGGACCCCGCAAAGACTCTTCCGCCATCCACTTTCTGCTTAGCTGCTAGAGAATATCTAGCGGCCTCCGAAGAAAAATTCCTTCGTACTATCCGTTATATGATGCCGGAACGCCACATCTAATTCTCTTCCGTTCCCAGCCAACAGAAGATATCCCGGCTCATTTTGATGAAGTATATCCAGACCATACTTGATCTGATTCTTAGACTTTAGCCGCAACTTTGCTACTAAGCATACGACTCTATCAAATAACTCCCACTCATCTGAGGAAAGGAACGTAGTTTGATTACCGTTAAAATAATCTAATAGCTCATCAACAAGTAGCTCCATCGAGATTCTTATATGTGGAGGCCACTTCACCATCGACAAGGCTACTTGATGACCATCTAATTTTGAAGCGTCCCGGTCGAGAAGTGCTTCTTTAATCTCGGGTGGTAGGCTATCAAAAACTTCATTTGCCTGTTCACACAGCTTGTTAGCTGTCTTTAGCCGCCCCATGAAGTATGCCTTCTGAGCTAGTTCCCTAGCGTCTAAGGTTTCAACATTTGGGTCATCCATTAAACCACCCTTACTGGTCTATTAACCCACCCTTACTAACGTCTGTCTTTCAAGGGACCATTGGTCCCGAATAGGACATTACCACAGGGCTAAGACCCCTGTGGGGGTACGGTCGGGCTATGGACGGTGCCCCGATAGGACTAGTCCACGCCCCCTTTGTATCCGGGGGATACAGACCCGCCTTAAGGTCCGCTTAATGTATTTCGCTATTCGTCATCCTCTTCATCACCGGAGTCCGCCATCCCAATAGCCTCCAAGTAATGAACTGCTATCTTAGTTTTGATTATGTCATCACCAATGAGCGGCACATAGTCGATCATAAAGTTATCAAGTATTCTTCTAATCGACTTATCTAAAGATTTTGCCTTACGTGTACTGCCAGGTGGTAAATAAAAGACTATCGTATACTGTGAACTAGTAATGGTAGCGGTAAAATTAGCCAGGATATTAGTTAACATTCCTGCCGCCAATTTCTTGCGTTCAATGTCATACCATATATTGGCTAGAATATCCATGGTTGTATTGTCCGCAACGAATTCCCCACACTTCATTTCCTCATACAACTGTGCTAAATAAATAGCGTTGTACCGCTCTATTAAAGATGGTTCCTCGTTTACCCTATCAATAGTTTTACTCACTCCATGTATAAGTGGTAGATCTATTTCATCAGCCACCCACTGTGCAACTCTAGCCTTAGATGCATTACAACCAACAAATCCTACACGACACGGTACACGCTCAGGATCTTGCCACTCTAATACAGGCTTGATAACTCTACGTTTATGCTCTGACCAACTCTGTACAAACAAAGGTTCTGTCCCATCATTATTGAGTGTAAAGTCCTCAGATGGATGCATTAATAGTATCCACCTTTTTTACCGGTGCCATCTCTGTTACTACGTGGCCCCAAGTTTCTAGACTTCTTCATTAATTCAAACTTCTGCAACCAGTTAAAGATTGTCATGTGACTAGTTGGCACACCCATCTCTGTAAGGTAATCAGCTATCTCCGTAACTGTCTTACCCTGCTTGTTATACATATCATCCAGCCATGCCTTATTCTGGTAAGGTTTCTTAGCCATCTGGTACCTCCCATTTCTCATAATGCACAGCGTTAAATGTATTACAATATACTTTTCTACAGAACGCATGTTGCTTTGAACTATGCCACCATCTGTGACAATTAAAACACTTCACATTGTTCTTCTTTAATTCTTCCATAGAAAATCTATCGGGACTAGATGTTAACCACTCTATATCTGGTGGCTTATATTTACCGAAAAAGATCATACTTGTCTCCGAATGCTATTTCCTTGGACACCTGTAGCTCTAGTCGCTGTACATAATTATGCCAGCCCCACAGTGCAATGCCGGTGCTGTCCCAAATATCTGTGTCCTCTTCAGGTTTCCACAGACCAAAGTTGTGCTTAATAACTCTCATGGTTTGTTCTTTTTTAAGCGCCTCGCATACCTTAGCCGCCGCTGTTCTCTCTAATGTCCTGCGAGCTAGTAGCTCCATCTTTTTGGTCATAGTAGTATACCCATATAATGATTTCCAAGCCATTGGCTCAACATCATATACGTCAGCACCAACTTCTAGCTTGGCTGTCGCCATAATAGCTCCCACTATATAAGACAGGGTACGAAACGTGGCCCTATTATTTACATAGATAGATTTCTCTACCACCACAATATCTGGCTTGTATAGCTGTAATAAATCCTTAAAATGATCTATACCGAATGCTAATTTATCTGTGATATCTTTTAACTTTGTAGTATTTATCTTTCCCATTGCATAGGGACTACCGTGTTGTACAACTGTCCAGGCTATACCGCCAGTGCTTGAGTCAATACCCATTACCGTCATGGCAATACATCGTCCTCTCCTATCTCCCACCCCCAAGCTATAAGTTTGCGTTCAAGGTCTTTAGCTTGACACAGCCCACACTTGGTATCGGGATTATATCTAGAGAGTATTGTGCCACAACCTCTAGTAATACAGACTCTTCCCCTTAGGTCTTGGTTCTTACGCTCATGATATTGTTTGAGTATCTTTTCATTTGTGGCTAAGCGGGTACATTCACGCCCACAAAATCTTTGATTCCAAACTGACGGTATAAAAATTTCTAGGCAATCTACCCTCTGACAAATACGAGGCTGTTTCCAGTTCTTATTATCGTCAAATATGTCAGACACACATTAGATTATACCAGATGGTAAGAACGCTTTTTTACTTTCATTAAGAAGTGATGAGGACTATTCTCATTCATTCCTGGGGCAATATAGTCCACAAGATCTAATCTAACGTAATCTATATAGTCCAAAAGAACTTCTTCAGTAAAGAAATTATATGTGGGGCTATGCCCTCCACCATGTGCAGGAGAATCCTCATCTACGGTAGTAATTATGGCAAACCCATCTGGTGTGAGCACCCTACCTATTTCAGCCAGGGTAGCTAGTGGATTAGGATCATGCTCCAACATATCTAGACAGAGTACTAGGTCAAAAATTGAGCTTTCAAATGGCATTGCATTTGCATTAGCCACTACGTCTACACAGGGACCTGGACCTAAATCCAGTCCTATATATTCCCCGCCAACTATATCTCTCCACTTAATATCACGACCAAAGAAATCATATGTCTTGAGGCTACCATTAACGTTGTATGATCCCACGTCTAATATCTTTTTAAACTGTGGCTGATCCCGCAATGGTCTGTACGGATATTTAACCCACAATTTTATGGGATAATTTGTAACCGTCTGCTCACCGCTGTGCTTGAGGTGCCCATCCTTTATGGTATGCAGCACAACATAATCTAATACACTCCCCATCATTTCCAGCACATCTCCTTAAATGGACACCAAGAACATTCTTTACTAGTCTCTTTAAACTTACGATCTGGAATCTCTTTAGCCTGCACGGCATCCCAAACCTTTTTCCATTTAGCTATTTGCTTCTCAGCAGCCTTCCTATCCGCAGGACAATCAAATACTTCATACTCTTCTGTGTTCTTATTTATATAGAAGATCCAAATAGTATCTATTTCTAAAACATATGCGTAGATATTAGCCTGATCAAAGTGCTTCTCTAGTGGCCGCTTGTATTTCAGTCGGTAGTCATAGCCTGACTGATTGATACTCTTAAACTCTAATAGGATTGGCTTGTCCCACCAGCCCACACCATCAGCGTGACCTTTAATTGGTGGTGGACCAGCCCAATCTACATCTACCTCTGCCTCTCGCAGAAACCCCATAGCAGCAAGCTTCTCTTGGATAGACTCATGGATTTGTGAGCCACGATCAAATATCCTGAGCACCCTAGCGTTATGATCTACGTTTTTCTCGTTACCAGTAAGAAGATAATACTGATATCTAGGACAGTGACCATAATCAACACCCAGTATGGATGGATGAAATCCATCGTCCTCAATATTGCGACTACGATCAGCACTAGCCACAATAAAACTATCGAAAGCGGCTTTAAAGTTCTCAGTAGCTTCACTTCTAAAGACTGTCTCCGGTCCTGACTTTGACTGTGGATGTTCTATTAACAGCTTCTCTTCACTTTGCTTTATCGTTTGAATTAACTTCTGCATTTACCATGACTCTGTTGGATTTCTTATCTGTTCTATCCGCTCACATTGTGGACACTTTACATAGATTATCTTTTTATTATTGGCGGGGCTATAGCCTTCCATCTTTCCTACATATCCACAGGCTATACAGTCCATAGTAACGGACCAAGGCTCATCTTCTATCTGGCCCCACGGTTCATTTTCCATTTAAAGCACTCGCCTCTAAGCGTGACATTAACTTAAGACAGTTGATAACTTCCTCTAGTGCATCATACATTACAATAAGCGCACCCTTGGTTAGCCTGTCTGTATATTTCTGTGTCTTGGTTGCTCGTATCTTGTAGTACTCAGCATTAGTACCAATAAGTAATCTGTACACACTAAGCTTTAATGCTGATGATGCAGCTTGCGGCCCTGTAAATGAACCGGGATCCTCTACAATAGCCTGCGCTAGTAGCACAGCATTCTTAAACTGGTCACCAATCTGTCCAGCTACGTAGTCTATTACATCTTGAAAATCTGTCTTAGTCCAATCTATATCTTCTATCATATTAAGTCCTTCATATATGACCAATCACATATACCATACTTGGCTTCAAAAGGATGACCCATAAATTCCACCACAAATATACCTATGTGATTAGTTCTAAATGCATCCATCTCATGCTTTCTTATCTTCTCTAGAGATAGAGCAAAACTTTTACCCTCAGTAAACTTATAGTCTATAAGATACTGATTATAAATAGCATCACCTTTTTGATAGTTACGTCCGCTATTGGGTACGAGCGTTGCTCCATCTTTCTGAGCCGCACGCTTTTCTACATGGTTCCAGTCAGACACCTAACCGAGTCCTTAAAGCATCACGTAGCTGCTGTGAACTAAGAAGTAGATTGGCAAAGTTCTCTTCACCTTGTACCTTCTGATCACCTATGGTAATCCATCCGGCCCCTGCTACCTGAACCAACTCGTTATCAATTGCTAGACGTGCTATCTCAAGGATATTATCAAAGGCTACGTGGTCTGTATCAAACCAGTACTCACCCTCCATTGGATACAATGACTGCTTTGATTTCTGTAACTCCCATGTAACTCTAATAGCATTGCCCTTGCGGTCATCCTTACCTAGAGCCTGTCTTATCTT
>Ga0335069_10013346_pt1 | contig 11536 bp, 11 predicted proteins | sample Lox_Sample_11_FD_206714 | JGI IMG/M metagenome (GOLD analysis project Ga0335069, IMG submission 206714) | Soil microbial communities from Loxahatchee National Wildlife Refuge, Florida, United States - Lox_Sample_1.1 | ecosystem: Environmental > Terrestrial > Soil > Wetlands | place: USA...
TGACGTCGCCGATCCCGGGCGTGATCGCCACTCCGCATGTGGAGACCTTCGTGGGGCGGCGACTGGAATTCGGTGACAGCTTTGCCGAGGTCATCGACAATTCCGTCGCCACCGTGGACGTGGCCCTGGAGGAAAAAGACGTGTCGCTGCTTCACCTGGGCGCGCAAACCGCGGTAAAGCTGGATAGTTTCCCCACGCGCACGTTCCGGGGAAAAGTAGCGGTAGTGAGCCCGCGGGGAGAACAGCGGGGCGAGGAGCGGGTTTTCTACGCGCGCGTGGAAGTACCCAACCCCGGCGGAAGGATCCGCAGCGGCATGCTGGGAAAGGCCAAAGTGGCCGGAGGCTGGCACAGCGCCGGATACGTGCTGTTTCGCGGGGTCGGAGCCTGGCTGTACTCCAAGCTGTGGTCCTGGTTTGGCTGGTGAGGAGGGACGGAGAGGTGCGAGAAGGAAACCTGAAGCGGCTGCTGCCAGCCGCCCTGATGGCGGCGCTGGCGTGCCTAGCCAGCGGATGCAGCGATTCCAACCCAGTGGGGGCTTCGAGCGGCCCGACCCCGGTCGCCACTCCGGCCGCGGCGGCCGAGCCTGCCGACAACAGTTTTTCGGTTTCCGGTCCCATCATCGTTGAAAACCAGGTGGACCTAGCAGCGCTGCGCGAGGGCGTGGTCGTGAAGATCTTTGCCGATACGGGCACGCGGGTGACGAAGGGCCAGCTCCTGGCTTTGCTCGACGACCGCCAAATCGCTGCCGACCTGGAGGCGCAGGCCAATACCGTCCACAGAATCGAGTTCAACCTGAAGAACTGGGAAGCCGATCTGGACATGGTGCGTGCGGACCTGGAACGCTCGCAGAAGATGTGGGACGCGCAGCTGATCACCCGGGAGCAGCTCGACCATGACAAGTACAAAGTGGCAGCCGACCAGTTCCAGGTGGACCGCGAGCGGCAGGCGTTGCGCAGCGCCCAGGCTACGCAGCGTTCGCTCGAGCTGGAGCGGGAGAAGACGCGCATCGTCGCTCCCTTCGCCGGGGTCGTGGCACGGCGCTATGTGCGCTTGGGTCAGAAGGTCGCCAACGGCGATCGCATGTTCTGGGTGACGGCCACGGGCCCGCTGCGGGTCAAGTTCACGCTGCCCGAGAACTATCTGAGCCAGGTCAGGAAAGGGCAGGAATTTCCGCTCACCTCTCCGGATACCCCCAACGAAAAGCACACCGCTAGAGTGATCGAGTTCAGCCCGGTGGTGGATCCGGCGAGCGGCACCATCGAGGTGCTGGCTGAGATCCTGGGTCCTGCCGGGGAATTGCGCCCGGGCATGACGGTGAACCTGCGCATCGGCAAGCCGCAATGAACCTGACCGAAGCCCTGGATTACGCGCCCATCGAGCTAGCCGCCCGGCGTGAAATCTATCCGAAAAAGCATCCGCAACTGGCCGGGAGACCGCACACGGAAGAAGGCAAGCAGGTGGTGCTGGCGGTGATCTCCGGGAAGGACGCGCTGTTTCGGCTGTCTCCCGAGGCCTGGGAGCTGGTGCAGCTCTGCGACGGGAAGCGTTCTTACGAAGAGCTGGCGGAGGCGGCTGCGGCCAGGGCGGGGATAACCCTTTCTGCCGATGAGGTCCGCGAATTCGCGCTCAGCATGGACGCCTCCGAGTTCTGGGCGCAGTCTCTGCAACGGGAAGAAAACGTTGGGCTGACGCAAAAGCTGATGCAGCAGCGCCAGCAGCACACAGCCAAGAAAAAATCAAAATTCGGGGACGTATCGCACATCCAGTTTTCGGCCTGGGACCCGGACCGGGCACTGGATTGGGTGAACCGACACTTCAGCTTCCTCTTCAGCCGGTGGTTCACGCTGCTGAGCCTGGCCGGACTGGTCCTAACCACCTACATCTTCATCACGCGCTGGCACGAGATCTTCCAGGACACTCTGCACTTCTTCAATGTGAAGGAGATGAGCGCCTCTGATTTCGCCCAGTTCTGGGTGCTGGCTTTCGTCCTGCTCTTCTTCCACGAAGCCGCCCACGGGCTCGCGGTTAGGCACTACGGAGGCCACGTGCACCGCATGGGCTTCCATCTGATCTACATGACGCCAGCCTTTTTCGTGGACGTGACCGAGGCCTGGGTGTACGCGAGGAAATGGCAGCGGATCGCCACTCTGTTCGCGGGCGTGTGGTCGGAAATGCTCTTTTGCTTTGTGGCCACGCCGATCTGGTGGGGCACGCCTCCGGGGACCTTCCTGCACGAACTCTGCTACAAGGTGATCCTGTTCACCGGCCTGGCCGCGCCGTTCTTCAACTGGAATCCGCTTATCAAGCTGGATGGTTACTACATCCTCTCGGAGTTGCTGGGCATCGTGGACCTGAAGGAAAAGTCTACCGCCTATACCAGCGGCTGGGTGAAGAAGAATATTTTCCGTCTCCCCGTACAGGTGGAATACGTCCCCCGGCGCCGGCGGCCGCTCTATGCGGTGTATTCCCTCGTATCCGGGGCCTACAGCTATTCCTTGCTCTACTTTTTTGCGCGCTTCATCGGCAACATATTCAAGCATTACAACCCGGAATGGTCGTTCATCCCGGCATTGTTCGTGGGCTACCTGATGTTTCGGTCCCGCATTCGCACGCTCGGGAGATTTATGAAAACCGTTTATCTGGACAAGAGAGATCACTTACGTGCGTGGTTGACTCCAGTTCGCGCCTCGGGCCTGGCGGTGGTGCTGCTGGTCATCTTGGTAGCTCCCATCTGGCGGCAGACGGCGAGCGGGCCGTTCGTGCTGGAGGCGCGGACGACGGCGGCCGTCCGCGCCATGGTGGAAGGGACGGTAACAGCGGTCTACCACGACGAAGGCCAGACGGTCGCGGCCGGAGCACCGCTGGTGCGGTTGCGGAACCTGAAGCTGGAAAGCGAAGCCGCACAGTCAGCAGCGAACTACAGAACGGCCGTCGCCCGGGCAGCGCAGGCGCAGTTGCATTACGCTGACTACGGCCCGGCGGAACGCGAGCGGCAACAGTTGGAGGAGCGTGACCGGATATTGCGCGACCAGGTAGCCAGGCTGGCACTGAACAGCCCGCTGAACGGTGCGGTGATCACGCCGCGGGTCCACGACCTGGTGGGATCCACGGTCAAGGCTGGCACGCCGCTGCTGGAGGTAGCCGACCTGAGCATCATGCGCGCGCGTGTGTTCGTCCCTGAATTTCAAATGCGTGATGTCCAACCGCACGCTCCCGCACGGCTGCTGTGCCCGTCGCTCGCCAGCAGCCGCGAGGGCGTCGCCCTGGAGGTGGCTGCGGCGCCGGCCGAGGTCGAACCAGGGTTGATCGACATCACCCGCTTCCAGGGTCTACGACCGCCACAGTTCTACTCAGTACTGGTCGAGGTAGCCAATCCCGAAGGGGCCTTACGGGTCGGCATGACCGGAACAGCCAAGATCTATGTCCGCAGGAGGAGCTTGCTGGGTCTGGCCTGGCAGGAAGTTCACGATTTCCTGGGACGGAAAATCTGGTAACAGCGGGCTAGAAAATGCAAGAGGCCGCGTACTCTGTCCGCGGCCTCTTGCGTTTGTAAATAGATCCTGGGACTATTCGCCCTTCAGCCCCGAACTGCCGCTGCCCTGCAGCCCGGCATGGCCGCTGCCCTGCAGCCCGGCATGGCCGCTGCCCTGCAGCCCGGCATGGCCGCTGCCCTGCAGCCCGGCATGGCCGCTGCCCTGCAGCCCGGCATGGCCGCTGCCCTGCAGCCCGGTATGGCCGCTGCCCTGTAGCCCGGTATGGCCGCTGCCTTGCAGTCCGGCGTGGCCGCTGCCCTGCAATCCGGGCTTTGCGCTCGCCTTGACACCGGAACGCTTGGACGCAACCAGCGCCTTCTTAGTGGCCGCCCGGCTCTTGATCAAAGACTTCTTTTTCATCGGGAGATCCCTCTCTTTCGAAAGATTATTCTAGATTCTCAGAACTTCTGGATCCAACCGCTGCGCCACAATATAGTGCACGGGCGCTGCCAAAGCCGGGCCGGAACGCGGCCCTCCCGGATTCAGTCACTTACGAGCTTTTCGAAAAGAGCGGAGGGGCGGAAAACCAGGCGCAAGATTAAAAGTTAATACTGCTTGATATTAATTTTTAATCCCTCCCCACACGATATTTCCGGCACAGATAGTGCATCTTTTGTTTATCCATTCGCAAAAGCTTTGCCGCCAGGACCTTGTTTCCGCCGGTGCGGCGCAAGGCAGCTTCCAGGTAGGCCACCTCGATGCGCGCCATCTCTTCGTCGAAGTCGATGCCTTCTTCCGGAATCAGCAGAGCCTCCTGCTGGGTAGTGCTGGTGTAGAGCAGTTGGGAGGGCAGATGCTTCACCTTGATGACTGGTTCGGAGGTCATCAGTACCAGCCGTTGCACCAGGTTCTCCAGCTCGCGGACGTTGCCAGGCCAGGCGTATCCCTCCAGGATGTCGATCACTTCCGGATCCACGCGCTTGAGCGGCGCCCGGTCGGCAGCGCAGTAGATCCGCACGAAATGCTCCACCAGCAGCGGAATGTCGCCCGGCCTTTCGCGCAAGGCCGGCAGCGAAATAGGGATCACGTGGATGCGGTAGTAAAGGTCCTCGCGAAAGCGGCCGGTGCGCACCAGGGTTTCCAGGTCGTCATTGGTGGCGGTGATGAGGCGGAAATCGATTTTGCGGCTGGTTTTGCCCCCGATGCGCTGTACTGCTCGGTCCTCCAGTACTCTAAGAAACTTGGCCTGCAGATTGAGGGGCAGGGTCCCTATCTCATCCAGAAAGAGCGTGCCTTGGTCAGCCTGTTCGATCCGGCCAGGCCGGGCCTCGTGGGCGTCGGTAAAAGCACCCTTTTCATGGCCGAACAGCTCGGTCTCGATCAGGTTCTCGGGCAGGGCGGCGCAATTGACGCTGACAAACGGTTTATCTGCCCGCGGCCCCACCGCCACGATGGCGCGCGCCACCAGCTCCTTGCCGGTGCCGCTCTCGCCGCGGATCAGCACCGTGCTGCTACTCTGCGCCACCCGCTGAATCGCCTCATACACGTTTTGCATCACTTCGCTCGAGCCGATCAGGTCGCAAAAAAAATACTTCTGCGCGATCTCTTCGCGCAGGCGGCGGTTCTCGATCTCGATCATGCGCTTCTCCAGCGCCCGGTCGAGGACGATCTTCAGTTCCTGCGCGTCCACCGGGGCGACGAAGAACTCGTCCGCACCCAGTTCTCCGGCCTTCAGGCGCAGGCTGCGGCTGCGCGAGCGGGTGAGCGCGATCAGCACTGCATCAGGGCTCAAGCGGCGGACTTTGGCCAGCAATTCCAGGCCGGCGCCGGTGGTACTGGCCGCGGTATCGAGGTCCAGCACGATCCCATCCAGTGGGACCTGCTTCATCAGCGGCCCCAGCGCCTCCGGGGAATTCAGCAGGATGCTGCGGTAGCTGGGGAAAAAGAATTGCTCGAGATCGGGAAGAACGCTTTCTTCGGTGGTGAGGATGACGATTTGGCGGGCGGGAGCAAGATCAGCCAAAGCGGCGGAGGACATGCGTGCCTTTCTCCGGGCGAGGGGGCGACACATTATATGCAAAAAATTCAACCCTGGAGAATGAAAAATCAACCCCGCGGAGAGGGGAGAGTGGGATGGCCTACGAAGCCGGTCCGTACAACCGCTTCACCTCCGCATACGTCGGAAGAGGCGGAAGCCCGAAGAGCATCTTCATCCGGGGAAGAAAGGCCAACTCGACCCGCCGCTGGGTGTAGTCGGCATTGCTCACGTACAAGGGCTCCTCCTTGACCTTGGGGTCAAACTGCCCATACATACCCTTCAACCCCAAGGCTTTGAGCTCCAGCGCAACGACGCCCGACTCATAGGTGCCCTGGGCTAAGCGGTAGTAGTACGCGGATAACTTGGAACCGCGATATACGCCGGCGCCGATCCACCGGCTCGGAGGCGCGCCGCTGGGATCGTAAGCGAAAAATTTCAGCTTCACATCATCTCCCTTGCGGGTGTAACGCCAGATCTCGAGCTGCCGCTCTGTGTAGCTGGGAAGCAGGCAGTCCCCCATCCAGCTGCCGGTAATGTCGAAGGCCTGCCGGCTGCGCCAGGTTTCGACGATCATGCCCCATAGCCACTGGCCGGTCTTGGCCAGCAAGCCCACAAGTACAGCCACGATGATGCCCTTCCAGAAAAACGGGTCTCTCAGGTGGCTCAAGACGGTACTCAAGACGGCGCTATAGATGGCTTTCACGAGAGACTCCTGTGAACGAGCCCGCCGCCAGGGCCTTAAAAGGGATCGTAAGGTTCGGGATCGAAGGCGTCCGTGCGGCTGAGGCTCAACGACCTGATCCAGGCGGCCACCGGCAGCTTGCGCTGAACCAGCTTGCTCCACAACTGGCGCACGAACCGCGCATGGCGCGGTATCTCACGAGCCTGAATCGGGCACCCCAAGCCCTTGGCGACCGTAACCTCGGGGACGGTTCCATCCGCTGCCTCCAAAATTTCGGGGAAAAACGGATAACTCACGCAGTCCAGCGGTTTGTAACCGCGGTCGCAGGTGGCCGTGTCGGCAGCGCGGCACTTTGCCCGCGCACCCCCGTGGTGGTCGATATCGATTATTTCCAGGTGCGCCAGCGATTGCCCACGCGCTCGAGCTTCCTCGACTTCTCCGGGATACAACACGATGTGGACCATCTGCTTGAAGTCGCAGCAACGGAAGGCACATCCTTTGTGCGGACACAGGTCAATGGTTCCGCGTGCTCGGGTCACGCCCGCAGCAGGTGCAGACGGGCTAAGCGCCTCTTGTTCCCCCGTTTCCAATGTGCGCAGTCTACCGTGCCGCTCTCACCGGTCAAGGATATTCATTGCAGAGGAACCCAGAGATGCAAAAAGCCCTGCCGTGGCAGACGGCAGGGCGGTGGGAAGACGCACTGCAGCCTACGCGTCGGTGGTAGCCTGGCCGGTCCAGCCGTGCAGGCCCTGTTTCATGACCCAGCGCATGACGTTGGCGTTGTTGTAGTAGTAACCCAGCACGTACTGACAGGTGGAGAGGCAGTGCGAGTTGCACACCTTCTTCATCTCGTCCAGTTGGTGCTTGTCGAAGTTCGGTTCCCAGATCTTGCCCCAGTCGGTGTGCGCCGAATACATGGGGAAGCAGGGCGCCAGCGTGCCGTCGGTGCGGATCACGCAGGAGTTGTGCCCGGCGCGGCAGTTCCATGGATACGTCTTGCCGCGCATGAAGTCCTTCATCTTGCGCAGGTGGTCTTTGGAGTTGACCATGATGTAGCCCTGCGCGTTCTTCTCGATCAGCCAGTCGAGGATGGCATCCACCTTCGGCCAGTCTTCCTGCAGGATGTAGGTGACGTTGTTATCCAGGTGCTGAAAGTGGGGCTGCTCAAGGTAGGGCGGTTCGTTGATGTGCACGTCGGTGGAGATGCCGTTGTCGTGGGCGATCTCGGTAAGCTGGTAGACGTCCTCGATATTGTTGCGGCAGATGTTAGTGTTGAAGACGATCATGTAGCCGTACTGGCGCTGCTGCTTCACCAGGTAGCGGAACTGCTTCTCGATGCGCTTGAAGTTCTTGGCCAGCCCGGGCTTTTCGTCGAGCGAATCGACGGCCAGGTTGATGGCGGCCACGCCCAGGTCGCCGACGCGGTCGATGAAGTCTTCGTTCATCAGGATGCCGTTGGTCGGCAGATAGACGAAGAAGCCATTCTTGGTTCCGTAATCGACCACCTTCAGGATGAAGTCCCGGCGCAGCAGGGGCTCACCGCCCATGATGGCGATTACGCGGCAGCCCACCGACTTCAGCCAGTCGATGGAGCGGATGGCGGTCTCTTCCGTCATCCCCTTGACCTTGTTGTTGAAGGCCCAGCAGTAGTGGCAATCGACGTTGCACTTCCACTCGGTAAACAAGTACGAAAGCAGCGGGCGGAACTGATCCGCCATCACGCGAGACTGTACGTAGGGAACGAACCAGCGGCGAAAAGCGCGCACAAAGTTGTTCGCGTGATAGCTGCGAGTTTCTAACTCCGGCATCCAGCCTCCTTGGTTGCGATGAAACCTCTGCCCGGACCGAGCCGGGAGCAGGCAACACCCTCCCCCCTGAGTTGCTTAGAGTAAATATTGGAGGGCCAGGTGGTAAGCAAAAAATCATTAGAATGCATCACTTGCCACCGTAGTGTCATTTCTTAGCAGCGAATTGGGCAGATGGATGGCGTTAGCCGGCCCCTCGGCCCGACCTTCAAACCTGGTTCCTGATGAATCAGCCGGTTTTCACGCGAACCAACTGCGCCAACAAGTGTTTTCCCGGCGGCTGGCATATTATGCGGCCAGAGGGAACTTATGGCTACAGCTCAGGATGTTGAGATCAGCTTGGGAACAGGACGACTGCTGGGGCTGTTTTTCGGGTTCGTCGTGGTGTGCGGCATCTTCTTCGGGCTGGGATATACCCTTGGACGTAGCGTGGGCCCTGCTGCGATGGTGTCACAGGCGTCGTCACCTGCGGCCGCCACGAATACCGCTAAGCCCAAACCCGCCACCGGTGAAGCAGCCCAAGCCGCTAATGCCCCCTCGGCGAACGACCTGACCTTCTATAAGACCGTCGAGCAGAAGGATGCCAACCCGCAGCTCACGCCCCCCTCGAGTCCGGCTCCAGCCGCGGCGGCGAGCGCAGCGGCCACAGACTCGGCGCACGCTTCCGCATATGTGGTGCAAGTAGCGGCCGTCAGCAAAAAGGAAGATGCCGATGCGCTGGCGGGCATCCTCCGCAAGAAGAGCTATCCCGTCTTCCTGGGTAACAACAGTCCTGGCGACTCCCTGTTTCACGTCCAAGTGGGGCCGTTCAACGACATCAAAGACGCGGAAGCCATGCGCGGCAAGTTGGCTGGCGATGGCTACAGCCCGATCGTCAAGAAGTAATTGCGATTTCCAGATTTGTGACTCCCTCACCGCCCGCGCCGGTTGCTGTCCGGGACAATGCCCGCCGGGAGTTGAAGTATCGGATCCTCGCGCTTCCCTTGGCTTTGCTCGTGGCGCGCCTGGTCGCGGGCACGGGGCTCCGTATTGCGGCAGGCATGCTCGCAATGGTGCTGCACGAGAGCGGACACGCCATCACTGCCTGGCTCACCGGCCGCTGGGCCGTCCCCCTGCTCTGGGTCACCCCGCATGGACAGGAGCGGTCCTGGTATATCGTTCTGGCTCTCGCGGCCGCCATTATCTTCGGCGGATTCAAGGCGTGGAAGGCGCAGCGCTGGGGATGGGTCGTTGCCGCCGGCGCCGTGCTCACTCTGCAAGTGATCGCCCTAAGTTTGCCGGCGGGAGCGCTGATCGTTTTCTTCGGGGATGGCGGCGCCATGGTACTGGCCACAATCCTTATGGCCACGTTTTACGCTCCCCGCGACAGCGCGCTGTATAAGAACTGGGGCCTGCGCTGGGGATTGCTGGCCATCGGGGCGCTCAGCTTCGTGCACGTCTTCCTGCTGTGGTCAGGGCCGTATGAAGATCTTCCGTTCGGAGAGATCGAGGGAGTGAACCTCTCCGATCCCAGCCTGCTCACCGAAATGTACGGCTGGTCGGTTATACAGATGGTCGACCGCTATGTCCATCTGGGCGAGGTCTGCCTTGTGGCCCTCGCCGCGCTGTACCTTTGGGGATTGGTCTCGGCTTGCCTGGGAATGGCAGCCGGTGCCCCAGGTTCGCGCCCCGATTTTGGGCGCTAACCTGGGCAAGGTATAGTTTCGTCTCATGCCACGCGGTCTGCGGCGTTTTCAGCAATCCGGGCACTCGCACTTTGTGACTTTCAGTTGTTACCATCGCCAGCCTTACTTTAAAGCCATCGAAACGTTCGACCTCTTTCTTGAATGCCTCGAAGAAATGCGTCGTCGCTTCGAGATGTGTGTTTATGGGTACGTCATCATGCCCGAGCATGTGCATTTGCTTTTGAGTGAGCCGACCCGAACGACACTGGCCGACGCCCTTCACTTCCTGAAGTTATCTTTCGCCAAGCGGCTGCGCAGCCGTCGACCGACAGAGAAGCCGGCAAGCTTTTGGCAGAAACGTTACTACGACCGCAACGTGAGAGACTACCGCGAGTTCGTGGTCAAGTTGCGCTACCTGCACAGGAACCCGGTGAAACGAGGATTAGTTGCGAGCCCGGAGGAGTGGAAGTGGAGCAGCTATCGTCACTATCTCCTGCGTGAAGTGGGACCGGTGGAGATCGAGTCCGAGTGGACGGCTCGGGATCGCGAACGGAAAGCCGTGGGAGGGCCGGAGAGGACATTCCTTCGCCCAGGTTAGCGCCCAAAACCGGGGCGCGAACCTGGGGCACCGGGCTTTGTTCCATCTGGCGTAGTCGGGATTGAATCGCCCGAAATGTAACCTCAAAGTTAGTCCGTATCGAACCTCTGCTCCTTAAACGGGTCTCCATACATGTGATACCCGTTCTGCTCCCAGAAGCCCGGCGCGTCACGGTCGAGCAACTCCAGGCCGCGCACCCACTTCACCGATTTCCACGCGTAGAGGTGCGGCACGATCAGCCGCAGCGGATAGCCATGGTCTGGGGTGAGCGGCTGGCCGTCGTGGTGGGTGGCGAAGAGCACGTTGTCGCGGTCGAGGTCCGCCAGCGGGACGTTGGCGGTGTAGCCCTGCTCGGCGTGCACCAGCACGTATGCAGCGCGCGGCAGCAGCTTGATCAGCTTCAGCACGTCGCGGAAGAGTACGCCCTGCCAGTGATTGTCGAAGCGGCTCCAGCGGGTGACGCAGTGGAAATCGCTGGTTACGGTCGCCTTTGGCAAGCGGTTGAATTCGTCCCAGGTGAGCCGCAGCGGCCGCTCCACCAGTCCGGTGATCCGGAAGTCCCAGCGCGCAGGATCGAAGCGCGGCACCGATCCGTACTGCAGCACCGGCCACTTCAGAGTGGCAGCCTGGTTCGGCGGCAGACGGCCCTGCTCGCGCATCCTGCGCTCCAGTTCCTTGCGCTCGTTGCCCTCAAAAAGCATGCCGATTGGATGAATGAGAGGGGAGGAGGTTTCAGTGGAGCAGTTAGTACTTGGCATTTAGCAGTTAGCCCCGGCCAGCGCCACAGGAACGAGTCGCGCTTCGCATCAAGTCGGCGGGCGACGAACCAACTGCTAATTTGCCAAGTGCTAAATGCCAGGTGGCAACTGCTAATGCGTGATCGACGCAAACATCGGCGACTGTATTAGCGATTGGAACTTGTCGTCGTCAGTCTTGAAATGGACCAGCAGGTGGCTGCTGTCGTTGTCCACAGTGACGTTCTCCAGCGCCGTTTTCTCCGCGCCGGTGGCATTCATCTTCTTGAAGAGCACGCCCGCGCGCAGCAGCGATGACATGGTGGCCGCAGTCATGGAGTCGGAAGTCAGCACGCTGAGGTCGAACTTGACCCCCTGGGTGAAATCCATCGTGTAGAAGGAGCCCAGCAGGCGCTTCTTGACGGTCTCGTAATCGGCCAGGCGCGCGGCGTCGCCCAGGGTGGAACGCATCATGTTCTGCGTGCCCGCGGCGTCGAGCACGCTCCACACCGCACCGCCGGTCGCCGAACTGACCAGGTCG
>Ga0335069_10013347_pt1 | contig 11535 bp, 9 predicted proteins | sample Lox_Sample_11_FD_206714 | JGI IMG/M metagenome (GOLD analysis project Ga0335069, IMG submission 206714) | Soil microbial communities from Loxahatchee National Wildlife Refuge, Florida, United States - Lox_Sample_1.1 | ecosystem: Environmental > Terrestrial > Soil > Wetlands | place: USA: Florida...
CATCGTTGATGCGGCGGTAGTCGATGATCTCGCTGCCGTTGACGCCACCCGTGGTGTACTGGCCGCGCACCGAATTCTTCAGCGCCTCGGCCTCGCTCGGGACCTGGATCGCCGCGAGCACCTCCGCCTTTTCCGTGCGTACGGTGTGGGCGTCGAATCGCGCCGGCGGCTCCATCGCCACCAGCGACAGCAGCTGGAACAGATGGTTCGGCACCATGTCGCGCAGCGCGCCGGTCTGGTCATAGAAATTGCCGCGATGGCCGACGCCGAGATTTTCGTCGACCATGATCTGCACGTGATCGATGTGATGCCGGTTCCAGATCGGCTCGAACATGCCGTTGGCAAAGCGCAGCACCAGGATGTTCTGCACCGTTTCCTTGCCGAGATAGTGATCGATCCGGTAGATCTGATGCTCGTCCAGGATCTTGAGGAGCTTTGCGTTCAGCGCCTCGGCGGATGCAAGATCGGTCCCGAACGGTTTTTCGACGACGAGCCGCCGCCAGGCACCGCCGTCTTCCTTGACGAGGCCGGTGCGGCCGAGCTCGCGCGCGATCGGCGCAAATGCATTGGGTGGCGTGGCGAGATAGAACAGGCGGTTGCCGCCGGTATTGCGCGCGGCTTCGAGCTTTTCAAGCTGTTGCTTCAGCCCCTCGAAGGATTCCGGCTCGGCGGGATCGGCAGCGACGGCGGTGACACATGAGAACAGTTGCTCGGCGATGCGATCGTCGACGCGGCGGGTCGCGAATTCGCGGAGGCCCTTCATCAGGCTGTCGCGCAGCGCGCCGTTTTGCATCGGCCTGCGGGCGACGCCGACCACGCAGAACGGATCCGGCAGCAGTCCGGCGGCAGCGAGGTTGTAAAGCGACGGGATGACGAGGCGGTGGGTCAGGTCACCAGTGGTGCCAAAAATGACGAAGGCGCAAGGCTCGGGCTTGCGTGGTGCTGGCTGCTGGCCATCCGACATCGGTTTCAAGCCTTCTTGGTAGCCGCGTCGTGCGGCGGCTCCTTGTGGCCCCCAAAACCCTCGCGCATCGCTGAAAGAATTTTTTCGGCGAAGGTATGATCCTGGCGCGAGCGGAAACGCGCGAACAGCGCGGCGGTCAGCACCTCGGCCGGCACCGCTTCGTCGATCGCCGCGTTCACGGTCCAGCGGCCCTCGCCGGAATCCTCGACGAATCCCGAATAGCTTTGCAGCGTCGGATTTTTCGCCAGCGCCGAGGCGGTGAGGTCGAGCAGCCAGGACGGAATCACGCTGCCGCGCCGCCACACTTCTGCGATGTCGGCGAGGTCGAAGTCGAAGCGGTGCGCGGCGGGCAGCGCCTCGCTGCCTGCATTCTTCAAAATGTCGAACCCTTCGGCATAGGCCTGCATCAGGCCATATTCGATGCCGTTGTGGATCATCTTGACGAAATGTCCCGCACCCACGGGGCCTGCATGCAGATAGCCCTGCTCGACGCGGGGATCACGGCCCTCCCGCGCCGGCGTCGCCGGAATCTCGCCGCGGCCGGGCGCGAGCGCTGCGAAGATCGGATCAAGGCGGTCGACCACGGCCTTCTCGCCGCCGATCATCATGCAATAACCGCGATCGAGCCCCCAGACGCCGCCCGACGTGCCGACATCGAGATAATGGATGCCGCGCGGCTGCAGCTGTTTGCCGCGCCGCACGTCGTCCTGCCAGAACGCATTGCCGCCGTCGATGATGACATCGTCCGCCTGCATCAATCCCGACAGCGTCTCGATCGTCGCTTCCGTGATCTTTCCCGCCGGGAGCATCACCCAGGCGACGCGCGGCTTTTCCAGCCTGGTGACGAATTCCTCCAGCGTGGATGCGCCAACCGCGCCTTCGGCGACCAGCGACGCAACGGACTTCGGATCCTTGTCATAGACGACCGCCGAATGCCCGTGCTTCAGGAGACGGCGAACGATGTTGCCGCCCATCCGCCCCAGGCCGATCATGCCGAGCTGCATTTTCTTGTCCTTGTTCTCAGTTCAGAGCTTCGGAGATCGCGTCATCCAGCAGCTTCAGTCCGGATTTCAGACTGCCTTTCAAATGGACGCGCAGGGCGCGGCGGCCGCGTTCGGTCAACACGTCGAAATCGCCGCGCGCCTGCGCCGCCTTGATGACGCCAAAGCTTGCCTGCTGTCCGGGGATCGCAAGATCGGCCGCATCGTCGGCAGTGATCTGCAGAAACACGCCTTCGTCCGGGCCGCCCTTGTAGGCCTGTCCGGTCGAATGCAGGAAGCGCGGGCCAAATTGCGCGCAGGTCGCGAGACGGCGCTGGTCGCGAACCGCGAGGCGCACGGCCTGCAGCGCATCGATATGCGCACCATTGTGCTCGACATAGGCCAGCAGCGCGACATAGTCGCCGTCATGGGCGCGGGCAAGGTGAGCCTTCAGCCACGACGCAACGCTGCCGTCGGCGCCGTTTTCGCGGAGTGCCGCCACGTTGGCCTCGTCGGTGTAGAGATCGGCCTCCGGCGTGGACAGCGCCGGCGTCTCGGCCGGCAGCGCGCCGGTCTTCTCGAACGCGGCGGTCAATTCGCGCGTCTTGATCTTTGCCGATTCGACGTCGGGCTGGTCGAACGGGTTGATGCCGAGAACACTGCCCGCCACCGCGGTTGCGATCTCGAAGCGGAAAAACTCCTGACCGATGTGGTCGGCCGATTTCATGACGATGCGGACCACCGGATGGCCGGCCTGCTCCAGCGCGGCGAGTTTTTCGTCGTGGCCGGAATCGGACTCGTCCTCGGTCCTGATATCGATGAAGAAGCGGTCGCTGCCATAGACCGAGGTCTCTCCCAGCGGCTCGCCGTCGATCGGGATCAGGCCCTTGCCTTCCTTGCCTGTGGACTCGGCGATCAGCTGTTCGGCCCAGGCGCCGAAATCGGCGATGGCGGCCGACGACACGATCGTCACCTTGTCGCGGCCTTCGAGTCCGGCCAGCCCAATGGCCAGGCCGAGCTTGACGCCCGGATTTTCCGCCGGCGGCACGTCGGCGCCGCAGGAGCGTGCCATGGCGCGCGCATGATGGATCAGGTTGCGCACGCTGATGCCCGCGGTCGCTGCCGGCACCAGGCCGAACGGCGACAGCACCGAGTAGCGGCCGCCGATAGTGGGATCGCCGTAGAACACGCGCGCATAGCCGAGCTTCTTTGCCGCCTTCTCCAGCGAGGAGCCGGGATCGGTGACGGCGATGAAACGGTGGCCGGCCTGGTCGGCGCCGATCGCCTCTGCGACGCGGGCGAAGAAATAGTCCTTCATCGCGTTCGGCTCGGTGGTGCCGCCCGACTTGGAGGAGACGATGAACAGCGTGCGGGCGATGTCGATCTTCTGTTCCAGGTGGCGGACCTGCGCCGGGTCGGTCGAGTCCAGAACATGCAGTTTTGGAAAGCCGGATTTTTTGGCAAAGGTTCTGGCCAGCACCTCCGGCCCGAGGCTCGATCCGCCCATGCCGAGCACGACCGCATCGGAAAATTTCTGGCCCTTCACCCGCTTGGCGAAGTCCTCGTAATCGGCGATGTCAGCCGCGGCGGGGCTGGTCAGCCAGCCAAGCCATCTGTCCTCGTCACGGCCGGTCCACACCGAGCTGTCGCGCTGCCACAGCCGCCGCACCTTGGCCGAGGCGCGCCATTCCTCCGCAGCCTTGTCGACCGCCTTGCCGATGCCGTCAGCGAGCGACATCTGCTGGCGGTCGAGGCCCGCACCCAGCACGGCCGCGCGCTTGTGGGCGACCGCGCCATAGAGCTTGTCGGCGGCATCGGCGAACAGTTTGACGCCATCCTCCACGAGCTCGGCGGTGATCTCGTCGAGCGAGATGCCGGTCTGCTCGAGCTCGGCGAGCGTATGCTCGGCGTCGTGGACGTTTTCCTCGAGGCTGTTGCGCAGCCGGCCATGGTCGCGAAAGGCCTCGAGTGTCGCCGGCGGCATGGTGTTGACGGTGTCCGGCCCGATCAGTTCCTCGACATAGAGCACATCGCTATAGGCCTTGTTCTTGGTCCCGGTCGAAGCCCAGAGCAGCCGCTGCGGCTTGGCCCCCTTGGCGGCGAGTTTTTCCCAGCGCGCGCCGGCAAACAGCCGCTTGTAGTGCTTGTAGGCGAGTTTTGCGTTGGCGATCGCGACCTTGCCGCGCAGCGCGGCCAGCCGCACCTTCTCCATGGGATCGTTGGCCTGTGCGATCTTCTCGTCGAGCTTCTTGTCGACCACGGTATCGATGCGGCTGACGAAGAACGAGGCGACGCTCGCGATATGCGAGGGATCGCCGCCCTTGGCGACATATTTTTCGAGGCCCGCCAGATAGGCTTCGACGACCTGCAAATAGATCTTTTGCGAGAACAGCAGGGTGATGTTGATGTTGATGCCTTCGCCGATCAGGTGCTCGATCGCCGGCAGGCCCTCCGCCGTCGCCGGAACCTTGACCATCAGGTTCTTGCGCCGGACGTCTTTCCACAGCCGCTCGGCCTCGACGATGGTGCCCTTGGTGTCCAGGGCGAGATAGGGCGAGACTTCGAGGCTGACATAGCCGTCGGCGCCGTCGAACTGGTCATAGACCGGCCGCAGCACGTCCGCGGCGCTCTGGATGTCCTCGACCGCGACGCGCTCGAACAGTTCGGCGACCGGCAGGTCGCGCTTGGCCAGCGCCTTGCCGACGGCTGCATCGTATTCGTCGGAGCTTGCGATCGCCTTTTCGAAGATCGACGGGTTGGAGGTGACGCCCTTGAGGCCGTCATCGTCGATCAGCGCCTTCAGGTCGCCCTTGGCGACGAAGCCGCGGGCCAGAAAATCCAGCCAGACAGCCTGGCCGTGGGTCTCAAGTGCTTTGACGGGGTTCATGATGACCTGCTGTGCCCGATCTGCGCCAATTTTAGGGTTCCGGGTCACCTTTCTGGCGCGCGGGCCCGGATTGTCAACACACGAAACCGGCGGATTTCCACTCAGGAGAAACAACGCCGCCGGTATCGTTTTGATCCATTCTGAAGTGGGAGGGGGCGGCGCTGAAAGCATGTTTCGCCGCGATCGCGGCTGACCCGAACCGGTCCGCGGCGGCGTTTCGGCAGGCGCCCTGCCGGCACGAGGGTATGCGCAAGTGGCGTGGCCGCCGCAAGCGCGTTATAATGTTGTGCTAATGGTTTCGGCGCGGCGCATGTGACCGCGATGCAAGCTGCAGGCGACGATTGTGACAGGGCCGGCGGTAGCCTTTGAGTGAAACGTCGATCGAAACCGCCGCGCCGGGGCCGCGGGAAAAATTCATTCCGCTGCGGAAGTCGGACATCGTCGCCGCAATCGTCGCTCATGCCGGCCTGCCGGCCGATCAGGCACCGGACCTTCGCCGCTTTGCGCGGATGCTGGGCGCGATCTTTCACGTCAGGTACTTTGAAGAGCTCGACCGGCTGCGCGAGGCCTACTTTTATTTCGACCCGGAGGTCAGTGCGCCGGCCTCCCGTTCCGCCGGAGACGTCGAGGCGGCCTATCGAAGCCTCAGCGATGAGTTTGTCCGTGTCGTCACCGAGGCGAACTTCGTCGAAATTCCGCACGAGGTGATCGTCCGCGCCTTCGGCGAGCATGCGCTGGTGCGGGTGCGGATCGAGGCGCCGGTCGAGGAGTTTCGTGACATCCGCATGTTCCGGCGCGGCGACCACAAGGAGACCATCGAGATCCCTTTTTTGTTCGGCCTGCGCCGCCGCAGCCTCGAGGTCGAAGTCTATGACGACGTCGTGCTGATGGTGGCGACGAAGCCCGATGGGACAGCCGGCAGGCCGCGCAAGCGGTTCGCCGACGCCTGGCGAAACCGCAGGAGCGGGCGCAAGACGAGGATTCGCGGCGGCGCGGTGCTGTTCAAATATTTCCGCCACATCGCGCGCGGCGATCTCGAAGCGCTGTTCCCGGACGTGCGCGTCGTGATGAGCGTGTTCGACCAGTTTGCGCTGGGCGTGCCGGCGCTGGTCGGCGGCGTGCCGATCCTGATCAAGCTCGCCTCGACGCTCACGATCCTGTTCGCGGTGGCCGGCTTCTATCTCGGTCTATCCGGCACGCTGCACGACGACGACACCAAGCAGGCGCTGGCGGCGATCAGCGGACTGTTTGCGCTCGGCGCCTTCGTGCTGCGGCAGTGGGGCAATTTCCATCGCCAGTCGCTGATCCACCAGAAGCAGGTCACCGACAACATCTATTTTCGCAACGTCAACAACAACACCGGCATCTTCAACTATCTCATCGGCGAGGCGGAGGAGCAGGACTGGAAGGAGGCGCTGCTCGGCTATTACGGCCTCCTGACCTCGACCGAGCCGCTGGCGCGCGAGGCGCTCGGCGCCCGTGTCGAGGCGCTGCTGCTGGAGCTGTTCGGCGTCCGCGTCGCGTTCGGCTGCGACGACGCGCTGAAGAAACTGGCAGAGCTCGGCCTCTTGTGCGAGGCCGGTGGCCGCTTCGCGGTACCGCCTTTGGCCGAGGCGCTCGCAGGACTGGAAAAGCGATGGGAGCGGCTGTTGCTTGGCAAAGACCTGACCTGACGTCGAGCATGGCCCGATGACGTGCTATAGGTTTGCCGAGCCGACAGGGGGGCTTAAGGGGCAATGATTCGCATCAATTATGCCTGTGTGGTCGCAGCTGGCCTGGTGCTGCAGACGTTCCTGCCTGAATCGCTGCGGGCCGAGGGGATCCGTACCGACGAGTTGCAAATTCCGGCGGTGATCTCCGGTGCGACGTTCAAGCTCGAGGCGATCGTGGTGCGGCCGGATGACGGAAGCCCGCATCCGCTCGCCCTGATCAATCACGGCTCACCGCGCGATGGCAACGATCGCGCAAAAATGTCGCCTTACCGGATGTGGTCCCAGGCGGCGGCGTTCGCGCGGCGCGGCTGGACCGCGGTCGTCCTGCTGCGCCGCGGCTATGGCCACTCGCAAGGCGGCTGGGCCGAAGCCTGGGGCGGCTGCGCGCATCCCGACTACGTCAGCGCCGGCCGTGTTGCCGCCGGCGATATCGCAGCCGCGGCCCGCTTCATGACCACCCAGCCCTATGTCAGCAAGAACATATGGATCAGCGTCGGCGTCTCTGCCGGAGGCTTTGCGACCGTCGCCCTGACCGCAGATCCGCCGCCGGGTCTGGCCGCCGCGATCGCCTTCGCGCCGGGCAGGGGATCGCCCGCGCCGGACCAGGTCTGCAGCGAGCCGGAGCTCGTTGCCGCCTTCGCCGCCTATGGCAAGAGGTCGCGCACACCACTGCTATGGGTGTCGGCGCCCAACGATCACTTCTTCGGGCCGCGGCTGGTCAAGGAGATGACCGACGCGTTTTCGAATGGCGGCAGCCACCTCAGTTTTGTCGCGGCGCCGCCGTTCGGCGAGGACGGCCATCAGCTGTTTCGTGCGGATGGCATGGCGATCTGGGCGCCGATCGTCGACCGCTTTCTGGCCGATAATCATCTGAAGCTGCGTGAGCACGAGATCGTGGTTGCCGTGCCCGACCTGCCGGCGCCCGCGGGCCTGAGTGACAAGGGCAAGGAGGCGTTCAAGACCTATCTCGAAAGCGGCCCCAACAAGGCCTTCGTCGCGAGCGGCACGCATTTCGGCTGGTCCGCGGGACGCCGTAGCCCCGACGACGCCGTTAAGGAAGCGCTCGGCTTCTGCGCGCCCGGCACCGGCCTCACATGCACGGTGGTGAACATCAACGACAAGCCGCCGAAGTAATGCCGTCCTTGCGAGCGAAGCGAAGCAATCCAGAATTTCGCAAGCGGCTCTGGATTTCGTTGGCGCAAACGCGCCTCATAATGACGAGGATGGTGGCGCAGCGCAGGCTCGCGTTGATCTTGTCGAGCACCGCGGCTGCGATCATGTTTCGCCCGACCGAATGACATCGGTTTTCGCAAAATCCTCGCCCTTGAACAGCAGCGGCTCGCCGCGAGTGACTGCCAACGCATACGCAAAGCAATCGCCGTAGTTGAGCGCGGCACCGTGACGTCCCTTGCCGTAACGACGCCAGGCACGCCGCGCCGCATCGATCTGTTCGGCGTCCACCGGCACGACCTCGGCGCTGATCTTGAGCAGCCAGAGATCAAACTCGCGTCCGCCTGCGTCGCCCAGCCGCGTTTCGATGACCATCGTTGCTTCAAGCACGGTGGCGGCGGAAATCAGCCGCACGGAGTCATCGGCGATCCGCAGTTCGAGATCGGCTGCGTCAGGCTCGTTGAGGGCGATTGCCACGATCGCCGACGTGTCGATCACCATCAGCGCGGCAATCCGTGCTCGTCGTATCCGATGATCTCGTCCGCCGTCCGGTCATCCAGGACCGGCATTGCGCTCCAGCGCCTGCGGATTTCGGCCATATCCTCCAGCAGCGCGGCCTTGCGGGATCCGCCGCCGAGCCGGCGCAAGCGCTCCTCGATGGCCCGCCTGGTTGCCGTCGTAATGTTCTCGCCTGTGAGTTCTGCAAGATGCCGAGCCAGTCGCTCGGTCTCCGGGTCTTTGATGCTGAGGGCCATCGCGGGCTCCTTGGTTCCTATGTAGGTACTATCTACCTAGGTTCCGCGCAAGGACAATACTATTATACCTTAAGAGTGGTAGCTCGCAAAGGCGAAGCGTGCTTGCCCTGAACGTACGAGATTCGAGGAGACATGGTGGGCACGGCGCAAGAGCGCCTTTGCCCACCCTTCCACGTCAGCGCAGGCTCGCGTTGATCTTGTCGAGCGCGGCCGAGCCGGGGCAGAGCGCCTCTGCGTCGAGCTGGTTGAGCGGCCGCTCCACCGTGTTGAGGTGGCTGTGCAGGTCTTCCGACTCCGGATCGACATAGAGCAGCCCGGTGACGATCTGGCCCTTGGCGGCGTGCTTCTGCAAGAAGGTCATCGCGCCCAGGCGATCATGCGGATCGTAGTCGGCGTCGATCTTGCGCAGCGCGAGCCGCGTGCCGTCATGCTGCTCGACGAGCTGCACGGTGCCCGGGGCGTAGTCGACCGTGATCGGGTCGCGGCCGGTCAGGACGTCGAGCCGGTTCACCGCGTCATTGTGCTCGCGCACATAGTCAAAGCTCTTGGTCGAGCCGGCGTGATTGTTGAAGGCGATGCAGGGGCTGACCACGTCGATGAAGGCGGCACCCTTGTGCTGGATCGCACCCTCGATCAGCGGCACCAGCTGGCTCTTGTCGCCGGAAAAACTGCGCGCCACGTAGGTCGCGCCAAGCTGCAGCGCGATGGCGACGAGGTCGATCGCGTTGTCGGTGTTGGTGACGCCCTTCTTCGATTTCGAGCCGCGGTCGGCGGTGGCCGAGAATTGCCCCTTGGTCAGGCCGTACACGCCGTTGTTCTCGACGATATAGGTCATATTGACGGCGCGCCGGATCGAATGCGCGAACTGGCCGAAGCCGATCGAGGCGGAATCGCCGTCGCCGGAGACGCCGAGATAGATCAGGTCGCGATTGGCGAGGTTGGCGCCGGTCAAGACCGACGGCATGCGGCCATGCACCGAGTTGAAGCCGTGCGAATTGCCGAGGAAATAGTCGGGCGTTTTCGAGGAGCAGCCGATGCCGGAAATCTTTGCGACGCGATGCGGCTCGATCGAGAGCTCGAAACAGGCCTCGATGATCGATGCGGTGATCGAGTCGTGGCCGCAGCCGGCGCACAGCGTCGAGATCTTGCCTTCATAGTCGCGATGGGTGAAGCCGAGCGCGTTCTTCGGCAGGCTCGGATGGTGAAATTTCGGCTTGGCGATGTAGGTCATGGGCGCGTGCGGATTGGCCTTCGGGTGGCGGGCGAAATCTGTGAGCTGTCTTACACGATGTGCCGCTAGAATGATATAGATTCAGGCGAATTTCGATGCGGCGCCACGGCTTTCACGCACATTAAGCATGTTCATTTTGCGGCGCAAAAGGGCGGCGCCTTGCAACGGGGGTGAGCGTCATGCCGGTCGATCTGCAGTCATTTGTCGGACTTTACGAGAAGTTTTTTGCGATCGATCTCACCGGCGTGGTCGATGGCGTTCATCCGCCATTGAAGACGGTGAACAACGTCCGCGCTGCGACAGCGAAGGGCGCGCCGCTTCTGCCGCTGGTCTACCGCCAGGATTTTCATCAGCCTCTGGATGCCGCGCTGCCGTCGGAGATGAGCAAGCTGCAGCATCAGGTGAGGAGTGGCGAGCAGCCTGCCGAATACATGCAGACGGCGCTGGAGATGCTCTACGGCGCGGTCTACCAGCATGGACCAAAAGTGAGCAGGATCGACACCAGCCCGCAGCTCAGGCGCTTCCTGGCGATCGTCTCCAATCTCTACCGCTCCTTTCTCGACAGCGACAAGCGCAGCGCCGCCGGCGTCAAGCTGGTCACCAACACGCCGCCGCTCGCCGTCTTCCTGTCCGGTTCGCTGCAGGGCCCCTATACCGTCGAATCGGACGAGATGTTGAAGCGGTTTGGCACGCCGATCGGTGTCGTCAGCCTTCCCGCGAGCTATCGCGACCATCCGATCGTGTGGGCGGCGCTGAGCCACGAGGTCTGCGGCCATGACGTGGTGCACGCGGACGAAGGGCTCCTGGCCGAGCTCGTCGAGACCGTGCGCGGCGCGCTCGCGCCGCATTTTTCGCTGCAAAAGCCGCTCGATACGGCGTCGTTGAACGCGCTGCTCTGGTCGTACTGGCTGGACGAGGCGGTGGCCGACGTCTACGGCATCTTGAACATGGGGCCGTTGTTTCCATTGAATCTCGGGGCTTTTCTGGCCGCCTTTCGCGCCCACCTGCAGCGCCGGCCGCATCCCGGATCGCCGCTATTGTCGACCGACGCGCAGAAGCGGCCCGACGGGACCGTGGACGATCATCCGATCGATCTGCTTCGGCTGCATCTGGCGATCGGCGCGATCGAGTCCTTGCACGATCTGAGCCCGGCCGATCGCGATGCCTATGTAAAAAGCATCGAGCACGTTGCTGCCGCGGCCGCCGGCGATGCCACTCATATCGGGCTCGATGGGCAGGTCGCGACCGCATCGGGCAATCCGGTCGCGGTCAAGACGCAGTTGCCGCTGCCGGATGCGACCGCTGCGGCACGCCGCGTCGGGCAGATCATCGCGACCAGCAAGCTCAGGGCGCTGCAGGGACGTTCCATTCAGGACATCGAGACCTGGGACGACCATGACGAAGAGATTGCGCAGACGATCGCCGAGGGCATCGCGGCGCGGCAGAGCATCGTCGGACACGGCGACGACGCCCAGCTGCTGGCGGGAGCGACTTTGGCCGTGCTGCGCAAGTCAGGCCTCTACGATGCCGCGCAGGACGCCTTGAACGAGGCGCTCGACGACAGCTATCGCAAGGACCCGATCTGGGGCGCGCTGATCCCGCATCACGCCTTTCACCCGCATGTATCCGCGGCGGCGCGGACCAAACCCAAGGGCAAGTCCGAGGCGAAGATCGCCGCGGCGCGCACGAAAAAGCCCGCGCGCAAGACCGCCCCGCGGGGCCAGGGAAAGCGGTGAAAATTGGTAGGAAGCGGTAGGGTGGGCAAAGGCGCGCCTCTTGCGCGCCGTGCCCACCATCTCACGGACAGTTTCTCGGGGCGGTGGGCACGCTTCGCTT